>JACCEB011751337.1_pt1 | contig 112786 bp, 89 predicted proteins | sample 7454761 | NCBI WGS metagenome assembly JACCEB01 (sample SAMN15323454, study PRJNA562643) | freshwater metagenome | isolation source: river surface water | place: USA:Blue River Watershed | collected 2017-08-18 | reverse complement strand
CAGCCAAGATAATGCCATCATTAAAGCTATTGACGTTGGCTTGTCATCAAGTTGGCTCAAATGAGTTCTTCTACCCTTGAAATATTCCACTTTCGCTCTCAGGTAAAGCTTATGTCCAGCAATCCAAAAATCAGGATTCGCCAATACGAATCGGCGATTGAAGGCTACGAGCAAATGATTAGCTCGTATCGCGAAGCGATTGAGCATTTAAAGAAGGACGACAGTGCCAAGGCGCATTTGGCCGCGTATCAGGCGAGAAAGCATCGCCAAGAGGCTGATCGCCAGATCGCTCAAGCGGAGCAAACCGAAGCGCCGCCTTTAGCGGCAAGGCTTGCCGAAGAGGATGAAAAGCAAACCAAGTCTGCCTTCGGCAAGCTTACTGTCTTTACGGTCGTGGTGCTAGGTGCAGTGCTTGTGGCGATTTTCGCAGGGACTACGGGTGATTTGAGTAAGACCTGGAAGACCGACTCGGCAGGGGATTTCGCGAAATCGGTACAGTATCCCAGACAGTAGGTTTCATCGTGCAAGGTATCCCGTCAAATCATCGCTGGGCAGAAGGTTGAGCGCCATTAAGCAACGCTGATGATTGCTAAGCGCGCTCCATCGTGGGTTTGCCGGCATCGATTTGCCAACGTGAAAGGCTTTTATGATTCGAGCCCTTTACTCGCGTGTCTTCAATCGCAAAAAATTCAATGCGTGCTTTATCCATACTTAAATGCAAGAGCGCAAAACTACCGGGCCGCCCATCGCCCCATCGAAGGTGGGGATTGTCGAGAATCCGTCTTGTAACACGTGCCTCATCCCAACCGCGGCGACTAATGCCGCCTACCGTCCATTCGCTGGCGATGGTTGGATGTTCGCTGATCTTTCGCTCAATGATTCGGATCTGCTCAGCACTAAAAGTTGGATCGATATAATCAAGAACAACGGAGTTTGGCAGATCGCTTGCAATGGCTGTGTGTACATCGCCGCCAATCACAAGCAAGTGTCCAAGTCCGGCCAGCACTGCATTTGATAATAAACGAGAGCGTGCAAAAGGGTAACCATCCCAACCATCGCTCCAGTAACGTGCGGCCTTGCCATGCCCGTCGAGCGCAGGGCTCATTAAGGTTGTTTGGGCGATGACTGGCCACTGGCTCGACTGCTCGGCCATTTGCCGAAACTGCTGCTGCGCCCAAAGCTCCTGGGCTTTACCGAGCATGCTGCGTTTGGTCTTGTAGCGGTCCCCGCAGTCCCTGCTCAGGGCGATCCTTCTTGCCCCACCGGGCTCGGCACAGGCCTGCAGGTCTTTATGCTGTCGTGTGTCGAGCAACAATATATCGGCGACTTTGCCCCAGATAATGCGCCGCGCTACTTGCAAGGCCTTCGGTTGCCGGATCGGCATGAATTCGGACCATGCCTGATAAGCGTATTCACGGCGACGCAAAAAATCCGATTCGGCTTTCGGTGGATGTACACCCGCATAGTCATTGATCAACTCGTGGTCATCCCAAATAATCACCCACGGCGCATCAGCATGCATAGCCTGTAGCGAGGGATCGAGTCGATATTGTTTATATCGTTGTCGAAATTCGTCGAGTGTGATCGGTACACCGCCTTGATGACGCCGAACAGCCAGCGGAGCAGCCGATTCGTAAATATAGTCGCCAGCAAAGAAGACAAGGTCTGGCTTCATCTGGCGAAGCTTGTCCCAAGCCCCAAAATAGCCCCATTCCCAATGTTGGCAAGATCCAAGCCCAAGCCTGAGGGATTCGACTGCTCCTTTTGAAGGCGCAGTCCGAGTTTTTCCCACGCGACTGACAAATAAGTCCTGAGCAGCCCTGTCGCTAACCCGATTAAGTTTTATGCTCGATTGTTGATCGATGGGAATATTGAATCGGTACCAATACCATCGCGATGATTCAAGATTGGTGACATCGATATGCACTGTATAAGTACTCTGAGCTTGTGCGATAGCACGTCCACTAGCAACCATCTGACGAAACTCAGGGTCGCTCGCAAACTCCCAGCCAATCTCAATCGAATCGCGTTGGGGCTGACCGCTCACGCAGGTCCAAATAATCACCGCATGTTCGAGCGGGTCGCCCGAGGCAACACCGTAGTCAAAAGCAGTCTTTGCGGTCGTGCGGTCATATTGGTCTTCTAGAAGTTGCGCCAAGGCACCGAGCTCAAGCCCAAGTGAGGGTTGTGAAGCCTGAGTGCTTAGGCAGGTAGCAAGGGCAAGTGCCTGACGTCGCGAAACCCCTTTAGGCAGTGCTGGCTCTTGGGTCGCTCTAAAACGAGGCTTTTGCTTAGGGCTCGCTTCAATGCCTTCTATAAGCTGATCTTCGCGCGTCGAATCACGGTCGCCCATTTTTCAATCTCAGCCTTGTTGTAGTCTTTGAAAGCATCGGGAGGGCTGCCTACGGGGTCTGCACCCGACCCGATTAGCTTTTGTCGAACATCGGGATGACTGAGTGCTTTGGCTGATTCTTGGTAAATTTTCTGCACAATATCAAATGGCGTTTTAGCTGGTGCGTAAAGTCCGCTCCAGGATGAAACCTCGAAGTCAGCCATGCCAGCCTCGGCAAAAGTTGGAACGTTGGGAAGCGCTGACACCCGCTTGGCAGACGCGACAGCAATCGCTTTAAGCTTACCTGATTGAATATGAGGTACGGCAGAGAGGGCGGTCATAAATGCCATATGAATTTGACCCGCTATCACATCGGTCATCGCTGGTGCGGCGCCTTTGTAAGGTACATGGACTAAATCGATATCAGCGCGAAACTGGAGTAGTTCACCCGCAAGATGGGGTGAGCCCCCAGCACCCGATGAACCAAAGCTCAAGGTTCCAGGCTTACTCTTTGCGAGCGCTATTAAATCTTTAAGTGATTGAACCGCAAGATTCGGATTAACAGCAAGAATACTCGGAGCGCTCATGACCTGGCTGATGGCAACAAAATCACGCAGCGTGTCGTAGCCAGGATTTTTATACATCGTCATGTTAGTCGCGTTGGCAACCGTGCCAAGCAGTAAGGTGTACCCATCAGGCGCTGCCCTAGCCACTTCGGCTGATGCAATATTTGAGCCAGCGCCAGGTTTGTTCTCAACAATGATCGTTTGGCCCATCGACTCTTGCATTTTCGCGGCAATAAGTCTTGCCGCTAAGTCGGTGGGTCCACCTACAGCGTAGCCCACTACGACACGGATCTGTTTGCTTGGATAGGTGGTCTGCGCGAGGCTAGATCTGCTCGCTATAAAACTCAAGGGAAGCGTGCTACCCAAGCCGAGGGCTACGATACTTCGACGCTTGGCTTTATCGGCTGGGCTGAGCTGATCATGGTTGTACTTGGGTTTCATCAATAGGTCTCCGTCACTTTGGTCTGATTGATATCTGTCAGATTGTGGCTGCGTCTTTGGGTGAGCTGATTGAGGCTCTTGCCTTGCGCAACCTTATAACCGCGTCAACGGCTATTACACCGTGGGCGCTACCTTCGTGCAATATCAATAGGGGATTTATCTCGGCCTCGTCAATACGTTGCATCGGGTCGCATGCGAGTTGTGAAAGCGAGCAAATCGCTTGCGCGAGCGCTCGCATATCGCCTCGAGGGAGTTTCCGAAAGCCTTGATACCTAAGCAGACTTGGAATTTCTGCAATCATGGCCTGCGCGTCTTCAAAGCAAATCGGCGCCGCCCGCACCGCCACCTGTGGATTTAACTCGGCCTCGATGCCACCGATCCCAAGTACCACAACGGGACCGACGACGGGATCGTGCCTGTAACCGACTAGTACCTCACCCAAGCCCTTTTGTTTTGCCTGAACCAAGACCTTGTTGAAATCATGTTTGGCATGCTGACCTACATGGTCTCGTAAGACGCTAATCGCTTCGTCCCACGAGGCATAACGATCTAAATGAAGTAAAACACCGCCGATGTCCGACTTGTGCGTGATGTCATTGCTGAGCAGCTTGAGCACCCACTGGTCTAAATCCAGCCCCTGCATGATGCTCGGCACTTGTAAAGGATCGCAGACGCGATATTGGCTGCAGGGAATCTCCAAGTGCTCGAAAAGCTCATAGCTTTGTGCTTCGTCAGGCTGCTGGGCATGTTCAAGCCAGTCCTGCCACAAGCGATCAATTCGCGACAGACTTTGTTGGCTTAAGGTCGGATACTCGCGGTCGAGTTTGCCGCGAGGACGCAGCATGGCTGCGACTGCGTCGGCGCAAGACTCCGCGGTTCTGAATCCGGCAATTTGCTTGGCGCTCAAAAGGGCAAGTGCTTCGTTCGCTTCGGGAGCAAAAAAAGCTGCAAATGGCTTGTTACGAAAGCTTGGCGCAAATTCTAGAATTGGATGCACGGCAAGCTCAGGCTTGGCCCGAGCAGATGATCCCACGACGGCTACCGCAGCGTCACAAGCATCCCATTGAGCAAGCGCAGCAAGTACCGCTGCGTACTGTTTCGCACTCCCTGCAAGGGTGAGATCGATGATAGGCGCCTTGCGCAGTTTAGGCGGAGGGTGTGTGCTGTCGATCGCTTGCATCGTCTGATCAACCAGTGCTTGCAAATGCTCATCAGCCTCAGCCGGCTCAATGCCATGTAACCCTAGATTATCCATCACCATGGAAGCAGCGCCTCCTGTCGTGGTGAGTACTGCTACCCGCGGCGCAGCACGACCGCCCCAGCCGATCGCTGCCGCTCCTGGCGCTGCACCGCGATGTTTTGCAGGTTCTTCAACCGGCGCTTTGGGCGGCTGACTAGTCACTTGCAAGCATTCGCTGCGAAGCAAGGGCGCGATTTCGAGCAAGGCCTCCATGTTTTGTAGCCGAATCACACCGCAATCATCCAAGAAAGCACTCAAAGCTGCGCCAGACCCAGCCAGCGCACCCGTATGTGACTGGGCAAGTTGATTGCCGAGCGCTGAGCGTCCGATTAAATAAGCAGCCACTGGTTTACGAAGCCTGCGGGCTTGGTCAATTGCCTCACGAAATCGCTTGGCATCTCGAACAGTCTCCATAAAGAGCGCAATCGCTTCAGTTTGAGATTGGGATGCACAAGCAATGATCATATCGGCCAGATCCAGATCGCACTCATTACCAACCGAGATCAGGGTTGAAAAGCCAATGCCACGACTTTGTCCACGTGTCATCAACGAGCCGATCATTGAGCCGCTTTGGGAAATCATTGCGTAGCTTCCGGGCTTTGGGCGATCAGTATCAATCACGGCGTTGACCGTGAGTGCAAGACCACTATGCGCTTGAATGAGCCCAATACAATTTGGACCAAGTAGCCTCACGCCCCATCGACGGGCAAGCTCTACGAGCGATGCTTGTCGGGCAATACCTTCTTCACCGATTTCGGCAAAACCATCGGTATAAATCGTGAGCACAGGAATGGCTTTGCGACCGCATTGCTCTATGACCGAAGGAATATGCTCAGCCGCTGTCATCACAAAGGCGTGATCGATTGCGTGGGGATAGTCAAGAAGACTTTTGTATGTCTTGACGCCAAATAGCTCGTCTCGGCTTGGGTTGATCGGCACGATCTCTCCTTGCCAACGGCATTGCTGTAAAAATCGTTGCGGTCTTGACGTATTTTTTGTCGGATCGCCTGAGGCACCGATGAGGGCTACTGTACGCGGCTCAAGCAAGGCGCTTTGCCATCTCAAGGGGTCTCGGAACTCATTGTCTTGGTTCGGATTCATGGCTGTGCACTATGAGCGAAACTTGCCGAGGATTGACTCAGCGATTCTGTTTTTTAGAATTTCTAGCGATCCCCCTGCGATCATCCACCCACGGCAGCGACGCAAGCAATACTCGAGCAGTAAATCCTGGCTGTAGCCCGCTCCTCCTAGAATTTGGAGCGATTCATTCGCAATCTCAAAGCCCCACTGGTTGCAAGCATGCTTGGCAATTGCTGTGTCTTCAGCACTCGGAAATCCTGCATCGGCGCGACATGCGGCCTGGTAAAGCAACAGTTGGGCAGCGTCGAGTTTGATTTTCATTTCGGCAAATTTCCACTGAATGCCTTGAAACTCGGCAATTCTTTTGCCGAACTGCTTTCGCTGCAAAGCCCAGGATTTTGCTTGCTCAAAACAATAGCGCGCAAGCGCAATCGAGCGGGCGGCATTTCCAAGGCGTTCAACATTAAAGCCAGCGATCTGGCGCCTAAAGCCGCCCTCCTTGAGAACAACCATCTCAGGGGGCACATAAACGTTATCAAAGTAGAGTTGTCGCCACTCCTCTCCCGACATAAATTGGGTGACTTTGCCATAGCGAAAGCCCTCAGATTTGGTATCGATGAGAACGGATCCGATCCCATCCACGCCAGGGCCGAATCGAACATAACAAAGGATAACTGCCGCGTACGGTGCATGAGTGGTAAATACTTTAGAACCATTGATACGGTAGCCATCGCCATCGGGCGTTGCGCTTGTTCTCAGCTCTGTAACGGCCGATCCGGCCTCGGGTTCGCTCATACCGACCGAAATGAGTGCTTCACCTGCGAGAATCGGTTTTAAGTAGCGCTCTTTTTGCCATGGGCTACCGTAGGCTGCAAAAACCCGTACCGGCCCAAAGTTGCCTGCCTGGATGACATCGGCTGAGCGAGGGCAAGCCGAAGCCACCGCTTGAATCGCAATGACTGCATCCATCAAACTACCGCCTTGGCCACCGTCCGATTCGGGCAGACAAAGGCCCATCAAACCCATATCGGCCATTTTCCTTGACACGTCCCAAGGGTAGTTGGGATCGTGGGCTCGCTCGAGTGCACCTGCAGCGAGTTCATCGCGCGCAAACCGTAATACGGTATCCTGGAATTGTTGTTGTTCTTCTCGAAGTTCAAAGTGCATGTGATTCGTCCTTTGCAGAAAGCTTGCTGCTTAAGACTAAATTGTGCACGTTGAGCAGGCCGAGCTTGACCAACTGGAAATGCTTTGGTTCGGCTTGTATGAAGAATTTAAAGGGAATGAGACGGGAGCTAGGCTTATGTTGAAGGGTAAATGGGTGTTGGGAGAAGTCTGCAGGATTAAGACGCTCGCAAGTCGTTGGACCAAAGCTTGCACGAGCGGGCTGTCTTGGGCGATTGTTTGCCTGTTGGTGGTGCTTGCTATGCGGCCCGCAGCAGCCCACGACTGGGGTGGTAAACCTATTGTGATCGTTCAAGGGTTTTCTGCGGGTTCCGGGATTGACGTGGTGATTCGTCAGCTCCAAGAGCCGCTCGAGCAAGCGCTAGGCACCAGACTGGTCATGGAATACCGTCCGGGTGCTGGAAGTAACATCGCCTCGGCTCATGTTGCTCAGGCAAAGCCCGATGGTCACACCCTCTTGCTGGGAACGGCTGCCTCGCATGGGATCAATGCATCGTTATACAAAAAGTTGCCCTTTGATGTCGAGGCAGATTTCACGGCGGTTGCGCCTTTGGTCGACGTGAGTAACGTATTGGTCATCAATCCGAGTGTGATTGATGCTAAGGACTTAAAGAGCTTTGTTGATCAAGTGCGGGCTCAACCCGGCAAGTTCAACTATGCATCGACGGGTAACGGCACGGGTGTCCATCTTGCCATGGCTGAGTTTCTTGCGCGTGCCTCGCTTGAGATGACGCACGTGCCCTACAAGGGTGGCCCTGAGGCACTTCAAGCGGTTTTAAAGGGCGAGGTTTGCTGTATTTTCAATCAAGTACAAACCATACTGCCTCAATTGAAAAGTGACCGGATCAGACTGCTTGCGGTAAGTAGCGCTAAGCGGGTTAGTGCGCTTGCCGAGATCCCGACGATTGCCGAGTCGGGCTATCCTGGGTACGACTCGGGTATTTGGTTTGCGCTGTTTGGTCCTAAGCAAATGGACCCCTCAGCCGTTAAGGCGATTAACGATGCTGTGAGGCAAGTGCTCGGACAGTCGGCTATTCGTGAGCGCTTTGCAAGCCGCGGAAATCAGGTGCGAATCGAAACGCCGGAGCAGTTCCGCCAAACGGTGCGCCTGAATCGTCAGCGCTGGGCTGAAGTGGTCAAGGCATCGGGTGCATCGATCGACTGAAACAAGGTTGATGCTGCCTAGCGTTGGACAAACCATCGGGTGGATTCGAGTTCTCGGTCGTCGAAGTGCATGAGCGAAGCCTTGTGAGATTCGATATCGTCGGTAAATAGCCGCGAAACAATCGCTTGGCTTAGCCGCTCGATACCGACGCGTAAACCCGGGATGTCACCTGCCAATGGGCCATGGCTGATTGCGCAGCCCCAGTTGAACGCGTGGATGCGACGCACCCACCCGTAGCCTTCCACATCTGAACGCGGTAGAAATTCAAAGCCAGGGCCAAGGTAGGGAAAACGGGCCGACTCTGGAAACGCGCTTGCGGCGTCCGGGCTTACATAATCACGCCAGCGTTGAACCGCGCATGCAAAGTTTTCATGGTCAGTCCGAGCCATGAGGTCGACATCAAATCCGGTAGCAAGGATAACCTGATCGAAAACATGACTTCCTTGATTGCTTTGAACTTGCACCACTTGCCGGTGTTTGCCATCTTGCTGTTCGTGGTCGATGATCTTGAGGTCCTCCCAAGCATGATTGAGGCAGATTTTAAAGCGATCAAAGCGCTCACATCGGTGAACCGATTCATGCGGTGGAGGAACTTGCTCATCGAATATATAATTCATAAGATGCCATCGGTTGGCATCTGAAAGGCTGAAAAAGCCGCGCTGAAATCCAGGGTAGCTTGCTCCCTTTGACTTGTTGATTTGAGGCAACTCGTGTCGGCGAATGTGAAGCTCAACGCTGTCTGCGCCAGCCTCCAGCGCACAGGCTGCATTATCAAATGCCGATGCGCCCGCTCCAAGGACGGCTACCCGCTTAGCACGCATGCGATTGAAGTCAATCGGGTCGGCTGCATGCCATACCGACTGAAAGCGACCAAGATGATCTGGTTGCCAGCTTTTGAACGCCGGCCAACGCAATTTTCCACTGCCATCGCGGCCAAGTGCCAACACCAGGTGACGACAGCGGACAAGTGCTTGACGCTGATGAAGCTTATCTTCGATCAGTACTTCAAGCTTTTGGTCAGGGTCGTGGGGATCGGGTCTGACCGATTTGAACATGATATTGTTATCAACAGCAATACCAGTTTGCACGCGCAGCCAAAGTAGATAGCGATGCCAGTCTAATCGATCAATTTTATAGAGCGTATCCCAAGCTTGCTCGCCGTGAAGCGCACTGTACCAGGCTCTAAAACTCAGGCTGGGAATGCCAAGGTCAGGGCCTGTCAGATGCTTGGGAGAACGAAGCGTATGCATTCTTGCAAAGGTTGACCACGGGCCTTCCTGGCCAATCGATGCTTGATCGATCACCCTTAACCGATCGACGCCTTCCCGCCGCAAAGCAAAGGCTGCTGTTTGCCCGCACATGCCTGCACCAACAATAAGTACATCAAGGTCCTGGTCGCCTTCGTCTTGTCGATGGGTGCGTGACTTCGATGTGGGCCAAGGCGCTGCCGGATAGTTGAGCGTTGCCAGCGCACGGGCAACCTCGTGATTTAATGCCTCCAGGCCATTCTTAACGGTGCTCGTCATGATTCATCTTCATTGTTATTACAGTTTGTCATCACCCTGGGCTTATTTCGGTGGGCCTCGTCTCGCTTCACTTTGCCAAGCTTATCCCGTCCGACTCGAGCTGAGACCCTTTGATTTTCAGGCCGTGGTTCCCCACACGGGAGGCATTCCACTGCGTACACGCCCTGAAGCGCGTCAAACTTATCACGCCCTGGAGTTGGCACGCTGGAGCCAACGGCTCAATATGCCGATTAATCTCGTGCCCCGCTTTTATCGCAAGCAGGGCGCCCCCAGTGATTGGAACAAGCGGCCGGGTTGGACCGTGATAGCAGCACAACAAGCGGGCTTAGATGCACAAGCGCTTTCACAGGCATTACTTAGAGCGTTATGGGCTGAGGAGCGTGACACCGCTGACGAGGCGGTGAGGGTTGAGATTGCTGACGGACTTGGCATGCCTGGCGCAGAACTGGTCGCTGCTGAGCAAAGCGATGCGGTGCAATCAGCTTATCGCGCCTATGGCGAGGACGCACGTTCGATTGGTGTTTTTGGCTCACCCACTTATGTCATCGAGGCCGAACGCTTCTGGGGTCAGGATCGACTCGACTTTGTTGAGGCGTACCTAAAAAAGCTCAAGCATGACTGAAACTCACTCAGGTCTGAAGGTCACGACATGGTCCGCATCAAGTCGAATGCCAATGGCTTCGCCGTGGTCATGATTATGATGACTAGGCACTAAGGTGAGTACCTCACTGCCTGAGGGCAGTCGTAGGGCGTACATAAATTGCGCCCCGCGGAAGGCTTTGCGAATAATCTCGCCGGTGATCGGTGAGGCATCATCGTGAATGACGTCATCGGGCCGCAGTAAGACCATGACCCGGCCTTGCGCATCAGCAGAAGCGGCAGCCATGGCAAGGTCTGATGGATCTTGGATGGCTAGCTCGCCAATCTCGGTCTCGAGCAGACTCTTGCCCTCGCGCTGTATGAGTTGGGCGTGCAAAAATGAACCCTGGCCGACAAAATTAGCAACGCGTCTTGATCGCGGCTGATGGTAAAGACGCCAGGCCGTATCCCATTGTTCGACACGACCTGCAGACATGACTCCGACTGAGTCTGCGAGTGCAAACGCCTCGTGTTGATCGTGCGTGACCAATAGCGCGGTCGTTCCGTGACGTTTAAGCAAGTCCCTTAGATCCATAGCAAGCCGCTCGCGCAAGGCTGGATCTAAATTAGAGAACGGTTCGTCGAGCAAAAGCAGGTGAGGTTGGGGCGCGAGTGCTCTGGCAAGTGCGACCCGTTGCTGCTGGCCGCCCGAAAGTTCATGAGGGTATCGATGCTCAAAGCCTGCAAGGCCCACAAGCTCTAAAAGATCGAGCGCCTGAATTGAAGCGGCCTCTTTGGATAATTTTCGTAACCCGAAGGTGACATTATCCAAAACGCTGAGGTGAGGAAACAAGGCGTAGTCCTGAAAGACGATGCCTACTTGTCGTTGCTCAGGTGCTAGGGTTTTGCCATGCTTTGAAACCAACTGCTCGCGAATATATATTTCACCATGGTCAATCGCCTGAAAGCCTGCAATCACTCGCAGTACCGTCGTTTTTCCTGAGCCCGATGCTCCGAGCAGGCAACCGATCGCCGCTTCTTCAAGTTGAAAGGACAGGCGATCGAGCACGCTTCGGCGCTCTGGGCCATCGCCAAAGGATAAGGTCACCTGATCAAGTCTTAACGCGCTCACATTTGCTCTTTCCGGGACCAAGGATAACGTTAACTGCCAATCGCTGCGAGTTGCCATGCAATGAACAGCCAAACGGAAGATCGCCTCGCTGACCTTACAATCTGCTGGCTTATGCAGATTCCTTTTGTTCCTTCGCTCACAACGCGCGTACTTCCGCTCCTTATGGGCTTGGGAGTCTCGGTTCCGCTGCTTGCTTTGCTCATGCTGGCTGCAGGCATCCATCCACTCGAGTCAACGCCGATGCATGCGGTGATCGCAGGCGAAGGTCTTGTTCACCTGCTCGATCATGTGCTTGGTCGATACGCATGGAACACGCTGGTGGTTAGTCTTGTGGCCATGGCGGTCGCCGGCTCGATCGGCGTGCTGGCCGGTTGGTTGGTTGCCGCTTATCAGTTTCCCGGGCGTTCCTGGATGTCCTGGGCCTTGCTCATGCCCCTGGCGATTCCGCCTTACGTGATGGCCTTCGCTTTTACAGATTTTCTTGATGTATCAGGGCCCTTGCAGCACAGCCTTCGCGAGCTTTTTTCGCTGGGTCTGACTCCATCGACTAGCTTGAGCGTGCGAACGCCATGGGGGGCAGGCATTTGCCTCGGTTTGGCGCTTTATCCCTACATTTACATGCTAGCCCGCGGGGCATTTGCCGAGCGAAGCGCCTCGCTTGGTGAAGCCGCGAGAAGCCTTGGAACGCCGTCTTGGCAGGTCTGGCCGAAGGTGATATGGCCGATTGCTCGGCCTTCGGTTGCAGCGGGTTCGGCCTTGGTCTTAATGGAAGTGCTGGCTGACTTTGGGACAGTCAGCTATTTTGCGACGGATACCCTCACCGCAGGTATTTACAAGGCCTGGCAGGGCATGGGCGATAAGCTAAGTGCGGCGCGTTTAGCGATTGTCTTGCTCATGGCGGTCGGTGTACTCGTGTGGATCGAGCGCAAGCAAAGGGCTCGGCGCACCCTTGCGTCGCGCTCTTGGCGACCTGCCCAGGTGCAAGTGCTCGAGGGCTGGCCAGCCTGGCGAGCAAGCGCGCTTTGTTTTTTTCCTATTTTGATCGCCTTCGTTGGGCCAGTGGCTATTCTTCTTCATGCGCTGGAGCCACTCGCACCCGAGCAATTTGCGCGGCTTGGGCAATGGTTGCAGCATTCGATTCTCCTTGCGGCTTTATCGGTTTGGGTGATCATCCCAGCGGCTGTGCTTCTGGCTTACGTTGGCCGTCTCAATCCAAGTGGCTGGGTGAAGTCGATTACTGCGTTAGCCAATGCAGGATATGCTTTGCCTGGCGTTGTCATCGGCGTTGGTATATTAAGCACTTCGGCTTGGCTCGGAAGTTGGCTCCCCTTACTCAACGAGTGGCTTGGGCATGGTCTCTTGCTTGGCCTGTTGCTGCTGATTTACGCCTACGGCGTGCGATTCTTCTCTGTAGGATTTCAGGGTATTGAGGCGGCGCTGAAGCGCATTTCGCCGTCAATGGATCAAAGCGCCCAATCGCTTGGGCATAGTGCCTGGCAGATTTTGCGCCGGGTTCACTGGCCGCTGCTTAAACCTACCGTCACGGCTTGTGCCTTGCTTGTCTTCGTGGACGCCTTAAAGGAGTTACCTGCCACCCTGGTCCTTCGACCCTTCAATTTCGACACCTTGGCGGTGGTGGCTTATCAATTCGCCTCGGATGAGCGGCTAGGCGAAGCGGCATGGCCTTGCCTGCTGATGGTCACCATTGGTTTGGTTCCGATTTGGTGGCTCGCGAGCGTGCAGCGCAAAACTGCTATGTTATGATCGTGGGCTGAAGTTAGGGGGTCGGCAGTGCCTTGTTGCAATATTGCTCCCTCGAAGTCAGGTTGGGGCGCTTCGTTAGTTCGAATGCTTCTCAGCGCTTGAGGCGGTTAGCTCAGCTGGTTAGAGCGTTGCGTTGACATCGCAAAGGTCGTTGGTTCGAGTCCAATACCGCCTACCAAACGCCCAACGTTCTCATGTCTTCGCTCTGTTAAACGGCCCAAACGCATGATTCAAGTTCGCTTGCCTGACGGTTCCGAGCGTCAGTTCGCCCAACCCATCACTGTTGCAGAATTTGCCAAGTCCATTGGCCCAGGGCTTGCTAAAGCGGCGCTAGCGGGGAAAGTTAACGGTGAACTCGTCGATACGAGCTATGTCATTGAAAGCGATGCCAGTGTTGCGATCGTGACCGGTAAAGATTCAGAAGGTCTTGACTTAATCCGCCACTCAACAGCGCACCTGCTCGCTTACGCGGTCAAACAGCTCTTTCCAACAGCTCAAGTCACCATCGGCCCAGTAATCGAAAACGGGTTTTACTATGATTTTTCTTACGATCGCCCGTTCACGCCCGAGGACTTGAGCGCCATTGAAGAGCGGATGCGCGAGCTTGCAAATCGTAACGAGCCTGTCGTCCGCGAGGTATGGAAGCGTGACGATGCCGTGGCGTTTTTCCGCGCACAGGGCGAGATGTACAAGGCCGAGATCATTCAGAGCATTCCTGCGGAACAAAGCATATCGCTCTACAGGGAGGGTGACTTCATCGACTTGTGCCGTGGCCCTCATGTTCCGTCAACAGGTCAATTGAAGGTTTTCAAGTTGATGAAGGTCGCTGGCGCTTATTGGCGTGGCGATCATCGCAATGAGATGTTGCAGCGTATATACGGCACCGCCTGGGTGAATCAGGCTGATCAAGATGCATATTTACACATGCTTGCCGAGGCCGAAAAGCGCGATCACCGCCGCCTGGGCCGCGAGTTGGATTTGTTTCATCTTCAGGACGATGCACCTGGCATGGTTTTTTGGCATCCGCGCGGATTTGCCATCTGGCAGCAAGTTGAACAGTACATGCGACGGATTTATCAAGACAATGGTTACCAAGAGATTCGCTGCCCACAGGTGCTCGATCGCTCGCTTTGGGAGCGCTCTGGCCATTGGGAAAATTATAAAGATGCGATGTTTACAACCGCGTCAGAGCAACGCGATTACGCCGTCAAGCCTATGAATTGTCCGGGCCATGTCCAGGTCTATAACGCTGGCCTGCGTAGCTATCGCGATTTGCCGCTGCGCTATGGCGAGTTTGGCGCCTGCCATCGCAACGAGCCCTCAGGCGCCCTGCACGGCATCATGCGTGTGCGCGGCTTTGTCCAAGATGATGGCCATATTTTTTGTACCGAAGATCAGATTCAGCAAGAATGTGCCACCTACACAAAGCTTTTGCAGGCGGTGTATGCTGATTTTGGCTTTGAGCAAATCATTTACAAGTTAGCTACCCGCCCAGCAAAGCGAGTCGGAAGCGATGCGCTGTGGGATAAGGCCGAGGCGGCACTGGCAAATTCGCTCACAGCGTCCGGGGTGTCATTTATCGTTAGTGAGGGCGATGGTGCTTTTTATGGGCCGAAGATCGAGTACTCACTGAAAGATGCCCTAGGTCGCGTATGGCAGTGTGGCACGATGCAAGTCGATTTCAATATGCCGATGCGGCTCGGCGCCGAATTTGTCGACGTCGACAACACCCGAAAACATCCCGTGATGTTGCACCGTGCGATCGTCGGCTCCATGGAACGCTTCATCGGCATCTTGATTGAGCATCATGCCGGCGCGCTGCCTATGTGGCTTGCGCCGGTGCAATGTGTGGTCATGAGTATTACAGAAGTGCAGGCGGCCTACGCAGCTGATGTTGCTCAAACGCTGAAAAAACAAGGATTTAGAGTCGAATCCGATTTGCGAAACGAAAAGATCAACTATAAAATCCGCGAGAATAGCCTGCAAAAGATCCCTTACTTACTGGTGGTAGGAGAAAAGGAACGGCAGGCTGGACAGGTATCGGTGCGTGCTAGAGGCGGCATTGACTTAGGCGTTATGTCGCTTGAATCCTTTTCGGATCGTCTTGGCGATGATGTGAAAAGCAAGCGGTCAAGCCCTTTAGCCAAGGGCGCCTGATGGCCGATTGAGCCCCAACATCGAACTAAAGATCAACAAGCACTGGAGAAGCAAGCATCGCTACTGAACGTACCCATCGTATTAACGGTGAAATCACAGTTCCCGAAGTTCGTTTGATCGGGAAAGATAATGAAGCGCTCGGCATTGTCCGAATTCAAGAGGCGCTACGAATGGCCGATGAGGCCGAAATCGATCTGGTGGAAATCGCAGCCCAAGCATCACCACCGGTCGTCAAATTAATGGACTATGGCAAGTTTCGCTATCAGGAGCAAAAGCGTGCTGCCGAGGCTAAATCAAAGCAAAAGACCATACAGGTCAAGGAAGTCAAGTTTCGACCTGGCACGGATGACGGCGATTACATGGTCAAGCTAAGAAACCTGATTCGCTTTCTCGAAGAGGGCGATAAAGCCAAGGTCACCATGCGTTTTCGTGGTCGTGAAATGGCACATCAGGAATTCGGTGTCCGTCTCCTCGAACGCATCCGTACCGATTTGGACCAGCACGGTCAGGTCGAAGCGATGCCCAAGCTTGAGGGGCGTCAAATGGTCATGGTCATCGCTCCAAAACGCAAGAAGTAGTCTTTTTCGCGTATACTCCTTGGTTGCCCAAGTTGGATTGCAAAGCTTGGGCAAGAAGATGCGGTCAGGGTCTTAAAAGGGTAGAAGCATGTGAGCGTTGTTGAGCATGGCTTTATACACACCTTGGATCGTTGAGAAGATGGAGCAATCATGCCCAAGATGAAAACCAAGCGGGGCGCAGCCAAGCGTTTCCGTGTCCGTCCAGGCGGATCAATCAAACGTGGTCAGGCCTTCAAGCGCCACATCCTCACCAAAAAGACAACCAAAAACAAACGGCAATTGCGTGGATCCGCAGAAGTGATGGCGGTGGATATCGCACACGTGCGTGCCATGCTTCCCTACGCTTAAAGGAGAGTCCGCAAATGCCTCGAGTTAAACGTGGTGTGACGGCAAGAGCACGTCACAAAAAAGTACTTGCTGCAGCTAAGGGATACCGTGGTCGCCGTGGTAATGTTTATCGTATTGCCAAGCAAGCTGTTATGCGTGCTGGCCAATACGCCTATCGTGATCGCCGCAATCGCAAGCGTGTATTTCGTGCTCTTTGGATCGCGAGAATAAATGCTGCAGTCCGCGAGCACGGCATGACTTACTCTGCCTTTATCCATGGTTTGCACAAAGCTTCGATCGGGCTAGACAGAAAGGTACTGGCTGATTTGGCTGTGCGCGACAAGGCAGCATTTGCTTCCATCGTGGCGCAGGTGAGATCGACCATCGCAGCCTGATTCGTTAAGATCCGGTCGATTCGATGGGGCCTTCTGTTTGTTCGGAAGGCCCTTTTTGTTGGTACCGGTCAAGATGCCGTTGGTGGTCTGATAAGCCAATCTTCAAAGGAAATGATCAATGGACGCGTTAGGTGATCAAAGGGCGATTGAGGCCATGATTGAACAGGCCAGCCTTGATTTTTCCCACTGCGACGACACGGCGCAATTGGCTCAGGTCAAGGCGCATTATTTGGGTCGTGATGGGCGTTTGACCGCCATGATGAAGAGCTTGGCCGGACTACAAGGGCAGGCTCGAAGTGATGCTGGCAAGGCTTTAAACGCAGCAAAACAAGCCGTCGAGTCTGAGTGGAAGTCGAGAGAAAAAACGCTTGCTAATCAAGCGCTAAATGCCCAACTTCAAAAAGATGCCATTGATGTGTCGCTGCCCGGGCGTGGCTGTGAAGACGGCGGGCTACACCCGATCACACTCACCATCGCCCGCATTGAAGCGATATTTCGCTCCATTGGTTTCGATGTGGCCGATGGCCCGGAAATTGAAGACGATTTTTATAACTTTACAGCCTTGAACACGCCTCAGGATCATCCGGCTCGATCGATGCACGATACCTTTTACGTCGAAGGCGGCCTGCTTTTGCGTACCCACACGTCGCCGATGCAAATCCGCTATGCGCGCCACCACAAGCCACCCATCCGTGTGATTGCGCCTGGTAAGACCTACCGAGTCGATTCAGATGCCACGCATTCGCCGATGTTTCACCAGTTTGAAGGCTTATGGCTTGACGAGAACATAAGCTTTGCCGATTTAAAGAGCGTGTACACCATGTTTTTGCGGCAGTTTTTTGAACAGGACGATATTGATGTGCGTTTTCGACCATCGTATTTTCCATTCACCGAGCCTTCGGCAGAAATCGATATGCGTTTTGGATCGGGGCCTATGAAGGATCGCTGGCTTGAGGTGTCTGGGTCCGGCCAGGTTCATCCTCAGGTTGTGCGCAATGTGGGCCTTGATCCAGAAAACTATATCGGTTTTGCTTTTGGTTCAGGCGTGGAGCGCTTGGCCATGTTGCGCTACGGTGTGTCCGATTTGCGTTTATTCTTTGAAAACGATTTAAGGTTTTTAAAGCAATTTGATCGCTAAATTGAGGGTCTTCGCTTTGTCGTTCTTGGCAAGGTGCCAGCAGGTTTTGACGAGCTGTCACCTAGGTCTTTTGAGGCTTTTATGAAATTTTCAGAACAGTGGCTCAGGCAGTATGTCAATCCCGATTGGAGCACGCAAGAGCTTGCCGATGCACTTACCATGGCTGGTCTTGAGGTTGAATCGCTTGAGTCGCTGGCTCCTGCCTTTAGTCAGGTTGTTGTTGCACGCATTGAGCGAGTCGAGGCGCACCCAAACGCAGACCGTTTGCGCGTTTGCCATGTTGACGTAGGACAGGCTAATTTGGCGCAAATCGTCTGTGGCGCTCCCAACGCAGCCGCTGGCATCACGGTCGCATGTGCTTTACCAGGCGCCCAACTGCCCGGAGGGCTGCAAATTAAACCCGTGACCATGAGAGGAGTCCAGAGCGCTGGCATGCTTTGCTCGGCAAAAGAGCTCGGTTTATCGCAAGACCATCAGGGCTTGATGCTCCTCGACGAGGGTTTGACGCTCGGGAAGGATTTGCGCGAAGCGCTTAGACTTGATGATCAACAGTTTTTGCTCAAGCTCACACCCAATCGGCCTGATTGCCTCGGTGTTCGCGGGATCGCAAGAGAGGTGGCTGCTCTCAGCGGTGCTTCGCTTGCCTCAAGCCCGGTCATTGAAGTGCAAGCTGAAATCGCTGACCGCCTCCCGGTGCGCATCGAGGCGCCCGATTTGTGCGGTCGGTTTTGTGGCCGGGTTATTCGCGGCGTGAATCCGCAAGCGCAAACGCCACAGTGGATGAAGGACAGGCTCGAGCGAGCAGGGCAGCGGAGCATTTCGGCCCTGGTCGATATTTCCAACTACGTCATGTTAGAGCTATCCAGGCCCACACATGTTTTCGATTTGGACCGGATTAAGGGTGGACTGAGTGTTCGTTGGGCCAGGCGGGGAGAGCGTTTGAAGCTTTTGAATGGTCAGACGATCGAGCTCGATGAACAGGTTGGTGTGATCGCTGATGACCAGGCTATTGAGAGTCTGGCAGGGATTATGGGTGGCGATGCAACAGCGGTATCGGATGACACAAGCAATATCTACGTTGAGGCGGCTTTTTGGTGGCCACAGGCCATCGCTGGCCGGGCTCGGCGCTATAATTTTTCGACCGATGCAGGCCATCGCTTTGAACGCGGCGTCGATGCACACACGACTGCCTCTGAGCTTGATTATGTGTGCTCGTTGATCCTTGAGATATGTGGCGGGCAAGCAGGGCCGCTCGATGACCAGGTGATCGCACTGCCCGAACGCAAACCTGTCCAAATGCGTCTCGAGCGCGCCAGAAAGGTCTCAGGTATCGATTTATCGCCCGAGGACATCAGTAGGGCCTTCACGCGACTTGGCATTGGCTTTCGATGGCTTGAGGGTGCTGAAGGTACAGAGCACGCCCAAGGTGCTAAGGGGACCGAGAACGCTCAAGTTGCTAAGGGGACCGAGAACGCCAAGGTCGCCGGAGGTGCGGTCATCGAGGTGGAGCCACCGAGTTACCGCTTTGATCTCCGCATCGAGGAAGACTTAATCGAGGAGGTTGTTCGTCTTTGGGGGTTTGATCGCTTGCCGCAGCGCCCCCCAAAGGCAAGCGCGCTTATGCGCGAGGCGCCAGAAGCTAGCCGTAGTTTGCTGCAAGTTAAAACATTGATAGCCGCCCGCGGCTATCAAGAAGTCATCAATTACAGCTTTGTTTCATCGGCCCTTGATGAGAGCGTATCGGGCGAAAAAGGGATTGCCTTGCTCAATCCCATCGCCTCACATCTTGACGTGATGCGCACCAGTCTTGTTACCGGATTGATCGACAGCCTGCGTTTCAATCTGAATCGAAAGGCCGAGAGGGTGCGGATCTTTGAGTGCGGTCGTGTGTTTCAAAAGCAGGCTGATGCCGAGGCCGATTTGCTCGAAGTCGCGGGCATTCGGCAGCCTATAAAGCTAGCCCTACTAGCCTATGGTGCTCGATATGCTGAGCACTGGTCCGATAGCAAACGATTGGTTGATTTCTTTGACCTAAAAGGTGATCTGGAGTCGGTGATTGGCACTGACAGGTTTCGGTGCCGTAAATGGGCCGATAGTGAAGAATTGCCTCCATGTCTGCACCCCACGCAAAGCGCTGTGATTGAAGTGGCCGGCAAGCAAGCAGGCTGGATCGGGGTCTTGCACCCTCAGCTTCAGCAATCTCTCGAACTCAGCTCAGCTCCCGTGCTAGCTGAGTTGGCCATCTGGGCACTCACCGACAAGTTGATGCCAAGTCCTGCTGCACCGTCAAAGTTTCCGCCTGTTGTTCGCGATCTTGCCTTTGTCGTTAACCAGGCCCTTGCTTCCGAAGAACTGACCGCTGCGCTCAAACGCTTAGGTGGTACCCGGCTCGTCAACCTGACGCTCTTTGACGAATACCGCGGCAAAGGATTGAAAGACAACGAGAAAAGTCTTGCATTCCGTCTCCGTTTCCAAGATACTGAGCGCACGCTTGAGGAGTCGGAGGTTCAGGGACTACTTCAGCAGATGATCGAGGGTATGCAATCGGCATGCGATGCGCGCCTGAGAAGTTAAAGCTCACGACAATCCCTGGTGATAACGATGATGCAAGCCATTGATGAGAGCGCAACCCTAACCAAAGCTGAACTTGCCGAAATGCTTTTCGAGCGTGTTGGCCTCAATAAGCGCGAATCGAAAGACTTGGTTGACATGTTCTTTCAAGAAGTCAGCGATGCCCTTTCAAGCGGTTTATCGGTCAAGCTCTCCGGATTTGGTAATTTTCAGCTACGTGATAAGCCGCAGCGACCGGGGCGAAATCCAAAGACGGGTGAGGTCATACCGATTTCAGCGCGCCGTGTTGTCACATTCCATGCAAGCCAAAAGCTCAAGGCCCAGATTGATTCGGGTCAATTTGTGCCTGCTAGGGGTACTGAGCTTTAAAGGCGCATGACATGACGCAGGAAGACGATAGCGCCTATTTGAAAACCCGCGGGATGGTCGATCAATTGCTGCCACCGATTCCCGCAAAGCGCTATTTCACGATTGGTGAAGTAAGCGAGCTTTGTGCTGTTAAGCCGCATGTACTGCGCTATTGGGAACAGGAGTTTACCCAGCTTCGTCCGATGAAGCGTCGAGGCAATCGGCGCTACTACCAGCATCATGAAGTCCTCTTAGTGCGGAAGATCCGTGAACTGCTCTACGACGAAGGCTTCACGATTCAAGGGGCGCGGATGCGCTTGTCGGGGCGTCAGACCATCTCCAACTTGCAAGCCGAGGCGGCTGCTATGTCGCGGACTCAACCGCTCGAGCACGAAGAGGCTAAGGCAGCAGATAGCGGCAGCACCATGGGAGGTATGGATCAGTTTCACGATCCTGAGACCAAGCTTCACGAGGATGAGTCTGCGACTGAAGGTCATGAGCAGCATGAGGGTCCAAGCCACACGATGATTCACCGATTGCGGGTCGAGTTAAACGAGGTTCTCCGGTTGCTCAGCGTCGATGAGGTTGCTTCAGGGCAACCTTAGCTGCCTGGTGATACGCCTTTGCTTCGCCTGCGTGCGATAGCTTGGTATACTCGATGGCTTCGGGGCGTAGCGCAGCCTGGTAGCGCACTTGCATGGGGTGCAAGGGGTCGCGAGTTCGAATCCCGCCGTCCCGACCACGTAACAAACAAAAAAGGCCAATCGTCTGATTGGCCTTTTTTGTTTGTTCGCGTAGTTCGTTTGATTCGCTGATTTATAGTTAGAGGGCGTTGGGCCGCTTGACAGGTCGTATGGATTCAAGCGCTCTTGCTGCTCGCAAAACAAGTGCATCGCCGAACATCGGTCCAACCAACTGAATGCCAATCGGTAAGCCGTCTGGGTTGAGTGACCAAGGAAAGCTAATGGCTGGCTGTTGTGAGAGGTTAAAGGGGAAGCTGAAAGGTGTCCACCCAAGCATCGTTTGGGCATCGTATAGACCTGCACTGCCGGCAGCGCGTGTATCAAAAGCGCAGACCGCCGTTGACGGTGTGAGTATGAGATCAAAGCGGCTCATGAACTGCCTCAACGTCGAGCCAAGTATCCCTCGCCTCTGATTGAAGTCGTGTATCTGCTCCGGGTTGATTGCCAAGCCTATGGTGGCTTCGGAGCGAAAGTCGGGATCGGTCACCGCTCGCTGCTCGTCTGAAAGCTGGCGCCAAAGGTTAGCGGCACCAGCAGCCCAAAGCCCAAAACTGATATCAAGCGAGTCTTCAATACCTGGGTCCACAGCTTCAACACGGGCGCCTAGGGACTCCATAGCATGGGCTGTTTCCTTCACCGCCGCCTCAATGGCCGGATCAAGTTGCTGCACATAGCCAAGTCTAGGCGAATAAGCGACCCGCAGTCCAGCAAGACCATCATCAAGTCCGATCAAATAGTTGCTCGTATCCGGAGGTAGCGAGGTCCAGTCACGTGCATCAGCCTGCTTCATAACATTCATCGCGAGCGCACAATCAATAACACTCATCGTGTGTGGGCCCAAATGGGCAACCGATCCAAAAGGCGATAAAGGATAAGCCGGAACTCGCCCATAAGACGGCTTTAGGCCGACATTGCCGCAAAACGCGGCGGGTATACGCACTGAACCTGCGCCGTCGGTACCAACGGCAAGTGGGCCTAAGCCTGCCGCCACAGCCGCGGCTGCGCCCCCCGATGACCCGCCCGGCGTCTTTTGCAGATGCCATGGATTTTTCGTGATGCCAGTAAGTGGCGAATTGGTTTCACCCTTACAGCCAAACTCTGGTGTTGTGGTTTTGCCCAACACAACCGCACCCGCTTCGCGAAGCCTTGCGCTAACCGGAGCATCGACCGACCAGTCTTGCTTGGGATCAATGGTCTTGGAGCCACGCAGCGTGGGCCAGCCCTTGGTGAGGATTAGATCCTTGATGCTGACTGGCACGCCTTCGAGCGCCCTCGGAGCATTTGCGCCACCAAAGCCTGTCTCGCGTTGTTTGCGCCAAGCAAGCCAGCGAGTCTCGCTTTCGCGGGCGCTCTCTATGGCCCCCTGTTCATCGATGAAGCAAAAAGCATTGAGTAATGGATTGAGGTGCCCGATACGCTCGAGCACCTCCCGAGTGCAGTCGACCGGCGACGCCTGCCCGCTCGCATACAGGGCTAACAAGACATGGGCAGGCAGCTCATAAAGCTTTGACATCGATGGCACCCCAAACACTAAATCCCAAGCTTAGGCCGCAGACAGCAAGTCACGCAAGACATAGGGCAGGATGCCCCCGTGAAGGTAGTAGTCAACCTCAATTGCAGTGTCGATGCGCGACAGAAGCTGCACCTTGCTCGTGCTGCCATCGCCGCGATGAATCACAAGCGCAATATCTTGTTGCGGCTTGAGTTTCGCAGGTATTTCGAGGTCAAAGCGCTCGTCGCCGTGAATGCCCAGCGATTCCCAGGAGTCGCTGCCTTTGAACTGCAAAGGAAGTACGCCCATGCCCACTAAATTAGAGCGATGGATTCGCTCAAAACTCCGAGCCACCACAGCTTTAACACCAAGCAGTTGCGTGCCCTTAGCTGCCCAATCACGCGAAGAACCTGTACCGTACTCCTCACCGCCAAAGATGACCGTCGGCGTTTGCTCGTCGATGTAGCGCATGGCAGCGTCATAAATCGACAAGGTCTCGCCGCTTGGCTGATGAATGGTGATGCCCCCTTCGACTCTTGAGCCATCAGGCTTGGCGGGAATCATTAGATTCTTGATCCTGACGTTCGCGAAGGTGCCCCTCATCATCACTTCATGATTGCCGCGACGCGACCCATAACTATTAAAGTCGGCCTTCGTGACACCGTTGGCAAGCAGCCACTGCCCAGCGGGTGAGCTTTCCTTAATCGAACCCGCTGGTGAGATATGGTCTGTCGTGATTGAATCACCAAAAAGTCCCAAAGCTCGCGCGCCACGAATGGCTGTTGTTTCGTGCGAGGCTTGCATACCAAAGTCATCGAAAAATGGCGGCTTTGCGATGTAGGTTGATTTGGGCCAATCATAGACCTGACCCTTAACGCCTTTGACCTTTTCCCAAAGCTTGCCTGGATTCGACTTCACTTGCGCATAGTTCTCACGGAAAACCTTGGGATTCATCGCATGTTTCATGAGTCGGTGTACCTCATCTGAGCTTGGCCAAATATCGCCGAGGTAAACCGGCTTGCCGCCTTTGCCATGTCCAACCGGTTCGCTCATTAAGTCTTTGGTGACATTGCCGGCAATTGCATAGGCGACAACGAGTGGGGGCGAAGCAAGGAAATTAGCCTTCAGGTTTGGATGAATCCTCGCTTCAAAGTTGCGGTTGCCCGAGAGCACTGCTGCGCAAATGAGATCATTTTTCGTAATCGCATCATTGATCTCTGGTGATAAATCGCCAGCATTACCGATACAAGTTGTACAACCGTAGGCTGCAACATTAAATCCGAGCTTTTCCAAATAGGGAAGTAATCCCGCCTTTTCGAGATATTCGGTCACTACTCTTGAGCCTGGTGCCAGCGAGGTCTTGATATGTTTGGGAACGGTTAAGCCAGCCTCGACCGCTTTCTTAGCCAGTAAACCGGCCGCAAGCAAAACGCCGGGATTCGAGGTATTGGTACACGAGGTGATTGCTGCGATCAGCACATCGCCATTGCGAATCGTTGACTTACCAGCGGAAAAATCTTCGTGTAACTTGCTGGCTGCTTGGTTGAATCCGTTTTCTGAAGTTGGTTTAGAAAATAAATTGGTGAATGTTTCCTTAACGTGGCCGATTTCTATGCGATCTTGCGGGCGCTTCGGACCTGCCAGCGAGGGAGCAACCGTACCAAGATCAAGCTTGAGCAGCTTGGTGAACTCAATGTCCTTTGCGTCTGACACACCGAACATGCCTTGTGCTTTAAAGTAAGCTTCAAAGGCTGCAATCTCGTCCTTGGTGCGCCCAGTGCCTGTGAAATATTCGATCGTCTTTTCGTCGACGGGGAAGAAACCCATGGTTGCACCATACTCGGGTGCCATGTTGGCAATCGTTGCACGATCGGGTAGCGCAAGACTACGCGTGCCTTCGCCGCAAAACTCGACAAACTTACCAACGACTTTTTCTTTGCGAAGCATTTCAGTGATGCTTAGCACCAAATCGGTGGCAGTTACCCCTTCGCGGAGACTTCCGGTGAGTTCGACGCCAATGACGTCGGGCGTGAGGAAATAAACCGGCTGTCCAAGCATGCCTGCCTCGGCTTCGATACCGCCAACACCCCAGCCCACCACCCCGATGCCATTGATCATCGTGGTGTGGCTGTCGGTTCCAACGAGTGTATCGGGATAAAAAACAGTGCGTTTACCCGAAGCCTTCCGATGAACGCCTCGCGCCAGATACTCCAGATTAACCTGATGGACAATGCCGAAACCAGGTGGCACGACGCCAAAGGTATCAAAGGCATTCATGCCCCACTTCATGAATTGATAACGTTCTTGATTTCGTGAAAACTCAAGTTTCATATTGAGATCAAGCGATTTGCCAGTCCCGAAATGATCGATCATCACTGAATGATCGACAACCAGATCGACCGGTACCAAGGGCTCGATCGTTTTTGGATTCTTTCCCATGCCCGATGCTACGTTGCGCATGGCAGCAAGGTCTGCGAGCAGAGGAACGCCGGTAAAGTCTTGCAAAACAACCCTTGCAACCACAAAAGGTATCTCGGCGGTTCGCGATGCGCGCGGCTTCCAACTGGCAAGTTGCTTGACGTGTTGCTCGGTTACTTTTTTGCCGTCACAGTTGCGTAGTACCGACTCAAGGACGATGCGAATCGACACGGGCAGTCGGGATAAGTCCTTTCCGAGCTGTTCGCCCAGTGCCTTGAGCGAATAATAATGACCGGTCTTCTGGCCGTACTTAAATGACTTAACAGACTTAAATGGATCGCTCATGTTGGGTTCCTTATGAACTAGAGTTTGCAGTCGTTGGCCAATTGCCGGCCCAATTTCGAATCGAGAAGCATCGATTTTGAGGGAATCTTGATCCAGGTTATGCCACTTCGCTGATCCTGGTACCTCACCGCGCCGGTGGCGGTATCGACGGCGAAAAGTAAGTGGTCTTTACCTTTGTACTGGACCACTATCGATCCAAAGTCGGGTGCAATATGTTTAACAATAATTTGTACACCCTGATGGCAACGATACAGGCCAGCTTGAACAGGGTCGGTCCGCGATACCTCATGAACATCGCTGGCCCAGGCCGCCTTGCCCGTGAAGGCGAGGGCACTTGTCAAGGCAAGGATGCCAGTGAAAGCGAGGATGCCGGTGACGGAGAAGATACCACTTAAGGCACGAGTGCCTGTGAAAGCGATGGTAATGCGCGGGCTGATCACCACGGGACCTAGGTACGTTGCGCAAGCGGCACAAATTTTTGATCTTCGGGTCCGACGTAATTCGCAGAAGGCCGAATGATCTTGTTATCAATACGTTGCTCAATCACATGAGCCGCCCATCCCGACGTACGTGAAATGACGAAAAGCGGCGTGAACATTGCAGTGGGCACGCCCATCATGTGGTACGAGACGGCGGAAAACCAGTCGAGGTTGGGGAACATCTTTTTTGCATCCCACATGACCGATTCAAGGCGTTCGGCGATATCAAACATTTTCATATCGCCAGCATCGCTCGAGAGCCGTCGAGCTACTTCTTTGATCACTTTGTTGCGCGGGTCGGCAATGGTGTAGACCGGATGGCCAAAACCTATAACCACCTCCTTTGCCTCGACTCTTCGACGAATGTCGGCCTCTGCATCGTCTGGGCTTTCATAACGCTTTTGCACTTCGAAGGCAACCTCGTTCGCGCCGCCGTGTTTAGGTCCGCGAAGGGCGCCGATCCCTCCGGCAATAGCTGAATACATATCTGAGCCTGTACCGGCAATCACCCGACATGTGAAGGTCGAGGCGTTGTATTCGTGTTCGGCATAAAGATTGAGGCTCGTGTGCATCGCCCGAATCCAAAGTTCTGATGGAGCCTGCCCGTGCAATAAATGCAGGAAATGCGCAGCGATCGAGTCATCGTCTGTCTCGACATCGATTCTCCGTCCGTTGAACGCATAGTGATACCAATACAGCAATACCGATCCTAGACTTGCCATCAAACGGTCTGCTATGTCGCGCGCGCCTGGGCTGTTGTGATCATCTTTTTCGGGCAGCACACAACCGAGTGCTGATACACCAGTGCGCATCACATCCATCGGGTGGCTACCTGCGGGCAGCGATTCTAAAACTGCCTTGACTTGTGCCGGTAATCCACGCAAGGCTTTAAGTTTTGTCTTGTACCCCCGAAGCTCGGCAGCGTTTGGCAACTTGCCGTGAACCAGTAGGTAAGCGACTTCTTCGAACTCAGCTTGTTCGGCAATGTCAAGAATATCGTAGCCGCGGTAGTGCAGATCGTTGCCAGTGCGCCCTACGGTGCAAAGCGCTGTGTTGCCTGCTGTAACGCCAGACAGTGCGACAGACTTCTTGGGTTTGATAGCCGAGCTAGTAGCCCCATGACTCTCACTCATCAATGCTTTCCTTTAGCAAATAGTTGATCCAAGCGGTGTTCGAATTCCCAGTATCCGATGGCGTCGTATAAGGCCTGACGGGTTTGCATATGTTCGACGACGGCAGCTTGTGTGCCGTCGCGGCGAATCGCTTCGTAGACGGTTTCAGCGGCCTTATTCATTGCTCTAAAAGCCGATAATGGATAGAGCACCATCGCACATCCCGCCGAGGCCAACTCATCGGTTTTAAAGAGCGGCGTTTGACCAAATTCGGTAATGTTTGCCAGTATCGGCACTTTGACTGCATCAGCAAATTCTCGGTACATCGATAACTCGGTAATAGCCTCTGGAAAAATCATATCGGCACCAGCTTCAACGCAGGCGAGAGCTCGCTCAACGGCAGCCTCGAGGCCTTCGACCGCGATTGCGTCGGTTCGGGCCATGATGACAAAATGGGGGTCGGTCCTAGCGTCTGCCGCAGCCTTGATTCGGTCGACCATTTCATCTTTGGAAACGATCTCTTTATTAGGTCGATGTCCGCAACGCTTTGCTCCGACTTGATCTTCGATATGCATTGCGCCCGCACCAAATTTAATCAGTGATTTGACCGTACGTGCCACATTAAAGGCCGAAGCCCCAAAGCCCGTGTCGACATCGACAAGCAGCGGTAAATCGCACACATCAGTGATGCGCCTCACGTCGGTAAGTACATCGTCGAGTCCCGAAATGCCAAGGTCGGGTAGTCCGAGAGAGCCCGCGGCCACCCCGCCACCCGATAAATAAATGGCGCGATACCCAGCTCGCTTTGCAAGCAAGGCATGGTTGGCATTGATGGCGCCGACAATTTGCAACGGCTTTTCTTGGCTTAGTGCTTCACGAAACCTTAGTCCAGGACTGCTCATGAATCAACTCCTCTTGGTTTAACCGAGCAAATGAGCCACTGCCTCACGTTCTTCGCTTAACTCCTTGAGCGTGATGGCAATACGCTCTTGGCTGAAACTGTCGATCTCAAGTCCTTGGACAATGCTGTAGTCGCCATTTTGGCAAGTGACTGGAAAGCCGAACATCACATCTTGCGGAATGCCGTACGAGCCATCCGAAGGGATCCCCATCGTTGTCCATTCGCCGCCTGTGCCATGAGTCCAGTCACGCATATGGTCGATAGCAGCGTTGGCGGCCGAGGCGGCTGATGACAAGCCGCGCGCTTCGATAATCGCTGCTCCGCGTTTTCCGACCGTGGGTAGGAATATGTCGCGATTCCACGCATCATCGTTGATCATTTGCTTGACTGATGACGAACCGATCGTTGCAAAACGATAGTCTGCGTACATCGTGGGGGAATGATTGCCCCAGACACAGAGCTTACGAATGTCGGACACGGGCTTGCCGGTACGAGCCGCGATCTGCGAGAGGGCTCGGTTGTGATCCAAGCGCAACATCGCGGTGAATTGCCGTTTGTTGATCGACGGCGCTGATTTCATAGCGATGTAGGCATTGGTGTTGGCGGGATTGCCCACCACAAGAACTTTGACATCGCGCGAAGCCGATGCGTCCAAGGCCTTGCCCTGCGCGGTGAAGATGGCCGCATTAGCACTTAGCAAGTCTTTTCGCTCCATGCCCGGTCCTCGCGGCCGAGCGCCGACTAATAAGGCATAGTCTGTGTCCTTAAAGGCCTTGTTTGGATCGTTGTGAGCTTCCATGCCGGCAAGCAGCGGAAAGGCACAGTCCTCAAGCTCCATCATGACGCCTTTGAGCGCTTTTTGAGCCTTTTCATCGGGGATCTCCAGCAATTGCAAGATCACGGGCTGATCCTTGCCAAGCATCTCGCCCGAGGCGATACGAAACAAGAGGGCATACCCGATTTGTCCGGCGGCGCCGGTGACTGCGACCCGTTTGGCTGTCTTACTCATGACTTTTCCTGATAGTAGGGTTTATTTAGGTTTGCGCAACATCGCACTCGCCAAGCCTCATAGCGCCGTGGCTTGACTCAGCAAGGCGGGATGCACGGAATACTGTCGGACGATTGTAGAGGCAAGCTGTCCCAACGTCAAAGACTTTTATGTCTTATATAAGAGATAAGACACTGGACAAGGCACGGGCCTCGTGATTCAATCGCAGCATGCAACGCGATCAGACAAGCGCACTCTCGGTCAATGACGTGCCTACCCCTGACGAATTGGGCAAAGACTCCATGGGTGCACCAACCTTCAGCCCACTTTATCGGCAGATTAAGGACCGTCTCATGCGGGCGCTCGATTTAGGAGAATGGCAGCCTGGGCAAATGGTGCCCAGTGAAAGTGAACTGGCCAGGCGCTTTGCGGTGAGCCAGGGCACGGTGAGAAAGGCGATTGAGGAACTTGCAGCCGAACATGTGCTGGTAAGGCGCCAGGGCAAAGGTACTTTTGTTTCAAGTCATCACGAGGAACGTGCTCAATTCCGTTTTTTGCGATTACGGCGTGATGCAGGGGGCTTGCCTGAGACCGAAAGCCACATTCTTGAATGTCGCCGTTTAAGGCCCCCGGTTGATGTCGCCCGCGAGTTGCAAATGCGAGCGGGTGAATCGGCAGTATTTATTCGCCGAATGTTAAACGTTGACGCTTCGCCGGCAGTTCTTGACGAACTATGGCTGCCAGCGAATCTTTTTCGCGGTCTGACCCAAGAGCGCTTGCAGCAGTACAAGGGCCCGCTCTACGCCTTGTTTGAGGCAAGTTTTGGAACTCGTATGCTCAAAGCGCGTGAGCAAATCAAGGCAATTGCTTGTCCGCAAGAGCAGTCACGACGCTTAGGGGTGGCGACCGGGACACCGGTTTTGCTGGTCGACAGGCTCTCAACAACCTACCAGGATCGGCCGGTTGAAGTCCGTCGAGGCTATTACCTGACCGAAAACCACCACTACTTTAACGCCTTGGTCTAGGCGTGCTTTGTGAAAGCCCGCGATTTGACGCAAAATGCGCCTGCCACCGAGCAAAAGGCCGCGTCAATACGGTTGGGCTTGGTGCTTGTGCAGCCAAGGTCCGAAGAGTCCTGGCGATTCGAAAAGGGAGTTACTTGTGAGTTCAACACGTCCGCAGTTTCGGAACATTCATGTTTCGCAAATTCTTAGCTATCGGCTGCCGCTTGCGGGTGTGGTGTCGATTCTGCATCGGCTAAGCGGTGCCTTTCTGTTTTTGATCGGCATCCCGCTCGTCTTGTTTACGCTAGATCAAAGCATCGCCTCTGAGATGACCCACGCCCGACTGAGTGCGACCCTTGGGCATCCGTTGGCGAAGTTGATTTGTCTCGCCGTGATTTGGGCATTCCTGCATCATGCCATCGCTGGCATTCGCTATTTGGTCTTGGATTTACACATTGGAACAGCCAAGGAACAGGCCCGATCAAGTGCGAGAGTCGTTCTCATGTTGAGCCTGGCTATGACCGCCGTGGTTGCTCTTCGTCTTTTTGGAGCGTTCTAAGATGGCTAGCAGACGAATCGTCACCGGCGCCCACTACGGTCTTAAAGATTGGCTAGCCCAGCGCATCACCGCTGTTGTTCTTCTTGTTTACACATTTGTAGTGATTGGTGCTGTAAGCCTGGGAGCCGCCGCAAATTATGATCAATGGGCTGGCCTTTTCAGTCAGGCTTGGTTCAAGATCATCACACTGCTTGCGATGTTGGCACTTTGCTGGCATGCCTGGGTGGGTGTGCGCGATATTTACATGGACTACATCAAGCCAACAGCCATCAGGCTTAGCCTTCAGGTGCTAACCATCATCGGCTTGATCGCCTATTTATGCTGGACTGTTCTCATTCTTTGGAAAGTCTAGCGATTAAAGCATTCAGGCTCATCATCTTGTAAACATTGAGGCATTAAACATGACGGAAATCGTAAGCCATTTGGCCAACAATCTTCCAAGACGCCGCTTTGATGCAGTCATCGTCGGTGCGGGTGGCTCAGGGATGCGCTGCTCATTGCAATTGGCACAGGCTGGTTATAGCGTTGCAGTACTGAGTAAGGTTTTCCCGACGCGATCGCATACGGTCGCTGCCCAGGGAGGCATCGGGGCCGCGCTTGGCAATATGTCGGAAGATAGTTGGTACTGGCACATGTTTGATACGGTCAAGGGATCGGATTACCTCGGTGATCAGGATGCGATCGAATTTATGTGCCGCGAAGCGCCAAAGGTGGTTTACGAACTAGAACACTTCGGCATGCCCTTTGACCGTAATCCAGATGGTACGATTTATCAGCGTCCCTTCGGCGGGCATACCGCCAACTTTGGCGAAAAGCCGGTTCAACGTGCCTGTGCGGCAGCAGACCGGACGGGACATGCGCTGCTACATACCTTATACCAACGTAATGTCCAGGCGCGCACACAGTTCTTCGTCGAGTGGATGGCGCTTGACTTGATTCGTGACAGCCAAGGTGCTGTTGTTGGTGTGGTTGCCCTTGAGATGGAAACAGGCGAAGTGATGCTGCTCCAATCCAAGGTCACTGTGCTGGCAACGGGCGGTGCAGGGCGCATTTGGCAGGCCTCGACCAATGCCTTTATCAATACCGGTGATGGCATGGGCATGGCAGCGCGGGCTGCAATACCGCTCGAAGATATGGAATTTTGGCAGTTTCACCCGACCGGGGTTGCCGGCGCTGGTGTACTGATCACCGAAGGCGTTCGTGGCGAGGGTGGCATTTTGTTGAACAAGCACGGCGAGCGCTTCATGGAGCGCTATGCACCAACCCTTAAAGATTTGGCGCCGCGCGATTTTGTCTCGCGTTCGATGGATCAGGAAATCAAAGAAGGTCGAGGCTGTGGCGAGCATGGCGATCATGTGCTCTTAAAGCTAGATCACCTAGGCGCCGAGACCATCATGAAACGTCTGCCCTCGATTCGAGAGATCGCTATCAAGTTTGCTAATGTCGACCCTATCAAGGATCCCATTCCTGTGGTCCCGACGATCCACTATCAGATGGGCGGTATTCCTACGAATTATCACGGTGAGGTCGTTGTGCCCAAGGCAGGCAACCCCAATACCGTTGTACCTGGTTTATACGCCATCGGCGAATGTGCCTGTGTATCGGTCCATGGCGCAAATCGCTTGGGCACTAATTCATTGCTTGACTTACTTGTATTTGGTCGTGCTGCCGGCAACCATATTGTGTCGAGTAAGCTCAATGCAGATGAGTATAGGGATTTGCCGCCTGATGCCGGGGATGCTTCGCTTGCAAGATTGGCTCGGCTCGAGTCTTCAAGTTCTGGCGAGAATATCCAAGACGTTGCCAACGATGTTCGTAAGACGATGCAAGCGCACTGCGGGGTCTTCAGGACTGATGAGCTCTTGAAAGAAGGTGTGCAAAAGATTGCAGAACTCGATCAACGAGCCAAGCACATCCATCTGAAGGATAAGTCCAAGGTGTTCAACACGGCGCGCGTTGAAGCGTTGGAACTTGATAATTTGATGGAGACCGCCAAAGCGACTATTGTGTCTGCAGAAGCCCGCAAGGAGAGTCGTGGTGCGCACGCCCATCGCGACTACCCCAATCGTGACGATACCCATTGGATGCGCCACAGCCTTTGGTACTCCGAAGGCAACCGCCTAGACTATAAGCCGGTGGTTTTAAAGCCCCTCACAGTCGACACGTTTACGCCCAAGGCAAGAACTTTTTGAGTTGCTTGGTCGACGCAAAGCACTGTTCGTATGAAGTCGCACACAAAGTTAGCGCAGGAGTCAAGATGAGTAAGACTGTTCGTTTTTCTATTTATCGCTACGATCCCGATAAAGACGCAAAGCCCTACATGCAAGACCTTGAGGTGACCTTGCAGCCCAACGATAAGATGTTGTTGGATGCCTTGATGCGAATCAAGAGCGATTTCGACCCTAGTCTGTCGTTTCGTCGTTCTTGCCGCGAGGGTGTTTGCGGCTCGGATGCGATGAATATCAACGGTAAGAACGGTCTAGCTTGCATTACCAATTTGCGCGATTTGCGTCAGCCGATTGTGTTGAAACCACTACCCGGTCTACCGGTGGTACGCGATCTCATTGTCGACATGACCCAGTTCTTTAAGCAGTACCACTCCGTACAACCTTTCTTGATCAATGACAATCCGCCTCCCGAGAAGGAGCGCTTACAGTCACCCGAGGACCGTGAAGAGCTCGATGGGCTCTACGAGTGCATACTTTGCGCTTGTTGCTCAACGAGCTGCCCGTCGTTTTGGTGGAATCCCGATAAGTTTGTCGGCCCGGCCGGATTGTTACAGGCCTACCGTTTCATTGCAGATACCCGTGATCAGGCGACCTCAGCAAGACTCGACAATCTTGAAGATCCCTATCGACTATTCCGTTGCCACACCATTATGAATTGTGTCGATGTCTGCCCCAAGGGTCTAAATCCAACCAAGGCGATCGGCAAGATTAAAGAACTCATGGTAAAGCGCGCGGTTTAATGACTGAGGCGCTTTGCGATTAGCCCATGAATCGAGTCGCCGAAAGCCCTGAATTTGACGATCAAGCCAGTCTGCGACGTTTGCGTTGGCGCTGCAGGCGGGGTTTGTTGGAGAATGATTTGCTTCTCACCCGATTTCTCGATCGTTTTGAACAAAAATTGACCGCAGATTTCGTCTTTGGACTCGACCAATTATTGAACTTATCGGACAATGAATTGCTCGATCTCGTGCTTGATAGGAAGCAGCCTGAGGCTGAGTTGCTTGACCCGCGTGTGATGGTGGTGCTCAAAGCTTTGCGGGCTGTTTAGCGTCTGCCGCATCGCAATCAGTTTTGCGATGACCTTTGAGAGTCGCTTGTCACGAGCGAACGGTTTTTGTAGTTGTTTGATTAACCTTTGATGAAGAGTTGCCATGTCTGATACAAAAGCGACGATCAGCTTCACCGATGGAACGCCCTCGGTCGATTTTCCCATTTACAAGGGCTCCATTGGCCCGGACGTTATCGATATTAGGAAGCTTTACGGTCAAACCGGTAAGTTCACCTTCGATCCAGGTTTTATGTCGACGGCTGCTTGTGAATCCAAGATCACCTATATTGATGGCGATCAGGGAGAGTTGCTCTATCGGGGCTATCCGATTGAGCAAGTTGCAGTGCAGTGCGATTATCTAGAGACCTGTTATCTCCTGCTTAACGGCGAATTACCAAACCGCGCCCAACGTGATCAATTTGTAGGCACCGTGACAAAACACACGATGGTGCATGAACAAATGCAACGCTTCTTCCAGGGCTTTCGTCGAGACGCACATCCGATGGCTGTGCTTGTAGGTGTGGTCGGTGCGCTTGCTGCTTTTTATCACGATAGTCTCGATATCAACAACCCTGCGCATCGGGAAATATCTGCCATCCGACTCATCGCCAAGATGCCCACCCTGGTTGCCATGGCGTATAAGTATTCGATTGGACAACCCTTCATGTACCCGCAAAATTCGCTTTCCTATAGCGCTAATTTTATGCGGATGATGTTTGGGAATCCTTGTGAGGCATATGAAGTTAATGACGTCTTGGTGCGAGCGCTCGATCGGATTTTGATATTGCACGCTGACCATGAGCAAAATGCATCGACATCGACGGTACGATTGGCGGGCTCCTCGGGCGCCAATCCTTTTGCGTGCATCGCAGCAGGTATCGCAACCCTCTGGGGGCCAGCACACGGTGGCGCTAATGAGGCCTGTTTGGTCATGCTCAATGACATTCAAAAAATGGGTGGCGTTGAGAAAATTGGTGAATTTATTAAGCAGGTTAAGGACAAGCAGTCAACCGTCAAGTTGATGGGTTTTGGTCATAGGGTTTATAAGAACTATGATCCCCGTGCCAAGTTGATGCGGGAGACCTGCCATGAGGTCTTGGGCGAGCTTGGCCTTGGTGATGACCCGCTCTTCAAATTGTCAATGAAGCTTGAGCAAATTGCGCTTGAGGATGATTACTTTATTCAACGCAAGCTTTACCCGAACGTAGATTTCTATTCTGGGATTGTTCAAAAAGCGATGGGTATTCCGACTGATATGTTTACTTGCATTTTTGCGCTTGCGAGGACGGTTGGATGGATTTCGCAGTGGACTGAGATGATCGCTGATCCGGAATATAAAATCGGTCGACCGCGCCAACTCTTCAATGGTGCTTCGCGACGAGACGTTTTGCCCTTGGATCAGCGGCGGTAGCAGGATAAAGGGGATGTCAACACGACATATGTTCCCCGGTGTGATAAGTGGTGGAGCAGGCCGGAAGTTCTTATGAACTTCCGGTTTTTTTTTGGCATCAGGTTTGGGTGTGAAGCTCAAAAAAGCAGAAAAGGTTAATCAAAACAAATACCAATTGCGATAACAGTGAACGAGGGAGGATGTGTTGGACGCTACAAACATAAAAAACCCAGATTATTTTCACAAAGTTGTTGACTGCCAATGGGCTTGTCCGGCCCATACGCCCGTACCCGAATACATTCGGAAAATTGCTGCAGGCCGCTTTGATGAGGCCTACATGATTAATTGGAAGTCCAATGTGTTTCCTGGCATTTTGGGGCGGACCTGTGACCGACCTTGTGAACCAGCGTGCAGGCGCGGACGCGTTGAAGCGTCGAATCTTGAGCGCCCAGAGCCCGTAGCGATCTGTCGTTTGAAACGGGTTGCTGCAGACATGAAGTCTGACGTCAAGTCGATGATGCCTAAGCGCTCAAGCCACCGTAATGGTAAGCGGATCGCCTGCATTGGTGCAGGGCCGTCCTCTCTGACCGTGGCGCGAGATCTTGCTCCTTTGGGCTATGAGGTGACGGTTTTTGATCGTGATCATCGGCCAGGCGGCATGATCTGGTCGCAGATTCCGAGATTCCGTTTGCCTATGGAAGTTATCGACGAAGAGGTGGGCTACATCCTCGATCTTGGCGTTCGCTTTGAGCAGCGCCATGTCGAGTCCATGAAGGCGATGCTGGAGGAGCGTTTCGACGCTATATTTGTTGGAACTGGTGCGCCCAAAGGAAGAGATCTTGACCTGCCAGGTCGAAGCGAGGCCTCTGCCAATATCCACGTAGGTATTCAGTGGCTTGCCTCGGTATCGTTCGGGCATAGAGAACAGATCGGATCACGTGTCATTGTCTTGGGCGGCGGTAATACGGCGATGGATTGTTGTCGAACTGCGAGGCGTTTAGGCGGTGAGGATGTAAAGGTCATTGTTCGTTCTGGCTTTGAGGAGATGAAAGCCTCGCCCTGGGAGAAGGAAGATGCCATGCATGAAGGGATTCCGATCCTTAACTATCTTGTTCCGACGGCTTTCGTCCACGAAAACGGCAAACTAACAGGGATGCGCTTTGATCGTGTGGTGGCTCAGTTCGACGACAAGGGTAGGCGCAAATTGGTATCGGCAGGTGAGCCCGAGCAATTCTTCCCCTGTGACGATGTGCTTATTGCGGTCGGTCAGGAAAACGCTTTCCCCTGGATTGAATCCGACGCGGGTATTGATTTCGATGAGTGGGGTATGCCGAGGCTCGATCCAAAGAGTTTTCAGTCGAGTCTTCCAAAGGTCTTTTTTGGCGGTGATGCGGCTTTTGGACCTAAGAACATTATTTGGGCCGTGGCCCATGGACATGATGCGGCGATTTCGATCCACAAGCACCTCGAGGGTAGCGATCTACTCGATCGACCCCTCGCCGGTATGAGCCTGATGTCGCAAAAGATGGGTATCCATGAATGGAGTTATGACAACGAGATTCTTCCAGAGAAGCGCCACAAAGTGATGTGGGCCGATGTTGAAGTCACACTCAAGAACGTGAGCATGGAAGTCGAGCTTGGATTCGACCCGGCGAGCGCTTGGAAGGAAGCGCAACGCTGTTTGAATTGCGATGTACAAACCGTCTTCGAAGCAAAGTTATGTATCGAGTGCGATGCCTGCGTTGATATTTGTCCCATGGATTGCATCAGCTTTGTACCCGATGGTGATGAAGCCGACCTGCGGACAAGACTGAAAGCGCCCGCGACTAATACAAGTCAAGATTTGTATATCAGTAAAGGTTTGAAAACAAATCGAGTGATGGCCAAAGACGAAGACGTTTGCCTGCATTGTGGGCTCTGCGCCGAGCGTTGCCCCACGGGTGCTTGGGACATGCAAAAGTCGTTGATTCAAATGGTTCACGCGACAGAGCTTGAATGCTCGAAGCGGCATGCAGGCGCTGCACTTGTGGAGGCATGATGAAGAGGATTGAAGCGGTTAATGATTTTGTGGTGAAGTTTGCCAATGTGAATGGCTCGGGATCGGCCTCAGCCAACGAATTATTTGCTCGATCCTTTTTGCGTATGGGTATTCCTGTCTCGCCGCGGAATATTTTCCCATCGAATATTCAAGGGCTTCCGACTTGGTACGAAGTAAGAGTGACCGAGCGAGGTTGGCTGGGTAGGCGTGGTGGGGTCGACATGATGGTCGCGATGAATCCGCAAACTTGGGATCAGGATGTAAAGGAAGTCGAGCCTGGTGGATATCTCTTTTATGACAATACAAAGGTCATACCCCACAGCAAGCTAAGACCTGATATCCACGTTGTTGGCATGCCGCTCACTGAGATTTGCAATAGTACGTATAGCAATCCAAGAGAGCGCCAACTTTTCAAGAACATTATTTGTTTAGGCGCACTTGCAGGGATGATGGGTATCGACGTCGAGGCTATCATTAGCCTCATCGCCGAGCAATACAAGGGTAAAGAGCGATTACTTCAGCCCAATGTTCAGGCGCTACGCTTGGGTCTGAACTATGCAGCATCGCAGCTCCAGGATGCAATTGGCCTGAGGGCGCAAGCGGCCGACGCAGTGGGTCAGCGCATTTTTATGGAGGGTAATGCTGCTGTAGCACTGGGAGCTGTCTACGGTGGGGCGACCGTATGTGCCTGGTACCCCATTACGCCCTCATCATCGGTTGCCGAGGCTTTTCAACGCTACTGTGCCAAATTCCGGGTTGACCCCGAGTCGGGTGAGCATCGTTATGCCATTGTCCAGGCCGAAGACGAACTGGCCTCAATTGGCATGGTTTGCGGAGCGGGTTGGAACGGTGCGAGAGCGTTTACCGCAACCTCGGGGCCTGGCATTTCGCTCATGGCCGAATTTGTAGGCCTTGCTTATTTTGCCGAGATTCCTGCAGTGATTGTCGATGTGCAGCGTGGCGGTCCCTCAACAGGCATGCCGACACGAACCCAGCAATCTGACGTGCTTGCATGTGCGTATCTTTCGCACGGTGACACCAAACATGTCTTGCTGTTTCCTCAAGACCCGCATGAGTGTTTTACCATGACGGCTGATGCACTTGATCTGGCCGAACGACTGCAAACGCCGGTTTTTGTGATGACTGATCTTGATATTGGTATGAATCACCGACTTTGTGAACCCTTGAGCTGGCAAGAGGGCAGGCAATACGATCGAGGCAAGGTCATGACGGCAGCGATGCTTGACGAGGGTCGCGTCTTCGGAAGATATCTGGATGTGGACGGCGATGGCATTCCCTTCAGGACTTATCCTGGCACCCACCCGACTAAGGGCGCCTATTTCACCCGTGGGACCTCAAAAAATCCCTACGCGGTCTACTCGGAGGCAGGCGCAGACTACCAGTACAACATGGAGCGTCTCAACGATAAGCACGCACAGGCGCGCCATATCGTGCCACAGCCAGAAATTCGCATCATGGATCCGCAGGCTAGCAATGCTGTTTTATATTTTGGATCAACCGCACCTGCTATGGACGAAGCACTTGAGGCTATGAATTTAGCGGGACACGTGCTGAATGCCTGTCGGATTCGCGCCTTTCCGTTTTCCGATGACATAGCCGCCTTTGTGGCCCATCATCAGCGCGTATTTGTGATCGAGCAAAACCGCGATGCCCAGATCAAGAGCTTGTTGGTCAACGAGGCGGGTATTTCACCTGAGCGGTTGCAGGCGATCTTGCACTACGACGGGACGCCAATTACTGCACGCTTTATCAAGGCTGCCATGCTTCATGCCATGCAAGCCGACCTTCAGATCGATGAGCCATCGCGAGCACCAAAAGATAAAGCAGCAAGCGATAAAGCGGCCACTGATAAAGAGGTCACAGATAAGGCAGCCAGGGAGCAAGCAGCATGACTTATCTTGCCAAACCAAAGCTACATCACCCAAGTTTGCGTGCCAATCAAGTCGGCTATACGAGGCGAGACTACGAGGGTAAGGTCTCAACCTTATGCGCGGGATGCGGTCACGATTCAATTTCTGCAGCGATTATTGAAGCCTGCTGGGAACTCAACCTTCAGCCCCATCGTCTTGCCAAACTTTCCGGTATTGGTTGCTCCTCCAAAACGCCCGATTATTTTCTGGGCAACTCTCATGGTTTCAACACGGTCCATGGCCGAATGCCATCGGTGCTGACGGGCGCAAATCTCGCCAATCGCGATTTAATATTTTTGGGTGTGTCAGGCGATGGCGATTCTGCGTCGATTGGACTAGGGCAGTTTGCACATGTGATGCGTCGCGGCGTCAATATGCTTTATGTTTTAGAAAATAATGGTGTCTACGGTCTGACCAAGGGCCAGTTTTCGGCCACGGCAGATCCAGGGTCGAAGGCCAAAAAGGGGATGATTAACACCGACTCGGCGATAGATACCGTCTCGCTCGCCATTTTAATGGGTGCAAGCTTTGTGGCGAGGGCTTTCTCCGGCGACAAACATCAGTTGGTGCCTTTGATCAAAGCCGGTCTTGCCCATGAGGGTGCAGCCTTTATTGATGTGATCAGCCCTTGTGTTGCATTTAACAATCATGACGGATCAACCAAGAGTTATGACTACATCAGAGAACATAATGAGGCAGTGAACCGTCTCGACTTCTGGCCAAACAAAGAAGCTATTACGGTTGACTATGATGAAGGCGAAGTCGTGCATGTTGCTCAGCACGACGGTACTTGGCTTAGGCTCAGGAAAATCCGCGAGAGCTTTGATCCGAGCGACCGGGTGGGTGCGATGAATCAGATTCAGTCGCATGCTGCAAAGGGCGAGATCCTTACTGGTTTGCTCTATCTCAACCCTGAGGCAAAAGATCTACATGCCCACCTCAATACCGACCATAGGCCCTTAAATAGCTTGCGTGCCGAAGATTTGTGCCCTGGTACGGCAGCCCTTGAGCGTCTTAACGCGAGTTTGCGTTAATGCTCTGGTATCCTCCGCCTCGATCTGCAGCGTAGCGGGGGGCATCAGCAAAAGCGGGGCGTAGGGATCAAATGAGCGCCGATGCTTGGTCGGCTAATCAATCGTCGATAAGAAGTTCGTTTTGAAAGGTAAAGCGTCATGATGAAGCAATTCCAAACCAACTCTTACCTGTTTGGTGGTAACGCTCCCTACATTGAGGAGCTCTATGAGAATTACCTCGCAAACCCCGGATCGGTCCCGGATCAATGGCGCACCTATTTCGATCGGATGCAATCGGTCCCTTCAGCCGATGGTTCGATGCAGTTCAGAGATGTTCCCCATGCGCCAATTGTTCAGTCGTTTGCCGAGCGATCGCGCGAGGGTAGCCTTCAGCCACGCCAGATGGGCGGTGACGCTGCAAGTGCCCGCAAGCAGGTTTATGTCCAGCAACTCATTGCGGCTTACCGCTTTCTCGGCAATCGTTGGGCTGACCTCGACCCATTAAAGCGGCAGGAGCGGGAGTCGATTCCAGAGCTTGAGCCTGCGTTTTATGATTTCACCGAAGGTGATCACGCCAACGTTTATTCCACCGCGAACACCTTTTTTGGCGCGGAGTCGATGACGCTGCGCGATTTGATGACCGCCTTACGCGACACTTATACAGGCAGTATCGGTGCAGAATTTATGCATATTGCCGATCCTGAGCAAAAGCGATGGATGCAGCAGCGCATGGAAAGTTGCCGTGGCCGTCCGAGCTTTTCCGTTGACCAAAAGAAACGGATCCTGGATCGTGTGACAGCCGCTGAAGGTTTGGAACGTTATCTTCACACGAAGTATGTTGGTCAAAAACGCTTTTCATTGGAAGGCGGAGAGAGTTTTATCGCATCGATCGACGAAGTTATTCAGCGCGCTGGTAGCCAGGGTGTCCAGGAAATCGTGATCGGCATGGCACACCGCGGGCGTTTAAATGTGCTTGTCAATACACTGGGCAAAATGCCTGCTGACTTGTTTGCTGAATTCGAAGGTAAGCATGCCGATGATCTTCCCTCGGGCGATGTGAAGTACCACAAGGGATTCTCAAGTGATGTGACGACACCTGGCGGACCAGTGCATTTAACGCTTGCTTTTAATCCCTCCCACCTTGAGATTGTCAACCCGGTGGTCGAGGGTTCAACCCGAGCGAGAATGGATCGTCGTGGTGACCACTCAGGGTCTCAGGTCTTGTCGGTGCTAGTCCACGGCGATGCGGCCTTTGCAGGTCAGGGCGTTGTGATGGAAACACTGAATCTTGCCCAGACTCGTCACTACGGCACTTGGGGTACGGTTCATCTTGTGATCAATAATCAGATCGGTTTCACTACCTCCGATCCGCGTGACTCAAGGTCGACTCTTTACTGCACCGATGTTGTCAAAATGATTGACGTACCGGTCTTGCATGTGAATGGCGACGACCCCGAGGCAGTGGTCTTTGCCACCCAAATTGCCGTTGATTTTCGCCAGACCTTTAAAAAAGATGTGGTTGTCGACATTATTTGTTTTAGAAAGTTGGGGCACAACGAGCAAGATACGCCCTCGGTAACCCAGCCCTTAATGTATAAGAAAATTGCTCAGCACCCTGGCACCAGAAAGCTTTTTGGTGACCACTTGGTAGCCCAAGGCGCGGTACCCGCCGACTACCCGGATCAACAAGTGACAGCGTTTCGAGCTGCCATGGATGAGGGCAGGCACACGAGTGACCCGGTGCTAACAAACTTCAAGAGTAAGTTTGCGATTGACTGGTCTCCTTTCTTGAACAGTAAGTGGACCGATGCCGCTGATACGGCAGTCCCATTGGCCGAATTGCAGCGACTTGGCAAACGCATCACAACCGTGCCTGATGGTTTTGCTATCCATCCCTTGGTGGATCGGGTTATCAAGGACAGGCGCGCCATGGCCGAAGGCAAGCTAGCACTTGATTGGGGTATGGGCGAGCATCTCGCCTTTGCAAGTGTGCTCGCCAATGGATACGGCGTTAGGCTTTCAGGACAAGACTGTGGGCGTGGGACCTTTACCCACCGACATGCGGTGTTACATGACCAGGCTCGCGAGCGCTGGGATTCGGGCAGCTACACGCCCTTGCAACATGTAGCCGACGACCAAGGCGAATTCACAGTGATCGACTCGGTGCTATCCGAAGAGGCGGTCTTGGGCTTTGAGTATGGTTATTCGACCGCTGAACCCAATAAGCTTGTGATTTGGGAAGCTCAATTTGGCGATTTTGCAAACGGCGCTCAAGTGGTTATCGATCAATTCATCAGCTCTGGCGAGGCGAAATGGGGCAGGGTAACCGGTTTGACCTTGATGCTCCCGCATGGCTATGAAGGTCAAGGACCCGAGCACTCCTCAGCACGCATCGAGCGCTTTTTGCAGCTTTGCGCCGAGCACAATATGCAAATCGTACAACCCACAACCCCTGCACAGATTTTCCATGTCTTGCGCCGCCAAATGATTCGGAGTTTTCGCAAGCCGCTGGTCTTGTTCACACCCAAGTCTTTGTTAAGGCATAAAGAGGCGATCTCTTCGCTCGATGATCTAGCTAAGGGATCGTTTCAATTAATTATCGGAGAATCCGATAAGCGTATCGATCCCCAAAAGGTTAAGCGTGTGATTGTGTGTTCGGGCCGACTTTATTTTGACTTGCTCGCAGCGCGGCGCGAGGCCGAGCGTGATGATTTAGCGATCATTCGTGTCGAACAACTCTATCCGTTTGGGCAAAAGGCTTTTGAGGCAGAAGTGAAGCGCTATGCGGCTGCGACAGACTGGGTATGGGCTCAGGATGAACCTCAAAATCAGGGGCCCTGGTTCTACATCCAGCACCACATGCAAGACGCCTTTAAGGATGGTCAGCGATTGATTTATGCGGGTCGTCCAGCTTCAGCCTCTCCCGCTGTTGGTTACTACGATAAGCACTATGCGCAGTTAAAAGAGCTGATCGCCACTGCTTTTGGTGATAGCAAGCCTGCCAAGCGTTCGAGCAAAGCAAAATCCTAATTTCTTTTTGATTGAGTCACTGGAGTTACTCATGGCCTTGATTGAAGTAAAAGTACCGCAGCTTTCTGAATCGGTTGCAGAAGCAACCTTGCTAAATTGGCATAAAAAGCCGGGCGAGGCGGTTGCTCGCGATGAGAATTTGATCGATATAGAAACCGATAAGGTCGTGCTTGAACTTCCCGCGCCCGATGCAGGTGTATTGTCCCAAGTACTTAAACAGGACGGCGATACCGTGGTTGCCGGCGAAATCATTGCCATGATCGATACCGATGCAAAGGCAGCAGCAGTTGCGCCGCAAGCGGCAAGCCAACCCGCGACGGCTCAAGCGGTTCAAAGCCCCACGGTCTCCGTCGCTGCGAGTGGGTCAAAGCAGGGGGTGCCCATGCCGGCTGCGGCCAAGTTGATGGCCGAGCAGCAACTTAGCGCTTCGGATGTCACAGGAACAGGCCGCGACGGTCGAATCACCAAGGGCGATGTGCTCGCGGTTGATCGCGCTAAATCAGGCGCTGGTCAGGCAGTGGGTGCGGTAACGGCTGCGGCAGCCCACAAGGTGGCAGCGGCTAGTTTGCCTCCGGTGCCTGCACCAGCGGATTTGAGCGGCTTGCTTGAGGGTCGTCCTGAGCAGCGGGTACCGATGTCAAGGCTGCGGGCGAGGGTTGCTGAGCGTTTGCTGCAATCGCAGGCGAACAATGCCATCCTGACAACTTTTAATGAAGTCAACATGCAGCCGGTGATGGATTTGCGCAAGAAGTATGCAGATCGATTCGAAAAAGAGTACGGTGTACGTCTTGGTTTTATGTCGTTCTTTGTAAAGGCAGTAGTTCACGGACTTAGAAAGTATCCGGTTGTTAATGCATCAGTCGACGGTAATGACATTGTTTATCACGGTTATTTTGATGTTGGCGTTGCTGTGGGTTCGCCCCGTGGCCTTGTCGTACCTGTGATTCGAAATGCGGATCAGCTAAGCTTTCCGCAGATTGAGCGGACGATTGCAGACTTCGGCAAGCGCGCTCAAGACGGCAAACTTGGTATTGAAGAACTTAGTGGCGGTACCTTCTCGATTTCGAACGGTGGTGTTTTTGGATCGATGTTGTCGACGCCTATTATCAATCCGCCGCAGTCGGCTATCTTGGGTGTTCACGCGACCAAAGAACGTGCAGTTGTGGAAAACGGTCAGGTTGTGATTCGCCCGATTAATTACTTTGCCGTGTCTTACGATCACCGGATTATCGATGGGCGTGAGGCTGTTCTCTTTCTTGTTGCGATTAAAGAAGCGCTCGAGGATCCCTCGCGACTGCTGCTTGATCTCTGAATCGAAGGGGGCATCTCATGAGTCAGCAGTTTGATGTTCTGGTTATCGGCGCCGGTCCGGGCGGCTATATTGCAGCAATTCGTGCCGCACAACTCGGCTTTAAAGTGGCGTGTATTGAGCGCTGGCGTAATCCAAAGGGCGATCGCGTTCTCGGTGGTACCTGCCTAAACGTCGGTTGCATCCCTTCCAAAGCCTTGCTTGCTTCGAGCGAGCATTTTGAGTCGGTTCAATCCCATTTAGATGTCCATGGGATTTCAGTCAAATCGGCCTCGATCGATGTCTCAAAAATGCTTGGCAGAAAAGACCAAATCGTTGGCAAGATGACCAAGGGTATTGAGTATTTGTTCAAGAAGAACAAGATCACTTGGTTGAAGGGACATGGCAAATTTGTCGGCAGGCAAGCAGATCGCTTTGCGGTCGATGTGTTTGAGAACGGTCCCGAGGACGGTGATGCGAAGGATCGCGTCGAAGCGAGTAAGGTGATTATCGCTACAGGGTCAAAGGCGCGTCACCTAGCAGGTATACAGGTCGATCAAGAATATATATGTGATAACGAAGGTGCACTGCAGTTCGAAACCGTACCGAAGCGGCTTGGTATTATTGGTTCGGGCGTGATCGGTCTAGAGCTTGGATCGGTCTGGCGTCGCTTGGGTGCTGAGGTTACAATTCTTGAAGCGCTCCCGGACTTTCTTGCCGCTGCCGATCAAGCTGTTGCTAAAGAGGCTTGGAAGCTTTTCACCAAACAGGGCTTATCGATTCAACTCGGCGCGAAAGTCGACAGCGTCGCGATTGAAGGTAAAGGTAAAGCCAAGCAGGTGGTCATGCATTACAGCGATCCCAAGGGTGAAGCCAAAACCCTCGAGGTGGACCGCTTGATTGTTTCGGTGGGGCGTCAACCGCTTACGGAGAGTCTTGGGCTTGAGTCGGTGGGTATTGAGACTGATCAACGCGGCTTTATCCCTGTCGATGCGCACTGTGCAACCAGCGTCGAAGGTATCTATGCGATCGGCGATGTGGTGCGCGGCCCGATGCTTGCCCATAAGGCAGAAGATGAGGGTGTGATGGTGGCTGAGATCATGGCCGGTCAAAAACCCCACATCGATTACCAGTGCATCCCATGGGTGATTTACACCAGCCCTGAAATCGCCTGGGTGGGCCGTACCGAGCAAGAGCTCCAAAAAGAAGGTAGGGCTTTCAAGACCGGGCAGTTTCCCTTTGCAGCCAACGGCCGTGCTTTAGGAATGGATGCTGCAGATGGCTTTGTGAAAATGATCTGCGATAAGGACACCGATGAAATACTGGGTGTTCATATTGTGGCTGCAGCTGCATCTGATTTAATCGCCGAGGCTGCACTGGCCATGGAGTTCAAGGCTTCGGCAGAAGATGTTGCTAGGGTTTGTCATCCGCATCCTTCCTTGTCTGAGGTCATGCGCGAAGCTGCGCTTGCCGCAACAGAAAATCGTGCGCTAAATCTTTAAGATAAGGTTCACGGGGGCGATGGCCGACGCTGTAGAGCGCGGGTCGCCCCTGATCACGTCAGCACGATGGATTTATTGCAGGCTTATCGCCAGGAGATTGAACGTAGGGACTTGATCGAAGATCAGGTTCAGATCGAGGCCGTTGAGCGCTTGCAGCGACTCGCCATCGATATGGAGCGCTACGAACGATCTCGTGCGGGCCTTCTCACACGGCTATTTTCGAAGCAAAAAGCGCCCAAGGGCCTCTGGCTTTGGGGTGGCGTGGGTCGAGGTAAAAGCTTCATCATGGATTTGTTCTTTGAATCGCTCGATGTCGAGCGCAAGGGACGTTTCCATTTTCATGAATTCATGAGAGAGGTTCATCGCGAGCTGGAGGCCCACAAGGGCCAAGCTAACCCGCTTGACAGCGTTGGCTTGCAAATTGCAAAACGATATCAAATCTTGTGTTTTGACGAGTTCCACGTGTCTGATATCGCTGACGCCATGATCTTGGAGCGTCTTTTAAAGGTCGTTTTTTCGCAGGGCTTGGTACTTGTTTGTACGTCCAACTACCAACCCGAGAAGCTTTATCCCAATGGCTTGCATCGCGACCGCATACTGCCTGCGATTGCCTTGCTTGAACACTGCCTTGATCTCATGCAACTCGATGCGGGCATTGACTACAGACGCCGTGCGCTCGAGCAATTGCCAGCTTACCTTTGCCCCAATGGAGCGCAAGCCGATGCGCAAATGCTGGCAAGCTTTGAACGCCTGGCTGACGGGCCTATACAGCGAGCGTGTCACCTCGTGGTAGCGCATCGCCAACTGCCTTGCAATGGACGAGCAGGTGGGGTCATATGGCTTAACTTTGACGCATTGTGTGGTTCGCCGCGCTCGCAGATCGATTATCTTGAGATTGCAGCCCAATTCCATACGGTTTTGCTGCAAGACGTGCCCATCATGCCGCCAGCGATGGCCTCTGAGGCGCGTCGCTTTGTGTGGCTGATCGATGTGTTTTATGACCAGGGTGTCAAACTCATCGTCAGTGCGGCCGACGAACCCGAAATGCTGTATCGCGAGGGGGCTTTAGTCAACGAGTTTGCCAGGACAGCTTCGCGCCTTATCGAGATGCAATCCAAAGCCTACCGCGATCGTCCAAGAAGGATTTTGATGCAAGGGGGATTGGCAGCCGAGCAGCCGAGTGCGAAAATCGGGCATGGACTTTGAGACGATCACAAACCGCATCCGGGAACTTCAGCTCGAACATCGCGGCCTTGATGCGATGATCGAGGCCATTGCCGAGCAAACTCATTTTGATGAACTTCAATTGCGACGTCTGAAGAAGCGCAAATTGCAAATCAAAGACAGTATTGTCCAGCTCCAGATCATGCTGGTGCCTGACGTTCCCGCATAGGCTGGCTACTTGACACAAGCGATCGGCGCGGTGTCCGCCGTCCTTGGCCCGGAGGGATTACTCGTGGGAAAGCCTGGCTTTCGCTTCAGGAGCCAGCAATTCGAGATGGCGCTGGCGGTTGAGCGGGCGCTAGCGCTTCATGAGTCCTTACTTGTCGAGGCGGGGACTGGCGTCGGAAAGACCTTCGCCTATCTTGTTCCAGCGCTTTTGTCGGGTAAGAAGCTTTTGATTTCAACCGGCACGAAGGCCCTACAAGACCAGCTGCTCCATCGAGATTTGCCTGCATTACTTGATCACTTGAGTGCCTCGGCGCAGGTTTGCCAGCTTAAAGGGCGAAGCAATTACGTGTGCCATTACCATCTCGAGCGCCATCTCCGAGAGGGGCGCTTTAGCAGACGTGAAGACGCAACATGCTTGCTCAAGATTCGCGCCTTTGCAGCACGAAGTGACACAGGTGATCGAAGCGAATGCGATGAGCTCCCTGACGACTCACCGGTATGGGCCATGGCTACTGCAACTCGCGACACTTGTCTGGGCAGTCAGTGCGCTGACTATGGACGTTGTTTCGTGATGCGGGCTAGGCAGCGAGCTCATCAGGCCGACTTAGTGGTGGTCAATCACCATTTGCTTTGTGCAGACTTGGCGCTCAAAAGTGAAGGGATTGCCGATTTACTTCCCGAGGTCGAAGGCATTGTGGTCGACGAGGCGCATCAACTGCCAGAGACGGCGATCCAGTTTTTTGGACGATCATGGTCGATTAGGCAGGGTCAGGAATTTGCCCGCGATCTCTTGCGCATTGGATTAGCGGAGGCAAGCGATGCGGCTGATTGGATCCATTGGCGCGATTCGTTGGAGCAGTCGCTCAGGGAATTACGCTTGGCAGCCGACAGCCCATCCAAGATGGAATGGTCTAGCGATCATCCCCGATATGCTCGTATCACGCCCGTGCTTGAGCAGTTGATTGAAGATTTAGAACGATTACATGTCTTGTTACAGGAGCAGGTTGTTCGCGGGGAAGAGCTTGGCTTGCTACTTGCTCGCTTAACCGAGATGATTGCGTTTTTTCCTCATTTTTTGCCTAAGCGCGAACCGCAAACTCCAGAAAGTGAAGCGCTCGATGATCAACAGGTTTTATGGCTTGATATCAGTCGCACAGGGCTTAGTTTTCATCAAACACCCATGGACGCAGCGAAGGCGATCAGCCAGGCGCTCGGTGAGCGACCTAAGGCGTTGATTTTTACTTCAGCAAGCCTTGCTGTGGCAGGAGATCTTCAGCATGTGGCACATCGGCTAGGCTTGGAGGACGCGAAGACCCTATGTATCGACAGTCCCTTTGACTATGCGCAGCAGGCAAGGCTTTATGTGCCTCGCGGTTGCGGCGATCCTAACCATCCTGCATTTGCCGGCTTGATGGCCGAGCATATTTGGCCCCTGATTTTGCACAACAAGGGGCGTGCATTTATTTTATGTACCAGTCTAAGAATGGTAACAGCGCTTCATCAAGCGCTATTGAGTTTGCAGGCAACAACCCAGGTAACAGGCTTGCACATCGAATGGTTGATTCAAGGCGCTATGAGTAAGGCTGCGATGTTGCACAGTTTCAAACAGGGTGCTGCGCCGGTGCTGATTGGTAGTGCAAGCTTTTGGGAGGGCGTCGATGTGGTCGGTGACCAACTCTCGCTCGTCATCATCGACAAGTTACCTTTTGCGCCTCCGGATGATCCTGTCTTAAAAGCACGTATTCGTCGTGCGAAAATTAAAGGTGATGACGTGTTTGGCCAGTGGCAACTTCCGCAGGCGGCGATGAGTCTGAAGCAGGGCGCCGGACGGCTAATTCGAAGTGAATCTGATGTCGGTTTATTGGTTGTTTGTGATGAGCGACTCGTTACCCGAGGATACGGCAAGGCCTTGTTGCGAAGCCTGCCGGGCTTTCCGTTGATTCGTGATGCGATGGACGCCATGGAGTTCTTGACCAAGACGAGCGCTGATGGCAACCTTCCGACGCCACAGCAGGTTGCTACACCTAGCCGAGCAGATCGGGAATTAAACAGAAAAGGTAGCTAGATGATGAGTCGCTTTAAATTAGTCAGCCTTGGTTTTCTTTTTTTGTCGAGCCTGGCGCAGGCCACAACGGTCATAGACCTTGATGAAAAAGCGCTTCAAGCTAAAGCGCGTGAGGCCGCCACGGCTGGCGTTAAGATTCAGTGTTCGCAGGCCCAGCAGCCCACCTTAACGGCACATGTGCCTGCTTTGTCGAGAGCATATGTGTTGCACCGCGGTCTGATTTGGGTTGTCGATGCCGACAGCGGCGATTTGGTGCATCCAAGCGCCTATGTGCTATCGCAAGGTGTTGTTCGGTGGCGCAACGAAGCAATCGGCTTTGCGATAAGGCCATTTCGACCACGGCATGAAATTCATCTCGCGACCATGCAAGAATTTGCCGACGGCAATCAGCTTACGGGCCCTTTTCCATGTAAGCTCGTGCGGGGCAGCATCCAGAGTTTGTCCTAGAAAGGAAACACTGTTCCGGCGGCAGCCAGCATTTGCCTTAAACCAAGTCTGAAGCCTTACCGCCAGAACTCCCACCAACGACTCGACTTGCTAAGTCCTGCCACGAGCTTGCCGCTATTTGGATAGTTAAGTTTAAAAACACGCTCAGCATCGTCGGCCTGTTGAGTCAGGCCGAGTTCACGGCTGGCGAGGATCAAGACAACCAGCGCTTCTTCGATGGCAGGAGTATCTGGAAACTGTTGGAGAAGTTGTTGGGCGCGATTGGCAGCAGCCACATGAGCACCGCGAATCCAGTAAAACTTGGCAATGCTCAACTCACCTTCAGCCATGGTATTGACCAGGTACCGTAGGCGCTGCCTTGCGTCGTCGGCGTAGGCGCTTTCGGGGTAACGCTCAAGCACCACGCGGAACGCGTCATAGGCTTGACGGCTCGCTTTTAAATCGCGATCGGCGAGGCTTTGGCCACCAAGCTTGACCAGCAAACCCAGTTGGTCATTGAAATGAATAAGCCCGCGCAAATAAAAAACATAGTCCATGGCCGGACTACTTGGGTACATTTTGGAAAAACGCTCTAGTGTCGATAGCGCTTGTTCTTTCTCGCCCAGCCGGTAATGGCCGTAGGCCAATTCAAGTTGCGCTTGTTGTGCGTATCGACCAAAGGGGTAGCGCGATTCGAGGCGACCAAATAATCGGGTTGCCTGAGCAAGATTACCCGCTGAAAGTTCAGCCTTCGCCTCGGCATATAGTTTTTCTGCGGTCCACCCTGCGGTCGGATCCGGACCATCGCCGCCTAGACCGCAGCTACTAAGTGCCAAGCCCAAGCCAAGAAGCAGGGCTGCCAGTGCAGCTCGCGGCTTTTGTTTCGCCAGTGATTCAGTCATGCTTGGTCTCGGATGGTGTTGGGAGTGCGACAATCAGCTATCTGATTATACGGATGATGCACGATGCAAGATGAGGTAGCGAACGCGTCAGGCCCACTCCAATGGAGCGCCCAACCAGGTAGGGGCCTGCGGCTTGACCGTTTTCTTACCGACTGTATGAAGCAAGCGGGCCACAGCGTATCGCGCACCCGTGTACAGGACTGGATAAGACTTGGAGCGGTTCGAGTCAATGAGGCACTTTGCAGCCCAGCTCAGAAATTGTCAGGACGCGAAACCCTTGAGGTATGGCCACAGCCCTTGGAGGCCTCCAATGCCTTTAGCCCAGATCCCATCGACTTAACGATTGCTCACTTAGACGAGCAGGTGATGGTGGTCGATAAGCCCGCTGGCCTGGTCGTTCATCCGGCGCCAGGCCATTGGCGCGGTACCTTAATGAATGGTCTCTTGCATTGGCGTCCTGCACTTGCAGCGCTTCCTCGTGCCGGCATTGTTCATCGTTTAGACCGCGACACTTCAGGCTTATTGATGATAGGGCTTGAGGAGGAAAGTCTGATGACCTTACAAGCATGCTTGGCGGCCCGCCTGACCGATCGCGTGTACCTTGGCTTAGTCCATGGCGACGCCAGCAGACTCAACGGTTTGCAAATCGATGTGCCGATCGGTCGAGATCCGGTCTCGCGGGTGAAAATGGCCTGTCATGGTCTTTCAGCCAAGACCGCTACAACGGCGATTCGTTTCATTGCCAAGCGCGAGCTCGCATCGGGCCAATTGGTTAGCTTGCTCAGTTGCAAACTTGAAACCGGGCGAACTCACCAGATTAGGGTGCATTTGGCCGCAAAGGGATTTCCGCTGGTGGGTGATCCCGTTTACGGTCGTCCTGCTGCCGACCGTATGTTGCTTGCAGAGTCTTCGGGTTTTGAGCCTTTGATCATGCGCGGACAGGCACTTCACGCGAGTATGCTGCAGCTGCCGCATCCCAAAACCCAACATGCCTTAAGGCTTTTCAGCCCCCCCCCCTGGGACCTTGACTTTCCGGTGCTATCGATGTCAGCGCTTGCAAAACTCTGGGACCTAAAGCCATCGACGCAGGGACTTGAAGCCATGAGCACTCCGACTTAACGCCATGATTACTTCGATCGAGCGTGGTTTTCAAAACCCTAGGCCTTTGCCAGCTTCCTGGCTACGCCCGACATGGGATTTCGCTTTTCCCTTGCATGAGCCTGAGGCTCGCGCGCAAGCGTCCCGATTGGCCGAGCGCTACATGGTGCTGTGCAGCAATCGGATGGGTGGTGTGAGTGAAGGTGTTTTCGCATCGATGAATCTCGGACTTAGCCAAGGCGATAGTCCAGAGCATGTCGCCGAGAATCGCAAACGGCTGGCTCAGTACCTGCCAGCGCCTGCGCGATACTTGCGGCTGGTTCACGGTTCAGATTGTCTTCGATCAGCTGATTTGGATCGCGCAGACACAGCCTTGCCCTTAGCCGACGCGGCCGTGCTCACCAAAGCCGGGCAATCGTTGGTCATGCTGACCGGGGATTGTCTTCCGATTGTTCTGGCAGATGCCAGAGGTAGGGCGCTCGGCATGGCTCATGCGGGTTGGCGGGGATTGGCGGCAGGCGTTATTGAGTCGGCCGTTGCAGCGATGCGAGATGCTACCGAGCCAAAGGCTTGTCTGCTCGCATGGATTGGCCCATGTATTGGCCCTGCCGCCTTTGAAGTGGGCGAGGATGTTTTGACGGCCTTCCCGGCGCAGGAGCGAGGCGCCAGTTTTTTCCGACCACGCCCGGCTCACAAGGCTGAACAGCGCTGGCTGGGTGACTTGCTTGCGCTTGCCCGTCGTCGCCTTGCTCAGGCCGGTGTGACAGCGGTGGGTGGTGGACTTTGGTGTACCTGGCATGATCGTGCGCGTTTTTTTTCACATCGACGACAGTCCGGTGGTGGGCGTTTTGCCACGGCGATTGCCTTGCGCGCATGATGCGCTTAAGCCCAGCGTAAGGGTTTTGAGATAGCGTCTGTATCGCTACTTGTACGAATGTTCTAAGAAGTTTAGCAAACGGAATGATTGAACCTTTTAATAAGGAGTTGAGCCATGGTAACGAGGCGCAGCAGCGGCAAGGCGCAATCAGCAGCAAAAGCACGATCATCAGATCAGAACCGATCAAGCGCCGAAGCCGACACGTCCCATGACAAGCCCGGCACACCGACAGGCATGGGATTTCAGGAAGTTCAGCAGGCTTGGGCTTCGGTGATGCAACCCTGGCAAGCACTTCCTTCTTGGACCATTGATCCGCAGGCACTTAGTGGATTACAGCGGGAGTACCTTGAACGCGCCCAGGCGCTCATGAGCGGGCCTGCTTCGGTCGACTCCCCAGCCGATAAGCGCTTTAGCCACAGCGCGTGGCGACAAGGGCCATTTGCAGTGGCGGCAGCAGCCTACTTGCTCAACGCCGAGTTTATGGCCCGAATCGCTGAGCTCGTTGACGCCGATGATAAGACCAAAGATAGGATTCGTTTTGCCACCGAGCAGTGGGTGGATGCCGCATCGCCATCAAACTTTCTCGCCACAAATCCTGAGGCGCAGCAACGGATGCTTGAGTCAGGTGGTGAAAGCTTGCGCCAAGGTATGGAAAATCTGATCCACGATCTTGCTGCAGGTCGGATTTCTCAAAGTGATGAGACGGCCTTTGACGTTGGACAAAATGTAGCGAGTTCTGAAGGTGCAGTTGTTTTTCGCAATGAACTGATCGAGATTATTCAATACAAGCCGATCACCCAAAAGGTGGCAAAACGTCCGTTGCTGATGGTGCCGCCGTGCATTAATAAATTCTATATTTTGGATCTTCAGCCCGATAATTCTCTGGTACAGCATTGCCTCGCGGAGGGTGTGCAAGTTTTTATGCTGTCATGGCGCAATGTTGATGCAAGCATGGGACATTTGACCTGGGATGATTACCTTGAGACCGGCGCGATCGAAGCCATTCGTGTAGTCCAGGAAATCAGTGCTCAGGACGAGATCAATCTGCTCGGATTTTGCGTTGGAGGCACCATTGTTGGCGCAACACTCGCGGCACTGGCAGCCCGAAAGATTTATCCGATTGCATCACTCACACTGTTAACCACACTTCTCGATTTTTCGCATCCAGGCGTGCTTGGGGTTTTTATCGACGAGCAGCAAGTGCGTTTGCGCGAACAAAGTTTGGGTGCCGGTGGCGTGATGAAAGGTAAAGAGCTTGCGGCGACCTTCTCAGCCTTGCGACCTAATGATCTTGTTTGGAATTATGTCGTCAATAATTACCTCAAGGGCGAGCGTCCAGCGGCTTTTGACCTCTTGTACTGGAACGCTGACTCCACCAATTTACCGGGCCCGATGTTTGCCTGGTATTTGCGCCACATGTATTTACAAAACGAACTATGTCAGCCTCATCGCTTGATATGTTTGGGCGAGAGCATTGATCTTGGTGCCATCGATGCACCAAGTTATATTTTTGCTGCGAAGGAGGATCACATCGTCCCGTGGCAATCAGCCTATCTCAGTACGCAGCACCTGGGGGGTGAAAAGCGATTTGTACTCGGGGCAAGTGGACATATCGCGGGTACGATTAATGCTGCCAAAAGAAATCGACGCAGCTTTTGGACTGCTGCGCCGCAATATCTACCTGCCGAGCCAGACGCATGGCTCAACAAAGCGCATGAAAGGCAAGGTAGTTGGTGGCTTGATTGGTCACAATGGCTTTCTCAGTTTCGTGGTGGCGAGCGTGTGGCTCCGAAAGTGTTGGGCAATGCCGCCTATCCGGTCATCGACAAAGCACCTGGCGCTTATGTGAAGCAGCGAGCGGATTGAAAGAAGCAGCTAGCAAATTGATTGACGTAGGTAGTGGATTGATTGACGCAGGTAGTGGATTGATGTGGCACGATGCACAGGGCGCGCTAATGGGCCACGCTCAGGTTTGCGCTTAAAGCGATCGATTAACAAGCAAGGAGACGGGGATGACACAACGTATAGCGTATGTAACGGGTGGTATGGGTGGTATTGGAACTGCGATTTGTCAGCGGCTGCACAAAGAAAATTATGTTGTCATCGCTGGCTGCGGTCCGAGTCGAGATCACGCCAAATGGATTGCTGAGCAAGCGCAACTGGGTTATCAGTTTCATGCATCGGTGGGCAATGTCGGTGATTGGAACTCCACGAAAGAGGCTTTTGATCGCGTGAAGGCGGATTTTGGTAATCCCGATGTACTCGTTAACAATGCAGGCATCACGCGCGATGGTACGTTTCGAAAAATGTCGGTTGACGATTGGCGTGCTGTCATCGATACCAATTTGAATTCGCTTTTCAATGTCACGAAGCAGGTCATCGAGGGCATGCTCGATAAGGGATTTGGACGCATCATCAACATCTCATCGGTCAATGGGCAAAAGGGCCAATTTGGACAGACCAATTATTCAACGGCAAAGGCTGGCATTCACGGATTTTCGATGGCTCTAGCGCAAGAAGTCGCAAGTAAGGGGATTACCGTCAATACGGTTTCGCCTGGCTACATTGGCACGGACATGGTGTCGGCGATGAGACCCGAGGTACTTGAAAAGATCGTTGCCGGCATCCCCGTCAAGCGGCTGGGTACCCCTGAAGAAATCGGCTCAATCGTTGCATGGATTGCCAGCGATGAGGGTGGTTTTGCAACCGGCGCAGACTTTTCGCTGAATGGTGGCTTGCACATGGGTTGATGGATTGGCGACAATCTTTCGCAAATATGCATAGGTGCTGGGCGTGGTGATCCTGACTTCATGCGAGTCTTCGGTCCTGACCCCAGCATTTGAAACGGTTTGCAATCGGGATGAATAAGTATGCAAGCAGCTAGACTGATTAAGAAGTATCCCAATCGTCGCCTTTACGATACTCAGACAAGTAGTTACATCACCCTTGGTGATGTTAAACAATTGGTTTTGTCTGGCGATCGGATCGTGGTTGAAGACGCAAAGAGCCGTGAGGACCTCACACGCAGTATCCTGTTGCAGATCATTCTCGAAGAGGAAGCCGGAGGAACGCCACTTTTCTCCAGTGAAATGCTTGCCCAGATGATCCGGTTTTACGGCCATGCCATGCAAGGGATGATGGGAACATATCTTGAGAAGACGCTACAAAGTTTTGTGGAAATTCAGACTCGAATGTCTGATCAGTCGAAGGCCTTGTATGACGGCAATAAGGCCATGCCCAATCCCGAGTTGTGGACCCAATTTATGGCAGGTCAAGCACCGATGTTTCAAACCATGATGGCAAACTATATCGATCAGTCGAAGAATATGTTTGTCCAAATGCAGGAACAAATGCAGCATCAAACGAGAAATATGTTTCAAGCCTTTCCTTTTCAAGGGCCTGGCCCAAACCCGAGCGATCGTGGTGAAGGAAAATCGTAATCGGGTATGAAAAAAGATCCAGCGGTAGGTTTCGTCTCCTTGGGGTGTCCCAAGGCTTTGGTCGACTCAGAACAAATTATTACGAAGCTCAGGGCAGAGGGCTACAGAATCTCGCCTGATTATCAAGGTGCCGACCTCGTCGTCGTGAATACCTGTGGATTCATCGATGCAGCGGTGCAAGAGTCGCTCGATAGTATCGGTGAGGCGATTCGTGAACAGGGTAAGGTGATCGTGACCGGATGCCTTGGGCAGCGTACCAACGAACAAGGCGAAAACCTGGTCCAGAGCCTTCATCCGAAGGTCTTAGCTGTGACGGGTCCTCATGCAAGCGATGAGGTTATGGCGCACGTACACCGCGTATTGCCAAAGCCCCATGACCCCTATATCGATTTGGTACCTGAAGCAGGGGTGAAGCTAACGCCATCGCACTATGCCTATTTGAAAATTTCTGAGGGCTGTAATCATCGATGCAGTTTTTGTATCATTCCTTCGATGCGTGGCGACTTAGTCAGCCGACCGATCGGTGAGGTACTACGCGAGGCTGAGGCCCTAGCGCGAGCTGGCGTCAGGGAGCTCTTGGTCATATCGCAAGATACCTCGGCCTATGGGGTAGATGTTAAATATAGAACGGGTTTTGTTCAAGGACGGCCGGTGCGCACTCGGCTCACCGAACTTGTTAAAGAGCTTGCCAAACTAGGGCTTTGGGTACGTCTGCACTATGTTTACCCCTATCCTCACGTCGATGAACTCTTTGAGTTGATGGCACAAGGTCTTGTGCTTCCTTACTTGGATGTTCCCTTTCAGCATGCAAATCGTCGTATCTTAAAGCTGATGAAGCGGCCAGCTAGTGCTGAGGATGTTCTGCGCAGAATTGAGTCCTGGCGCAGCCAGTGTCCAGACCTCACGCTTCGGAGCACCTTTATCGCAGGCTTTCCTTCGGAGAGCGAAGCAGAGTTTCAAGAATTGCTCGATTTTCTGGACGCAGCACAAATCGACCGGGCAGGTTGTTTTGCCTACTCGCCGGTTGAGGGCGCCAGTGCCAATCTGATTCCAGGCGCCTTGCCCGATGATATTCGCGAGGAACGTCGTGACCGCCTGATGCTGCATCAAGCCGAAATTAGTCGCGAGCGCTTAAAGCGGTGGAAGGGGCGACGGCTGCAGATATTGATCGATACGTTACAGTTAAGCGAGGATGGTGAGTTACTCGGAGCGGTGGGTCGGAGTGCATCAGACGCACCTGAAATTGACGGGGTGGTTTATCTCAGACCTCATCAAAGTCTAAAGGTCGGGCAGTTCGTTACAGCAAGAATCACCAGAAGCGACCATTATGATTTGTATGGCAGTGTTGTTAAGTCCAGTCACTAGGCAATTGATTTGCCAATGAGGGCAAGAGAGCTGCCAAAGCCAACAAACCAAATCATGCTTCTGAGCAGAGCTTTGTCATAGTAATACGCGGCAAGATAAACCAGTCGTGCGACGATAAAAATCACACAAAGTGAATCACGAAGCGATGGATCGAGCTTTGCGTGTAGGGCAAAAAGCAGGGACGCAGCAAACACGATAAGCGCTTCCCAGCTATTGGCCTGTGCCGCAAGTGCGCGTTGGCGGCGAGGATCTTCCATGTGCTGAGCCCACTGCCGAGGGTTATGATTATCATAATCACGTGCCCCCCACTTTTGCATACCCGCAGCGACGATAGGCAGAAGACAGGCAATTAAAAGGCTGTAGGCAGGAATGTTCATGACAAATGTCTTTCTTGCAGTGAATGCAAGGCTTGTGTTAAGACAGGGCTGCGGGTTTCTTCGAAGTGTTCAAGCATTGCATCAAGGCCCAGTCCAAGAAAGGCAAGGTCTGCCCGCTCAGCGACAAGCGGTTTCGCTCGCCAACAGGCGCTAAGACCAGCCGTTGCCATCATCGCCAAGTCATTAGCGCCATCGCCTATAGCGATGGTTTGATTCACCTCGACTCCCCACTGGCTGGCAAAGTCTTTAAGGTGTTGTGCCTTTGCCTGAGCATTAACGATGGGGCCAATAAGGCTGCCATCCAAATAACCTTGTTCTTCACCGAGTCGATTTGCGCAGCAGGCATCCGCTTGAATCATGGACGCGACTTCATCCACGATCGGGTGGAAGCCCCCCGACAAGACGATCATCTTTAATTTCCGCTCGCGGGCGACACGGGTGAACTTTGCAACACCTGGGTTTAGGACAAGTTTTTCGTCAATCAGTCGTCGCATGATCGAAAGGCGTTGACCCTTTAAGAGTTTGACCCTTTGCCGAAGGCTTTGATCATAGTCGCTGATCTCGCCTCGCATTGCGGCTTCGGTAATTGCAGCAACTTCAGCGCCACAGCCTGCGAACTGAGCCATTTCGTCAATGCATTCAATCGTAATGAGTGTGGAATCCATATCAAACGCAATCATGCCGAAATCGGCCCAACGCCGTTCAATATCTATAGCATTAATATCAATGGCCTCATTTACCCATGCCGATCGAATTTGCTGCCTTCCAAGTTTCTCAGTGAGACAGGCAAGTAGCATATGCTGCTCAACGAGGGCATGTTGCTGTGCAAATTCGAGTCCGGGCGGGAAATGCAGCGGTCGATCGGGCCCTAGCCAAGTTTCGATCCACGCGCGATCAAACTGGCCTTGTAGCAACATCAAGGCTGAGTGCCCGTCAGCGTGCGCTTGCGATGAGCTCATCTTAGGCGGCCTTCAATTGCTGGATTAGTTCACGAACTTTTTGGCTACGACTTTCCAAGTCCTCGGTATCGACGGCAATGCGAAGCTTATCCTGCCCGAGCATTTTGGCATCCTTTCGGCGCTGTAAAAATCGTATCAGTTGCTCAGGTTCAACCGATGCATCACGTCCAAACTGAAAAACAATCGCTTGGGCGTGTGCGTCGATCTTTGAGACGCCAATCGACTGGCCCAATAAGCGAAGACGATGGCTTTGGATAAGCGTTTGGGTCGGTGTCGGCGTCTTACCAAATCGATCGATGATCTCCTCATGCAGATCACGAATATCGTCTTCATGTTCACACGCTGCAAGTCGCTTATAAAGGCCTAGACGCTCATGGATGTCGGGGCAGTAATGGCTTGGCAAGAGCGCAGGCGCATGGAGATTGATTTCGGTGGCTACCGAGAGCGGGGCACTTAAATCGGGCTCTTTTCCAGATTTCAGCGATCTAACTGCTGCATTAAGCATATCGCTGTATAGAGAAAAACCAACCTCAATCATTTCACCCGACTGAGAATCTCCGAGCACTTCGCCAGCACCACGAATCTCCAGATCATGCATGGCAAGATAAAAGCCAGAGCCTAGCTCCTCCATCATCTGAATGGCCTCAAGCCGCTTCTTAGCATCCTTAGTAATCGCAGCCTCATCGGGGATCAACAAATAGGCATAAGCCTGATGATGAGAGCGCCCAACACGCCCACGCAACTGATGCAATTGGGCCAAACCAAAACGGTCTGAGCGGTGGATGATGATCGTATTTGCGCTAGGTACATCAATCCCGGTTTCGATAATGGTGGTGCAAAGTAGAACGTTGAAGCGCTGGGCATGAAAATCACGCATCACCCGCTCGAGTTCGCGTTCACCCATTTGCCCGTGGCCTACAACAATGCTTGCCTCGGGGACTAGCTCACGAAGCTTTTGGGCTCTGTTTTCAATGGTTTCTACTTCATTGTGTAAAAAATAGACCTGGCCACCGCGCTTCAATTCTCGGAGAATCGCCTCGCGCATAATGCCATCGGTTTCTTTGCGCAAAAAGGTTTTGATTGCTAAACGTCGTTGAGGCGCAGTCGCGATCACTGAAAAATCGCGAATACCTTCCATGCTCATCGCAAGCGTTCTTGGAATCGGCGTTGCAGTAAGCGTTAAAACATCAACTTCTGCGCGAAGATTTTTCAATGCTTCCTTTTGCCTGACACCAAAGCGATGCTCTTCATCGATAATGACAAGACCAAGATTTGGGAATTTAACGTCCTGTGACAAAAGTTTGTGCGTCCCAATAACAATATCGATCTGGCCCTTCGCAAGCGCCTCGATAGTTTGTTTGACTTCCTTGCTGCTCCTAAAGCGCGATAACTCGGCGATTCGAACTGGAAAGTCAGCGAAGCGGTCACTGAAAGTTTGGAAATGCTGTTCGGCCAATAAGGTGGTGGGCGCAAGAATTGCCACTTGTCGAGAGTCGGATACGGCGATAAAGGCAGCACGCAAGGCGACCTCTGTTTTACCGAAACCCACATCACCACACACAAGCCTGTCCATCGGTTTTTGGGCAATCATGTCCTGCACGACAGCATGAATCGCTGCGAGCTGATCGGGCGTTTCCTCAAAGCCAAACCCTTCGCAGAATGCTTCATAATCTGTAACTTTAAAGCCGAAGGCATGCCCTACTCGAAGTGCTCGCCTGGCGTAGAGATTGAGTAGCTCTGCTGCCGTATCGCGCGCTTGTTCGGCCGCCTTCCGTTTGGCTTTTTCCCATTGCCCCGATCCCAATTGATGCAAAGGTGCATCATCAGGGGAGGCCCCACTGTAACGCCCGATTAGATGCAGTTGTGCTACCGGTACATAAAGACTTGTATCGTTTTGATAAGTAAGATGAAGAAACTCGTTATCACCTTCACCAAGGTCCATGTGTACCAAGCCTTGGTAGCGGCCGATGCCATGGTCGACATGGACTACCGGGTCGCCAGGCTTAAGCTCTGACAAGTCCTTAATGAAGGTGTCAATATTTTGCTGAGATTCACGTCGTCTTCCTCTGCCGCGGCGAGCGAGGTGGGCATAAAGCTCGTTTTCGGTGAGCACTGCGGCCATGCCTTCGATGACAAAGCCAGCATGCAAGGGGCCCACCGATACCTTTGCATTCGACCAGTTCCATTGGTCAGGCCAGCCGTCGATGCTCTCCCAGTGGATGCCCTGCTCAGCAAGCGCCTGCAAGAGCGTTTCACGGCGGCCAGGTGATTCGGCAAGCACAAGTACGGGGAGCTCACTGCCAGATACGAAGGATTCGAGCGCTGCATAAGGTCTTTGGCGCTTACGATCAACAGCCACACTCGGCAGTCCTGGGCAGCTGGCGGTGGGATCACGCGGGAGGCTTAGTCGGCCCTTAGCTCGGCATGCATTAAAAAATGCCTCGTTCGATAGCATTAACTCGGCTGGCGAGAGGCAGGGGCGCTCGATATCTTTACTCAAAAAATCATATCGTTGCTGCATATCCAAGCGATAGCGTTGCAAGGCATCTTGCGCATCACCGTGTAAGACAACGAGTGCGTCTTCGGGCAAATAATCCAAAAGACTATGGCATTGTTCGAAAAATAGGGGCAAATACCACTCGATACCGCCTGGGGAAAGTCCTAGGCCAATATCTTTATAAACGCTACAACGACTTGGGTCGCCTTCAAAGCGTTCTCGCCAGCGGGCTCGAAATCGATGGCGTGCTTCCTCGTCAAGCGGAAACTCACGGCCCGGCAAGATATGGACAGACTCGGTCGGGTACAGACTGCGCTGGGTGTCTGGATCGAAGGTCTTGATGCTGTCAATATCCTCATCGATCAGATCGATTCGCAAGGGCAAAGGATGGCCCATCGGATACAAGTCAATGAGGCCGCCACGGATGGAGTACTCGCCGGGCTTGATCACTTGGGATACATGCTCGTAACCGGCTTCGCTAAGTTGGGCAGCGAGCTTGGTCGAACCAAGTCGGTCGCCGCGTTTAAACACAAAGCTGCGTCCAGCGATCATCGACCGTGGCGCAATCGACATCGCAGCGGTACTGACCGGTGCAATGATCAAATCAATGTCACCGCGTTGCATACGCCAGAGCGCTTTCAGACGGTCGCTAATCAGATCCTGATGGGGAGAGAACTGGTCATACGGTAGCGTCTCCCAATCCGGAAAATGCTGGATTCTTAACGCAGGATTAAACCAGCTGATTTCTTCGCTGAGTCGCTCAGCATCGCCTGGTAATGCGGTCAGGACGAGCGTGGGCCTCTCCGGGTGAGTCATCGCAGATTGGGCAAGCCAAAATCCATCGGACGAGCCCCATGTGGGTGGGCCTTGCAACGTCTGACCAGGTGCCGGCAGACGTAAGGCGAGTTCGGACCAAGACATGAGAGAATTTTAGTCTAAGCATGATGAACAGAATGCCTCAAGACCCTCCGCTGTCACCCGACACAAACGATCTAAGCTCTTTGGCTCTTTCGGAGGGCGGCGATCCGCCACACCTAGACCATCATCAAACGCGGGCATACATTCATGCTGTTGTACCAGCGGCCGGTTTTGGTCAGCGGTTTGATCCAGGCGCTGGCTCTGCTTCCAAGGCCAAGCAATATTACGAACTGGGCGGTGAAGCCGTTATCGTGCGCACCGTTAGTGCCTTGCTTGCAGTCGAGCGATTGGACATGGTTTGGGTTGTGCTGGCGCCCGCAGACCAAGAGGGTCAAAGCTTTCTTGAACAGCGCTTTGCAGCATGTCACCAGCGATTGAGGATCGTTCGAATAGGCGGTGCCCAACGTCGTGACTCGGTCCTTGCGGGCCTTAAGCTTGCCCAAGCATCTGGCGCAAATTGGGTCATGGTTCATGATGCGGCGAGACCCCTGATCTCGAGGGGCGCGATAGAACGGCTTATCAGCCGTTGCTTGCGCCAGGGACATGGCGGGATCTTGGGTTTGCCGGTGGTCGATACCGTAAAACGTGCGCGGTCGGAGCCCAACGATCCCCTGATCGAACAAACGATCCCCCGCGAGCGGCTCTGGCTTGCGCAAACGCCACAACTTTTCCCGGCAGATCGCCTCGTGCTAGCCCTTGAGTGTTTTCCTGAAGTTACCGACGAGGCCGCTGCGATTGAGAAACTCGGTGACCCTGTTGTGCTGGTCAAAGGTGAACCGGGCAATATCAAGTTAACCTATGCGGATGATCTCCATGAGTTGGCCTTGCGCTTGAATCAGACAGGGAACCCTTTGTTGCGTGTGGGCGAGGGCTACGACGTTCATGCGCTCGTCCCGGGACGAGCGCTCATGATTGGGGGTGTGAGGATTGACTATCCACTTGGCTTGCTAGGGCACTCCGATGCCGATGTACTCTTGCACGCCATCACAGACGCCTTGCTCGGAGCGGCCGGTTTGGGCGATATCGGCACTCACTTTCCCGATCACGACCCCACATGGCGTGGTGTTGATAGTCGTGTGCTTCTTTCAAAAACAGTAGATGCGATTCAGCAACACGCTTGGTCGATCCAAAATATTGACTGTACCGTTGTGGCGCAGCGGCCCAAGTTACTGCCTTATCGGGATGCCATCCTCGATTCGCTCGCTTCCTGTCTTCGTATTGAAAGGCAGGCTGTGAACTTCAAAGCTAAGACCCAGGAGTTGCTTGGCTTTGAGGGGCGAGGTGAGGGCATTTCGGCTCGGGCAGTCGCAATGATCGCAAAGAGCCTGTCCTGAGAGCTTTGGCATGAAACTTCCCTTAATCCCAGTGCTTGCGCCGCGACGCGGTGGCGGCTTGATGCGTATGGCAGGTAGGATCGGTCTGAGAGTTTTGGGCTGGCGGGTCGAAGGCGAGTTTCCAAATTTCCCTAAGTTGATAGTGGCTGGCGCCCCTCACAGTACAAACTGGGATTTCCCGGTTGCCATGTCAACGGTTTTTGCACTGAATTTGCGGATTCGCTTCATGGCGAAGGAATCCTTATTTCGTGGTCTTGCCGGCCCCATTATGCGCTGGTTCGGAGGCCTCAGCGTTGATCGCTCCCAGGCAGGCGACGTTGTCGATCAGGTGGTTGATCACATCGGACAAAGCGAGAAAATCTGGCTTTGTATCGCACCTGAAGGGACAAGAAAAAAAGTTGAACGATTTCGCACTGGATTTTTGCGCATCGCTCATGCGGCAAATATACCTATCTTGCTGCTAGCTTTCGACTGGCCAAACCGCGTGATTCGCCTAGGCCCGCTTTGGTACCCATCACAGGATACCGAAGCGGATCGCATTGCTATTGAGCAATGGTTCGAGCCTTACCAGGCTGGCCGAAAGCAAATCAGCTAAGGTCAGCAACCAGTGCGTTGCGGCTACTAGCAGGAAGCGGACTGATTGCTACCTTGTAGTTTTCGTGATCGATACCCACGGATAGGGTAACGCCGTATTTCAAGGCTTCACACATATCTTTGCTCAGCTCAAAACGCAAAAAGTGTACCGATGAAGTTTTTTCATCGTTTTCACGCTCGAGGTCCTCATCGGCAATCGCATAGACCTTCGGTGATCCTTCAACCTGAACCCAGACTTTATCTTCCACACCAATTAGCTTAGCAAGGGCTATCTTGCGCTCTGCGGGATCATCGTACTCGATCATCATTGTCGCTTTAAAGTTGCTGCCATCGGGCACAAGCGGTGTGTAGGACTCGAGCTCGTGAAGGATTCCCTCCTCTTCGAAGATTTTCTCAATACGCAACATCTCTTGAATTTGATAACGAATCGTCAATTCATCTTCAAAGATGAGCGTAACGTGATCTCCCAGGGAGAGGGTTCTCAACTTCTTATGCTCAATCACTCGTTTGCGGAATTCGGGCCGTGCTTTGGCGTAAGTTTCTAGCGTCATCAGCGAATCGCGGGTGATCTTTGGCTGTTTCATTTGAGTGTCCATCGTTAGATTCCGTATGCCATCCGTAAAAGAGTAAGGGGGTGAGCCATTTGGGCTTCGTTTAACTTATTGCGTTCCATACCTTGAGCAATATGGTGACCAGCGAGCTGGCAATCGGAGGCAATCCAATCCGGTTTGCCCGCCGGATGTTCACTCATTTGTTTGAACACTGGTTTTCCAATTTTCATGGCGTTATCGAAAAATTCCTTTTTCACACCCCATGTGCCTGCATGCCCCGAGCAGCGCTCGACCGTGTGAACCTTGGTCTCAGGAACCTGAGATAACAAATCCTTGGTCCTCTGGCCCATGTTCTGCACACGCAAATGGCAGGCAATATGGTAAGAAACATGACCTAAACCCACCTTAAAGCCTGTATCAAGAAGCCCATCTTTGCTGCGCTCGGTGAAGTACTCAAAGGGGTCAAACATAGCCGCTTTCACCGCCTGGGTATCGGGGCAGTTTGGAAACATCAAGGGTAGCTCTTGCTTGAACATCAAACCACAAGAGGGGATCGCAGCGAGAATGGCATAACCTTCGCGGGCTAGTTTCGCAAGAATAGGCATGTTTTTGGCTTTGAGTTCTGCGACACCGTCGAGATCGCCAAGTTCAAGCTTAGGCATCCCGCAGCAGGCCTCCTTCTCGGCAAGGATCCAGGGGATTTGGTTGTGATCTAGGATCTTGATCAAGTCCTGACCGATTCCTGGTTCGTTGTAATTAACATAACACGTCGAGAAGATCGCAACCTTGCCAGGCGTGCGCTCGCCGTTTTTAACGTTTGTCGAGACCGCACGCTGGGTCCGCGCCTGGCTTCGAAACGATTTGGGTGCAAATTCAGGTACCCAGGCTTCACGATGTACGCCGATCATCGACTCACCAAGTTTTCTTGCCGAGTCATTTTTCGCTAGCGCATTAACTGCCTGTACAACGACCGGAATCCCCGCAAGCTTGCCGTTTCGATCGGTCGATGCAAGCTGCACGTCTCTGAATTGGGTGGCAGTACCTTTTTTAAAGGCGATCGCTTTTGCGCGCAACATGACATGGGGAAAGTCCAGATTCCATTCATGCGGCGGTACGTAGGGACATTTGGTGAGATAACAAAGATCGCACAAATAACACTGATCCACGACTTTCATGTAGTCGCTGCGGCTCACGCCGTCTACTTCCATGGTCTCTGATTCATCGACCAGGTCAAATAGGGTGGGAAAAGACTGGCATAAGCTCACGCAGCGGCGGCAGCCGTGGCAAATGTCGAAAATGCGCTCCATCTCGTCGAAGCAGGCCTTTTCGTCATAGAAAGCCTCGCTTTGCCAGTCGATCGGGTGGCGTGTGGGGGCTTCGAGGGATCCTTCACGCATGGTCGGTCTCTATTTTTTGAGGGGGAGGGTATTTATTTTGTAACGTAATAGGAATGCAACAGGCGCAGCCTGTTGCATCCACTGCATTGCGCTTAGGCGCTTGCGGCCAAAGTGTCCAGTGCTTTCTGGAACTTGTTGGCGTGCGAACGCTCTGCCTTGGCAAGTGTTTCAAACCAATCGGCGATTTCGTCAAAGCCTTCGTCGCGGGCGGTTTTTGCCATGCCAGGGTACATGTCGGTGTACTCGTGGGTCTCACCAGCAACCGATGCCTTAAGGTTGTCAGAAGACGAACCAATCGGGAGTCCGGTTGCGGGGTCGCCAACATGCGCCAGATAGTCGAGATGACCATGAGCATGCCCCGTCTCACCTTCTGCGGTCGAACGGAATAGCGTGGCTACTTCGGGCAGACCCTCAACGTCGGCCTTGTTCGCGAAGTACAAATAACGACGGTTAGCTTGGCTTTCGCCAGCAAACGCGTCCTTCAAATTTTGGTGGGTTTTGGAACCGTTAAGACTTGCCATTTGAATCTCCAAAGCAAAGTAACTTAGGCGTTTGATAAAAACTCCTTCAAACTGATTCAAAAAACAAACCAATCTGAAAGCAGATGAATTATCAGCAAACTTCTAAATCCGACGCCAATTGAATTTTCAAATCTCTTCGATTGAAAATAATCATCGGTCTAAGCTGTGACACCGACCGGCCTTGCTGAGGGAAGTTGCAGTCTGACTGCGAGTCCACCACTAATGGCACGATGAAGCTCAAGTGAGCCGTGATGACGCAATACGATTCGATTCACGATTGCTAGTCCCAGCCCTGTTCCCTCACGATCGCTGCGATGGGCTTCTAAGCGCGCAAAGGGTTCGATTAGGCGCGAAAGCTCATGCTCCGGCACGCCTTCCCCATAGTCTTCAAGTTGGAGCGAAAGCGTGCCGTCCAGACTGCTTAGCCTCAGGTTACCGTCGATCTCACCATGAGATCTTGCATAGCGCGCAATATTGGATAGCAAATTATCAAGAAGGCGGTCTACGTCGACCCTTCGTCCGCGCCAAGGTAAATGGGCAGGACAATCCAGCGAGATACGCAGTCCGTCGTTTTGCCACCGTTCGACCGCTTCACGGACGGCTGGCGCAGCATCATCCGTATCGCTGCCTTGGAGTGCAGCCGCGCGCGCGTAGTCAATGAATTGGCGCACCACGCTGTCGATTCGTTCAATATCATCGACCAGATTGGCTCTGACTTCCGGTCCAATTGATGCGAGTTCGATTTCCATACGAAGTCGGGTGAGCGGCGTTCGTACGTCATGGGATATGCCGGCAAGCGCAAGCTGTCGATCATGTTCAAGTTGTTCAAGTGCTTTGGTCATGTGATTAAACCGCCGATTCACCTCCCCGAACTCACCCGGTAAATTTTCGGGGAGTTGGGGCGATTGGCGATGAGACTCCATGCCCGTAATGGCGCGAGCCAGCGATCGCAAGGGGCGATTGATTTGTTGAGAGATAAGTACGGCACCCAGAAGCGATAAGAGCAGGACAATTGCAGCGGCCCATTCCCAGGGCGGGTCGAGACTGCGCTCGAGACGCTCTTGTTGCACGCCGAGCCAATAAGCTTGCCTTCGAATGGTGATACTTACCCAAAGGCCTTCGAGCCCGTTGACCGAGCCCATGATTTGGGTTCGATCACCCATCTCAAGTTTCAAAAACCGTGTCAGATTTCGCTCGGTGTCGCTGCGATCAAAAGCAACGATGCGGTCGCTATTCGATCGGGGGACCAGCCGAAGCCCCTCGCGCCGATCGAGCAAACTTAGCAGCTCTTTGCGGCTTTCTGGATCTGCGGTTTCAAGGGATACTTTGGTCACATTCGCGAGTGAAGCCACCTCCCATGCAACCGATTGTTCGGGCGTGGGCCCGAGGCGCTGGTTCATCACAAGCCAAGCTCCAAGCAGGCTCGTAACCAGTAGCCCAGCAATTAAAAGAAAGGTCCGCCCGAACAAGCTGCTTGTCATGATCTAAGAGACTTTACGCTTAAATGGTTGTTTGCAAGCCCTACAATCTGGACAATGAAAGAAGATTCAACTGCTTACTCGCGCACCTTGTTGGCCATTTCGAGTTCTGCAACCCCCGCTACCATGGGCCGCTTCGATGCCCATGGCCGATGTATATGGTCTTACGCTGAAGCGGGCCTTAAAACGGGAGAAGGCTTGCTAGCTGCTCTTGGGCAACACTTCAAAGGACGGCCCGAGGGCCTTGACCTGATCGTGCTCGATAGAGGCCCCGGACAATTTACCGGCCTCAGGTCAGGTATTGGCCTGGCTCAGGGTTTGTCGATGGGCTGGGGTGTTCCAATTTTGGCAATCGATAGTGCAAGCGTGATGGCCTGGTCGGCCTGGGAGCATTTGACAGCTTCAGCCTCGAGCGAGAGCTCGCAGATGGTCAGCCCAGCATCGTCGAGGGATGGGACGCGAACGCAATTCATAAGCATTCGGGATGCGAGGCTTGGTGCTTATTATGTGGCTGTGTTTGAGTCGCTCGAGTCGTTAGCTTCATCGGATAGCGATTCAGTCACAGCCTTAAGTCTTGAGCAAGTTCTTGAGCGATTGCGGGAGTTTTCAGCCGCCGAGCGAGGGGATGCATTAGTCCTGATTGCAAGCGACGCCGCGTCCCATGACCGGCTTGCCATGTGCCGTGACGGGCTTGCCAACTGCGGGCTTGCCAGCTGCGGGGTTGGGACCGATCAAGGAGGACGACAGCGCCTTGCAAGCCGAAGCTTTCACTGGATCGTTCCTGAGCCCCTAAGCTTGCTTGGAGCACTGGCCCGTTTGGGGCTTATGAGAACCGAAAACGGCGTGGCACCCTTGTGCGCCGATGCGATTCAAGCACACTATGTACGCGATGAGGTTGCGATGGACCTCAGTGCCCAACGAGCCTATCGTCGATCACGAAGCCTAGCCACCGGGACTTAGCAAGCTCCAATGGTCAGCCTGCCGATTCGTAAAGCTGGTCTCCGGGGGTTGCGGCCCATGAGCCTCTTAGACCTTCATCGGGTTGCCGCCATCGAGCGGCGAATCTATGATTTTCCCTGGAGCGAAGGTAATTTTCGGGACTCGCTCAAGGCCGGACACGAAGGCTGGTTGCTTGAGTCCATCGAAATGCCGGGCAAGCTTAGGGCTTACGCCTTGCTGATGTGGATCGTCGATGAAATTCATTTACTGAACATCTCTGTAAGCGCCGATGAGCAAGGCCGAGGCCTCGGGCGCGCTTTGATGGACTGGATCATGCAACACTGTTTTGAAGAAGGTGCACAAAGCATCTTGCTTGAGGTAAGACCAAGCAATCACGCAGCACGCCGTCTTTACGCTGCCTGTGGGTTTGAGCAAATCGGAACCCGAAGAGGCTATTACCCGTCGCGCAGTGGCGCGAGAGAAGACGCTTGGGTGCTGCGTTGTCGTCTGGGAGCCGAGCATCCATGACCTGGTCTGATCAGCAGATTCGTGCCTGGGAAGCGCTCGATTTGGGTCCGCGTTGGCAGCGTCGGATGACTGAGTCGGCGGTGGTAGAGCCAGTCGATTGGGATCAACTCCGACATCAGGTGGCAAGCTGTAAGGCCTGTGCGCTGTGGCAAAGTCGCAAGCAAACGGTGTTTGGCTCAGGGACCGAGTCAGCACGCTGGGCCATTATTGGTGAGGCGCCGGGTGCGGAAGAGGATCTTCAAGGTGAGGCCTTCGTTGGCATGGCGGGGCAGCTGCTCGATCAAATGCTGCTTTCCATGGGTTGGCACCGATCGCGCGATGTCTTTATCGCAAACGTACTTAAGTGCCGGCCGCCTGGCAATCGCAATCCGAGTCCTGAAGAGGCATTGGCCTGCGCGCATCACCTAGAAGCTCAGCTAATTCGCTTAAGACCCAAGGCCTTACTCATTATGGGGCGTGTTGCCGCTCAACACTTGCTGGGCCATGAGGCATCGATTGCCTCGCTGCGGGGTAAGACTCAGCATGTTCGAATGGGCAGAGCGACACAGATGCTTGAAGTTCCTGCGCTAGTAACTTATCACCCGGCCTACCTCTTGCGCAATCTTGACGACAAGGCAAAGGCTTGGGAGGATTTGCAGCGTTTTGCCGAACTGCTCGCAGCGCATCAATGTTTGCCGTGATCAAGAATCAATGCACGCAAGTCGTGCTCCCTAGCATTTCGAAGGTAGCGCTGCCGAACCAATAGCATCGTGATGGCGACAAAGGCACCGAAGAGCAAGATAATGCTGTTGATATGCAGTTCAAACTTCAAAAGTAGGGCGTAAATCCCAAGCATGGTCAGTACGTTGAGATTTTCGTTGAAGTTTTGGACGGCGATCGAGTGGCCGGCGCTCATCAATACGTGGCCACGGTGTTGCAACAAGGCGTTCATCGGCACAACAAAAAAACCCGCTAAACCGCCAACCAGGATAAGTAAAGGATAAGAGGCGGGTAGTGAGGTCACCAGGGTCATGCTTGGCACCAAAACGCCCATGGCGATGCCCAGTGGGATAACTCTCGGGGAACGGCGCAGGGTAACGAATCGTGCCGCAAGCATCGCGCCGACAGCGATGCCCAGGGCAACAACACCTTGCAGAATCGCAGCTCGGTTGAGTGGAAGACCTAATTGCTGCTTTGCCCACTCCAAAACGATAAATTGTAGGACTGCACCCGCGCCCCAGAAAAGCGTCGTCACCGCAAGGGAGATTTGACCGAGCTTGTCCCTCCAAAGCGTCATGTTGCAGTGCCAAAACTCTCGGATCAAGAGGATCGGATCGGTATGCTGTTTCTGATAGCGTGCCCCCGTATCAGGAATACGCAAATTGATGAGGGCAGCCAGCAAGTACACAAAGCCGATCACAACGATCGCACCGGTGGCGGGTGAATAAACACCTGGGATTCCGAGCCCTACGATGACGGTCGAAACCGAAGGACTAATGAGCGCTCCTCCGAGCACAGTACCGAGAATGATCGACCCAACCGTTGTCCCTTCAATCCAACCGTTTGCAGCGACAAGTTTGCTGGGTGGAAGCAATTCGGTAAGGATCCCGTATTTGGCAGGTGAGTACGCTGCCGCGCCCAAGCCGACCACGGCATAGGCGAGCAGGGGGTGGATGCTTGCGAACATCATTGCGCAGCCCACAACCTTGATGGCATTGGTGTAAAACATCACTTTGCCTTTTGGCAAAGCGTCTGCAAAGGCTCCAACGAAAGGGGCGAGCACCACATAGCTGACCGTGAAAAAAAGCTTCAACATCGGCTTCATCCACTCGGGTGCCGTCATTTCAATCAGCAGCGCAATCGCAGAGATGAGAAGCGCGTTGTCGGCGAGCGAAGAAAAGAACTGCGCCGCCATAATCGTGTAAAAGCCTTTGTTCATGTGGCCGCGGTTATACCATGGCAATCACGCTTTGAGTACAGGAAATGACGATGGCTAGACCGCTTCGAGCGTTAATTGATGTTTCAAGTATGCGAGATAACTTACTGTTTTTTCGTAAACAACTTGGTTCTATTCGGTGTTGGGCAGTGGTTAAGGCCAATGCTTACGGGCACGGGCTAGTGGCTGCCTTGCAAGCCTTTGGACAGGCGGATGGCCTCGCACTTATCGAGCCAGATCTTGCTCTGGAACTGCGCGCTAAGGGTTGGTGCAAGCCTATTTTGTTAATGGAGGGCGTCTTTGACGAGGCTGATGTCTTAGCCTGTGTGGAGGCAGGTATCGATGTTGTTGTGCACTCGGCTTGGCAGCTTGAACTGGTCGAATCAAGTCGCTACGCTTCGTCGCTGAGGGCGCGCGGCCCGAGGCTTTGGGTGAAGTTTAACAGCGGCATGAATCGCTTAGGTTTTTCAATGGTTGAGGGTTTGCGTCATGTCAAACGGCTTCACCGAGCGGGCTTTCGCCTTGGCGCGCTTGCACACTTTGCTAACGCCGACGCGCGTGAGGCTGATGTGCAAAGTGAGCAAGCGATCCTGGGGCTTTTGAGGGCTGTGAAAGCTCTCGACCAAGAAATCCCTTGTAGTTTTTCAAATTCGGCTGCGTCCCAGCGTCTTTTGCAAACAAGAGGGGGTCGAGCGAGCAGTCAGCGTCCTGATTTGCCCGAGCCCCTTGGAGCAGACTGGCTACGTTTGGGCATTGCGTTGTTTGGGGGATCTGCGTTTGATGGTACGCGAGCACGCGAGCTTGGACTTGCTCCGGTCATGCGGCTTGAAACAAGGGTCCTAGCCATTCAAAGCCTAGAGTCCGGCGATCGCGTTGGCTACGGCGGGCGCTTTGTTGCCGGGCGTCCCAGTCGCATTGCCGTGCTTGCCGGCGGCTATGCTGACGGCTATCCGAGGCATGCGCCCGACGGAACACCGGTTTGGATAGCGGGGCATCGCTGTCCGCTAGCAGGCAGGGTGTCGATGGACATGATCACCGTTGATGTGACCGACTATCCGGATATCGACGTGGGTGCACCTGCGCAACTCTGGGGTGATAGCTTGGCGGTCGACGACGTTGCCGCTGCCGCGGGCACGATTGGTTATCAGCTTTTGAGTGGTCTTACTGCAAGAGTGCCTCGTGTGCTCATCAACCAAGTGCACGAAGAGGGTGTATGAAACAAGCGCGAAGCAAAGTGCTCTACGAGTGTTCGGCTTGTGCAAGCCAAGTACCCAAGTGGGTTGGGCAGTGCCCGGGTTGCCAAGCCTGGAACACGTTAAGTGAGGTTCGGGTCGAGAAATCGCCTGCCCACCGCTACGAGTCGCTTGCACCTGTATCTGAAGTGGTCACCATGACCTCGGTCGAAGTCGTCGATATGGACCGCTTCTCAAGCGGTTCGCTTGAATTTGATCGGGTCTTGGGTGGGGGCTTTGTGCAAGGTGCGGTTGTGTTGATCGGCGGCGATCCCGGCATCGGCAAGTCGACCTTGCTGTTGCAGACCGCGGCACATGTTTCCCAGGCGCAGTCTCGGGTGCTTTATGTGAGCGGGGAGGAGTCACTGGCGCAGATTGCGATGCGTGCTCAACGCCTTGGTCTTGGTAGTGCGCCGATCGACCTTCTAGCAGAGATTTCACTTGAAAAAATTATTCAAGCGATTTCAGAACGTAAACCTTTATTCGTGGTCATCGATTCAATTCAGACTTTATTTACTGATGCACTCAGCGCTGCGCCGGGATCGGTTTCTCAGGTACGCGAATGTGCTGCGCAACTCACGCGCTGTGCCAAGCAAGGTGCAAGCACGCTTGTGATGATTGGCCACGTAACCAAAGAGGGCAGTCTTGCGGGACCGCGCGTGCTAGAGCATATGGTCGATGCAGTGTTGTACTTTGAGGGCGATAGCCACTCGTCATTTCGACTGGTCCGAAGCTTCAAGAATCGGTTCGGCTCATCCAATGAGCTTGGCGTGTTTGCAATGACAGAGCGGGGACTGCGTCCAGTAGCCAATCCGTCGGCGATTTTTCTATCCCAGCACCTTAAACCTGTGCCCGGATCGGCGGTGCTAGTTACTCAAGAGGGGAGTCGGCCGCTGCTTGTTGAGATCCAGGCCTTGCTCGATGCAAGTGCTGGGATGCAAGCACGCAGGCTGGCGGTTGGCCTCGATGCCCAGCGCCTTGCCTTGCTCCTGGCAGTCTTGCATCGCCACGCAGGGATTGCCTGCCATGATCAGGATGTATTTTTGAACGCGGTCGGCGGTGTCAGGATCAATGAGCCTGCTGCTGACCTTGCAAGTTTGTTTGCAATTGTTTCATCATTTAAAAACAGAGCTTTGGAGAAAGGTATCGCTGTTTTTGGTGAAGTTGGTTTAGCCGGTGAGATTCGGCCTTGTCCGCGTGGTCAGGATCGGATTCGCGAGGCAGCCAAGTTGGGCTATCAACGTTTGATCGTCCCCAAAGCGAATCTGCCAAAGGCAGCTATCGAAGGTTTACAAATTGTGGGCGTTGATCGCCTTGATCAAGCGATTGAGGTTTTGTGGACGGGCTGAATACCTGGGCAATATGCTGGCATTTGATCAAGGCGCGAGCGCTCCGTCATAGCGTGCGCGCAAGCGCGGGCACTAGGTCATCGCATCGGTAATGGCGTGCGCGCAAGCGCGGGCACTGCGCAAGCTCGACTCCAGGCTTGCAGGCAGACTCTGCCCACTGCCGTCGCCAACCCAGTCTCCCGCTAACCAAAGCGATGCCGCCTTAAATCGATCGAAAGCTGGCCAATCCGTGCCATAAGTTGAAGGTGTGGCTGCTTGTCGCTCATAAATGTCTTTAAAATCAATGTCTTGTATGCCAAACCGTGCTTGTATTTCATCCGCTTCGCGACGTGCCTCACTCGCGTCTCGCTGAGCTGAAAGGACTAGCCCCGCGCAATCGCTGCCGCTTCTAGGAAAAAGCCAGGCTGCCGCGCCCCGCTCGCGCAAAAGAAGTTCTGGCCTGCGCTCCTTGTCGGATAAGGGCTTTCTTTGTAGCAACATCCATCGGGTGAGGATGCCAAGCGGCTTTGGAAGCTCGCTCAATCGTTTCGCAAGCGAAGCAAGCCAAGTCATGTTGTCGCAGGATAAAGAGGCTTGCACAAGCGCAAGGGCTTGCTCGGGGCTGAGTGCTAGCACGATGTGGTCGAACGGTCCCTCGAGCTGATCGCTTCCCGCGATACGTAGCCACCAGGCAGGGCGTGGCTCATGGTTTATGCCCCCCCTATGCTCTGGCCTTACGTTGACTGAAATAAGCTTGAGCACCCGGCTTGATCCATGGAGTTCGAGTGGACCCGAGTGTCTGCGCTCGTCCGAGTCAGTTCTACCCTCGAGTAGTGGCTTTGCAAGCAATTCGCCCAAATCGCAGCTTTGTTGCAGCCAGTGGCTTGCGTCGAGTTCGGCACTCGCCATCGCCTCGTTTAGGACGGTACTCAGTCGCAGTGCACAGGCTTGTTCGCGTGGGCAGTTCAAAGCAGATTCACAAAGCGCTGCGATCCATCGCTGAACAAGACTGTGTTTGAGTCGGAGCGGATCAAGCCAGTCGTTGACAGCACAAGAAGCTCTCGGCGGATTGGACTTGGCAAAACGCATGAGCGCGGCGAGTTCATAAAGACTCCCAAATGGGATGTGCTTTGCACCCTGTAGCCAGGCAAGTTGAGCGAGGCTAAGTGCGAGCGCCTTACGCAGCCTGCCTGGTTGGCTGTGCCTGCCGAGCGCGATTGCCTGGCAGTGCTGCAACGTTTTTGCTTGCGTAAGCCGCATGCTCTTGCAAGTGCTGTCGTTTTGCTCAGTCTTCGTGGCTTGGCCCGCAACCTGTGCCGGCCCATCGCCGAGACTATGCCGGATGTTGAAATCAGGCGATCGGAAGACGGCGCGCTTTGGATCACCATAGCGAGCGAAAAGTTCACGAAAACAAGCATAAGCGCCCACGATCAGATGCTGGCCATTGTCTAAGCTGTGAACCTTGCCGCCGAGGCTAATTTGCAGGCCTCTTGCTCGGCCGCCCACCTGCTTTGTGGCCTCATAAACTTTCGGACTCAGCCCTGCATCTTGTAGCAAACGCGCGCAACTGAGTCCCGCCCAACCTGCGCCAATCACAGCGATTCGCACTGCTTGACTATTCATAGGCCACGAGCGATGTCAGCTCAACGGTAAGCGGGGAGGCCTAGCTAGAAGCCAAGTTCGCCAGGCCAAGTAGAGCTTACGCAAAGGCGTAATCGAGACACGTTGGTGCATGACTTGGAAGCGTTCTTCCTCAATGCATACCAGTAAATCATGGTAAATCGCAGCCATGATCAAGCCTGGGCGCTGCGCCCGTCGAGCCGCGCTTGGCAGATGTTCAAAGGCCTGAAACATGGCTTGGCGAGCGGCTAATGCGGCGCGTTGAAGGACCGGCGCAAGATTGACATCTGCACGGCAGGCGATGATGCTGTCCTCAGCCAAAGCCGCGTCAACAAGCCATTGTTGCGGCAGGTAAAGTCGTCCGCGCCGCGCGTCTTCACCCACATCCCTGATGATGTTGATCCATTGCAACGCCCGCCCCAAGGCAATGGCATAGCTATCAAGCGCTTCTGACCAGCTACCTGGGTTTGCATGAAAAATCCGCGCTGCCAATTGCCCCACTGCGCCCGCAACCCTATCCAAGTAAACCCAAAGTGCGGCTTCGTCGGGATAACGCCGAAGCATCAAGTCCATACGCATACCATCTAGGACGGCGTGAAATCTGCCGACAGGCAGCTCGAGTGCTCGTACGTGAGGCGCAAGTGCGATCGTCACCGGATGACTGGGTTTACCAAGCGCCATCTGATTAATTTCCCCCTCCCACCAGTCTAGTTTTCGAGCAGCTAAGTCGGCGTCTGAACATTCGTCGACCACGTCGTCAACTTCGCGGCAAAAGGCGTAAAGCGCCATCATCGCCGCGCGCATCGGCTCTCTCAAGTAAAGAAAGCTGTAGTAGAAGCTTGAGCCGCTTGCGGCCGCTTTCTCTCGACAGTAGACATCAGGGCTCATGCTTGCTTTCCTTGGGTTTTGTCCTGATGGTCTGGCTCATGCATCGGAGGAAAGTCCGAAGATCCAATCGCGAAGCAGCCGAAATGCGCCAGTACCCCTCAAAGCCTTACCGATTCTAGGACGATCCATCACCGGATCAGGTGATCGACTCAGTGCCCGAGCGATGCTCGCAGCCGCAGCGATAATGGCCCTCAATTCCAGGGCTAAACGCAATGGCAGCGCAGCAGCTAAATGCTGGTTTAACCGGAGTTGTTCTGACTGCGCCCTCGCTGAAAGCCGTACCCATTGCCTTACAGGGTCGGGTAATTGGCCCGCGGCGCAAAAACGAAACCAATCTTCGGCCTGATAGCCCATCGCTCGCAGCTCGCATGCAGGGACATAAATGCGGCCGCGTTTGGCGTCGATTGCGCAATCCTGCAACATGTTGATACGTTGCAAGGCGGTACAAATCGCATCAGAAGCCTGTAAACAGGCGGCGCCTTCGATCTGATGCAGTGCGAGCAGCATCCTACCGACACTCGCCGCTGAACCGCGACAGTAGCAGTCAAATTGCTCGGCCGTTTCGGGCCAAAAGCCACGCGCGTCCCAGGTAAAGGCAGCGAGCATGAGTTGCATCTCAGAAGTCATGTTGGCCTGCTGATCCAGGCCTTGCATACGCCAATCCTTGCATAGCGCGTTCGCTTTGTCGGCTAGTTCGGCAGCCTTCAACCATGGTCCGGCATCTGAGCCTGCAAGCATGTTTGAGAGTTCTTTCAAAAAAGCTAGCCGCTGCCCAACTGTCCACGATCCCTCGTCGGCAAGATCGTCCGCGAAGCGGGCAAATCCGTAAATCGTCATGACCTTGCTTCGAATATCGCGCGGCAACAAAACCGAGGCGACTGGGAAATTCTCTGCATGATCAACGCTGTGAAAAAAGCGCAGTGACCCCTTCGATGGGCTTGTACGCATGATGGGACTTGTCGGGGAAATCACTGGATAGCGGCAGGTTTTGGCAATTTCTAAGCAATGAAAAGAGGCTTCATTATGGGCGAGTTGTTGAAGGCAGTTACACTACCCATTAAGCGGCCGTGGCGGAATTGGTAGACGCACCAGGTTTAGGTCCTGGCGCTGAAAGGCGTGAAGGTTCGAGTCCTTTCGGCCGCACCAGCGGTAATCTTCCCAAAAGAGCATTGGGTGGTTTTTTCGGAATCTTATTTTTGTGATGAAGTGAATGGGTTATGAGCACGATAGAAGTGATTGAAGGCCTGCAACGACGGGCCGCCTTATCAGTGTCAACGGCTGAACTTGAGCGTCGCGCAGTGACCAAGCTGAAGCAGATAGCACGCACCGCCAAGATGCAGGGGTTTAGGCCTGGCAAAGTGCCTATGAAGATGATCGAATCGATGTATGGCGGAAGCACAAGAAGCGAGATTCTTTCTGATCTTATATCCGAGGCCTTTTCTAAGCTTGCCCAGGAGCAGCAACTTCGCGTGGCTGGTGCGCCCGACGTCGCGCCACAAGGCGAATTGCAATTTGACAGTCCGAGCCTGGAGTTCTCTGCAAGTTTTGAGGTCTATCCCGAAGTCAGTCTTGGACCGGTTGGCGAGCTTGAAATCGAGCGAATCCATACCCAGGTCGGTGAGGCAGAAATCGAGAAAACCGTCGAAGTCCTCCGAAAGCAACGCGTAAGGTGGCATGAGGTCGACCGGGCCCCGGCGAGTGGTGATCAGGTCACCATCGATTTTCGTGGAACCTTAGACGGTGTTGCCTTTGAGGGTGGTAGTGCCGAGGGCTTCAGTGTCGTTCTGGGCGAAGGTCGCATGCTCCCTGACTTTGAAAAGGGTTTAATGGGGCAAGCCAAAGGGCTTGGTTTGCATTTCCCGGTGCAGTTCCCTGAAAACTACGGTGCTGAGCAGCTCGCTGGAAAGCTGGCTGACTTCGAGGCTACGATTCATAAAGTTGAAGCGCCGGTGCTCCCTGATGTAGACCAAGACTTCGCGCAACAACTCGGTGTCCCTGATGGTGATATCGAGAAATTGCGTGCTGAGATTAGGAAGAATTTAGAACGTGAGGTAGCACAGCGCGTCAAGGCTCGGGTGAAGGCGGCAGTCATGGACGCATTACCCAAGGTTTCCTCCTTTGATCTGCCCAAGGCCTTGATCGAGTCCGAAATGGACGCCTTAGCCGAACGAGCAAAGCAGGACCTTGCACAACGAGGCATCGATGTGAAGCAAATGCCTATCCCTCGCGAAGCTTTCGAAGATTCGGCGAAGAAACGTGTGCAAATCGGCTTGATCGTAAGCGAGCTCGTTAAGCAGCAGCAGCTACAACCCAAGCCCGAGCAGGTCAGGGCGATTGTCGAGGAAGCGGCTGCGTCCTATGAAAACCCGGCAGAGGTTATTCGTTATTACTTTAGCGACCGGCAACGTTTAGCCGAAGTCGAAGCTTTAGCGATTGAGCAAAATGTGGTGGACTACGTCTTGCAACACGCCAAGGTCTCCGACAAAGACTTAGCCTTCGATGAACTGATGCAACAGGCGGCGTGATATGACAAGAAATAGTCTGGTCGAGGATCTAGTCAACGTGCACTTGGCAACCCGAGCCATGTCTCATGGTTCTGCGCTCGATACCCAAGCGCTCGGCATGGTCCCAATCGTGGTCGAGCAAAGCGGCCGAGGTGAGCGGGCCTATGATATTTACTCGAGGCTTTTGCGCGAGCGGGTAATTTTCTTGGTCGGGCCTGTCATGGATGTGACCGCCAATCTCGTCGTCGCACAATTACTGTTCCTGGAATCAGAAAACCCTGATAAAGATATTTCTTTTTATATCAATTCACCAGGCGGTTCGGTGTCTGCTGGCATGGCTATGTTTGACACCATGCAATTCATCAAGCCCGATGTGTCGACGCTTTGCATGGGCATTGCAGCAAGTATGGGTGCCTTTTTACTAGCCGCCGGAGCAAAAGGAAAGCGTTTTGCGCTGCCCAATGCGAGGATCATGATCCACCAACCCTCGGGTGGTGCCCATGGTCAGGCCTCGGACATCGAGATCCAGGCCAGGGAAATTCTTTATTTACGTGAACGGCTGAACCGGATTTTGTCCGAACGAACCGGGCAAGCGATTGAGCGGATTGAGCGAGATACCGATCGTGATAACTTCATGTCGGCTGACGATGCGGTAAGCTACGGTCTCATCGATCGGGTATTAAGTAATCGAAGCGAAGGTGCACCGTCGGCATGAGTGAAAAAAAGGGTAGCAGCGAAAAGCTGCTGTACTGCTCGTTTTGCGGCAAAAGTCAAAACGAGGTTCGTAAACTTATCGCAGGCCCCTCGGTCTTCATTTGCGACGAGTGTATCGACCTTTGTAACGATATCATTCGTGATGAAGCGCAGGCCGAAGGTACTTCGGGCTCGGGCGATGGTCTGCCTACCCCAACCGAAATTCGCGACATTCTTGATCAATATGTTATCGGGCAAGAACACGCAAAAAAGGTGCTGGCTGTTGCCGTATACAACCATTACAAGCGGCTCAAGCATCAGGGTGATAAAGACGAAGTAGAACTCGCCAAAAGCAATATTTTGCTTATCGGGCCTACGGGCTCAGGCAAGACCTTACTCGCACAAACGCTTGCTCGATTACTCAATGTTCCCTTCGTTATAGCCGATGCGACCACGCTCACCGAAGCGGGTTACGTTGGTGAAGATGTTGAAAACATCATCCAAAAGCTTTTACAAAACTGTGCCTACGATGTTGAAAAGGCACAGCACGGCATTGTTTATATCGATGAGATCGACAAGATTTCCCGCAAATCAGACAACCCTTCGATTACCCGTGATGTTTCAGGCGAGGGTGTTCAGCAGGCTTTGTTGAAGTTGATCGAAGGTACGGTTGCGGCGGTTCCTCCTCAAGGCGGAAGAAAGCATCCCAACCAGGATTTTGTGCAAATCGACACCACGCACATTCTCTTTATTTGTGGCGGCGCCTTCGATGGCCTTGAGAAAGTCATCCGTGATCGCTCAGAGCGATCCGGCATTGGATTTAGCGCAAGCGTACGCAGTGCCTCTGAGCGCAAGGTTGGCGAACTATTACAAGATATAGAACCTGAAGACCTTATCAAGTTCGGCTTGATTCCTGAACTTGTCGGACGCTTGCCTGTGATTGCCACACTCGACGAACTGACCGAAGAGGCGCTCGTTGATATTTTGATTACTCCCAAGAATGCCTTGGTCAAACAATACGCTCGGCTGTTTGCGATGGAAAACGTCGAGCTAGAGATTCGACCCGAGGCCTTGCATGCGATTGCGCGTAAGGCCATCAAACGTAAGACCGGTGCACGTGGACTTCGGTCGATTCTTGAGGCTTCGCTGCTCGATGTAATGTTCGATCTCCCCGGGCAGCAGCATGTGTCGAAGGTTGTTCTCGATGAGAATGCGATCGAAGCCGGTGGAAAGCCCCTCCTGATCTACGCTGAAACCGCCAAGGTTGCCGGTTCAAATTAAACTAAGGCTATGACTGAGTCGCATGTATTCCGGGGGCTCATGAGTCTCTCGGCAGTCGTGCGTCCTTGACCTATGGAGTAAAGCCAAGATGAGCCAAGAAAACCTAAAAGGACTTCCTCTGTTGCCATTGCGTGATGTAGTGGTCTTCCCGCATATGGTGATCCCTCTTTTTGTCGGGCGACCCAAATCGATCAAAGCGCTTGAAAGTGCGATGGAGCAGGGGCGTTCGATCATGCTGGTTGCCCAGCGTAACGCTTCTAAAGACGATCCAAGTGCTGACGATATCCATCGTTTAGGTTGCGTTTCGAATATCCTGCAAATGCTCAAATTGCCCGATGGCACAGTGAAGGTGCTTGTGGAAGGGGTTCAGAGGGCACAAATCGACGAAGTCCATAGCGATGATCCGCATTTCACCTGCGACTACAAAATGGTTGAGGTTGCGGCTGGAAGTTCGCCGGAAATTGAAGCCTTGCGCCGTGCAATCCTGACCCAGTTTGATCAGTATGTAAAACTGAACAAGAAGATTCCTCCCGAGATTCTCGCTTCTTTGGGCAGCATCGATGAACCAGGTCGTATGGCAGACACGGTCGCTGTTCATTTGCCGGTGAAAATCGAACAGAAGCAAGAAATCCTGGAGACCTTTCCCGTTCACGACAGGCTCGAAAAGCTTCTTGCATTGATCGAATCCGAACTTGACATATTGCAGGTTGAGAAGCGCATTCGTGGCCGAGTCAAGCGTCAGATGGAAAAATCTCAACGCGAGTACTACCTCAACGAGCAGGTCAAAGCAATACAAAAAGAGCTCGGCGAGGGCGAAGATGGCGCCGACATGGAGGAGATCGATAAGAAAATCAAGGCGGCTAGGATGCCCAAAGAGGCGCTCAAAAAGGCAGAAGCCGAGTTTAAAAAACTACGCTTGATGTCGCCGATGTCAGCCGAAGCGACTGTAGTTAGAAACTATATCGATACGATTACTGGATTGCCTTGGCGAAAAAAGAGCAAGGTAAGCTCTGACCTTACCAAAGCTGAAGAAATCCTTGATCAGGATCACTTTGGCCTTGAGAAGGTTAAAGAGCGTATTCTCGAGTATCTCGCGGTGCAACAACGTGTTGATAAGGTTAAGGCACCTATTCTTTGCCTTGTTGGGCCACCAGGCGTCGGTAAGACCTCACTTGGCCAGTCGATGGCCAAGGCTACCAATCGAAAGTTCGTTCGCATGGCGCTTGGCGGCGTCCGCGATGAAGCGGAGATTCGCGGTCATCGGCGCACTTACATCGGTTCGATGCCCGGAAAGATCCTTCAAAATCTCACGAAAGTTGGCGTGAGAAACCCGCTTTTTTTACTCGATGAAGTCGATAAGCTTGGCATGGATTTTCGTGGAGATCCGGCAAGCGCATTGCTTGAAGTGCTCGATCCAGAGCAAAACAGCACCTTTGTTGATCACTATGTTGAGGTCGAATACGACTTATCGGATGTGATGTTTGTCGCAACCGCTAATACCCTCAACATTCCTCCGGCCCTTCTCGACCGTATGGAAGTCATTCGTTTATCAGGCTATACCGAAGACGAGAAAGTTCATATCGCTCAACGCTACTTGCTGCCCAAGCAAATGAGCAATAACGGTCTAAAAACTAACGAGCTCAGTGTGGCCGAGTCGGCGATTCGAGATGTTGTTCGGTACTACACGCGCGAGGCAGGTGTTCGTTCACTTGAACGCGAAATCTCTAAAATTTGTCGCAAAGTTGTTAAGGCGCTTTTGCTTGCCAAGAAGTCGTCAAAAGTTCAGGTTACGAGTAAAAATCTAGATAAATACCTTGGCGTTCAGCGATTTACCTTTGGCATTGCTGAAAAGGAAAATCAGATTGGCCAGGTTACCGGGCTTGCCTGGACCGAGGTCGGTGGCGAACTTCTGACCGTCGAGGCTGCCGCAGTCCCTGGCAAAGGCAAAGCGCTGTCGACCGGCAAGCTTGGCGATGTCATGCAAGAGTCGGTGAAGGCTGCCATGACAGTGGTGCGCCGGCGTGCTGCCAGGCTTGGCATCACCAAAGACTTTCACGAGAAGTGGGACTTGCATGTACATGTTCCCGAAGGCGCAACGCCGAAAGATGGCCCGAGTGCAGGCATCGCGATGACAACGGCCATGGTTTCTGTCTTCACAGGGATTCCGGTGCGTTCGGATGTGGCCATGACAGGTGAGATCACTTTAAGAGGCGAAGTGCTAGGCATCGGTGGCCTTAAAGAGAAATTGCTCGCAGCGCATCGTGGTGGCATTAAGACCGTTCTTATTCCTGAAGAAAACGTGAAGGACTTGCAAGAAATTCCTGATAATGTCAAAAACAGGCTCGAGATTGTCCCGGTAAAGTGGATCGATCAAGTGCTCGATTTGGCCCTGCAAAGCAAGCCTGTGCCCCTAGTTGAAGAGGCAGAGGATGCGGCAAAGCCAGTTGCTGAAGCAGCGGTGCTGAAGACCAGCGAGGAAAGCGCGAAACTCGAGCGTCTTAAGCACTGAGCATGTTAGAATCAAAGGCTCAAGTAGGGTGCTTAGCTCAGTTGGTAGAGCGGCGCCCTTACAAGGCGTAGGTCGGGGGTTCGAACCCCTCAGCACCCACCAAGTTGTTCCTGCTTGAGATGAAATTTGAGTTACAATAGACAAATTCGGAGTGGTAGTTCAGTCGGTTAGAATACCGGCCTGTCACGCCGGGGGTCGCGGGTTCGAGTCCCGTCCACTCCGCCAAGACTGAACAAGCGATGAGCTAAGAAATATAGCAATCGCGCAAATGAGGGCGAACGAAAGTTCGCCTTTTTTGTTGGAGCTCAAGATGGGCCTTTTTGAATGGATCCGAGATCACAAGCGTTTGATGCTCGGCGCCCTTATTGTTCTCATTTTTCCTTCCTTCGTATTCTGGGGCATCTCGGGCTACGATCAGTTCATGGGCGACGGCACGCATGTGGCCGAGGTCCATGGAAAGCCTATTCCCCGGGAGCGTTTTGAGTCGGCTCACCGCGAGCAACTCGATCAAATGCGACGTGTCGCTTCGATGACTGGACAGGCAGTCGACACCGCCACCCTTGATAATCCAGTGCTTCGGCAGGAAGTTCTCGATCGATTAATTCAAGATGCCTTGTTGCAGGGACAGGCCATCGATAGGCGTATTCATGTTGGTGATATGCGCCTTAGGGAAGAGATTGGAAGTATCCCCAATCTGAGACAAGCTGACGGTTCCTTTAACTTAGAACAGTATAAAACCTTGCTCGCTGCCCAAGGTAAATCTGAATTTCAGTTTGAGCAGAGCTTAAGACAAGAGCTTGCGCTTCGAACGCTTCCCGATGCTCTTGGAAGTAGCGGTTTTCTGCCCACGCCTGTGCTTCAGTCGATTGTTGCGGCTCAACTCGAAAAGCGCGAGATCAGGCAGCGGCTATTAACGGCCAAGCAGTTTCGCGATCAGGTCAAGCCCACACCCGAGCAACTTGAAGCCTTTTTTAAGAAGGAGTCAAAGCGGTTTGAGCAGTCAGCCTATGCAGACGTTGAGCTCTTAGTCTTGAGTGCGAAGGATTTAGTGGCAGGTGAGACCGCTGACCCGGAGGCTGTAAAAACCTTTTACGAACAAAACCCTAACCGATTTGGCGAACCAGAGCAGCGTCGTGCAAGTCATATCTTGTTTGAGCTTTCGGCTTCGGCAAACGAGGCAGCCAAGGCCCAGGCGATCGATCAAGCAAAATCTGTTCTTGTATCGATTAAGGAGGGCAAGGACTTTGCCGCACTTGCAAAGCAGTTGTCAAAAGATTCTGGCTCGGCCGCTCAAGGTGGCGATCTAGGGTTTTTCAGCCGTGATGCGATGGTGAAGCCTTTTGCCGATGCGGTTTTTGCAATGAAACCTGGAGCGATTTCTGAGCCGGTTGTGAGTGAATTTGGTGTGCATGTCATCAAGCTCACCGATATTCGTCCTGCCAAGCTCAAGCCCTTCGAACAGGTTCGTGGTGATATTGAGCAACAAATGAAGCAGGAGAAGGCGCAAAAGCGATTTGCTGAATTGGCCGAGAGTTTTAGCAACATCGTCTATGAGCAAAGCGACAGTCTGCAGCCAGCCGCAAAAAAGATTAATCGTCAGACCCAAAGCTTTAAGGGGCTTCGACCCGATGGGCGATTTCAGTCAAATCAGGCCAAAGCGATGGAAAAGGCTGATATTGATCCTCGGGTCTTGAGAGCCGTTTTTTCAGAAGAGTCTATTCGATCTAAGCGTAATACCGATGCTATCGAGATTGCACCCGGTGTGTTGGTGTCGGCACGCTTAAACCAGTATCAGCCGCCGAGTAGTCCTCCGCTTGATGCGGTTCGTGACATCGTCGTCGAAGCATGGGTTGTGCAGGCCGCTATGGAAAGGGCGAAGCTTGAGGGTGAGAAATTGATCGAAGCCTTAAATAAGCAACTTTCCAGCTTTGATACAAGCCAATTGAAGTCTGCCGAGCTCTTCAAAAATCAGGCTATTCAGGGCCTTATGCAATCCTTTTCCGAGCCTATGCTGATTGGTCGCGGTCAGCCTGCCGGTCTTGATCAAGCTAGCCTTTTGGCAGCATTTAAGCTGGGTACTCAAGCGAAGCAACGAGTCGGTGGTCTAACGGTTTCGGATCAGGGTTATCGCGTGATTGTGCTCGGAGCGATTATTCCTGCGCCAGAGGACCAGTTGAAGTCATCAGTCCCGATGATTCGCGATCAACTCGCATCGCTTGAAGGGCGTTTGTTGTCAGAACAATATCTAAAGTATCTTCGTGCACAGGCTGATGTAAAAACATTTCCCAATCGGATCGCCAATACAACGGCAAAGCCCTGAAGGTCGATCAAACGTCGATCAGATGTTGATCAGATGTTGATCAGATGTCGATCCCGGGCTTTCTCGCCTGAGTGACCTTGCGAGATCGCGGATCGCACTAGGTTCGAGACTATCGAGCGCAATAACTTGCTTGCATGCCCGATAGTTTTTGCTCATCGAGCGATCGTATAAGGGGTCGTAATACCGCTCAAGAAGCATGCTGACGAGATCTGTCAAACGGCCTTCGCTTAGGCATGTCATCAATACGTCGAAGGTCTCAAGGTTCATAAAGGGCTTGAGTTTTTTTAGTTGTCCTGCTAAGCCTTCAGGTTGATCGATCCAATGTTGATAGTGTTTTAAAAGATATTTAGTTCGGATGCTTAGATTGACCTCAATCTGATAGTGGGCGGATGTTCGCATCCCTTCAATCAATGATTCCGGTATTTGAATCATGCCAATTTTTCGACTTTCGGACTCGAGCCAAACTGGCTTCTCAGGCCTGCATTGTCCGAGCCTAAACCACAGTTGACTTTCAAAAAGGCGTTGACCTGGCTGGCGAAGATGGGGTTCTTCGCCAAGCAGTGATCCTCGATGTTTGGCTAAGGCCTCCAGATCAATGACCTGTTCGGCTTGTGCTTCGAGTTGACGCAGCAAATCGGTTTTACCGCTACCTGTCCTTCCAGCAATGATTTGAATAGGAAGTTGCTTGGCACGCTTTGCCGTGTCTTCGATGACCCAGCGCCGAAAGGCTTTGTAGCCACCTTCCAAAACATCACAGCGAAAGCCAATCCGAGCTAAGACCGTGGATAAAGACCCGGAGCGATTGCCACCGCGCCAACAATAAATCAGCAGGCGTGCATGTTTATCGAGCGCTCTCGCATGTTGTTCGATTAGGCTTGCAATATTTCTCGCTACTAGAATCGCGCCTTCACGCTTGGCCCTGAATGCACCTTCGCGCTGATACATCGTACCGATGGTTGCACGCTGGTGATTATCTAAAACAGGCCAATTCACTGCGCCTGGCAAATGGTCGAGCTGAAATTCCGCTGGGGTTCGGGTATCGATGATGAAATCATACGACCAGCAATTAGGCGCTGAGCCGGACCAGTAACTGCCAAAGCATTGGTCTACGGTGACTGAATGAGCTTGTTTCATCGCTTGAGCATATCGCCTTGTGGCTATTACGGAGACATTACAATAGGTGAATGATTGTCTTTAACCTTCATTGCGCCAACGACCACCGGTTTGAGGGCTGGTTTGCTGGACACGATGCCTTTGAGAAGCAGCGCGATGCATCGCTTATCGAATGTCCTATTTGCGGTAGCAAGCAAGTTGCCAAGTTGTTATCAGCGCCAAGGATAAACCGCGGAGTGGCTGCGAACGAGACAGCATCTGAATCCCATAACGAACAGACCATGGCTTCGCAGGCAATGACAGCGCATACGGCCAAAGCATTGAGCCCAGAACTGCAAGCCCAAACCATGGCATTGCAGGCCGCCTGGCTGCAAATGGCACGTTATGTTGTTGAACATACCGAAGATGTTGGGAGCAGTTTCGCTGAAGAGGCTCGCCGGATCCATTATCAAGAGGCACCCGAACGGAGTATTCGAGGCCAGACCAGTGCTGAAGAAGCCCAGGCCTTGGCAGACGAGGGCATTGAGATTTTGAGTATGCCGCTGCCGGCTGCGCTTAAGGGACCTGTGCAATAGATTTTGTAATGGTTTGCTCAATGAGATCGCTTGCTTCGGTGAATCTTCGATTGCTTCGATGATTCTTCGCTTGCGTTGATGAGCCTTCGCTTGCGCGAAAGCTCACGAGCCTAGACTTTCTCACGCGACCACAAGTCAAGATCCCCTGGTAACGGGCATCTCTACACGATCGGCTGCGTTCGGAATCGTCATGTATTTTGCGATCTCGAGCTTGGCAATCGCATTGCGATGAACTTCATCAGGACCGTCGGCAAGGCGAAGCGTGCGCTGATGTGCATACATATTGGCAAGCGGGAAGTCTTGACAAACACCGCCAGCCCCATGAGCCTGAATGGCCCAATCGATGATCTGGCAGGCCATATTGGGTGCAACAACCTTGATCATAGCGATCTCGCTTCGCGCGATCTTATTGCCAACAGTGTCCATCATGTAGGCTGCTTTAAGCGTGAGAAGCCTCGCCTGATCAATCATGATGCGAGCTTCGGCGATGCGTTCTTGCCACACGGTTTGGGTTGCAATCACCTTACCAAAAGCGACTCGGCTGTTGAGTCGCTTACACATGTACTCAAGCGCTCGCTCTGCAGCACCAATCGAACGCATGCAATGATGGATGCGTCCAGGTCCAAGCCGACCTTGGGCGATTTCAAAACCGCGACCTTCTCCAAGAAGTATATTGTCTACAGGAATCTTAACGTTCTCAAAAATGACCTCGCAATGGCCATGAGGGGCGTCATCGTAGCCAAAGACATTCAGTGCACGTTTGACCGTGATGCCAGCAGTGTCGCGCGGCACAACAATCATTGACTGTTGTTCATGCCTTCCCGCATCGGGGTTGGTCTTACCCATGAGAATCAACACCTTGCAACGCGGGTCTCCTGCTCCAGAGGTCCACCATTTGCGACCATTGATCACATAATGATCGCCTTGACGTTCGATTCGACACTGGATATTGGTTGCATCAGAGGACGCTACATCTGGCTCAGTCATCGCAAAGGCCGAACGAATCTCGCCGCGAAGCAGGGGGTCAAGCCACTCGCGCTTAATTGCTTCGCTTGCATAACGTTCCAGCGTTTCCATGTTGCCTGTGTCGGGCGCCGAGCAATTGAACACTTCAGGTGCAAAGTGAACCCGACCCATGATCTCGCACAGGGGCGCGTATTCCAAATTGTTTAAGCCTTCGGGGACGCGGGTTGAGCGCGGCAAAAAGAGATTCCAAAGACCCGCCTCACGCGCTTTTGGCTTGAGTGATTCGACAACCGTCGTTGGTACCCAGGCATTACCTTTACGACGGTTTTCGTCGACCTCGTGATGGAATGCTTCTTCGTTGGGGTAGATATGCTCTTCCATGAAGGCAAGCAGGCGTTTGCGCATCTGCTGGACCTTGTCACTGTATTCAAATTCCATACGAACTCCCTGGTGTCAATCAAGTGGTGAAAATAAAAAGGGTTTGTTAAATCGTTTAAAAATTCAGTAATCTTCAGTTCTATAATTCAGCAACCTTCACTGCAAAAAGTTCAATCATGTTGAGTGTGCAGGTGAACCGTCAAAAAAGATCAAAAGCTCAGGGTAGCGCTGACCACCCAGATTCATCGCATGTTCTGTACTAAAGCCCATCCCATTTCGGCCATGGGGCGTGCTCTTGCCCCTGACTCCTTGGCCTCGGCACTTGCTGCAGTGCCGTCGACAACCCGCTTCATAATGCCTTGCAAAATTCCCGCCAGGCGAAACATGTTGTAGGCCAGGCAAAAGGTCCAGTGCTTGAGGACTTGATCCATCGCCATCCCAGTTTGATCGCAGTAAAGTTTGATGTATTCGGATTCAAGCGGAATACCGAGCGCTACATGGTCGAGTCCTGAGATACCCCTAAATGTGCCGGGTGGAATATGCCAGGACATGCAGTGATACGAGAAGTCTGCCAGGGGATGGCCAAGGGTTGATAATTCCCAATCGAGCACTGCCAATACTTGGGGCTTATCGTTAGCAAAGATCATGTTATCAAGGCGATAGTCCCCATGAACAATGCAGCTTTGCTCGCTATCGGGAATATGCGCGGGTAACCATTCAATCAAGCGGTGCATGGCCTCGATCGGCTCGGTCTCCGATATGAGGTATTGCTTGCTCCAACGGCTGATCTGTCGAGCAAAGTAATTACCAGGTTTGCCAAAATCTTCAAGACCAACCGATACGGGATTAACTTGATGCAATTGCGCGATCGTCCGGTTCATCGCCAGATAAATGTCGCGCCGTTGTTGTTGGCTCATGCCAGCAAGACCCTGATCCCAAAGTACGCGACCCTCAACCCGATCCATGATGTAAAACGCGCGGCCAACAACCGATTCGTCCTCGCAAAGACCGAAGACTTTTGGAACGGGCACTGGGGTGGTCGCTAAGGCATGTAGTACTCGATATTCACGCTCAATCGCATGCGCCGATGGCAGCAGTTTGGCAACAGGTCCTGGCTTTGAACGCATCACATACTGCGCGCCTGGCGTAAAAAGTGCAAAGGTTGGATTCGACTGTCCGCCTTTGAATTGTTCAATGCGAAGAGGGCCTTGAAAACCGTCCACGTGTGCTTGCATCCATTGCTCTAAGGTCTTTAGATCGGTTTGATAACGATCTGAAACTGGCATCGTTCCGGAAAATTTTTCGGCAAGCTGCGAGGGACTTATAGGATTGGCATCGTTCATTGTTTGAGGGCTCTCCTGCTGGATGGTCTCTTCGTGTTGAGCCTAGGTCGCCGCGTTCCGACCGGCGAGTCCTGCTTCGTACTCAAGTAACTGTGATTCAATCGTTGAGTAACGTTCCTTCGATTGAATCCAGTCGCCAGGCCACAGGTTGACGGCCCTAACGATACTGTCTTGGGGACTTTGTGCTGCGTCGATCAAATTGATGCACGCGGGTTGTTGCAATAAGTTGCCGAGCCATCCTTCACCGGCACATAACCACCAACTCAGCAAAGCGCGATTGATGCCCCCGTGCAAGACCCATAGCGCGCTCTGCCAATTGGGGTCTGAAAGCTCACGCCCAACAATCGGTAACACCCGTTGATAGACCTCAGCGATCGACTCGCCGCCTTGAAAACGTGTGTCACTCGAAGGCCTTCCGCGGAAGATGCTTAAAAAGGCTTGGTGTAAGTCATCGCCTTCGAGTTTTTCATAATCGCCTTTTCTAATCTCCTGCAAAGCTTCAAAGGATTCGAGCCTTGGAGCTTTGTTTGGCTTAATTTGTTCAAGCACCAAATCAGCAGTTTGTTTGGTTCTGAGCAGATTAGAGGTGACGACACGATCGACTTGCACGCCGTGTGCAGCGAGGATAGCGCCGGCGGCTTTTGCTTGATTGATGCCCCGCTCATTAAGTGCAACTGCATCAGCGTCGACCGGTGTGCCATCCGCGAGGTAGTACGACACACTGCCATGACGCATCAAGATGATGCGTCTGCGTTCGGGAGCCTGGTAGCGTTTGATCATTAAAAAGATGCCGATTGGTGAAGTAGCGATACGTTGACCTGAGCACGGCGTTTTAACCATAAACTAGGCCGGTAACGCGGCTCTTGGGTTGTTGCATAGAGACCATCCATGACTGCAAGAAGGCGTTTAGGCCCGATCGCATCACCCATGCTCATAGGGCCGACCGGGTAGCCAAGCCCAATGCGTACAGCGTCGTCGATATCCTTGGGCGAAGCAACCGCTTGTTGTGCCATATCACAAGCAATCGACACGATCATCCCGATGACTCGCTGAGCAATAAATCCCGGACTATCCCCCAGCAAAGCGACCGATGCCCCGTCGCTTGAAAAGAGTTTGCTTGCCATGGCCAAGGTTTTGCGGGTGCTGGTAATCGTACCCATGATGCTGCGTACGCTGCATTGCTTCCAACCGAAGGGAAAAAGCGTATCAATCGCAATGCAGCGACTCGCATCGAGACCAAGACGATGGGCCATGGAGGTGGCGTCTTCGCCTAGTGGGCAGAGCACAATCAGCGCATTAGTTGACGCTTGATCATCGGCTTGGCAGGCTAAACCGGCTTCACCGATGAAGTGCTGGAGTGATTCCAAAACCCATGGTGGCTGGGTATCAAGCATTGGAGCGATCCAGACACTGGAACATGGCGCATCCTCTGCCAATACGTCAGGGAGTACGGGCCATGGAAGCTCTTGTTTTTTAGTATCGATATAGCGATAAAAACCTTCGCCTGTTTTTCGACCAAAAAGTCCAGCGGCCATTCGTTGTGCGGTGATAACCGAGGGGCGGTAGCGCGGCTCTTCGTAATACTGGTGATAAATCGATTCCATCACCGGGTGTGACACGTCGATGGCGGTGAGATCCATCAACTCGAAGGGGCCAAGTTTAAAACCCTTACCTTCAAACTGAACCTGTTCGCGCAGTAGGCGATCAATGACTTGAACCGGCGCAACTGCATCGCCAAGCGCACGCAGCGATTCAGGCCCAAAACCTCTGCCAGCGTGGTTGACGATGAAGCCTGGTGTATCGCCGCAGACCACGGCCCGGTGACCAACGGTCTTAGCCAGTGCTGTGAGTCGTTCAACAACATGGCCTGAAGTCTTGGCTGCGCGGACGACCTCAACAATTTTCATCAAGGGTACTGGATTGAAGAAATGGTAGCCCGCAACTCGCTCGGGGTGCTCTAGACAGGATGCCATCGCTGCAACCGAAAGCGACGAGGTGTTTGAGGCGAGCACCGTGTCGGCTTGAACGATCGATTCGAGTTGCCTGAGCAGCGACTGCTTAATGTCGAGCCTTTCAACGATCGCTTCAATAACGAGATCACAGTCTGCAAGGCCTTCCAAACTATTGCTGAGGCTTAGTGCTTCGTGGGCCTTTTCCAGTTGGGCAGCTGACAAACGTCCCTTTTCCTGCATCATCGTCCAAGTGCTGTGAATCGAGGCTTGCGCTGCCTCTAGCGCTTTGCCGTCGCTATCGTGCAAGCGCGTCGGGATGCCGATTTGGGCGATGATTTGAGCAATACCTCGACCCATTGCACCAGCGCCAACAACGCCGACACGTTGAAAGCCCGTCACAGGGCTGTCTTGCGGTTGATCGAAGGTTTTCTGGCTCATGAACGGCTAATCCCTTAAGGCTTTAGAAGATCTCTTTGACGGACGTCAGCTTGTCATGGCGTTGATTCTAGCCCTCTACAAGCTCGACCAAGTAAGGACCATTGCCTTAGGATTCCGCAATATGTCCATTGAGGTCGGGCTTTGCTTCGCTGGCGAGAAAGTCTTTGCGGCGCGCTTCAAGCTCGGCTGCAAGTTCAAGCCACTCATCTTCTCGCTTTTGCAGCAAGCGTTCACTGTGAGCGCGGTTTCTCGCTGCTTCCTGCCAGCGACTCGAGTTTTCTCCTGGCGGCTGCAAAAGCAGGGCGTCGCAAGCTGCGATGCTCTGACGAAGTGCTTCCATGTTCGTTTCGCAGCGTTTGATGGCTTGCTCAAGCGGCTTGAGTCGTTGCTTGAGCGCCTCGCGTTGTTTGGCTGCAAATTGTCGCAGTTGTTGCTTTGATCGACTAGAACCCATTGCCTGTTGATCAACGCCGAACTCGGCTGCCTTTTTGCGGTGGAGTAAATCGTGCTCGTAATCGCTCAGATCACCATCGAAAGCTTCAAGCTGCTGATCGCGAAGAATCCAAAGACTATCAACACAGGCACGCAGCAAGTAGCGATCGTGCGAAACCAATAAGAGCGCGCCTTGAAAGCCTGCCAAGGCTTGGGCAAGCGCATCTCGGGTTATTGCGTCAAGGTGGTTGGTAGGCTCATCGAGGATGAGTGCTTGAGGCTTGTGAATAAAAAGCGCTGCCAAGGCAATGCGTGCGCGTTCCCCACCCGACATCGGTGCAATGGGTCGTAAGGCCTCATCACCTCGGATGGCAAATCGACCGAGCCAGTCTCTTAAGGCTTGCTCGGCATAGCTCGGCGCAAGACGCCGCAAGTGTTCAAGGGCGTTGTCGTCGGGCCTTAGCTCCTCGACTGCACTTTGAGAAAAATAGCCGATCCGTGCATGCTTTGCTCTTGATAGCCGCCCTTCAATGGCTTGCATCTCGCCAACGACATGCTTCACCCATGTTGATTTGCCAGCGCCATTGGCACCCAGTAGACCGATTCGATCGCCGCGCCCCAAGGTGAATCGCCTGACTCGGCAAAGTACCACTGGTGCATAGCCAATGCTTAAGTTTTCACCACTGATGATGGGATCCGGGCAGTCTTGCGCTTCGTCGAGCGGTAAATCAAGCTGTACCGATGTATCAACACGCGGCGCCGCCTGCATTGACTCGAGCATCTTGATTCGGCTTTGCACCTGGCGCGCCTTGGTCGCCTGAGCCCTGAAGCGTTGAATGAATCGCTCGAGATGTTCGCGTTGTTCATCCTGCTTGTTGCGCACACGCTCGGCTTGCTGATGCTGCTCAGCGCGTGCCCTTTCCATCGCGCTATACCCCCCTCGATAGCTACGAAGCTGGGTATCGTGAACATGAACGGTGCTTTGGACACAGGCGTCTAGAAAGTCGCGATCATGAGAAACGATGAGGCATAGTCCCTCGTAGCGTTTCAGCCATCGTTCCAGCCACAGCACCGCATCCAAATCAAGGTGATTGCTCGGCTCATCGAGCAGCAGTAAATCTGAAGGCACAAAAAGTGCCCTGGCGAGATTAAGGCGCATCCGCCAGCCTCCCGAGAGACGTTGCACGGCCTGCTCGGATTGTGATGCGGAAAATCCCAGTCCGTGCAAAAGCCTCATGACTCTGGCTTGGGCATCGGGCCCTCCGGCTTCGACCCAGGCTTCATTGGCAAGCGCAATCGCCTGGGCATCATCGGCCGCCATGGCGAGCGCTTGCGCTCGAACGCTTCGACTGAGTGCGAGATCCTGCTCGAGAAGCCATTGCCACGCCGGCAAGGTCGACTGCGGTAATGATTGCTCAAGCGCAACCACGCGCATCGTTGGCATGTCAATGCTGCCTTCGTCGGGTAAGAGTTCGCCCTGCAAGGCGGCTAAAAGACTTGATTTGCCACAGCCATTCGCCCCAACTAAGCCGATGCAGCCTTGCATCGGTAAGTCAAGGTTTGCGTCGCGAAGAATTTGCTTGCTGCCGCGCGATAAACCCAGATGCTTAATTCGGATCATGCCAGGTCTTGCATCCCGGTTTATCCGAGGCGCATTAAGGCCTTACCTGTGATGAGCGCCACCATCGATTCACCTGCTTGTACTGGGATCCAGGTCTTTTCAAGCGCTGGGAATGCAGCGTCGAAATGAGCAGCTTCGTGCCCGATTTCCAACAGTATCTGTCCCTCATCGCTGAGCTTGGCTTGTGCCTCGCTAAGGAATGATCGACAAAAATCCATACCATCCAAACCACCATCGAGCGCACTGGCTGGCTCTGCCAAAAACTCGGCGGGAAGCGCTCGCATCGATCCCTGATTGACATAGGGCGGATTGCAAAGGATCAGATCGAAGCAGTCTTCATCCCAAGGCTCGAGGACTGACCCTTGCTTGAGGGTGGTACGACCGCTCAAGCCATGCTCCTTCAGATTCACCCGGGCAAGCTCAAGAGCCTGTGCACTCAAGTCCGAGCCGAAAAGCGCCGCATCGGGAAAACGATGCCCGGCGTGGATCAGGATGCTGCCCGAGCCTGTGCAAAGATCCAACATGCGGGACGCTTGCGTGATTAATCCTTCGTCGATGCAAAACGAAAGTGCTTCAACCAGTAGCGATCTTGGGATCAAGGCCCGCTGATCCGAGCGAAAGCGCAAACCGGCAAGCCATGCCTCCCCTGTTAGATAGGACACGGGAGTCCGCTGGTCGACCCGCTTTCTGATCAAGTGCGAAATGGCCCGCCATTCCGAAGCGGGCACGATGCTGTCTCGAAAATCATCAAGGCGGTCGCGTGGCAAATCAAGCGACCACAGCAAGAGCCAGGCTGCATCTTCAAAGGCATCAGCGGTGCCCTGCCCGAAACTTAAGTGCTCTGACTCAAAGATCGAAACGACAACCCTCATCCCGTCGATCAAACGGCGATCGGCGTGGCAAAGCCATTTGAGTCGTTGTTGATTTTTACGCTGCAAGCACCAGCTCCAAACCCAAGTTCACCCGCTCCAATCTAGTCGCCGCGTAAGAGCTCATTAATCGCTGTTTTTGCACGGGTTTGTGCATCAACCCTTTTCACGATAATGGCCGCATAAAGTGCGCAACTGCCGTCTGATGAGGGGAGGGTTCCTGGCACAACAACCGAACCCGAGGGTACGCGACCGTAAAGTACTTGCCCGGTGGTCCGATCAAAAATCTTTGTGCTTTGTCCAATGAAGACGCCCATCGAGAGTACCGAGTTTGCTTCAACGACAACCCCTTCAACGACTTCGGATCGAGCGCCGATGAAGCAATTATCTTCGATGATGGTTGGATTGGCCTGCAAGGGTTCAAGCACACCACCAATGCCAACGCCCCCGGACAAATGAACATGCTTGCCGATTTGGGCACAAGACCCGACCGTTGCCCACGTGTCGACCATGGTGCCTTCATCGACATAAGCACCAATGTTGACAAACGAAGGCATCAGGACCACATTTTTGGCAATGAAACTCCCGCGGCGAGCCACGGCAGGGGGCACGACTCGAAAGCCACCCTGAGCAAATCGCGCCGCATCGTAGTCCACAAACTTGGTAGGAACTTTGTCGTAAAACTGCATAGGACCCGAGGGCATGATTTGGTTGTCTTCCAGTCGAAACGAGAGCAGGACAGCCTTCTTAATCCATTGATGGACCTGCCACTGCCCATCGGTTTTCTCGGCAACACGCAATGTGCCAGCGTCAAGCTGTTCAAGTACCTCTTGAACCGCCTGGCGCAAGTCTTTACTGGCATCACGAGGGTTGATACCGGCCCGGTCTTCCCAGGCCTGTTCAATAAGCGTTTGAAGTTGGTTCATGTCATTCCTGACTAATTGGGTGGGCGTTTAAAGAAATCATTGGTTTGCTTCGCTTTGTAGCGTTTTGTGCGGCCGCGTTCTCCCCTGAATCGAGGTGATCGATGACCCATTATCGCTGTGAAAAGGGGCGAACCGGCTCAGACCTCTGCGTACCTAAATCAACGGGAACCGGAGCCTTCCAACCCCGCTTTCGATGCTCTGCAGCGACCGTGGTGTATATACCGCCTCGAACATACCAACGCGAGGTCAATCGCATGTAGCGAGGTGCGAGCAGTTCCACAAGGGCGTCGAGAATCTGGTTCGTTACCGCTTCATGAAACGCACCCTGATCACGATAGGACCACATATACATTTTCAGCGCTTTCAGTTCCACACACCAATCGTTGGGAATGTAGTCGAGCTCAAAGACAGCAAAATCGGGCTGACCCGTTAAAGGGCAAAGGCATGTGAATTCCGGAATCTCCATATGGATCAGGTAGTCCCGCGCCTTTTGAGGGTTTGGAAATCGGTCGAGTTTTGTTGAAGGTCTGCTGCTACTCATGTTGATCGTCTAATAGGGTGGTCGTAAGAGAGGGCCATCAAAGCAGGCGGCATCGAGTGGTCGAATGCTCATTGCCGGGCCTAGGTATCGAAGAAGCGCTTGAGTCATAGAGTACGATTATAGGTTTCCCGTTGACCCCGCCCGGAGACCGTCTGTCGTGCGACTGAAGCAAATCAAGCTCTCAGGCTTTAAGTCCTTTGTTGACCCCACAGTGCTTGATGTGCCTGGGCAGTTGATTGGCGTTGTTGGGCCAAACGGATGCGGTAAATCCAACATTATGGATGCTGTGCGCTGGGTACTCGGTGAGTCGCGCGCCAACGAGCTGCGCGGCGAATCGATGCAAGATGTGATTTTTAGTGGCTCATCAGATCGTAAGCCCGCCGCGCGAGCCTCGGTTGAGCTGGTCTTCGACAACAGCATGGGTCGGATTGGTGGTTCCTGGGGGATCTATGCTGAAGTGGCGGTCAAACGCGTGCTAACACGCGACGGCCAGTCGATTTATTCGATCAATCAGCAAACCGTCAGACGCCGAGATGTTCACGATCTATTTTTGGGCACAGGCCTGGGTCCGAGGGCTTATGCCATTATCGGACAAGGCACTATCTCGCGGATTATCGAGTCGAAGCCCGAGGAGTTGCGCATCTTTCTTGAAGAGGCTGCGGGCATATCACGCTACAAAGAGCGTCGGCGGGAGACCGAGAACAGGCTTGGTGATACCCGCGAAAATCTCACCAGAGTCGAAGATATCTTGCGCGAACTTGAGTCAAATATTACGCGACTTGACGTGCAGGCGAAGCAGGCCGAGCGATTTCGTGCGCTCGATGCCGATCGAATGCGCTCTCAGGGCTTACTGTGGCTGGCGAGGCGCAACGACGCTAAGGAGCAGCAACAACGTGCTGCCGAACGTCACCGAAGCCTTGAGGTGAAACTTGATGCTGAGCTTGCTTCACTTCGGGCGATTGAATCAGCACTCGAAGCGGCAAGAGAGGCATCGAGTCGTGCGGCCGATGCACTTCACGCGGCCCAAGCTAGCTACTATCAACGCAACGGTGAAGTTGCGAAGATTGAGTCAGAAATTCGCTTTATCGATGAGTCGAAACGCCAAGCTCAAGGGCAGCTTGAGTCATTGACGCTGCAGCAGCAACGTCAAAGTATGGAGCATGAGCAGGCAGAGCAGTTAATCGGCGATAGCGCACAACGGCTCGACGCACTCAGCGTCTCTGTCCAGGATCAATCAGAGCAAGTTCGGCAGCTTGCGTTGCAACAGCAGCCACTCGAGTCGGACATTGCCAGGGCACAGCAAGGCCTTGAAAGCGCACGTGCAAGGCTCGACCAATGTCGTCGTGAACGCGATGCCGCCCAGATTCGGCGGCAATCCGCACAAGACCAACTGCGGCAGTTGCATCAACGCCTAGACCGTAGTCGGCAGGCACTCGAGCGTTTAAAGCCTGTCGATGCCGAAGTTCTGCGGCACCAGGGCCTCAAACTTCAGGCGGCCGAGCGCGATGAGTTGCAAAGCGGTGAGCAAGAGGCGAGTCTTGAGGCGCGTTCGAGTGATGCACAAGCAGCACGTGCTCCTGCTCAGGAAGCGCTGAGGCTTGCACAGTCAAGACATGCCGAGCTTGAGGCCAAGCTTCAGGCCCTCATTCAGCTTGAGGCTAGACTGAGTGATCAGTCAAAGATGCGCCCCTGGTTGCAGGCGAAGGGTTGGCTTGAAAGTCAGCGATTCTGGCAGGGGGTTCGGGTCGAGGCTGGTTGGGATGCGGCGATCGAGGCTGCCTTACGTGAAAGGCTCGAAGCAATCGCCGTAACTTCGATGGACGGATTCGAAGCGCTGTCAACCGAGGCGCCGCCCAATAAGCAAGTCTTTTTCAGGGAGTCTTTGCTAGCCCGACAGGAAGAAGTGACAAGTCCAAAGCGGACGCCGCTTGAGGCACATAACGGTTTTGCGGGTTTAAGGCGTATGCGCGAAGTCGTTCACAGCGCTGATGAGCAGCGATCCATGCTGCTTGATCGTTGGCTTGATGGTGCTTTCCTTGCCGAGAACTTAGCCCAAGCCCTGAAGCTTCAAGCGCAATTAGCGGCTGGTCAGCGCCTGTTCACGCCCCAAGGCCATTGCCTTGAGCGCGATAGTCTTGCTTTTCACGCGGCCGATCAAGCCCATGAGGGAAGACTGGCAAGAAAGCGCGAAACCGAGGATTTGCAAAAAGATCTGCGTGCCCAGCACCTCGTGCTTGAGCAGGCAAAACAAGATGCTGCAGCCGCAGAGCGGGTGGCACAGGATTTGTCGCAGCAGTTGGCACAGTCAAGACAATCGCATTTGCAGGCCACGCGGGCGCTTTCACAAATCCGGATCGAAACGGACCGGATGAACCAAGCTCAACGCCAAAGTGAGGCCGAAGCGGCACGACTGGGCAAGGAGATTCAAGATATCGAACAGGAGGTTCATCGGCAAAAGCAGATCGATGTGCAGGCCTCCGATCAGATCGATAAGCTTGAGCAGGACTGGCGCGGGTATGAAGAAGGCTTGCGTGTGGCTCAGGCCTCAAGTAGTGAGGCGCAGCAATTGCTCGCGAAATGGCGCGAAGGGTTTAGAGAAGCAGAGCGGCAGCTTGATGCTTATCGCTATGATTTAAAGAGCGTCACTGAGAGGCTTGGCAATGCCAAGCAACGTCGTGATTCACTGAAGGAATCGATTGGCATGCTCGTCTCGCAGCAAGATGCGCTTCGTGAACGCTTAGCGAGCTTGCGCGATGATCAGGCGCGCGAGCAATTGCAGCAGGCGCTTTCGATGCGGGTTGAGGCCGAAGCAGCACTGACTAGCTCGCGCGAACATCATGAGGGTACGAATCAGCAGGTGCGAGCCCTTGAAGAACAGCGCATGTCAACCGAGCGGGCGATTCAGCCTTTGCGCGATGCATTATCGAGTTCTGCGCTTGATGAACAGGCTGCCAAGACAACGGCCGAGCAATTTGAGCAAATGCTTGAAGATGCGCAGGTTGACGAGGCAGCACTTACGAAGCGAGCAAGCGAAGAGCAAGTGCTGATGAAGGCCTCTGCGCTTCAGGCTGAGTTGCAGCGACTGACGCAGGCAATCGAGGCGATGGGACCTGTCAATCTCGCAGCCCTTGAAGAGCTGTCGCATGCGCAGGAGCGCCAGGGATTTTTGCGCGCTCAGTGTGCAGACCTGACTGAAGCGATGCAAACGCTCGAAGATGCGATTCAGAAAATTGATCGTGAAACCCGTGATCTGCTCAAGCAGACTTACGACCAAGTGAATCAAAACTTCGGTAGTTTTTTCCCCAAACTTTTTGGTGGAGGCGATGCAAAGTTATTGCTGACCGGCGAGGAGATTTTGGACGCTGGCATCCAAGTTATGGCCCATCCGCCTGGAAAACGTAATAGTTCGATTCACCTACTTTCGGGCGGCGAGAAGGCACTGACAGCGATTGCGCTTGTGTTTTCGATTTTTCAACTTAACCCGGCACCATTTTGCTTGCTTGATGAGGTTGATGCGCCGCTTGACGATGCTAATACCGAGCGCTATTGCGATATGGTCCGTTCAATGTCGGATCACACACAGTTTTTGTTTATTACCCATAACAAGGTAGCGATGGAACTCGCTCAGCAACTCGTAGGCGTTACCATGCAAGAACGTGGCGTTTCACGACTGGTTGCCGTTGACCTCGAGGCGGCGGCTGAGTTTGCCCAGGCTGCTTAGCACAGGAATTTTCATGAGCTCATTGCAATGGAGTTTGCTCATTGGCGCGGTTGCGCTCATTGCTGCGGTGCTATTGCTAAATGGTTTACAGCAATGGAAGCGTCGCTCGCGTGGCGAGAAAACCCTTGAAGCACTTCGCGAAGTGGTGAGGAGTCGTAAACCACTCGATCAGACAATGCCAGTCGACAGCCAAGGAATCAGTCAAAACAAGGAGCCGAAACAGGCACCCACTAGCCCTCGACAAAACCTTCCTCATGATTTTTTTGATCCGGTTGTTGATGGACCAAGAACGATCGAGGAACCATCCTCGATCGCTCGTCCCATCGCACAAGCCGCGACAGTCGCAAGCTCAGAACCGGTAAAGCCGTTGCATGTCACCAGGCCCGAGCGACAGCTCGATCACGAGCTTGCAAAGCATCAAGTCAAGGAAGAAGAGGGGGATGCGAGCGCGCTTGAAAACGCGAATCAACCGAGTCAAGCCGAGTCAAGGCTTGTTGGTACTGCTAACCAAGTGCAAGCTGAGCAAGGCCTTGAATGGCCACGTGCGGAGCTAAGCCGCGAAGTGCCCAGCCCAGCCCCGTTGCCTGTGCAAATACCTGAATCGCCTAGCATCGAGGCTTTGCCTACACGCGCTCTCGAACCGGCGTCTGTTACCGAAGAGAAAGCTTCGGATGCCGTTATAGAAACCATCGTAGAACCAGTCAGAGAGCTTGTGGCGAGCGAAGCGCTTTTTGACACGAAGCAGTGGGCAAGAAGTAAGCCATGGGTTGGTATCGATGAACGCGTTGATCTGCTTGTTGGACTTGAAAGCTTGCAAGGTTGGCAGGGAGAACGTCTCTTGCAGGCCTTTCAGGGCTTGCGCAGAGTAGGCACTAAGCCTTTGCTATTGGAGGGCCAGGTACTTTCAGATCCTCAACAAACATGGGTCCCGGTCGTGCCAGGACAGCGCTTTGTGCGGCTTCGCTTGGGACTGCTGCTCGCCAATCGAAGTGGTGCATTAAAGCCAACCGAGTATTCCGATTTCCTAAGTGCACTTCAGTCGGTTCGAGACCTTTTGCAAGCGAGCTGGACAGACGGTGCCGCACCTCTGGGTATGCATGAGGCGCTCGAGCGCGCGCGACGTGTGGATGTTGCTTGCGCAGCACTCGATGCACAGGTTGTTATAAATCTTGCGCTTGGCGAAGCGATTTCGACCATGTCTTTTTCCCGAATGGGTATGAGCCTTGGTCTTGTTGATCGCGGTAACACCCGGCAGGCCTTACTGACAGGGCAGGGCCTTGAATTGTTTTCCATGACGCTTGGATCTAAGCCTGATTGGATGACCTTCATGTTGGATGTGCCACGCTCACCGATGGTTGAGTCGCCTTGGCAAAGGATGATGGATTGCGCTGCCTCGGCGGTTGGACGATTTGGGGGTCAGCTGCTCGATGATCATGGGCAGCTACTCGAAGCCCATCAGCTTGCCGCCATCGGTAAGCAAGTGCTTGAGAGGCAGCAACAGTTAATCGACGCAGGCTACCCGCCTGGCTCAGCGCTTGCATTGCGTTTGTTTAACTAGGCCTAAGCATGCCGGGCGTTAAGTATGCAGTTTGTTGATCTTGCGACGCTGCCTTCCGATCCCTCGCTTGCCATTGCGCAGTTGAGTGAGCGATTGCGGCTTTGGTCATTGGCTTATTACAGGGGCGAGAAGCAAACCGTACCCGATGCGCTATACGACCAATGTTTTGCGCGATTGCTCGAGCTCGAGTCCACACACCCTGAGCTTGTGAAGCCTGATTCTCCAAGTCAGCGTGTGGGTGTAACGCCCGATGATGCCTTTGAAAAATTGCGCCATTTGCGTCCCATGCTTTCGCTTGCCAATGCATTCGATCGCGAGGACGTACTTGCTTTTGACAAGCGGGTTCGCTCGCAACTAGCCCCGGATATATCATTTGCCTATTGCGCAGAGCTCAAGTTTGATGGCTTAGCGGTTAATTTGCGATACACCGATGGCCTTTTGACCTCGGCAGCAACTCGCGGCGATGGTTCTGAAGGAGAGAATGTTCTCGCAAATATAAAAACAATACGAAATGTTCCACTACGACTATGGGGTACATCCACGCCCTCGGTGGTCGAGATTCGCGGTGAGGTCCTCATGTTTCGTGAAGACTTCAAACGCCTCAATGAGCGCCAGCAGATGCTGGGGGAGCAAGGTTTCGCGAATCCGCGAAACGCTGCTGCGGGTAGTCTGCGGCAAATCGATCCAAAAATTACAGCAAATCGCCCTTTACGCTTTATGGCCTATGGCATCGGCGAGCTGCTTGGCTCAAAGCTCGCCAGTAGCCATTTCGAACTGCTCCAATGGCTCGAAGCCGCCGGCTTTACCGTCGATAGCGAAAGGCGCCTATGTCAGGATGTTGATGAATTGATGGCGTTTTACGAGGCCATTAGTAAAAAGCGTGAACATCTCCCTTTTGATATCGATGGGGTGGTTTATAAGCTTGATGCTTACCCGCTTCAGGAGCAATTAGGTTTTATTGCCCGGTCGCCGCGATTTGCCATAGCGCACAAGTTTCCAGCCCAGGAGATGGTCACGCAACTTATCGCGATCGACTTGCAGGTTGGACGCACCGGCGCTATTACCCCAGTGGCAAGGCTTAAGCCCGTGAAAGTTGGCGGCGTGCAGCTTACGAACGCCACCTTGCACAACCAGGACGAAATTTCTCGAAAAGACTTGCGAATTGGCGATTTGGTCATCGTTCGGCGCGCCGGTGATGTCATTCCCGAAGTGGTCTCTTTAGTTCGGCCTTTGCCGGCAATTCGCAACGAGCCTTTTCGATTCCCGAGCTTTTGCCCTTCGTGTGGATCGACGCTTGCGCGCGAACCAGAGCAAGCGGTATGGCGCTGTCTTGCGCAATGGGACTGTCCCGAACAGCGGCGACAGCGCCTCATTCACTTTGCAAGTCGAAAAGCGCTTGATATCGATGGACTCGGCGAAAAAATAATCGATGAGTTGTTACAACATCGTCTGATTCAAGATCCTTCTGATTTTTATATCTTACGCGAGACAGACTTATTGCCTTTGCCGAGAATGGGCAGCAAACGCGTGAGGCAGCTACTCGATGCTATCGAACAGTCTCGGCAGCGGCCGCTGAGCCGATTGCTTTTCGGTTTGGGTGTGCGCCATGTGGGCGAAGAGATCGCACGTATGCTTTCGCAGCATGTTGATTCCCTCGCAAGGCTGCGCCGCTTGCGATGGACCGATCCTGACTTGGATTTGCCTGAAGGGATTGGTATAGAAATTACGACAAGCCTTCAGGCGTTTTTTGACCACCCAGGGCATCAGCGCATGCTCGATCGATTGGAGCCATGGTGGACGCCGAGTTCTCAAGCCTCAACGCAAAAGAGCGAACTGGCTTCGATGCGTGCTGAGCAGTTACGTTGGCTCGATGATCGACTGGGGGCAGCAGTCAAGCAAGCGGCAAAAATCGTGATTACCGGCAGTATTGAAGGCTTATCGCGCGAAGATCTGGCTGCTTATCTACGCATTCGTGGCGCTCAGGTTTTGTCTTCGGTTAGTAAAAATACCGATCTGCTTGTCGTGGGACATCATGCTGGTTCCAAGCTTGAAAAGGCGCAGGCACTCGGCATCCCCGTGCTTAGCCTCGAGGGATTTCCTCTGTAAATCCCCAAAGAGGAGGTATCGAACCATGATCCCGAAACACGTTCAGCCTAAGCGGCTCTAGTCAATGAGATGGCTATCAAATCTATTCGCAATAACGAGGTAAACCATGGCATGTTGGGGTATTTTGGGTGGCTCTGGACTTGACGATTGGAAAGACTTGAATTGGGTTGACGAAGTATCCATATCCACGCCTTACGGCGAGCCAAGCGCCCCATTCCGTGTCGCGTTTTTAGAGCGCGACGATCGCTCGCCGATAAAGGTCTTTTATTTGCCCCGACACGGTGCTGATCATCGCTACGCTCCTCACCGGATCAATTACCGAGCTAATCTTTGGGCGATGAAGCACGCAGGGGCGCAACGCCTGCTCGCATCGGCAACGGTAGGGTCAATTGATTCAGATATGAAACCTGGATCTATCTGTATTCCAGATCAATTGATCGACTACACCTGGGGCAGGGAGCAGAGTTTTTCTGACGATGGGGCTGTGCTGCATATTGACTTCACCCATCCCTTTGACGAAGCGCTTCGGCAGCTATTGATTGGTGCTCAGACAACGAAAGCAGGCGATGCAATAGTCCATCATCACGGGGTTTATGGATGTACCCAAGGACCACGACTTGAAACGGCAGCAGAAATTACCAGGCTCGCCGCTGATGGATGCACCGTGGTGGGAATGACAGCCATGCCAGAGGCGGCACTTGCGCGTGAACTGGGGCTTCCTTACGCCTTGCTTTGCCTTGCTGTTAATCCTGCTGCTGGGGTTGGCCAAAGTGCTCAGTCAATCAATCACGACAGTCTCAAACAAGTCATGGAGCAGGGGATGGTACGCGTCAAATCAATCTTGCTCGAGGCGATAAAAACTGGTTGAGATGAGTTCGCTCAAGATGGTTGTAGAAGTTTCAATAAATCGCTTTCAAGAGCGAGCCTTGCCCGCTCTTCTGCAAACAAATCGCCTTTGACAACAAAGGTGTCTTCAACCCGCTCGCCAAGCGTTGTGACCCTTGCGGATTCCAGTTGAACCTGGCGATTTGCAAGCGTATGGGCGATCGCATAGAGCAGTCCGCTCCGATCGGAGGTGCTTAAACTCAAAATATAGCGACTTGCCGAGCTATCAGGCCTCAGGGCGACCCTTGTTTGCACCGGGAAGCTCCTCGAACGCCTCGATGTTTTGCCAGGTTTGGGTTCGAGCAGTGGCTCATTCCGGATCAAGTAGGCTTTCAACTCGCTTTCCACCAGCGTGAGTAGTTCACGGTAGTTTCCCTCATGATCGGGATGCGAGACGATAAAACTGTCGAGTGCCCTTGCACCACGAAGTGTGTGGACGTTTGCGTGCTGCACCGAAATCGATCGTGAGTCGAAGTAGCGCGTAATGCGGGCAAAAAGTTGCGATTGATCGCTCGTGTAGACAAGAACTTGAAAACCGCCGCCTTCGGGTGAGATACGTGCACGAACCACTGGTTCTTCGCTTTCATACAATCGATATAAGACACGGGTGTGCCACGCGATATCAGCCGCATCGTGGCGAAGAAAGTAAGCTGCATCGAGGCGCTGCCAAAAGGCTGCATAGTCCCTGTCCAAGAGGGGGACGAGATGCAGCAAGCGAACCGCTTCTCTGCGTTTGCTGTCAAGTCGACTCTGCGCGCTTAGTCGCTCGCCACCAATGATTCTCTTGGTTGAACGATATAAATCTTCAAGCAATTTGCCTTTCCAAGAGTTCCAAACTTTCGGTGACGTGCCACGTATGTCGGCAACTGTGAGCAAATAGAGTGCATTGAGCCTCTCTTCACTGACAACGAATTTGGCAAACTGTTCAACGATTTCGGGGTCACTGATATCCTGCTTTTGAGCAACACTCGACATCGCCAAATGATGCTCGACAAGCCATTCAATCAACGCGCTATCCTCACGCTCAAGACCATGTGCACGGCAAAAGCGACGTACCTCGGCTGCGCCAAGACTTGAATGATCTCCGCCCCGTCCTTTAGCAATATCGTGATAAAGCGCAGCAATACTTAAACGCCATGGTCTTTCCATCGCCGCCATGATCTCACTGCATAAGGGAAACTCGTGCACATGCTCGGGCATCGAAAAACGTTGTACGTTGCGAAGCACCGTGAGGATATGTTGATCGACGGTATACACGTGGAACAAATCATGCTGCATGCGCCCGACGATGCGACGCCATTCAGGTAAGTAGCGGCCGAGCACCGACCACTGATTCATATCGTATAACGCCTTCGTAACGCCCCGGCCTTGCATCAGCACTTGCATGAAGTGGGAGCGGTTGGCTGGTAGTCTTCTGAAGCGCGCATCCATACGCGGGCGCGATAGCCAAATCGCACGCAGCAAATCGGGCGCCATACCACGGATGCCTGGCTGCTCCATCGTGCGAAGAAAGGCTCTGAAAACAACGCTCAAGTCTCGGTCGATAAGACTTGGGTCTTTAAGGGCAAGCATGTCATCGCGAACCACAAACTCTTCATCAAGTTCGACGCTGTGTTTTGCCTGTCGATCGAATAAGTACGATTCGATCAATTGCATCAAGATGCTTCGCATTTGGCTCACCCGCTTGGCAGCCATGTAATAGCGTTGCATGAGTGCTTCAGACGCGCGTCTTGCGCCTTGTGCACCGATGCCAAGGTCTTGAGCGACGCGAACTTGCAAATCAAAGACCAGGCGATCTTCGCGGCGACCGCTCAGACGGTGCAAGCTGATGCGGATCATCGTCAAGAGGCGCTGCGCGTGCTGCAAGGTCCGATATTCCTCGCGGCTAATAACGCCGACCTGGGAGAGTTCAAGCCAGGTGGTTGGCATGCCTGCTGCTCGTGCCAGCCAGATCAGCAGCTGCAGATCTCTAAGCCCACCCGGACTTTCTTTTACATGGGGCTCAAGGCTATAGGGGCTATCGTCAAATCGTAGATGTCGCTGTCGCATCTCGAGTTGCTTGGCCTCGAAAAAGGCGCCTGCATCCTGTTGTTGACTCAAACGCCTAGCTAACTCGAGCATCCGATCGCGAGGTCCAATGAGTAGTCTCGCCTCAAGAAGCGAGGTTTGGACCGTGATGTCGGCCGCAGACTCTTTAAGGCATTGTTCAACGCTTCGGACCGCATGCCCCACATCCAAACCCAAATCCCAGCAGGCCCCGATGAATGCCTCAAGCTTGGGCTTGGCATCGTCTTCAAGCGTCTCGTCGATGAGAATCAACAAATCGAGGTCGGAGCCCGGAAAAAGCTCGCCCCGACCATAACCTCCCACAGCGATTAGGCAGGCACTGGCAGGGAGATTTGCACCCCGCCACAAGGCAATCAAGCTTTCATCGGCATGGGCTGCAAGGCGCTTTAATAATGTGCGTGGATCCTGGCGCGAATGAAATGCTGAGACAAGCCGTGTTCGCTCCGACTGCCAGCGATCACGGTCTAGCTTCACAAGTTGCCTCTATTTAGCCAAGGGGCGCAGGGGGAGACCCTGCCGATTGAGTGAGGACTTCGAAACCTTCGTCGGTAACCAAGACGGTGTGTTCCCACTGGGCTGAAAGACTATGATCCTTTGTCACGATCGTCCATCCATCAGCGAGTTCGCGGATTTCTCTGCGTCCGGCATTAATCATCGGCTCGATCGTGAAAATCATGCCAGGCGACAAAATCATGCCGGTACCGGCCTTGCCGTAGTGCAGAATCTGCGGGTCTTCATGGAAGCGCCTTCCAATACCGTGCCCGCAAAATTCTCGAACCACGGAAAAGCCACTGGATTCGGCAAGCTGTTGGATGGTTGAACCAATATCGCCAAGGCTCGCTCCAGGTTTTACTTGCCTGATCCCGGCCCACATACAGCGGTAGGTCATCTCGCAAAGGCGCCGTGCAGCCACACTGCAGTCACCCACCAAGAACATTCGACTGGTGTCCCCGTGAAAGCCATTTTTAATCACGGTGATATCTAGGTTGACGATATCGCCTGTCTTAAGGACGCGTTCGCCTGGAATGCCGTGGCAGACTTGGTGGTTGACCGAGGTGCAAATCGACTTTGGAAAAGGGCTGTAGCCTGGGGGTGCATAGTTCAACGGAGCAGGAATTGTTTGCTGTTCATGAACCATGTAATCGTGGCAGAGTCGGTCGAGGTGTTCGGTGGTGACACCCGGCTTGACATAAGGTGTAATAAAATCGAGAACTTCAGAGGCTAGGCGACCTGCCTCCCTCATGCCTTGGATTTCTTCAGCGGTCTTAATCACTACAGCCATAGCCTACGAGTCCTCAAAGTCAGGCAGCGATTTGCTGCTAAATGCTTGTTATGGCTATAATTATAGGCTTTTTAAAACGCGCGCTACTTCTCTTTCAGATCATTTCAATCAACGCCTGCTTTGGTTGACTAAGTCGAAGAAACGTCGGGTGTCCTCGTTGATCGAGGGTTTCCAGTAGCGTTAGACCCAACCCAGACTTTGGAGTTTTTTTATGTCCGTAACCATGCGGCAAATGCTTGAGGCCGGTGTTCACTTTGGCCACCAGACACGCTTTTGGAATCCGAAAATGGCGCCTTTCATTTTCGGGCACCGAAACAAAATCCACATTATTAATCTTGAGAAAACCCTTTCGCAGTTTCAAGAGGCCGCCCGCTACGTGAAACAACTGTCTGCCAACCGAGGCACGGTGTTATTCGTCGGAACCAAGCGTTCATCACGCGAAGTGATCGCAGAGGAGGCACAACGTTGCGGGATGCCCTTCGTTGACCAGCGTTGGTTAGGCGGGATGCTTACCAATTTTAAAACAGTGAAGGGTTCGATCAAGCGTTTGAAGGACATGGAAACCATCATCAGCGAAGGTGGTGTTGAGCGTATGCCCAAGAAAGAAGGGCTATTGTTCCAGCGCGAATACGACAAATTGGTCCGTAGCTTGGGCGGTATCAAAGATATGGGCGGGATGCCTGATGCGATTTTTGTAATCGACGTCGGCTACCACAAAATTGCGGTCACCGAAGCGAATAAGCTGGGGATTCCGGTTATAGGCATTGTTGATACCAATCATGCGCCAGAAGGCATCGACTACGTCATTCCTGGTAATGACGATGCTTCGCGCGCCGTACGGCTCTATGCACGTGGCTTGGCCGATGTGATTTTGGAAGGGCGCTCGGCCGCTTTGGCAGAGATTGCGAAGCATGCCGACGACGAAGAAGAGTTCGTCGAGGTTGATGAATCCGAGGAAGCTGTTTAAGTTTTTATATTGATCAGAAACCGGGGGCTTGGCCCCCGATTTTTTTAACAGGAGCCCAACGAATGGCTGAAATTACAGCATCCATGGTTAAAGCGCTGAGGGAGAAAACCGATGCCCCGATGATGGAATGCAAAAAGGCGCTGGCTGAGGCAGCAGGCGATTTGGCAAAAGCAGAGGAAATTCTTCGTGTAAAGCTTGGCAGCAAGGCGAGCAAAGCGGCTAGTCGGACTGCAGCGGAAGGTGTTGTTGCCATTTACATCAGCGGTGATCGCAAACTTGGCGCAATGGTTGAGCTCAACTCAGAGACCGACTTCGTTGCAAAAAATGACGATTTCATCGGTTTTTCGCAAGAGCTGGCAAGATTGGTCGCCGAGCAATCGCCTTCCGATGTCGATGCGCTCTCGGCGCTTCAGACCAGCCACGGCGTCAGTGTTGAGGCTCATCGCACCGCGCTGATTGGAAAAATTGGCGAAAATATGAACATTCGTCGATTCCAGCGTTTGCAAGCTCAGGGGCATTTGGCGAGCTACATTCACGGCGGCTCAAAGATTGGTGTACTTGTCGATTTGCTTGGTGCTGACGAGCAGCTTGCGAAGGATCTGGCAATGCATATCGCCGCCAGTAAGCCAAAATCACTCGATCGAAGCGGCGTGCCTGAAGATTTGATTGAGGCAGAGCGCCGCGTTGCAACCGAAAAAGCGGCCGAATCCGGAAAGCCAGCCGACATTGTGGCCAAGATGGTCGAGGGAAGTGTGCAAAAATTCCTCAAAGAAGTAACCTTGCTTGGTCAGGTGTTTGTCAAGGATGACAAAGTTACTGTCGAGCAACTGCTCAAGCAGCGTCAGGCTAGCGTGCCAAGTTTTGTGCTGTATGTCGTTGGCGAGGGTATGGAGAAGAAGGCAAATGATTTTGCAGCGGAGGTGGCGGCGCAGGCTGCGGCTGCCGCTGCATCGCGTTGATTCAATGCTTTTTCTGAAGCCCTGCTCGGGGCAGGCCCTGTAACAAGGGCATTTTTGTTGAGGAGGAACGGTGGGCGCTAAGCATCAAGGACTATCTGAACAGATGCCTCTCAAATACCAGCGAATCCTCCTCAAACTCTCTGGCGAAGCGCTGATGGGCGACGACGCGTTCGGCATCAGCCGGCAAACCATCGAGCGGATTGCCCGGGAAATCCGTGCGGTTCATCAACTTGGTGTTGAGTTGGCGGTCGTGATCGGTGGCGGCAACATATTTCGAGGCGTTGCAGGTGGCGCCGCCGGCATGGACAGGGCAACGGCTGATTACATGGGCATGCTTGCAACGGTTATGAACGCGCTTGCACTCCAAGACGCATTGAGACAGGTTGAGGTGCCGGCAAGGACTCAATCGGCCTTAAAAATCGAGCAGGTCGTCGAGCCTTATATCCGCCCCAAAGCACTTCGATATTTGGAAGAGGGCAAAGTTGTGATTTTTGCGGCAGGAACCGGCAATCCCTTCTTCACAACTGACACGGCAGCCGCGCTAAGAGGCGCAGAGATGGGTGTTGAGGTGGTGTTGAAGGCGACTAAAGTGGACGGGGTATACGATGCAGATCCAGCCCACTACCCTCAAGCTCAGCGTTATAAGGCGCTCAGCTTTGATCAGGCGATTCGCGATAACTTGCGGGTGATGGATGCTACGGCTTTTGCGCTGTGTCGCGACCAACGATTGCCTGTTATTGTGTTTTCTATTTTTAAAGAGGGTGGGCTGCGTAGTGTTTTACTTGGCGAGCCCGAGGGTACCCTGGTGCATTTGTAAGGAATAAGCGTCATGAGTCCAGCCGATATTCGTCAGCAAGCCGAGCAAAAAATGCTCAAAGCTATCGATTCACTCAAGCATGTCCTCTCTCGAATTCGTACGGGAAGAGCGCATGCAGGTTTGCTCGAACACGTCCATGTCGATTACTACGGCAGCCAGGTTCCTCTTAGCCAGGTTGCGAACATCACGGTTCTCGATGCACGAACCTTGGGTGTCAGTGTCTGGGAAAAAAAGATGGCCACGGTTGTCGATAAGGCGATCCGTGAGGCGGATTTAGGTCTTAATCCAATTGCAACGGGTGAGCTGATTAGGGTTCCGATGCCCCCACTGTCCGAGGAGCGGCGCAAAGAACTCGTCAAGCTTGTTAAAGGCGAGGCCGAGCATGCAAAGGTTGCGGTCCGCAACCTGCGTCGTGATGCCAACGAGCAGTACAAAAAGCTCCTCAAGGACAAGGCAATGTCCGAGGACGAGGAACGTCGCGCTCAAGACGATGTTCAAAAACTGACCGATCGCTTTGTTGCCGATATCGACAAGTTGATTGCGACCAAAGAACAAGAACTCATGGCGGTCTAGCCTTTGCTTATCGCCATGTGGCAGCATGCACTGGGCAGTCAGTTGTTCCTTTCTTGGGCGCACTGTGCATAGTTCCACGCAAATCATCCCGCAAACGACCGATATGCCAAGGCATGTGGCTGTCATCATGGATGGCAACGGTCGTTGGGCTCGAGCAAGAGGTCTTCCACGGGTTGCGGGTCATAAAAAAGGTGTCGATAGTGTGAGATCGCTTGTCAGCGATTGCGGGCGTAAGGGGATTGCTCACCTCACCCTGTTTGCCTTTAGTTCGGAAAACTGGCGTCGCCCACCCGATGAAGTATCGTGGTTGATGGCCTTGTTTGTTTCCTTGTTGGAGCGTGAGGTTAAAAGCCTTCATCGGAATAAGGTTCGACTGCGGGTGATTGGTGATCTGAAAGCTTTCGAACCCAAGCTTCAGGACCTGATACACGGTGCAGAGGCTTTAACGTCTCAAAATCAGGGGCTTAACCTCACGATCGCGGCTAACTACGGCGGGCGCTGGGACTTGTTGCAGGCGATGGAAGCGATGCTTGCTTCGAAACCCCATCTTGCTTTGCATCCCCAACATATCGGTGAGGCGGACTTGTCTGCATTTTTAACGATGGCCGATGCACCTGAGCCCGATTTGTTTATTCGAACCGGTGGTGAGCAGCGAATCAGTAATTTTTTACTCTGGCATCTAGCCTATACCGAGTTGTACTTTACCGATACGCTTT
>JACCEB010048720.1_pt1 | contig 113908 bp, 95 predicted proteins | sample 7454761 | NCBI WGS metagenome assembly JACCEB01 (sample SAMN15323454, study PRJNA562643) | freshwater metagenome | isolation source: river surface water | place: USA:Blue River Watershed | collected 2017-08-18 | reverse complement strand
GATCGTAGTCCACCCCATGCCGGTCCAACACCTCGGTGATTCGGGACTTCAGGCTCTCGACGCTGGATTCGGTGCAAAAGCGAAAGTTGAAATCCACCACGCACTCGCCGGGGATCACATTGCCCGCGCCTGTGCCGGCATGGATGTTGGAGACCTGCCAGCTGGTGGGCGGAAAATATTCATTGCCCCGGTCCCAGGTGGTGGCCACCCATTCAGCCAAAACAGGCGCAATGTCGTGGACGGGATTGCGGGCCAATTGGGGGTAAGCGATGTGACCCTGAATGCCCTTGACGCGCAATTTGCCACTCAGGGTGCCGCGCCGGCCATTTTTGATCATGTCGCCGGTGCGTTCGACCGACGTGGGTTCGCCAACGATGCACCAATCCAGCCGTTGACCCCGGGCTTTGAGGGCCTGACAAGCGACGGTGGTACCGTCGAGGGCGGGGCCTTCCTCATCGCTGGTGAGCAAAAAGCCGATCGAGAAAGCCGGTAGCGGGCAAGCGGCCAGAAACTCTTCGACCGCCACCACCATCGCGGCGATCGAAGTTTTCATGTCACTGGCCCCGCGCCCATACAGCTTGCCCGCGCGGTGCGTCGGGGTGAAAGGGTCGCTGGACCATTTTTCAATGGGCCCCGTGGGCACGACATCGGTGTGCCCTGCAAAAACCAGCACAGGGGCATGAGGGGACGCCTGACGACAAGACCACAAATTGCTGACACGGAAAGTGTCAGGGCCGCTGTCGAGGCGTTCGTTCAAGAAACCCAGGCGGGCCAGGCGCTGACCCAACACATCGAGGCAACCCGCATCATCGGGGGTGACCGAGGGGCGGGCGATCAGGGCTTCGGTCAGCGCGAGGGCTTCGGACATGGTCAATCTCAGTCGCGCAACAGGTCGTTCAGGCTGGTTTTGGCGCGGGTCTGGGCATCGACGCGCTTGACGATGACGGCGCAGTACAAGCTGTATTTGCCGTCGGCGCTGGGCAGGTTGCCCGAGACAACCACGGAGCCGGCGGGAACGCGACCATAAGTGACCTGGCCGGTGGCACGGTCGTAAATTTTGGTGCTTTGACCGATGTACACGCCCATGGAGATGACCGAGTTTTCTTCGACGATCACGCCCTCGACGATTTCCGAGCGGGCCCCGATGAAACAGTTGTCCTCGATGATGGTCGGATTGGCCTGCAGGGGCTCCAGAACCCCGCCGATGCCCACGCCACCCGACAAGTGCACGTTTTTGCCGATCTGGGCGCACGAGCCGACGGTGGCCCAGGTGTCGACCATGGTGCCTTCGTCCACATAGGCGCCGATGTTGACGTAACTGGGCATCAGGATCGCCCCTTTGGCGATGTAGCTGCCACGTCGCGCCACAGCGGGCGGCACCACGCGCACGCCGCTTTGCTTCATGGCTTCAGGATCGAGGTGCGCAAACTTGGTTTGCACTTTGTCGTAAAAGCCCAGATCACCGGCTTTGATGACGTCGTTGTCTTTCAGTCGGAAACTGAGCAAGACTGCTTTTTTGATCCACTGATGGGTGTTCCACTGGCCCACGCCGGTTCGGGTGGCCACGCGCAAGCGCCCGCCGTTGAGCTCGGAGATGACGTGCTCGACCGCCTCGAGGACTTCTTGGGGGGCGGCAGCAGGGGAGAGCTGGGCACGTTGTTCCCAGGCATTGTTGATGATGGTTTCGAGTTGGCTCATGGTCAGTGGGTGGGGTTGGATTGAACAAATTGCACGATGCGATGGGCTGCTTCGAGGCATTCGGCGGTTTCGGCCACCAGGGCCATGCGAATGCGGCCACGACCCGGGTTGAAGCCCTGAGACTCACGGGCCAGATAACTGCCGGGCAACACAGTCACATTGTATTGGGCGTACAAATCCCGTGCGAAGCGGGTGTCATCGCCTCCGGGCACGGCGGCCCACAAATAAAAACCGGCATCGGGCAAACGGACATCCAGCACCGATTGAATCACCGGTGTGACTTCGGCAAATTTTTGTCGATACAAGGCGCGGTTTTGGGTCACGTGTTCTTCGTCGCCCCAGGCCGCAATGCTTGCGGCTTGAACCATGCCGCTCATGGCACTGCCGTGGTAGGTGCGGTAGAGCAAAAAAGGCTGGATCAACTTCGCATCCCCGGCGACAAAGCCGCTGCGCATGCCGGGCACATTGCTGCGCTTGGACAATGAAGTGAAGGCGATCAGTTGGCGGAAGTCGGTACGGCCCAAACGGTGGGCGGCTTCAAGCCCACCCAAGGGGGGTTCGTCGCGAAAAAAAATCTCGCTGTAGCACTCGTCGGAGGCGATCACAAAACCATGGCGGTCACTGAGTTCGAAAATCTTTTGCCATTCGTCCAAGGGCATCACCGCACCGGTGGGATTGCCTGGAGAGCACACAAAAACCAATTGGGTGCGCCGCCATACCGCCTCGGGTACGCTGTCCCAGTCGATGGCAAAGTTGCGGGCCGGATCGCTGGGCGCATAAAAGGTGTCGGCGCCGGCCAGCAAGGCCGCTCCCTCGTAAATTTGGTAAAAAGGGTTGGGTGATACCACCACAGGGCGGGCGCCCGTCGCATCGGGTTGGGGGTCGATGACGGTTTGCACCAAAGCAAACAAAGCCTCGCGGGAGCCATTGACCGGCAAGATTTGTGTGGCCGGGTTCAAGGCCAGGCCGTATCGGCGCTCCAACCAGCCGGCGCAAGCCTGCCGCAAGGCCGGATCGCCGGCGGTGGGCGGGTAGGCGGCCAAGGCCCCGAATGCGCCCATCAAGGCGTCTTTGACAAACGCCGGGGTGGCATGACGCGGCTCGCCGATCCCCAGGCTGATCGGGCGCATCGCCGGGTTCGGTGTGACGCCGGCAAACAACTGTCGCAGGCGCTCAAAGGGATAGGGTTGCAATCGGGAGAGCAGGGGATTCATGCGGGTATTATCCCTTGTGTGAACTCATCCTTGCCTACCCTGTACCTTGACCTGAATCGGTTGCGCGACTATGCGCTGGGGCCCGAGGACTTGCAGCCGCTGATGGCCTCCCTGGCCGATGACCTGCAAGCCGAGTTGCGGGCGCTTGAAGCCGCTTTGAAGACACCGCCCGCAGGTGGCGAGGTGTTGCATCGCCATTTGCATGCGCTCAAAGGCATGTCCGGTATGTTTGCAGGCTCAGATTTGCTGGCCCGCCTCACTGACGCCGATGACGCTTGCCGCCGCAGCGACATGCCGCAGGGTTTACCGTTGGTCCATGCTTTGTTACCCGACTTGAACGCATGGCTGGACGAGGTCAAGGCCTGGCTTCAAAGGTATAGTTGAGCACCATGCATGGCTCCAAGAGCCTGCCATGAATTCTTTGGTATTCACATAAGGATCTCCGGTGCGCCTGAGTTCGATCAAACTGTCGGGGTTCAAGTCATTTGCCGAGCCCACCAACTTCATGCTGCCTGGTCAATTGGTCGGGGTGGTGGGGCCCAATGGTTGCGGCAAGTCCAACATCATGGACGCCGTGCGTTGGGTGTTGGGTGAAAGCCGAGCCAGCGAGTTGCGTGGCGAGTCCATGCAAGACGTCATTTTCAACGGCACCACCTCCCGCAAGGCGTCCAGCCGCTCCAGCGTCGAACTGGTGTTTGACAACGCCGATCACCGGGCTGGCGGTCAATGGAGCCAATACGCCGAAATCGCTGTCAAGCGGGTCTTGACCCGCGATGGCACCAGCAGTTATTACATCAACAACCAACCGGTGCGCCGCCGGGACGTGCAAGATGTGTTTCTCGGCACGGGTTTGGGACCGCGCGCTTACGCCATCATTGGACAGGGCACGATCAGCCGCATCATCGAGTCCAAGCCCGAAGAGCTGCGCCTGTTTCTCGAAGAGGCGGCTGGTGTCTCCAAATACAAAGAACGGCGCCGCGAGACCGAAAACCGCTTGTCCGACACCCGGGAAAATCTGACCCGTGTCGAAGACATTTTGCGCGAACTCAATGCCAACCTCGACAAACTCGAAAAACAGGCTGAGGTTGCCCAGCACTACCACGCCTTGCACAAGCAGGTTCAGCTCAAACAGCAACAGTTGTGGTTTTTGAAGCGCAAGGAAGCGGAAGTCGACCAGGTGGCGCTGGCCACTCAAGCAGCGCAAGCTGCTACCGATCTGGAAGCTCGGATTGCCGATCTGCGCCGCATCGAATCCGAACTGGAAACCATCCGTCAAGCTCACTATGGAGCAGGCGATCAGGTCAATCAGGCCCAAGGCCTGATGTACGAGGCGAATGCCGAAGTGGGGCGGCTTGAGGCGGAAATTCGCTATGTGGTCGAGGGACGGCAGCGTTCACAAGCTCGTCTGGAGCAATTGACTGGCCAGCGTCAGATGTGGCGCGACAACCGTGCGGCCAGCGAAGCCGAGTTGGAACAACTGGCTGCCAACGCCGAAAGCCTGACCGAGCATCGAGCCCTGCTGGAAGCGCGGGTCGAAGAGGCCCAGCAACAACTGCCTCAACTCGAGCTGGCATTGCAACAAGCCCAAGCCCGAGCCAACCAGCAGCGCACTGCGGTGCAGGACGTTCAGCAACAAATTCAGGTCTTGGCTGCCGAGCAAAGGGCCATCGAAGAACAATCCAGCCAATTGACCAGCCGACATGAGCGGCTGAATCAGGACCGTCAGGCGCTCAACGCCCCCGATGAATCGCGGCTGAACCAGTTGCAACAGCAATGGGACGAGGTGCGCACGGCCAGTGAACAGGCCACGGCCGCCTGGCAGGGTTTGGAACAAGAATTGCCGGGACTCGATGAGCAGCGGCGCCAGGCCCAGGAAACGCTCAACCAGGAGAGTGCCCGCCATGCCGAGCTGAGCGCAAAGTTGGAAGCCCTGCGTGCCCTGCAAGACAAACTCAAGATCGATGGCAAGTTGCAGCCCTGGCTGCAAAAGCACGGGCTCGAAGGTCTGCAGGCCTTGTGGAGCAAAATTCACATTCAAAGTGGCTGGGAAAGTGCGCTCGAGTCTGCTTTGCGCGAGCGGCTCAATGCCCTGGAGGTCAGTCGTCTGGACATGGTCAAGTCGCTCGGCCATGACGCCCCGCCAGCCAAGTTGTCTTTCTACACCTTGCCCCCTGCGCCCCGGTCGCAGACCGCCAGCACCTTGCCCCGCCTGTCCGATTTGCTGCAGCTGGGTGATGCTGGCCTGCAAGGCTTGTTGCAAGATTGGCTCAGTGGTTGTTACACCGCCAGCAGTCTGGAGCAAGCCCTGGCCCAGCGTGATGGCCTGCAACCCTGCGAGGTGATTTATACCCCGCAAGGCCACGCAGTCAGCCGCCATGCCCTGCATTTTTATGCCCAAGACAGCGAGCAGGCCGGCATGCTCGCCAGAGCGCAAGAAATTGAAAATCTGGACAAGCAATTGCGAGCCCAGTCCTTGATCCATGAAGAAGCCCGATTGACTCTGGCGCGCGCCGAATCCGCCTATACCCAGGCCAGTCAACAGCTGGTCGGTTTGCGCCGTGACGCTCAAGAGCGTCAAGCCCGCTCTCACGAGCTTGAATTGGAATTCAATCGGCTGACTCAGTTGGCCGAACAGACGCGCCAACGCGCCAGCCAACTGCAAGCGGATCTGGCCGAGGTCGCTACCCAACTCGACGATTTGCAACAAAGGCGTTCGGCGGCCGAGGCCCGGTTTGAGTCGCTCGATATGCAGTTGGCCGACAGCCAGGAGCGTCACGCACAACTCGATGAGCAGGTGCTCGATGCGCAGCGGCGTCTTGACGATGGCCGCGAGCAAATCAGGGCGCTCGAACGCGAAGCCCAGGAAGCCGACTTCAACCAGCGCACCCAGGTTGCGCGCGGGTCTGAATTGCGCCGATCTGCCGATACCGCTGCCCAGCAGTTGGCAGCTCTGGACGAAGAAGAGTCTCGCTTGCAGCAGGAGTTGGACCGCCTCAGCGACGCTGCCGCCAAGGCGGGTCTGCAGGCGGCACTCGAACTCAAGTCCGAGCGTGAGCAAGCCTTGGCGAATCGGCGTAACGAGTACGAAGACCTCACCGCCAAATTGCGCGCCAGCGACGAGCGTCGCCTTGGTTTTGAGCGCGAGCTCGAACCCTTGCGCCAACGCATCACCGAGTTGCAACTCAAAGAGCAGGCTGCTCGCTTGGGCCTGGAGCAATATCACCAATTCCTGGTGGATGCCGGCGCCGACTTGGCCGTGCTCGAACAGGGCATCACCGACCAAGGGGTGAAACTCACCGGGTTGCAGTCCGAAATCGACCGATTGCAGCGCGAGATCACGGCTTTGGGGGCTGTCAACCTGGCTGCCTTGGACGAGTTGGCCAGCGCTCGCGAGCGCAAGACCTTTCTCGACGCCCAGCTCGCCGACCTGACCGAAGCCATGCAGACTCTGGAGGACGCCATCCGCAAAATCGACGGCGAAACCCGCGAATTGCTGGGCAGCACCTTCAACACCGTCAACGAGCATTTTGGGCGCATGTTCCCCGAGTTGTTTGGAGGCGGCAATGCCAAATTGGTGATGACGGGCGAGGAAATCCTGGACTCAGGTGTTCAGGTCATGGCACAACCACCGGGCAAAAAGAACCAGACCATCCACCTGCTCTCCGGCGGCGAAAAGGCGCTGACGGCGATTGCGCTGGTGTTTGCGATTTTCCAGCTCAATCCCGCCCCGTTCTGCTTGCTGGACGAAGTGGACGCGCCGCTGGACGATGCCAACACCGAACGCTACGCCAAGTTGGTGACCCGGATGGCCAAAGAAACCCAGTTCCTCTTCATTTCACACAACAAAATCGCCATGGAAATGGCCGAGCAGCTCATTGGTGTCACGATGCAGGAGCAAGGCGTCTCACGCATCGTGGCGGTCGACATGGAGGCTGCCGTGTCGATGGCCGAGTCCAACTGATCCACGGAGAATGGCAAGCATGAGCACGTTGCAAGTGGCCCTGGCAATTGCCGGCGGCGTGGTCTTGGCGGGTTTGGTGGCGCATGGCGCCTGGTCGTCGCGCAAGAACACCCCTCGGCAGGCTGATCCTGTGCCCCCCCCATCGCCCCAAGAGCCGGCTTTTGAGGGCATGGCGGAGGGTTTGGAATCTTCCCGTTTTGAGGCCAATGCAGTGCTGCCCGACGATGTTTTTGATGTACCGCCTTTGGCCAGCCAGCACAGCAAAGCCGCCCAACAAGACGCCCTGATTGATGTACTGACGCTGATTGAGCTCGAGGCTCCGGTCAGTGGCGATGCCGCTTTGGCCGCCATGCCGACGACCCGGCGGGTAGGGACCAAGCTCTACACCATTGAGGGCTTGCACGCCGAGACTGGAGAATGGGAGCAGGTTCGGGCGGGCCAGCGCTACAGTGCCTTTCAGGCGGGTTTGCAACTGGCCAACCGGCTTGGCCCTCTCAATGAGATTGAGTTCTCCGAATACATCGTCAAGACGCAAGCCTTTGCCGATGCAGTCGATGGAACCCCGGAATTTCCCGAAATGTTACAAGAGGTGGCCCGTGGCCGTGAGTTGGATCAGTTTGCCACCCAACACGATGCCCAACTCAGCTTCACGTTGCGCGCGCGCGATTTGCCCTGGAGTCCAGGTTTTGTGCAGCAAAATGCGGCCCGACTCGGTTTTGTGGCTGGCGTCATCCCGGGTCGCATGGTGATTGCAGCTCCTGAGGTGGGGTTGCCCCCCATCCTGGGTCTCAGCTATGACCCCCAGGCGGCGCTGGCCGATGACCCCACCCAGGCGGCCATCCGCAAAGTGGTTTTGACCCTGGATGTGCCCCAAGTCGATCGGCAGCAAGAGCCGTTCCCGCGCCTGTGTCAAGTGGCCAACGAGCTGGCGCGTGCCATGGATGGCAACATCACCGACGACGATGGCAAGCCTTTGACCGATGCCGGCTTGCAGGCGATCTCGCGCGACTTGCAGCACCTTTATGACACCCTGGATGCGCGCGATCTGTCGGCTGGCAGTGTCCAGGCCAGACGCTTGTTCAGTTGATGGTCTGAGGTGCAATGAGTCAGTCTGATCTGTTTGGACCCACCGACCTTGGCGCAGATCGGGCTCGTGTCGATCAGTTGCGCCAGAGCTTGGAAACCCACGCTTACCGCTACTACGTTCTCGACGAGCCCAGCATTCCCGATGCCGAATACGACCGCCTGATGGACGAGTTGCAGGCTTTGGAAGCATCCCATCCCGAGTGGCGCAGCCCTGACTCGCCCACCCAGCGCGTGGGCGGTCAAGCGCTTGATGCCTTTGCGCCCGTGCGCCATGCCAGGCCCATGCTGAGCATCCGCACCGAAACCGATACCAGCCCGCAGGGTGCCGCCGCTTTTGACACCCGCATCCGCAAGGAATTGGGTTTGTCCACCGACGATCCCGAAGTGGAATATGTGGCCGAACTGAAATTCGATGGGCTGGCCATGAGCCTGCGCTATGAGCACGGCTTGCTGGTGCAGGCCGCCACGCGGGGCGACGGCGAAATCGGCGAGGAAGTCACCCCCAACATCCGCACCATGGGCTCGATCCCTTTAAGGCTGCGCGACGACGCTTTGCCCATTCCGCCCGTGCTGGAAGTGCGCGGCGAGGTTTACATGCGACGCGACGATTTTGAGGCACTCAACGAGCGCCAACGCCTGCGCATCGCTGCCGGGCACAAGCATGAAAAGACTTTCGTCAATCCCCGCAATGCCGCTGCCGGCGCGGTGCGTCAGTTGGACTCCAGCATCGCTGCCCAGCGGCCTTTGCGCTTTTTTGCCTATGGCCTGGGCGAGGTCGTTGGGTCAGCACAGGGCGATCTGGACTGGCAGTACCACTGGGACATTTTGCAATCGCTCAAAAGCTGGGGCTTTCCGGTCGCTGCCCAGGCCGAAAGGGTGTCCGGGGCGGCGGGTCTGGCTGATTTCCATGGGCGCATTGGAAAACAGCGCGATGACTTGCCGTTTGACATCGACGGCGTGGTCTACAAAGTCAACCGGCTGGACTGGCAAGCAAAGTTGGGGTTTTTGACGCGCGAGCCGCGCTGGGCGGTGGCACACAAATATCCGGCCCAAGAGCAGTTGACTCAAGTCCTCGACATCGACATCCAGGTCGGCCGCACCGGCAAACTCACCCCGGTGGCCAAGTTGGCCCCTGTTTTTGTGGGGGGCGTCACCGTGACCAATGCGACCTTGCACAACGAAGACGAAGCGCGCCGCAAAGATGTGCGCCCCGGGGATACGGTGGTGGTCCGCCGTGCAGGTGATGTCATCCCCGAAGTGGTGTCGGTGGTCACCGAGCAACGCGATTCGACGCGTGCCACTGAGCCATTTGACATGTACCGGCGATTACAAGGTCGCTGTCCCGTGTGTCAAAGCGAGATCGCCCGCGAAGAAGGGGAGGCCGACTGGCGTTGCACCGGGGGCCTGTATTGTCCCGCCCAGCGCAAGCAAGCCATCTTGCATTTCGCCCATCGCCGGGCGATGGACATTGAAGATCTGGGTGACAAATTGGTCGAACAAATGGTCGATCTGGGGGTGGTCAAGACCCTGCCAGATTTATACCGCCTGGGTCTGACAAGTTTGACAGCCCTGGATCGCATGGCCGACAAGTCGGCCAGGAATGTGCTTAGCAGCCTGGAGAAGTCCAAATCGACCACCTTGCCCCGTTTTTTACTGGGGCTGGGCATTCGGCACGTGGGCGAAGCCACTGCGCGTGATTTGGCGCGCCATTTTGGCAATCTCGATGCTCTGATGGCCGCCGAACCCGAGGCTTTGATGCAAGTGCCTGATGTCGGACCGGTGGTCGCATACAGTGTTCACCAGTTCTTCAGGCAACCGCACCACATCGAGGTGATTGAGCAATTGCGCGCTTGCGGGGTGCATTGGCCGGATCAGGTGCCGACAGCCACTGCCCCCTTGCCCTTGGCGGGGCAGACCTATGTCTTGACCGGAACTTTGCCGACGTTGTCGCGCGACGAGGCCAAGGACTTGCTCGAGCGTGCCGGCGCCAAAGTGGCCGGCAGCGTGAGCAAAAAAACCACCGCACTCATTGCCGGTTCCGAGGCCGGCAGTAAATTGGACAAGGCCCTTGAATTGGGGGTGCCGGTGCTCGACGAACAGGGCTTGCGGGATTTGTTGGCTCAACCCTGAAGAGCGTCGAGCAATTCGGTTTCGATTTCGATTTGGCGCCGGTTTTGCTGCAAGCCAGGGCCATCGATCAAAAAAGTGTCTTCGACCCGTTCGCCCAATGTGCTGACCTTGGCCAACTTCAGGTTGATCTGATGCCGCGCCAGAACTTGGGCGATGCAATACAACAAACCGGTTCTGTCGCTGGCCGACACGCTCAGCAGCCAATGTTGTGCTTTTTCGTCGGGTTGCAGGCTGACCCTGGGCGTGACCGGAAAGCTTTTGACGCGTCGGGACACCCGACCTCGACTCGGCGGGGGCAGGGGGCCGGCACGCTCCAGGGTGAGCGCCAAACCCGATTCGACCATGGTGATGAGTTCCCGGTAGTGTTCGTGCAGATTGGTGGCGATCAGCTGGAAAGTGTCCAGCGCATAGCCGTTGCTGGCCGTGTGGACACGGGCGTCGAGGATGCTGAAGCCCGACTGGTCAAAATAGCCGCAGATGCGGGCAAACAAATCGGGTTGGTCGGATGTATAGACCATCACTTCCAGACCTTCACCCCAGGGTGACATGCGCGCCCGCACCAGAGGTGACGGCTCGATGCCACGCTGCTGTGCATCGGCCAGCAAGCGCGACACATGGCGTGTGTGCCATGCGATGTCGCTGGCCTCGTGACGCATGAAATATCCCACATCCAGGGTGGCCCAAAAGGCTTTATGGGCTTCATGGGGCAACGCCATCCGGGCCAATTCGGTCAGGGCGTCGCGCTTGCGTGATTCAACTTCGGCATCGGCATCCGGAGCCCGACCGCCCAAAGCACGCAGGGTCGACTTGTAGAGGTCTTCCAGCAATTTGCCTTTCCAGGCGTTCCAGACTTTGGGGCTGGTCCCCCGGATGTCGGCCACCGTCAGCAAATACAGTGCCGTCAGTCGGCGTTCGTTGCCTACCTTGGCAGCAAACTGGCGGATCACGTCGGGATCGCTGAGGTCCTGCTTTTGGGCCACATGGCTCATGGTCAGGTGCTCCCCCACCAGAAACTCGATCAGTTGGGCGTCTTGAGGAGAGATGCCGTGCTGACGACTGAAGGTTTGGACTTCAGCCCGCCCCAATTGGGAATGATCGCCACCACGGCCCTTGGCGATGTCATGAAAAAGCGCGGCCACATAAAGCAACCAGGGGCGATCCCAGCCGCCAGCCAATTGCGAGCAAAACGGGTACTCGTGCGCGTGTTCAGGCAGAAAAAACCGCCGCACATTGCGCAACACCATCAGGATGTGCTGATCGACGGTGTAGACATGAAACAGGTCGTGCTGCATTTGGCCCACGATGCGTCGAAAGACCCACAAATAGCGCCCCAGCACCGAGGTCTGGTTCATCAGGCGCAGGGTTCGGGTGATGCCTTGAGGGGCTTGCAAAATGCGCATGAACATGGCCCGGTTGTCCGGATCACGCCGGAAACGGGCATCCATCAGCGAGCGAGCGTTGTACAAAGCCCGCAGGGTGCGTGCCGACAAGCTGGCCAGACCGGTCGTTTGAATCAGCCAGAAAGTCTCCAGGATCGCACTCGGATGCTGTTGATAGACCTGGTCGTGGGCGATGTCAAGCTGACCGGCGCGCTGCTGAAAACGCGCATTGATGGGCAGGATCTGTAAAGCATCATCGGGACGCAATTGCTCCTGAATGTTCATCAGCACAATCTGATTGAGCTGCGCCACGGCCTTGGCTGTCCAATAGTAATCACGCATCAGGCGCTCGCTGCCGAGCCGGGCATGAAACTCACCCTCGGAGGTCATGCCCATGCCCAGCGATTTGGACACTTGGGCTTGCAGGTCGAACACCAGGCGATCCTCGCGTCGTCCTGCAGCCAGATGCAAACGAATTCGGATCCGCGACAGCAACGCTTCATTGCGTTGCAACTGTCTGGCCTCGTGACCCGTGATCACGCCTTGTCGGGCCAAGTCGGCCCAGGATCGCCCAAGTTGGGCGGCCTTGGCGACCCAAAGCAAAATTTGCAAGTCACGCAAGCCTCCTGGCGATTCCTTGCAGTTGGGTTCGAGGGAATAAGGGGTGTTTTCAAACTTGGTGTGACGCTGATTCATCTCCAGAGTTTTGGCCACATAAAACGCCTGCGGATCCATGGCCTGCCCGTAGCGTTGAATGAACTGTTCAAACAATTCCAGACTGCCGGCCAGATAACGGGCTTCGAGCAGCGAGGTCTGGATGGTGATGTCGTTGGCAGACTCGTGCAGGCATTCGTCCAGGCTGCGCACGCTCGAACCCATCTCGAGTCCGGTGTCCCAACACTGGCCAATGAAGGACTCGACCCGGTGGCGCAGATCGTCGTGCTCCTCCAGCCGGCAGTCATTGGGCAACAGGACCAGCACATCCACATCGGAATGAGGAAACAATTCTCCACGACCGTATCCTCCTACTGCGAGCAGACACAATGGAGATTGCAGGCCATGCGCTTGCCACAAATCGGTGATGGCCTCGTCGGTCAGCCGGCAGAGCCTTTGCAAACAGGCGCGCACACTGCGGGCCGAGCCGCTTTGAGTCCAGGATGCCACCTGTTCGAGCAACTCCTTTTTGCGCTGCCGGAAAGGAGTGGGGGTGCTCATGGAGGTCAGCAGGCGGTGGTGGTCACAAAGGCGGGCAGCGCGGGGCTGCCGGCGCTCAGAGTGAGCACTTCAAATCCGGTGGGGGTGACCAGCACCGTGTGCTCCCACTGCGCCGAGAGCGAGTGGTCTCGGGTGACGATGGTCCAGCCATCGCCGAGCTCTTTGATATCGCGCCGGCCGGCATTGATCATGGGCTCGATGGTGAAAATCATGCCCGGCACCAATTCGTCCAGGGTGCCAGGGCGGCCATAGTGCAAGACTTGAGGCTCTTCATGAAAACCCCGGCCGATGCCGTGGCCACAAAACTCTCGCACCACCGAGTAGCCGTTGCCCTCGGCGAATTTCTGAATGGCCCAGCCGATGTCGCCCAGCCGGGCGCCCGGCTTGACTTGCAAAATGCCGTGCCACATGGCTTCAAAAGTGATCTGGCACAGGCGTTTGGCGGCAATGGACGCTTCGCCCACCACAAACATGCGGCTCGTGTCGCCGTGCCAACCGTTTTTGATCACGGTGATGTCGACGTTGACGATGTCGCCTTTTCTCAGCACTTTGTCGCTGGGGATGCCATGACAAACCTGATGGTTGATCGAGGTGCAGATGGATTTGGGGTAGGGCTTGTAGCCGTTGGGCGCGTAATTCAGGGGCGCCGGCACGCAACCCTGGACCTGAACCATGTAGTCGTGCGCCAGTTGATCGATGTGGTTGGTGGTGATCCCGGGCTTGATGTGGGGTTCGAGGTAGTCAAGCACCTCGGCGGCCAACCGGCCCGCCAGGCGCATCCCTTCGATGCCTTGTTCATCTTTGATTTGTATGGACATGGTGGAATTATCCCCCATGTATACAGTCGGCGTGGGGCGCAACATTAGAATCCCTGGGGTGACTTCCCACCTTACCCTGATTGAAGGCGCCAGCGCCCTCAGCCCCTTTCGGGCTCAACAGCTTTTGAACCGACTGCAAGCCCAAAACGCCGCTGTGGCGGGGGTGCATGCTCACCCGGTTTATGTCATCGAATGGGGTCAAGCCCCCAGCCCCGAGCAGCAAGACACCCTGTCGCGCCTGCTTCAGGCCACGCAGTCGCTGGGCGCCACCCCCCCCAAAGACCCCGTGTTTTGCTGGGTGACCCCCCGTTTGGGCACCTTGTCACCCTGGGCTTCGAAGGCCTCCGAAATCGCGCGCCATTGCGGCCTGCCGATCCGGCGGATCGAACGCACCCACGCATTGACCCTGAATTTTCGCGGCGCTGCCCCGGCGGCGCTGACATCGCCCTGGCGTGATTTGGTCGCCTGCCTGCACGACCGCATGACCGAATCGGTGCTGTCCCATCCGGACGACTTGCGGCAATTGTTTCAGGCCCACGAAGCACAGCCGATGGCCCGGGTCGAGGTCTTGGCCCACGGCCGCCGTGCCTTGGCTCAGGCCAACACCGACTGGGGCTTGGCGTTGGCCGACGACGAAATCGACTACCTGGTGCAAGCCTTCACCCAACTGGGCCGCAATCCGACCGACGTCGAGCTGATGATGTTTGCCCAAGCCAACAGCGAACACTGCCGGCACAAAATTTTCAATGCCCAGTTCACCATCGATGGCCAGGCCCAAAGCCACACTCTGTTTGGCATGATCCGCCACACGCATCAGGCGCACCCGCAGCACACCGTGGTGGCCTATGCCGACAACGCGTCGGTGATGGAAGGCCGGCCGATCGAGCGTTTTGTGGCTCGTCGTGATGCGCACGGTGCACCCTATGTGGCCGAAGCGGCTTTGCACCATGTCTTGATGAAAGTCGAGACCCACAATCACCCCACCGCCATTTCGCCTCATCCCGGCGCCGCGACCGGGGCCGGGGGTGAAATCCGCGACGAAGGGGCCACCGGTCGCGGCGCCCGCCCCAAGGCAGGACTGACGGGCTTCAGTGTGTCACGCCTGTGGGGGGGCTTGAGCGATCAGCCCCAAGGCAAGCCCGCGCACATGGCCAGCCCGCTGGAGATCATGATCGAAGGCCCTTTGGGCGGCGCCGCTTTCAACAACGAATTTGGGCGTCCCAACCTGTGCGGCTATTTCCGCGAATACGAGCAAGTCGTCGACAACGTCCAACGCGGCTATCACAAACCCATCATGATCGCCGGCGGCTTGGGGCAAATTGCGGCCGATCAGACGCACAAACTCAACCTGCCTGCCGGGTCACTGCTGATTCAGTTGGGCGGGCCGGGCATGCGCATCGGCATGGGAGGCGGGGCGGCGAGCTCACTGGCCAGCGGGGCCAACGCCGCCGAGCTCGATTTTGATTCGGTGCAACGAGGCAACCCCGAAATGGAGCGTCGGGCCCAGGAGGTCATCAACCACTGCTGGGCGTTGGGTCAGGCCAATCCGATCCGCGCCATCCATGATGTCGGCGCGGGCGGGTTGTCCAATGCCTTTCCCGAGCTGGTCAACGATGCCGGCATGGGTGCGGTGTTCAACCTGCGTCAGGTTCCGCTGGAAGAAAGCGGCATGGCCCCGAAGGAAATTTGGTGCAACGAAAGCCAGGAACGCTATGTCCTGGGCATCGCCCCCGATGACCTGCCCTTGTTCGAGGCGCTGTGTCAACGTGAACGCTGCCCGTTTGCTGTTGTCGGCGTGGTCACCCCTGAGCGGCATTTGCGGCTGGAAGACCCGGGGCAAGACACGCCGGTGGACATGCCCATGGATGTTTTGCTGGGCAAACCGCCGCGCATGCATCGGGATGTCGATCGCGTGGTGCGACAAGCCCGCCCGATGGATCTGACCGGGGTGTCCCTGCAAGACGCTGTGATCGCCGTGCTCAGTGCCCCGACCGTGGCCAGCAAGCGGTTTTTGATCACCATCGGCGATCGCACCGTGGGTGGCCTGACCCATCGCGACCAGATGGTGGGTCCCTGGCAAGTACCGGTGGCCGATGTGGCGGTGACCTTGGCCGATTTTCAGGGGTTTGCCGGTGAGGCCATGGCCATGGGCGAGCGCACGCCATTGGCCGCCATGGACGCCCCGGCCAGCGGTCGCATGGCCGTGGCCGAGTGTCTGACCAATTTACTGGCGGCGCCGATCGAATTGCATCGCGTCAAACTGTCGGCCAATTGGATGGCTGCCTGCGGCGAAGCGGGCGAAGATGCGGCCCTGTATGACACGGTGCGAGCCGTGGGGCTGGAGTTGTGCCCTGAGTTGGGCATCTCGATCCCGGTGGGCAAAGACAGTTTGTCGATGCGCACCCAATGGACCACCGGATCAGAGCGCCGGCAGGTCACCTCGCCGGTCAGCCTGATCATCAGCGGCTTTGTCAGCCTGGCCGACGTGCGGGGGACCTGGACCCCGCAACTCGACGACCGCGAAGCCGACACCACCCTGATCCTGATCGACCTCGGGCAAGGGCGCTGCCGCATGGGGGGCAGTGTGCTCGAGCAGTGGCAGAACCAGCAAGGCCGCCCCAGCCACGATCAGGTGCCCGATTTGGATCAACCCGCCCAGTTGGTCGCCTTGGCGCAGGCGCTGCAGGCTTTGCGCCAGCAAGGTCGTGTGCTGGCTTACCACGATCGCAGCGACGGCGGCCTGTTGGCCACCGTCAGCGAAATGGCCTTTGCCGGTCATGTCGGCGTGGCGCTCAATGTGGACATGTTGGTGACCGAGGGCGACGGCATTGGCGACAGTCGTGCCGAGTATGGAGACAGCAAAAACTGGGCAAGCCAAGTCAGTGCCCGTCGCGATGACCTGACTCTGCGGGCACTGTTCAATGAAGAGTTGGGGGTGGTGATCCAAGTGCGCACCGCCGAGCGCGATGAGGTCATGCGCGTGCTGCGCGAGCATGGCTTGTCGCGTCACAGCCATTACATCGGCAAGACCCGCCCCATGACCTCCCCGATGCAGGCCGGCAAGGGTCAGATCAGCATCTGGCGCGATGCCAAACAGATTTTCAGCGCCGAGTTGCGCGATTTGCATCAGGTCTGGGACAGCACCAGCTGGAAAATCTGCCAGTTGCGCGATCACCCGGCTTGCGCCGACAGCGAACACGACGCCATCGGTCAGGCGGATGACCCGGGCTTGCGGGTGCAACCCGCTTTCGACCCCCATGAAGATGTGGCGGCCCCTTTTGTGCATGGCGCGCGTCCCAAAGTGGCGGTGCTGCGTGAGCAGGGCGTGAATTCGCATCTGGAGATGGCCTATGCCTTTCACCTGGCAGGTTTTGAGGCCCACGATGTCCACATGAGCGACCTGCAATCGGGTCGGGCTCTTCTGGCTGATTTCCAGGGCCTGGTGGCTTGTGGCGGTTTCAGTTACGGCGACACCCTGGGGGCCGGGGTCGGCTGGGCGCGCAGCATCACCTTCAATCCGGCGCTGCGCGACCAATTTCAGGCTTTCTTCGGGCGATCCGACACCTTTGGCCTCGGGGTTTGCAATGGCTGCCAGATGTTTGCCGAATTAGCCGCCATCATCCCCGGTGCCCGGGCCTGGCCGCGCTTCACCACCAATCAAAGCGAACGTTTCGAGGCCCGACTGAGTCAGGTCGAAGTGCTGGACTCCCCCAGCCTGTTTTTGCAAGGCATGGCGGGCAGCGTGTTGCCGATCGTGGTGTCGCATGGCGAAGGCTATGCCAACTTCACAGTCCAGGGGCAGCCTGAACAGGTGCTGGCGGCGATGCGTTTTGTCGGCCCCGATGGGCAAGCCACCGAGCGTTATCCGCACAACCCCAACGGCAGCCCCGGGGGCCTGACAGCCGTCACCACGCCCGACGGGCGTTTCACGGCCATGATGCCGCACCCCGAGCGGGTGTTTCGCAACATCCAGATGAGTTGGACCTCTGGCGATGCGTCAGAGTTCAGCCCTTGGATGCGATTGTGGCGCAATGCACGGCGCTGGGTCGGCTGAAACCCGAAGGGGTCACGCCGGCGTGGCAGGTCGGGTTTTGTAAAACTGGATCGGAGCCGCAGGGACGGCTTGCAACACACTGCGTTTGATTTTACCCACCACATGCATTTCGCAGGGCTTGCAGTCAAACCTCAGGGTGAGCTTTTCTTTGCCATTGATCAGCTGCATGGGTTCGGCCCGCACGGTGCCCTGTACGCCCGTCACGCCTTTGGCCTGCTTCGGACACAAGCTGAGCGAATAGCGCACGCAATGTTTGGTGATCATCAGGCTGACTTCACCGGTTTCCTCATGGCTTTCGTAGGCCGCAGCAATCACCTGGACCCCGTGGCGAGCATAAAAATCATGCGCTTTGTGATTGTAGACATTGGCCAGGTAAGTTAGCGTGTCTTCGGGGTAGGGGACTGGTGGCTCTATGGGCACGGCACGTGGCAGCGGCGTCAGGGCCCGGGCCCGCTGTCGCTCCAGATCCGCCACGGCCTCGCGGCGCAAACGATTGAGCTGTGACGGCGGGACAAACCAGGGGCGGGGCAGTTGGATCTGAACCGCGATCGGTTCAAAATCGGTTTCGCCAAGCTTGCTCAGACCTGCTTGCAGCTTGTCGTGTCCCAGCCCGTTGTCGGTGGGGGCCTGCCAAGGCAGTTCGAGGCTGGCGGATCCCTCGGTGCCGACCTCATCGGTCAGTTGCAAGCGCAATCCGGTGGCGGTTTCGCTCAGGTTCAGCCAAACCCCGATGCGGCGGTCGGCCGATTTCTTTTCCAATTGCCGCACCCAATTCATATCCCGGTTGCGATTGACCTGCAAGTTGGCCCGCAAGTCGGCGTAATGGCTCAGGGGGTCTTTGGGGTACAGCCGCCACAGGCCGGCATAACCGGCAGCTTCGGCGCGGTTGATGGGCAAGCCCACCAATTCGTTTTGCAGGCTCAGGTAGCACAAGCCGTCGCCGTTGTGCAACACGGTTTGCGCGTCATCGGTGCGCAACACCAGGTGGTCGGTGGCGACCTTTTCAACCCATCCGATCGGGCGCCCGGGGTTTTTCGGGCTGTCAAAAGCCCCGATATCGTCTTTGCGACCCTGGACGAAGTAATCCGTGAATTCCCGATTGAAATTCTGGTCCGGGTCAGGAGTGAAGCTGAAGGTGCAACGGCCATGGGAGGAACGGGCCAGCTCGGGGCGTTGTTCCAGCAGTTCGTCGAACAACACCCTATAGTGCGCGGTGATGTTCTTGACATAGGCCATGTCCTTGTAGCGGCCTTCGATTTTGAAGCTGCGCACCCCTGCATCCACCAAAGCGGCCAGGTTGGCGCTTTGGTTGTTGTCTTTCAGCGAGAGCACGTGCTTGTCGTGGGCCACGATGCGGCCCTGGGCGTCGCGCACCTCGTAGGGCAGGCGACAAGCTTGCGAACAATCTCCCCGGTTGGCACTGCGGCCGGTGTGGGCATGGCTGATGAAGCACTGCCCGCTGTAGGCCACGCACAAGGCACCGTGGATGAAAAACTCCAGAGTCAGCCGCTCTGGATCGGTCGCGGCACGGATGGCAGTGATCTCTTGCAGGGTCAACTCACGGGCCAGCACCATTTGGGAAAAACCCACATCTTGCAAAAACCGGGCTTTTTCCGGGGTGCGAATGTCGGTCTGGGTGCTGGCATGGAGCTGGATGGGGGGCAAGTCGAGTTCGAGCAAGCCCATGTCCTGGATGATCAGCACATCGGCACCGGCGTGGTAGACGTCCCAAGCCAGGCGGCGCGCATCCTCCAGTTCATCGTCACGCAAGATGGTGTTGAGGGTGATGAAGATGCGGCTGTGAAAGCGATGGGCCACACGGCACAGTCGCTCGATGTCGCGCAATGAATTGCCTGCCGAGGCCCGCGCACCAAAAGCCGGCGCCCCGATGTAGACGGCATCGGCACCGTGATGGATCGCGGCAATGCCGATGTCGGCATCGCGCGCGGGTGCCAGCAGTTCAAGGTGATGGGCCATGAAGGTCATGGCCCGATTGTAGGCGCAGGGGCAGCTTCAGCCCATGCGAGTCACTCGACTTTGGCTTTGGAGCGAATGTCTTGCTGGAAATTGGCCAATCGCTGCTGTTGCAATTGCTGGCCGATTTGGGCTTTGACCTCGTCAAACTTGGGCAATTGGGCTTCGCGCACATCGTCCAACCGGATCACGTGAAAGCCGAACTGGCTCTTGACCGGGCTCTGCGTGACTTGGCCCTTGTTCAGGGCCACCATGGCGTCAGAAAATTCCTTGACGAAATTACCCGGCGAGGCCCAATCGAGGTCACCGCCATTGGCGCCTGATCCGGGATCCTTGGACTGCTTCTTGGCCAGGTCTTCAAATTTGGCGCCCTTTTTCAGGCTGGCGATGATGGCCTTGGCCTGTTCTTCTTTTTCAACCAGGATGTGGCGGGCGCGATATTCCTTACCGGCATTGGCCGCGACAAACTTGTCGTATTCGCCTTTGATGTCGGCTTCGGTGACCGGGTTCTTTTTTTGCTCATCGGCAAACAACTCCCGGATCAAAATGGTTTGACGGGCCAACTCCATTTGGCCTTTGAAGTCGTCGGAAGCGTCAAGTCCCCGTTTTTGGGCTTCTTGCATGAAGATTTCGCGGGCAATGACTTCTTCTTTGATCTGGGCTTCAACATCCGGGGTCACAGGGCGCCCTGAGCGGGCCAGCTGCTGAGACAGCGCTTCGACACGCGATTTGGGCACGGCTTTGCCGTTGACGATGGCGATGTTTTGAGCCCAGACGGGTGCAGAAAAAGCCACCAGGCCAAGAGTCAGCAGGCCGGTGGTGAGAGACTTGTTCATGGATATCCTTGGATCAATCAATCAGGGTTCGCGGGGTCGGTGTGAGGCAACCAATCAATCGCCAGGGCATGAATACCCTGGTCAATCAGGTCTTGCACCGCATCATACACAAGCCGATGGCGCGCCACCCGGGTCAGCCTGCTGAAAGCCGGGCCGCCAATGCGCACCCTGAAATGCGTGCCCTGGCCCAAGCCGTTGGCGCCGGCGTGCCCGGCGTGAGCGGCGCTTTCATCCACAACCTCCAGCGTCCGGGGTTGCAGGCGCTCTTGCAGGACCTGGCGGATCTGTTCGGCGCTCACGCTCATGCTTCGTCGTCTTTCATGTGCCGCCCCAGATAAAGGGCTTGCAGCAGCACAAAAACCACCATCAGGCCCAAGCCGCCAAACAGCTTGAAGCTGACCCAGGTGTCGGTGTCAAACTGATAGGCGACCCACAGATTCAGGGCTGCCATGAAACTGAAAAATCCGGCCCAGGCGTGCATCAGGGTTTGCCAGGCGGCATCGGGCAAGCTGAGTTGCGACTGCATGAGGGTGCGGATGAAGTTGCGCCGGGCGACCCACCATCCGCCCCACAAGGCCAGGGCCATGGCCGCATACAAGACTGTGGGTTTCCATTTGATGAAAGTTTCATCGTGCGCCAGCAGGGTCGCACCGCCAAACACCACGATCACCCCCAGGCTGAGCCACTGCATCGGTTCGATGCGCCCGTTTTTAACCCGCAACCAGCCAATTTGCACCAAGGTGGCGGCAATCGCCACACCCGTGGCGACATAAATGTCAAACAGCTTGAAGGCGACAAAAAACAGGACGATGGGGAAAAAGTCGATCAGCAGTTTCATGGGGTGTCCTTGAACTGCAAAGCGGCTGAATTCATGCAGTAGCGCAACCCCGTGGGGGCCGGACCGTCGGGGAACACATGACCCAAGTGGGCGTCGCAGCGCGCGCAACGGGTTTCGGTGCGCACCATGCCATGGCTGCGGTCCACCACTTCTTTGATCGCACCGGATTCGGCCGCCTGCCAGAAACTGGGCCAGCCGCAGCCGGCATCGAATTTGGTGCCCGATTCAAACAACACAGCACCACAGCAAATACAGCGGTACTGACCCGATTGCCAGTGGTCTTCGTATTTTCCTGTGAATGGGCGTTCGGTGGCGGCACGGCGGGTCACCTCAAAGGCCAGAGGCTCGGCGCCTTGCTGGCGCAGCCAGGCCTTCCATTCGTCATCGGTTTGGGGCAGAGGGTTCATGATGAGCAACTGATTTCGATTTGTCTGGCCCATTCGGGCGGGAGTTCGGCCCACTCGGCGTGGGCGGGGTGTTCATCATAGGGGGTTTGCAAAACCCGCAACAAGTCGCGCACCAGACTGGGGTCCCCTTGTTGGGCCGAGCGGATCGCCAACTCGGCCAGGTGATTGCGCAACACAAATTTGGGGTTGGCGCCCAACATGCGCTGGCCTTGGTCGGGACGGCCTTGGGCCTCGCAGCGCACATGGTAGCGTTGCAGCCAAAGGTCCCAACCGGGCCGATCCACCAGGGGGTCAGTTAAAGGCTGCAGCGCCAACTCCCAGGCCAATCCCTGCTGCCAATCGCGCACCCCCAGACTCAGGCGGCGCCAAAACAGCGTGTGGTCGTGGTGTTCCGCTGCCATCAGCGTGTGCACATCGCGCGCCAGCGCCAGATCATCGGGGTGTTCGCTGAGCAGCCCCAGTTTGCGGCGGATCTGTTGCAGCCAAGCCAGCTCAAAAGCTGCAGGGTAGGTGTCGAGCACCTTCAAAACGGCGTCAGCGTCGTCCACCACCGCCATCAGAGCCTGCCCCAGGGCGTGCAGGTTCCAGTGCGCCACTCGGGGCTGGCGACCATGGGCATAGCGCCCTTGGCTGTCGGTGTGATTGCAAATGTGTTCGGGGTCATGGGCGTCCATGAACTGGAACGGCCCATAGTCCAGGGTCAAGCCCAGCAGACTCATGTTGTCGGTGTTCATGACCCCATGGCAAAAGCCCACGGCTTGCCACTGGGCCATCAGGGTCGCCGTGCGTTGGGTCACGTCGTGCAAGACCGACAAGGCAGGTGGCAAGTCGGCCGATGTTCCCAGACCCAGATGCTGGCGGCAAAAGTCGAGCAACCGTTGCACCAGATCGGGCCGGTCCATGGCGGCAAAGTGCTCAAAGTGTCCAAAGCGCAAAAAGCTCGGGGCCACGCGTGTCACCACGGCAGCGGTTTCAACGGTTTCGCGCAGGACTTTGGCGGGCGATCCGATCAGAGCCAAGGCGCGGGTGGTCGGGATGCCCAGTCCATGCATGGCTTCTGAACATAAAAACTCACGGATGCTCGAGCGCAACACGGCCCGGCCGTCGCCCCGGCGGGAATAGGGGGTGGGCCCCGCCCCTTTGAGTTGAATCTCTTGAGGACCCACGGGGGTGTCCATCTCGCCCAGCCAAAGGGCCCGGCCGTCGCCCAGCTGTCCGGCCCAGACGCCAAACTGGTGACCACTGTAGACGCTGGCCAACGGCGCACTGCCTGGCCAGGGCTGATTGCCCGCCAGGATGTCCAGCATTCCGGGATGGTTGCGCCAATCGGAGGACCACCCCAGCTCGTGAGCCAGGGCATCGGACCATGCCACCCAGCACGGCTCGGGCAGAGGCGTCGGCTGCCAAGGGGTATAAAAGTCCCGGCCAAGCTCAGTCAGGCGGTGGATCCAAGTGGGTGCAGGGCTCAAGCCCCAAGGTGCTTGCATGGTTGGATTGTCGGGGAATCCGACTGTCCTTGTCGGCCATGCGGCCATGATGGGCTTGGGGGCCGTGGGACACTTCAGGCAAAATCATCACCAAACAAAGGAGGCCGCCCCATGTTGGGATTGATGCAACAAATGCCCTTGAACATATCGGCACTGATCGTTCATGCCGAAACGCACCACGGGGATACCGAGATCGTTTCGCGGCGCGTTGAGGGCGATATTCATCGCACCGATTGGGCTGGCATCGCCCGCCGCGCTCGACAGGTGGCCAACGGGCTCGATCTTTGGGGACTGGAGCAGGGCGAGCGGGTGGCGACATTGGCCTGGAATGGCTATCGCCACCTCGAGTTGTACTTCGGTGTCAGCGGTTCTGGCCGGGTGCTGCACACCATCAACCCGCGACTGCACCCTGATCAGGTGGTGTGGATTGCCAACCATGCCGAAGATCAGGTGTTGTGCTTCGACATGACCTTTTTGCCGCTGGTGCAAAAAGTGCATGCCCAATGCACCACGATCCGCCATTTCGTCGCCTTGTGCGACCCGCAGGCACTGCCCGCCGACACGGGCATTCCCAACCTGATGAGCTACGAACAATGGCTGCAAGGGCACCGCCCCGACTACGCCTGGCCCGAGCTCGATGAGAACACGGCGTCGAGCATGTGTTACACCAGCGGCACGACAGGCAACCCCAAAGCGGCGCTCTACACGCACCGATCGACCTTGTTGCATGCTTTTTCGGCGGCCTTGCCCGATGCCATGTGCCTGTCGGCGCGTGACAGCGTGCTGCCCGTGGTGCCCATGTTCCATGTCAATGCCTGGGGCATCCCCTACAGCGCCGCCATGGTCGGGGCTAAATTGGTCTTTCCCGGGCCGGCGCTCGATGGCAAGTCGGTGTACGAACTGCTCGAAACCGAGGGTGTGACCTTTGCCGCAGGCGTTCCCACGGTATGGCAAATGTTGTTGGGCCACATGAAGCCTGCCGGGCTGCGCTTTGGCACCCTGAACCGCACGGTCATCGGCGGCTCGGCCTGTCCACCCGCCATGATCACGGCCTTCAGGGAAGAGTACGGCGTGGATGTGTTGCACGCCTGGGGCATGACCGAAATGAGCCCCTTGGGCACGGTGTGCACCCTGAAGAACAAGCATCTGGCTTTGCCTGCCGACGAGCAGATGAAGATCCGCCTCAAGCAAGGTCGTGCCATTTTCGGGGTCGAAATGGAAATCGTCGGCGATGACGGCAAGCCGCAACCCCACGATGGCGTGGCCTACGGAGACCTCATGGTCAAAGGGCCTTGGGTCATCCGCGAGTATTACAAATCCGAAAGCGGCCCCCCTTTGCGCGAGGGCTGGTTCCCCACCGGCGACGTGGCCACCATCGACCCCGACGGGTTCATGCAAATCACCGACCGGAGCAAAGACGTCATCAAATCGGGCGGGGAATGGATCAGTTCGATCGACATTGAAAACATCGCCATGGCCCATCCGGCGGTGGCCATGGCAGCCTGTGTCGGTGTGGCGCACCCCAAATGGGACGAGCGACCGATTGTGGTGGTGGTCAAAAAACCAGGCATGGACGTCTCCCGAGACGAGTTACTGGCCTTTTACCAGGGCAAAACCGCCAAATGGCAGATCCCCGACGATGTTGTTTTTACCGACACCATTCCCTTGGGCGCCACCGGCAAAATGCTCAAGACCGAATTGCGCAAAAAATTGGCCGACTACCGGTTGCCGGCATCCTCTTGATGAATCATTAGGTGTAAACCTTGGTTTTTAAGTGAATTCATAAGAACTAACATGGCGGGTCTACAGGAGACCTGTCATGAAAATCATTGCTCGCTGGGCCGGCTTGGCTTTGGCCCTCATCACCTCCACGGCCATCGCCCAAAAAGGGGAAACCGTGCGCATTGCCCACATCGACCCGTTTTCCGGGCCTTTTGCCAACGTCGGGCAAAACCAGCTCAAAAGCTGGCAGTTTGTCGCCGACCGTTTCGCAGGCGCCAAAAACGAGGCCGGGGTGAAATTCGAGATCGTCGGCTTTGACAACAAGGGCTCGCCCCAGGAAAGCCTCAACGCCCTCAAAGCCGCCATCGATCAGGGCTTCCGGTATGTGACGCAGGGCAACGGTTCGGGCGCTGCGCTGGCCATCTCGGACGCAGTGACCAAACACAACGAACGCAACCCGGGCAAAGAGGTGGTGTACATCAATTACGCTGCCGTGGACCCGGCATTGACCAACGAAAAATGCAGCTTCTGGCACTTCCGCCTCGACGCCGACACCTCGATGAAGATGGAGGCGCTGACCTCCTTCATGAAAGACCAGCCGGGTGTCAAAAAGGTCTACCTGATCAACCAGAATTATTCGCACGGCCAGCAAGTCGCCCGGTATTTCAAGGAAGGCCTGGCGCGCAAGCGCCCCGATGCCCAAATCGCGGGTGAAGACCTGCACCCCTTGGGCCAAGTCAAGGACTTTGCCCCCTACGTGGCCAAAATCAAGCAGTCCGGGGCCGACACCGTGGTCACCGGCAATTGGGGCCAGGACATGACGCTGCTGGTCAAGGCCATCAACGACGCGGGCCTGAAGGTCGCGCTGTATGCCTATTACGCCGGGGTCTCGGGCACGCCCACTGCGCTCGCAGCAGGGGCCGAAAAAGACGTCAACCAGATTGCCGTCAGTCACTCCAACTTCAAGGGGGAGTTGGCCAAGTTGCGCAACGACTTCAAGGCCAGATTCAACGACGATTACTACACCTTCCAGACCTACGCAGGCATTGCCATGCTCTCGGCGGCGATGGCCAAGGCCAAAAGCACCGACCCGGTGAAGGTGGCCCATGCCATGAGCGGTTTGCGCTTCAACAGTTTCAACGGCGAAGCCGAAATGCGCAAGCTCGATCACCAGTTGCAACAGACCCTCTACATCAGCAAATGGACCAAGGCCACCGCCCAAAACCCCTACAGCGAGGAAAATACAGGGTATAACTTCGAGATGGTCAAAGCCATCGAACCTTATGTGGCGAGCACCCCCACCAGTTGCCAGATGAAACGTCCCTGATGGAGTTTTTTGCGATATCGTTGCTCAACGGGCTGAGTTATGGCCTGTTGTTGTTCATGCTCAGTTCGGGCTTGACCCTGATCTTCAGCATGATGGGCGTGCTCAATTTCGCCCACGCCAGTTTTTACATGCTGGGTGCTTATTTTGCTCATGCCCTGAGCACCTGGATCGGATTTTGGCCCGCCTTGTTGCTGGCCCCTTTGGGGGTGGGTTTGCTGGGGGCGTGGTTTGAGCGCTGGTGTTTGCGCCGGGTGCATGCCATGGGGCATGTGCCCGAACTGCTCATCACGTTCGGTCTGAGCTACATCGTGTTGGAAGTGGTGCAACTGATCTGGGGGCAAAGCGCCATGGATTACCGCGTTCCGGCGGAACTGGATGGCCCCTTGTTCACCTTGTTTGAAACCCAGTTCCCGCTTTATCGGGCCTTCATGATGGGGGTGTCGCTGCTCATGCTCGTGAGCCTGTGGGTATTGCTGACGCGCACCCGGGTCGGCTTGTTGATCCAGGCTGCACTGACCCACCCCGAGACGGTGCAGGCTCTGGGCCACAACGTGCCGCGCCTGTTCATGGGGGTGTTTGGTGCTGGCTCCGCCCTGGCGGGGCTGGCTGGCGTGTTGGGCGGCAACGCGTTCGTCACCGAGCCGGGCATGGCAGCCACCGTGGGTTCAGTCATCTTTGTGGTGGTCGTGGTAGGCGGTATGGGTTCTTTGGCAGGAGCCTTTGTGGCTTCACTGTTGATCGGCATCGTGCAGACCTTTGCGGTCGCCATCGACCAGTCGCTCGTGACGTTGCTGGCGCGCTGGGGATGGCAACTGACGCCGTCAGATTGGGGCTATGCCGTCTACGAGCTCAAGGTCAGCCAGATTGCCCCGATCCTGCCTTATTTGCTGCTGGTTCTGATGCTCATCTTCCGCCCGCGCGGACTGATGGGCACGCGCGAGGGCTGAGATGGACAAGCGCCTGATCTGGCCCTGGTTGCTGTTCGCGTTGTTGTGGCTGGTGTTGCCCGTGGTTTTTGATTCCAGCCTGAGCCACAACCTGCTCAGTCAGATCGGCATCGCCATCATCGTCTGCCTCAGTTACAACATCTTGCTGGGGCAGGGCGGCATGCTCAGTTTCGGGCATGCCGTGTATTCGGGCATGGGCTCTTTCCTGGCGATCCACACCCTCAACCTGATCAGTGCCGGGACTTGGTGGTTGCCGGTCAGTCTGGTGCCCCTGGTGGGAGGCATCACCGCCTTGGCGGTGGCTTTGTTGCTGGGCTGGGTCAGCACCCAAAAGGCCGCCACGCCGTTTGCCATGATCACTTTGGGCGTGGGTGAGCTGGTCTGGGCCATGTCGCTGATGTTTCCCGGTTTTTTTGGCGGCGAAGGGGGCATCAGTGGCAACCGCGTCACGGGTTCGCGGCCTTGGGGCATCAGTTTCGGCCCGCAAATCGAGTTGTATGCCCTGATTGCCTTGTATGCGTTGGTGTGCACCTGGCTCATGCACGCCTTGACCCGCACGCCCTTGGGGCGCATGCTCAATGCGGTGCGCGACAACCCCGAACGGGTCTCTTTTGTCGGGTATGACCCGCGCATGGTGCGCTACATCGCCTTTTGCATCGCGGCTTTTTTCGCCGGCATCGCCGGGGGCTTGGCTGCCTTGCATTTTGAGATCGTGACTTCCGAAGTCGTCAGCGCCCACCGCTCGGGGGCGTATTTGTTGTTTGTGTTTTTGGGCGGTGCCGGTTTGTTTTTGGGACCGATTTTGGGCGCGGTGTTGATGGTGGTGGCCGGGGTCTTGATGTCCGAATGGACGCAAGCCTGGTTGCTTTATCTTGGTCTGATCTTTGTCCTCATGGTCATGTTTGTCCCGGGCGGGCTGGCTGGTTTGGTGGTGCAGCACCTGGCGCTGTGGCGCCAGGGTCTGATGCGCGCCTTGTGGCGCCCTTATCTGGTCGTCGGTGTGGTGGCCGTGCCTGCACTGGCTGGGGTCGCGACGCTCATCGAGATGCTGTATCACCTGCAACTCAACGCCACGCTCAGCCCCGAATTGACGATGGGTCCGATGGTCTTGAACACCCATTCTGTGTCGACTTGGGTCGCCGTCACGGCGTGGGCGATTCTGGGGTCTGTGGCGCTGGCGCTGGCCTGGCGGCCCTTTCGCCGTGCCTGGTTGCACGCTCAATCGGATGCGGGCCGGCTCAAAGAGGCCCTGGTACAAACCGAAAGCGCCGCCCCCCCACCATCAACGCCCACCCTGCCTCTGCCTGAGCTCACCCAGACTGATCCCCAGCCTTGCGACCGGATCGCCCTGTCACTCCAGGGGGTCACCAAACGCTTTGGCAGCACCGAAATCATTCGGGGGGTCGATATGGATGTGCATCAGGGCGAACGCATTGCGCTGATTGGACCCAACGGGGCCGGCAAATCCACCTTGTTCAACCTGATCAGTGGCCGTCTGGCACCGAGCGCGGGCCACATCCGGTTGTCCGGGCAAGACGTGACGGGCTTCAAGCCACAACACATCCACCGGCTGGGGTTGGCCCGCAGTTTTCAGATCACCCACATTTTCCATCGCATGACCGTGTTCGAAAACCTGCGCTGCAGCGTGATGTGGAATCAGGGGCACGGTTATGCCTTTTGGCGTGACATCGAAGGACTGCAAGACGCCCGCGACCGGGCCGAACAACTGTTGCGTGATGTGCGGCTGGAGCATCGCCGGCATGAGTTGGCGATGAACCTGACCTATGCCGAACAACGGGCGCTCGAGTTGGGCATCACACTGGGCGGCGGCTCCGGGGTGATTTTGCTCGATGAACCCACCGCCGGCATGAGTCGGGCCGAGACCGCCTACATGATCGATCTGATCCGGCGCCTGACCCATGGCAAAACCCTGGTCATGGTCGAACACGACATGGATGTGGTCTTTGGCTTGGCCGATCGGGTGGCCGTGCTCGTGTATGGCCAGGTGATTGCCTTTGACACCCCGGCCCGGGTCAAGGCCGACCCGGCCGTCCGATCCGCTTACCTGGGCCAAGACCCGGGCGCAGAGGCAACATGCTGAACATCCGCGGATTGAACGCCTTTTACGGCAAGAGCCACGTCTTGCACGGGGTCGACCTCGACGTCGCCGAGGGCGAGATCGTGGCCCTGCTGGGGCGCAACGGGTCCGGGCGCTCGACCACCGCCAAGGCCATCATGGGCCTGGTCGCCACCACCGGCGAGGTGCGCTTCAAGGGCCGCTCGTTGTCCGGCGTGGCCCCGCACCAGATCGCCCGTTGGGGCCTGGGCTATGTGCCCGAAAATCGGGATATCTTTCCCCGCCTGACGGTGGCTCAGAATCTGTTGTTGGGCATCAAGCCGGGGCAAAAAAAGGGCCGCTGGAGCCAGTCCGACATGTATGCCATGTTTCCCCGGCTGCACGAGCGCGCCGATGTCGAGGCGGGCCTGTTGTCGGGCGGCGAACAACAAATGCTGACCCTGTGTCGCACCCTGATGGGCGATCCCGACCTGATCATCGTCGACGAGCCAACGGAAGGCTTGGCCCCCATGGTGGTTGAGCAAGTCGCCGCCTATTTGCAAGCCCTGCGCGAGCGCCGGGTGTCGGTCTTGCTGATCGAGCAAAAGCTCACCATCGCTTTGGACATCAGCGATCGGGTGCTGATCATGGGCCATGGTCAGGTGGTCTATCAAGGCACGCCGGCCGACTTCAGGACACAGTCCGAAATCCGGCGTGAGTGGCTCGAAATTTCATGAGTGACAACCCTGTGCGGGGGGCGCCTGGAGTGACCTAGAATCGCAGAATCGAACGATCGTTCTTTTTTAGACTTCACCACAAGGAAATCGCATGAGTGCAGACTATCAGGTCCAAGACGACGTGGCCGTCATCACACTGAACAACCCCCCCGTCAACGGCCTGGGGCTGTCCACCCGGTTGGGGTTTGTCGACGGGTTGCAAAAAGCCTTGGCCGATGCGCGTGTCAAAGCCATCGTGGTCACGGGCGCCGGCAAGGCCTTTTCCGGGGGGGCCGACATCAAGGAATTTGGTTCGCCCAAGGCGACCCAGGAACCCAATTTGCTCAGCCTGATTGCGGCCCTGGAAAACGCCACCAAACCGGTGGTGGCCGCTGTGCACAGCGTGGCCATGGGTGGGGGCCTCGAGTTGGCGCTCGGCTGTCATTACCGCATTGCGGCTCCGGGTTGCAGCGTAGCCCTGCCCGAAGTCAAGATTGGCCTGATTCCGGGTGCTGGCGGAACCCAGCGTTTGCCGCGTGTGCTCGGGGTCGAGGTGGCCCTGAACATGATCGTCAGCGGCGAACCCGTCCCGAGCGAGAAACTGGCCGCCTTGCCCGGTCAAAAGTTGTTTGACCGCATGGCCGCCTCGGCCGGGTCGCTGATGGACGAAGCGCTGGCCCTGGCACGCCAAGTCGCCGACCAGCGTCCGCTGCCCCGTGTGCGCGACTTGCCCTGTAAGCACCCTTTGGGTGACGCTTATTTTCAGTTCGCGCGCAACATGGTCAAAGGGATGTCCAAAAATTTCCCGGCCCCCGTCAAATGTGTGGATGCCGTCGAAGCCGCTACCCGCCGCAAGTTCGACGAAGGCATGGTGCTCGAGCGCGAGATTTTCCTCAACCTGATGCTCACCCCCGAGTGTCGGGCCTTGCGCCACCTTTTTGTGGCCCAACGCGCCGCCTCGAAAATCGCCGATGTGCCCGATGGCACGCCCACCCGAACCATCGAGCAAGTGGCGATCATTGGCGCAGGCACCATGGGCGGCGGCATCGCCATGAACTTCCTCAATGCAGGTATCCCGGTCAAGATGCTGGAGATGAAACAAGATGCCTTGGATCGGGGCATCGCCACCATTCGCAAAAATTACGAAGCCCAGGTCGGCAAGGGCAAGCTCAAGCCCGAGGCTTATGACAAGCGCATGGCCCTGCTCAGCACCACCTTGAGCTACGACGACATGGCGCAGGCCGATTTGGTGATCGAAGCCGTGTTTGAAGAGATCGGTGTGAAAGAAGCGGTCTTCAAAAAGCTCGACGCTGTCATGAAGCCGGGGGCCATCCTGGCCAGCAACACCTCGACGCTGGATGTCAACCAGATCGCCAACTTCACCCAACGCCCTCATGACGTGGTCGGTATGCATTTCTTCAGCCCGGCCAACGTCATGAAGCTGCTTGAAGTGGTGCGCGGTGCCCAAACCGGCAAAGATGTCATGGCCACCGTGATGGCGGTGGCCAAAAAGATCAAGAAAACTGCAGTCGTGTCTGGTGTCTGCGACGGGTTCATCGGCAACCGCATGATCGAACAGTATTCGCGCCAGGCCGGTTTTTTGTTGGAAGAAGGTTGCACCCCGGCACAGGTGGACCGGGCGATCGAAAAATTTGGCTTTGCCATGGGCCCCTTTCGCATGGGCGATCTGGCGGGCAACGACATCGGCTGGGCCATTCGCAAACGCCGCTATGTCGAAAAGCCCCATCTGCGTTACAGCAAAACCGCTGACCTGTTGTGTGAGATGGGCCGCTATGGCCAAAAAACCGGCGCCGGCTGGTACGACTATCAAGCCGGCAAACGCGATGCCATCCCGTCAAGCTTGGTCGAAGAGATGATCGTCAAACACCGCCAGACACTCGGCATCGAGCCGCGCAAGATCAGCGACGAGGAGATTGTCCAGCGGTTGGTGTTCTCTCTGGTCAATGAAGCGGCCCACATCCTGCAAGAGGGCATCGCCGCCAAAGCCAGCGACATCGACGTGGTGTACATCACGGGTTACGGATTCCCCGTTCACCGGGGCGGGCCCATGCTCTATGCTGACCAGTTCGGCCTCTTCAATGTGGTGCAAGCCATGCAGCGTTTTGCCCGCAATCCGCACGACGACGCCCAGTTCTGGCAGCCTGCGCCCTTGCTGGCCCGGTTGGCCGCCGAGGGCCAAACTTTCAACAACATCAAATAACCCATCAAGGAATTTGTCATGAGCAAGGCTGTGATTGTTTCGACCGCACGCACTCCTTTGGCCAAGAGCTGGAAAGGGGCTTTCAACATGACCCACGGGGCCACCCTGGGGGGACACGCGATCCGCCACGCGGTGGCACGCGCCGGTATCGACCCGGCGCAAGTCGAAGACGTGCTGATGGGATGTGCCAACCCCGAGGGGGCCACGGGCTGGAACATCGCCCGCCAATGTGCCCTGGCGGGGGGGCTGCCGATCAGCGTCAGTGGCGTGACCATCAACCGTTTTTGTTCCTCGGGGCTGCAAACCATTGCCATGGCAGCGCAGCGCATCATCGCCGGCGAGGGCGATACCTATGTGGCCGGAGGCGTCGAGAGCATTTCCTGTGTCCAGCAGGAAATGAACATGCACATGTTCCAGGATCCCGGCTTGCTCCAATCCAAGCCCGAGATCTACTGGCCCATGTTGCAAACGGCTGAGCAAGTGGCCAAGCGCTATCGCATCAGCCGCGAAGCCATGGACGAGTACGGCGCGGCCAGCCAGCAAAAGGCCTGCGCCGCTCAGGCCGCTGGCAAGTTCGACGACGAAATCGCCCCGATCACCGTGACGGCGGGCGTGGCCGACAAAGTGCTGGGCCTGATGAGCAAAGAAGTCACGGTCAGCAAAGACGAAGGCACCCGCGAAGGCACCACCGCCCAGGGCATCAGCGGCATCAAGCCCGCCTTGCCCGGAGGCACCATTTCGGCCGGTAATGCCAGCCAGTTTTCGGACGGTGCCGGGGCTTGCGTGGTCATGGATGAAACGGTGGCTGAGCGCCAAGGGCTCAAGCCCCTGGGCCGCTTCCTGGGCTTTGCGGTGGCCGGTTGCGAGCCCGACGAAATGGGCATTGGTCCGGTCTTTGCGGTGCCCAAGGTGCTCGATCGGCTCGGTCTGAAGGTCAGCGACATCGATTTGTGGGAACTCAACGAAGCCTTTGCCGTGCAGGTCATGTATTGCCGCGACCGCTTGGGCATTCCGGCCGATCGCCTGAACGTCAACGGCGGTGCCATTGCCTTGGGGCATCCCTATGGGGTCAGCGGCCAACGCCTGACCGGGCATGCCCTGATCGAGGGCAAGCGCCGCGGTGCCAAGCGGGTCGCAGTCACCATGTGCATTGGCGGTGGCATGGGTGCAGCCGGTATTTTTGAGGTGTTGTGACCTCCCCGGGGTGTCCGACCCCGGCTGCAGAGCCGCTCCATGGGGTTGAGCTTGGGTGACAGCGCGGCGTCCGTCGTGGTCGCCGAGGCGTTCTAATGAGAGCCTGTTTCATTCACTTCGAGAGTTTGTTCCATGTCTGAAGCCGTGCGCGCCCACCAAGAAGCCTTTGGCGTTCGCATCCCGTTTGTCGAGCACCTGGGGTTCCAGATGGCCTTTTTTGACCAAGGCCAATCCGAGTTGCATTTCACCCCCAAGCCCGAGCACCTCAATTCATTTGAGGTGGCGCATGGCGGGGCCATCATGACCTTGCTCGACGTCTCGATGGCCACGGCGGCTCGCAGTGTCGATAAGGCCAGTGGCGTGGTCACGATCGAAATGAAGACCAGCTTCATGCGTCCTGCGCAGGGCCCGCTGGTGGCCAAAGGGCGTCTGATCCACCGCACCCGATCGATGGCTTTCACCGAAACCTCATTGTTTGACCAGCAAGGCAGCCTGTGCGCCCATGCCACCGGCACCTTCAAATACGTGCCCCGACGCGAGCCCGCCGCGGGCGTTTCGACCGACTGAGCCTGATGCCAAGGAGACTTCCCCATGCCCCTGAATCGCCAAATCCTGCTTGACAACCGACCTGTGGGTGCCGCCACCGAGAGCAACTTCAAGCTGGTCAGTGTGCCAACGCCCGAGCTCAAGCCGGGCGAAGTGCTGGTGCAACACCATTACCTGAGTCTGGACCCCTACATGCGCGGGCGCATGAACGACAGCAAAAGTTACGCCCAGCCCCAACCCTTGGGCCAGGTCATGATCGGCGGCACGGTGGGGCAGGTGGTCGACTCGAAACACCCCAAATTCGCGGTCGGCGACTCGGTCGTGGGCATGGGCGGTTGGCAAGAGTACAGCGTGGTTCAGGCCGACCAACCGGGTGCCATCCGCAAGGTCGACACCCAGCACGTGCCCCTCAGCCATTATCTGGGGGCGGTGGGCATGCCCGGCGTCACCGCCTGGTATGGCCTGGTCAAGATCATCGCCCCCCAGGCGGGTGAAACCGTCACCGTCAGCGCCGCCAGCGGCGCGGTGGGCAGCGCCTATGGCGCCCTGGCCAAGGCGCGCGGCTGCCGGGTCGTGGGCATCGCCGGCGGCCAGGACAAATGCGACTATGTCGTCAACGAGTTGGGTTTTGACGCCTGCATCGACTACAAACAGCATGCCGATGCGGCGTCGCTCTCCAAAGCCCTCAAAATGGCTTGCCCCAACGGCATCGACGGTCATTTTGAAAATGTGGGGGGCATGGTGCTCGATGCCGTGATGTTGCGCACCAATGCCTTTGCCCGCATTGCCGTGTGCGGCATGATCGCCGGCTACGATGGCAAGCCTGTGCCCATGACGGCGCCGGCGCTGATTTTGGTGAACCGCCTCAAGGTCGAGGGTTTCATCGTCAGCGAGCACATGGAGGTCTGGCCCGAAGCATTGAAGGAGTTGGGCCAACTCGTCGGCAGTGGCCAATTCCGACCGCGCGAAACCATCGCCCAAGGACTTGAGAACGCCCCTTCCGCTTTTTTGGGCTTGCTCAAGGGACACAATTTCGGCAAGCAATTGGTGCGTCTGGTCTGAGGAGGCGCCATGATCTCCCATTTTGCCGGACAGATTGCGGTGCTCACCGGTGGCGCCTCGGGCTTTGGCCTGGAGTGTGCCCGTTTGGGCGCACGACTGGGCATGAAGCTGGTGCTGGTTGATGTCCAGGCCGATGCCCTGCAAGCCGCCAAAGCCGAGTTGCAGGCCCAGGGTGCCCAGGTTTGGACCCGGGTGACCGATGTTTCCAACCCTTCGGACATGGAGGCCCTGACTCGCTTCGTGGTTGAGCAGGTCGGCGTGCCGCACCTGGTCTTTAACAACGCAGGTGTCGCCGCCGGCGGTCTGGTGTGGGAAAACAGCCTGGCTGATTGGGAATGGGTGCTGGGCGTTAATGTGTGGGGCGTGATCCACGGCGTGCGTCTGTTCACCCCGCTCATGTTGCAGGCGGCCCAGTCCGATCCCGCTTATCGGGGTCATATCGTCAACACCGCCAGCATGGCGGGTTTGCTGACCCCGCCCAACATGGGCATCTACAACACCAGCAAGCACGCGGTGGTCGCCTTGACCGAAACACTCTATCAAGACTTGCGTTTGGTCACCGAGCAGGTCAGTGCCAGCGTGTTGTGCCCTTATTTTGTGCCCACAGGCATCAGTCAAAGCGAGCGCAATCGGCCCGCGAACCTGCAACCCGCCCAAGTGACCGTGAGCCAACAAATCGGTCAGGCCATGAGCGAAAAAGCCGTCAGCAGCGGCAAGGTCAGCGCTGCCGAAGTGGCACAAATGGTCTTCGATGCGGTCAGCCGGGATCGGTTTTATGTGTTCAGCCATCCCAAATCTTTGGGCAATGTGCAGCAGCGCATGGAGGCCATTTTGTCGATCAGCCAACCCCCTGACCCGTTCGCGGCACGGCCTGACATCGGGGCTGATTTGCGTCAGGCCCTGCGTCGGCCAAAGACCGACTGAGGACCGGGGCTTGGGCGCCATCAGAGCCTGACCGGTTCCGTAAAATCATCGCATGTCCATATCACGCACCATCGCCCAAGACCTGGGCGTTCAAGAAAAACAGGTTCAGGCTGCCATCGATTTGCTTGACGCCGGATCCACCGTTCCGTTCATTGCCCGCTACCGCAAGGAAGTGACCGGTGGGCTGGACGATGTCCAACTCAGAGCGCTGGAGCAGCGCTTGACGTATCTGCGCGAATTGAACGAGCGCCGATCCGCCATTTTGAAAAGCATCGAAGAGCAGGGCAAACTCAGTCCCGAGTTGCGCTTGTCCATTGAAGCCGCCAGCACCAAGCAGGAGTTGGAAGATCTGTATTTGCCTTTCAAACCCAAACGCCGCACAAAAGCCATGATCGCGCGTGAGGCCGGGTTGGAACCCCTGGCCCTGGCTTTGTGGCAAGACCCCGGCCAGGATCCTCAAGTGCTGGCCGCCGCCTTCGTGCTGCCTGCCGGTCAGGTGGAGGGGGCGGATTTTTCAACCGTCTCTCTGGTGCTCGACGGCGTGCGTGACCTGCTCTCCGAAATGTGGGCCGAAGACGCCAGTCTGGTGCAAAACCTGCGCGAGTGGCTCTGGGCCGAGGGCATCTTCCGCTCCCGCTTGGTCAGCGGCAAAAATCCCGACGACCCCGAGGTGTCCAAATTCCGGGATTACTTTGAATACGATGAAACCTTTGCCGAGGTGCCTTCGCACCGGGCCTTGGCGGTCTTTCGGGGTCGCTCGCTGGAATTGCTCGAAGCCCGCATGGCTTTGCCGGTTGAACCTGAGCCGGGGCAACCCAGCTTGGCCGAGGGTCGCATCGCGCTGCACCTGAAATGGTCGCATCAGGGGCGGCCCGCGGATGACTTGTTGCGCCGTTGCGTCGCCTGGACCTGGCGCGTCAAATTGAGTTTGTCGACCGAACGGGACCTCTTTGCCCGATTGCGCGAAGACGCCGAAAAAGTGGCCATCCAGGTCTTTGGTCACAATGTGCGCGACCTCTTGCTGGCCGCTCCTGCAGGTCCCAAAGTGGTGATGGGGCTCGATCCCGGCATCCGCACCGGCGTGAAGGTGGCGGTGGTGAGCGACACGGGTCGTTTGCTGGCCACCGACACCGTCTACCCACACGAGCCCCGCCGCGACTGGGACGGCGCCCTGCATCGTTTGGGGCACCTGTGTGTGTCGCATGGCGTCGACCTGATCGCCATTGGCAACGGCACTGCCAGCCGCGAGACCGACAAACTGGCTGCCGACCTCATCAAGCGTTTGAACCCCTTGGCCGCCACCGATGAGCGGGTCAAAGTCCCCATGAAAGTGGTGGTCAGTGAAGCCGGGGCATCGGTCTACAGTGCCAGCGAGTTCGCCAGCCAGGAATTGCCGGAGGTTGACGTCAGCCTGCGCGGCGCAGTCAGCATTGCGCGCCGTTTGCAAGACCCCTTGGCCGAATTGGTCAAAATCGATCCCAAGTCGATTGGGGTGGGCCAGTACCAGCACGATGTCAGCCAGACCGAGTTGGCCCGCACCCTCGATGCGGTGGTCGAAGACTGCGTGAACAAAGTCGGCGTCGACCTCAACACCGCCAGCGTCCCGCTGTTGTCACGGGTGTCGGGTCTGAGCCCCAGTCTGGCGCGATCTGTGGTGCGTTGGCGCGACAGCCAAGGGGCCTTTGTCAGTCGGGCGCAATTGCTCGAAGTGACTGGTTTGGGCCCCAAGACTTTTGAACAATGTGCCGGATTTTTGCGCATTCGGGGCGGCACGCAAACCCTGGACATGACCTCGGTGCACCCCGAGAGCTATCCGGTGGTTGAACGCATCTTGCAACAGGTGGGGCGACCGATCCACGAGGTCATGGGGCGTGCCGACATGCTCAAGACCTTGCGCCCCGAGTTGTTTGCGAACGACACGGTCGGGGTGATCACGGTGCGCGACATCCTGGCTGAACTGGAGAAGCCGGGCCGTGATCCCAGGCCGGATTTTCAGGTCGCGCGCTTCAACGAAGGCATCGAGGACATCGCTGACCTCAAGCCGGGCATGGTGCTGGAGGGCACCGTCAGCAATGTGGCGGCCTTTGGCGCTTTTGTCGATTTGGGCGTGCACCAGGACGGTCTGATTCACGTCAGCCAATTGGCGAACAAATTCGTCCAGGATGCGCGCGAGATCGTCAAGACCGGCGACATCGTCAAAGTCAAGGTGGTCGAGGTCGATGTGGCCCGCAAGCGCATCGGCCTGAGCATGCGCCTCGATGGCGCCCCTGCAAGGCGCGATGCCCCGCGTGAAAACCGCTTTGAGTCGGCCGGCCGTTCGCACCGCGGCGGGTCAAGACCCCAAGAGGCGGCTGCGCAGGGCGCGATGGCTTCGGCTTTTGCCAAACTGCAGCAGCAGAGAAAATAATGCCCGCGTTGCGCATCCTGGCCGGGCCGCATGCTTTGCGGCACATCCGACAAAATGGCTTGCAGGCTCAGGACATCTCGGTCATTCCCGGTGCCGCCGGCGGTCCCAAAGGCTTGATCCTGGGACCCCTGGACCGGCATATTTTTGGCGAGTGGTTGCCCGGTTCGGATCAGGCGGTCGATCTGGTCGGCGCTTCCATCGGGGCCTGGCGTCTGGCCAGTGCCTGCCTGGATGCGCCGGTTCAAGCACTGCAACGTCTGGAGCACGACTACATCCATCAGGACTACCGCATCCCCGAGGGGCAAAAGCGCCCCGGTGCCGATCAGGTCAGTCGCGAGTTCGGGGCTGGACTGAGGGCGTTTTACGGCGGCAGAGTGGGTGAGGTCCTCCATCACCCGCGCTACCGGCTGCACGTGGTCACCTCGCACGGGCGGCATGTGCTCGCCCGCGAAGGGGCTTGGCGCACGCCTTTGGGCTATGCCGGGGCTTATCTGAGCAATGTGGTCTCCCGGCGCTGGCTGGGACATTGGCTCGAACGCGTGGTGTTCTCGTCGTCATGTGCCGCCGGCTTGCCGTTTGCAAGCGATGACTTTCCGACGACTTCGCTGGCGTTGACCGAAGAAAACTTCATGCCCGCGGTGCAAGCCAGTTGCTCCATTCCTTTTGTTTTGCAAGCCGTGCATGACATCCCGGGCGCACCACCCGGCGCCTATTGGGACGGCGGTATCACCGATTACCACCTGCATCTGGATTACCGCACCCGGCCCGGGTTGGTGCTGTACCCCCACTTTCAACCCCATGTGGTGCCGGGCTGGCTCGACAAAGCCTTGAAGTGGCGCCACCCGGCGACGGCGCATCTGGAGCGGATGGTGTTGTTGTGCCCGACACCCGGTTGGGTCAGCGGTCTGCCGAATGGCAAATTGCCCGACCGCACCGACTTCATCACCTACGCCCGCGATGTTCCCGAGCGGATTCGGGTTTGGAATCAGGCGGCGCGTGCCGCCCAGCAACTGGCCGATGAATGGCAAGCTTGGCTGCGTCAGCCCGATCCGGCACGGGTGGAGCCTTTGCCATGAGCCGTCATCATCCGGCGCAGGCGCTGGACCCGGCCATGCGCCAACTGATCGAGCGCATTCACCGGGCCGGGCATCCACCCATGCAGGCCATGACGCCTGAGCAGGCGCGCGCTTTTTATGAGGCGGGTGCACCTTTGCTCGACGTGGTGCCGCCCCGAATTGCGCAGGTCGGTGATTTGACCCTCGAGTTGCCGGATGGGGTAACTTTGCCGGCACGGTTTTATGCCGATGCTGACGACACACCGATGCCGGTATTGGTCTACTACCATGGCGGTGGTTTCACCATCGGTAGTCCGGCCACTCACGATGTCTTGTGCCGCGAATTGGCGCGCCTGGCCCACTGTGCCGTCATTTCGGTCGATTACCGGCTGGCCCCGCAACACCGTTTTCCGACGGCGGTCAACGATGCCTGGGGCGCTTTGTGCTGGGTGCGCGAGCACGCCTTGACTTTGGGGCTCGATGCACAGCGCATGGCCGTTGGAGGCGACAGCGCCGGTGGCACCCTGGCGGCGGTCACCGCTTTGATGGCACGTGATGCCGGCATGGTTCTGAAGTTGCAACTGCTGATTTACCCTGGCACCACGGCGCATCAGGACACCCCCTCGCACGAGCGATATGGCTGCGGGTTCATGCTGGATCGGGAAACCATTTCCTGGTTCTTTCAGCAGTACATCGATCAGCATCAACGCGACGACTGGCGCTTCGCACCCCTGAATGCCCACGACCATGCGGGTGTTGCGCCGGCCTGGCTGGGACTGGCCGAATGCGATCCCTTGGTCGACGAAGGGGTTCAATACGCCGACGCATTGCGACTGGCGGGTGTACCTGTAGACCTTGACATCTATCGGGGCGTGGTCCACGGCTTCATCAACATGGGCCGCAGCATCCCCACGGCGCAACAGGCGCGCGAAGACGCCGCCCGTGCGCTGCGCCACGCGCTGGGCACCGAACCACAGGAGCATCCATGAAACTCGTGACGGGCACCTGGAACGAATTGCAGGCCAGTGCGGCGGCGTTGCGCACGGCTGTTTTTGTCCGCGAGCAAGGCGTGCCCCAGGAACTGGAGTGGGACGCCGAGGACCACAGTGCCTTGCATGCCGTGGTGCTGGATGAAGCGGGCCAGGCCCTGGCCACCGGCCGTTTGCTGCAGCACGCGCCCGGTGTGGCCCGCATCGGCCGCATGGCGGTGGCGCGAGAATGGCGCGGCCGGGGTTTGGGCCGGCAAGTGTTGCAAGCGCTGATGCAAGCGGCCCGCGACCGGGGCGACCTTCGGGTGATGCTGCACGCACAAACCAGCGCCCGGGGCTTTTATGAGCAGGCGGGGTTTCAGCCCGAGGGAGCGTTGTTTGCCGAGGCCGGCATCGAGCACATCGAAATGTGGGCTGACTTGCCTCAGAGGTCGTCGCGCAAAGGGTAGGGCAATGGCAGCACCTGAATGGCCACGCCGTGGACCGACAGGTCATCGCGCTGTGCATGGCTGAGCAGCAGACAGGCCAAGGCCACGCCGCCACCGCCCGGCAAAGGAGCCGCCTGGGCGATCAGGCCTGCCGGCTCGTCGCCCGCGAGCACTTCGGCGCCGGCGCTCAGTGCTTGGTCGCTGCGCACGACAAAAGTCCGACGCTTGAGGGTGCCCCTGAACTGGCTCCGGGCCACGACTTCCTGTCCGGGGTAACACCCCTTTTGGAAGTGAACGCCGCCCACCGATTCGTGGTTGATCATTTGGGGCACAAAAGCCTCGAAGGTGGCCTCTTGCACATCGGCCACACCGGCCAGCACTTCGCCGGCCAGCCAGTCTTCATGACGGATGGTGGCTTCGATGGGCATCTCCCCCGCCGGCAACAAAAGGGCCCTCGCTTGATCACCCGCCGGGTACAGGCCTATCAGCACACCCTGCGGGAGATCCAGGGTCGCCCAAGGCGGCAGCGAAACGTCGCTGACGGCGCGCATGACTTCGCCCGCCAAGCCCCAGACGGCTTGCTGGTCACTGATGTCAGACAACTTGGCTTTGGCGCGCAGCACGAACATGGACAAGCGCTTGATGGTGCGCGGCAAGAGGTCGCGTCGGGTGATCAGCCAGACCTCGTCAGCGGCTTTCTTGAACACCACAAAAGTGGCTTGCAGACGGCCTTGGGCGTTGCAATAACCGGCCAGTCGAGCCTGTCCCACAGGCAGCAACTGAACGTCCTGAGTCAGTTGGTTGTGCAAAAAAGAGGCGGCATCATCACCCTGACAGCGGATCACGCCCAAATGGGGCAGGGGGCATGCCCCTTGCAGGGTGAGTTCAACGGTGTGCATGGCGGTATCAGACATGTCTGAATTATGATCTCGTCCAAGAGACCTCATGCCCCGACGACCCAAAATCCCTTTCTGGCGCAAGCCCTGGTTCTGGCTACCGGTCATCGCCCTGAGTCTGGGCTTGACCGGTGCGCTGTTCTGGGTCTTCGCCCCCATGGCTTTGCGCACACCGGTGGTGGATCTGGCGATCGAGCCCGGCACCTCGGTTCGGGGCGTCGCAGAGGCTGTGGTGGCCAGCGGGGTCGAGACATCCCCCCGCGCCCTGTGGCTGTTGATGCGCCTGAGCGGACAATCGCGTCAATTGCGGGCAGGCAGCTACGAAATTACACCGGGCACCAGTCCCTGGGCGTTGTTGCGGAAACTGGTGCGCGGTGACCAAAGTTTGCGCGCCCTGACCGTGGTCGAAGGCTGGACCTTGGCTCAAATGCGGCGGCTGGTGGATCAGGCAGAGCATTTGCGGCACGACACACTGGGGCTGAGCGATGCCGAGCTCATGGCTCGATTGGGCCGCCCCGGACTGAGCGCCGAGGGGCGATTTTTCCCTGACACATACACCTACGGCAAAGGCAGTTCAGACTGGCGCATCTACGAGCGCGCACTCCGGGCCATGGACCGCCAGCTCGACCGCGCCTGGCAGGCGCGGCTGTCCGATGTGGCGCTGACGGATCCGCAGCAGGCCCTCATCCTGGCCAGCATCATCGAAAAAGAAACCGGCCGGGCCAGCGACCGGCCGATGATTTCTTCGGTTTTTCACAACCGATTGCGCATCGGCATGCCCTTGCAGACCGACCCGACCGTGATTTATGGCCTTGGTGCCGCCTTTGATGGCAACCTCAAGCGCATTCATTTGCGCACCGATCACCCCTGGAACACCTACACCCGCAATGGTTTGCCGCCCACCCCGATTGCTTTGCCGGGCAAGGCGGCCCTGTTGGCCGCCGTTCAGCCGGCTCAGAGCAAGGCCCTGTATTTCGTCGCCAGGGGCGATGGCAGCAGTCAGTTCAGCGACGACCTGAACGCTCACAACGAAGCCGTCGCCCGCTATCAACTCAAGCGCTCTGCTCCTGCCCCGGGCAAGGCACAATAAGGGCATGTCCAACGGTTTGTTCATCAGTTTCGAAGGCATCGACGGCGCCGGCAAGTCCACCCACATTCAGGGGCTGGCCGACTTGTTTCGCCAGCAGGGGCGCACCGTGACGCTGACCCGCGAGCCGGGTGGCACCCCCTTGGCCGAAGCCTTGCGAGACATGGTCTTGCACCAGGCGATGGACCCCCTGACCGAGGCCCTTTTGATCTTCGCCGCCCGGCGCGACCACCTGAACCAGGTCATCGAGCCGGCGCTGGCGCGTGGCGACGTGGTGTTGTGCGATCGGTTCACCGACGCCACATTTGCTTATCAGGGCCATGGCCGGGGCTTTGATTTGCAGATCCTGAGTCAACTGGAACAATGGGTGCAGGGCAGGGCAGAGGGGTTGCGCCAACCCGATCTCACGGTCTGGTTTTCCCTCGACCCGGCCGTGGCCGCCCAACGCCTGGCCGACGCCCGGGTGCCTGACCGCTTCGAGTCCCAGCCACAGGCTTTTTTTGCTGCCGTTCATCAGGGCTATGCCGGGCGAGCCAGCGCCATGCCCCATCGTTTCATCACCCTGGATGCCAGTCAAACCCGGCATCAGGTTTGGCAGCAGCTCACGCGCGCCCTGATCCAGCGCGGCAAACTCTCGATCATGGTGCAGGTGCCCGACTTGGGGGCCGAACATGGCTGACGCAACGCCTGCGCTGGCACCTTGGTTGCAACAACAACTTCAGACCCTGTTGCACCGGCCCGGGCACGCATGGCTTTTGCACGGCCCTTCCGGCCTGGGTCAATATGAATTGGCTTTGGCCTTGTCCAAAGCCTGGTTGTGCCCGCACGCCACCGGGCACGGCGCTTGTGGCGCCTGTGCGAGCTGCCTGGGCTTTGAGCGCCGCACCCATGCCGATTTGTGCGCCCTGATGCCCGAAACACACGCCATCGAGCTGGGGTGGCCGCTGGATGAAAAAACCCAGCAAGACCTGGACGACAAAAAGCGCAAGCCCGGCAAAGACATCCGGGTCGAAGCAGCCCGCGAGATGGTGGCCTTTTGTCAGACCACCCACCTGGGCGATCAAGGTCAGGTGGTGCTGATCCACCCGGCTGATCGCATGAGTGGCATCACCGCCAATACCCTGCTCAAAACCCTGGAAGAGCCCGCGGGTCAAACCCGTTTTGTGCTCACCACAGACGCGGTTCACCAACTGTTGCCCACCATCAGAAGCCGTTGTCTGAGTCACGCCATGGTGTCACCCTCTGCGCAAGAGGCACTGACCTGGCTGCAAGCTCAGGGTGTCCCCGCCGATCAGGCCGAGGTGCTGTGGCGGGCCAGCGGGGGGCGACCCAATTGGGTCCTCGATCGCCACCGTCTGGATGGCCTGCAAGCCGAAGCTTGGTCACAATGGCCACGGCAATTGGCGCGCGGACACGCCGGTTGGCTGGAGCAAGTCAGTCCCACCGAGGGACTGGCCAGTTTGCAAAAGCTTTGTCACGACTTGTTGGCGGTCGCCCATGGCGCGCCACCGGTGTTTTTCCGGCCCGAAGAGTTACCCAAATCGCCCTCGGCCCGCAAAGCGGCCCAGTGGGCGCAAGAGCTTCAAACCCTGATTCGCCATGCCGAGCACCCGTTTAACGCCGGCTTGCAACTGCAGGCCTGGGTGGTACGCGCCCGGCAGGCCATGCGTCCCGATTGACTTCACCATGTATTTCGATTCCCATTGCCACCTTAATTTTCCCGAACTGGTCAGTCGCCTCGAAGCGATTCGATCCGACATGCAACAGGCCGGCGTGGCCCGCGCCTTGTTGATTTCGACCCGGGTCGAAACCTTCGATCATGTCCATGCGTTGGCCATGGCGCATGACAACTTCTGGTGCACCGCCGGTGTCCATCCGGATGAAGACGAGGTGATCGATCCGACCCTGGATCAATTGCTCGACATGGGTCGCCGCGACAAGGTGGTGGCCATCGGAGAAACAGGCTTGGACTACTACCGCCTGGGTGATCGCAGTGTGGCCGACATGGAGTGGCAACGACAGCGGTTTCGACGCCACATCAGGGCCGGGCGCCAATTGGGTTTGCCGCTCGTCATCCACACCCGGGCGGCCTCGGCCGACACCCTGGCCATATTGCGGGAAGAGGGCGAAGACGGCAGTCCCGCAGCGGTGGGCGGAGTCTTCCATTGCTTCACCGAAACCGCCGAAGTGGCGCGTGCCGCCCTGGATTTGGGTTTTTACATTTCCTTTTCGGGCATCCTGACCTTTAAAAATGCGCAAGACTTGCGCGAAGTCGCCCGCTTTGTGCCTCTGGACCGGATTCTGATCGAAACCGACAGCCCCTATTTGGCCCCCGCCCCCTTCAGGGGCAAAACCAATGACCCATCCTTGGTGCCCTGGGTCGCTAAACAGTTGGCAGACATCAAGTCGCTATCGCCAGCCGAGATGGGGCAGATCGCTTTTGCGAACACCCAACGTTTGTTTCACAAAATTCCCGCCTTTTCTTCAATAATTGATCCAACCCCATGATTTTAAATACTTTTAACTTTATTTCCCTGTTCATGGGGTGCACTCCCAATAATTTAAAGTTGAATCTGAAGAAATTATTCTTTTATATTGTTTTAATTGGATTTTTACCGGTTTATGCACAGTCGTACGACCAATTTTTCAGAGCGATCGAATTTGACGATGCAGCCACGGTGCAAAATCTGCTGCGACGTGGTTTTGACCCCAATACCCCATCGGCACAGCTTCAGCCCGCATTGACCCTGGCGCTGCAAAAAAAGTCGCTGAAAGTGGCTGAAACCCTGATTGCCTGGCGCAGCATCAACGTCAATCAACTCAATGCCAACGACGAATCGCCCTTGATGCTGGCCGCACTCCAAGGTCATTTGCGCTTGGCTGAGCAGCTGATCGCACGCGGCGCCGATGTGAACAAGACCGGATGGACCCCTTTGCACTATGCCGCCACCGGGGGACATGCCGATCTGATCCAGTTGCTGCTTGAGCACCATGCCTACATCGATGCCGAATCGCCCAACGGCACCACGCCATTGATGATGGCGGCCTACTATGGCAACCCCAAAGTCACCCATTTGCTGTTGCAAGAAGGGGCTGACCCCACGCTGAAGAATCAAAAAGGGCTGACCGCCTATGACTTTGCCTACAACGGACCCTTCAAGGAATCCTTGATGCTCATTGAGTCCTTTTTGAAAACCCATCCAGCCCGTTGATCGATCCAGCGCTACCTCAAGACTGACTGCATCATTGAATAACTTAACATAATATACATCGTATTCAATTAAATCTGGAAGGATTCATCATCCCCGTGGCCGTGGCCTCACATCACTGCACCCAATTGCCATGGCACAAACTCGTTTTGCCCATACCCGTGCTTCTCACTTTGCGTCTGGGTGCCACTGGCACAGGCCAACATGCGTTCAAAAATGTGTTGGCCCAATTCGTCGATGCTGATGCGACCTTCGATGACTTCGCCGCAATTGATGTCGATGTCGTCCATTTGGCGCTGATACAAGGTGTTGTTGGTCGACAGCTTCAGGGATGGCGCAGGCGCACATCCATAAGCAGACCCGCGTCCAGTGGTGAAACAGATCAAATTGGCGCCACCCGCCACCTGACCCGTGGCACTGACCGGATCGTAGCCCGGGGTGTCCATGAACACAAAACCGTGCTCGGTCACCGGTTGGGCGTACTCGTAAACAGCCTTGAGGTTGGTCGTGCCTCCTTTGGCCACCGCCCCGAGGGACTTTTCAAAAATGGTGGTCAAACCGCCGTTTTTGTTCCCCGGTGAAGGGTTGTTGTCCATCTTGCCGCCGTTGATGCGGGTGTAGTTTTCCCACCAGCGAATGCGATCGACCAGAATTTGCCCCACCTGCGCGTTGACCGCACGGCGGGTCAGCAAATGTTCGGCGCCATAAATTTCGGGGGTTTCACTGAGGATGGCCGTCCCGCCATGGGCCACCAGACGATCCACCGCGGCCCCCAGGGCCGGGTTGGCACTGATGCCCGAGTAGCCGTCTGACCCCCCGCACTGCAAGCCCACCGTGATGTGCCGAGCATTGCAGGGTTGGCGACGCACATCATTGGCCACGGGCAGCATGGCCTGTACCATGGCGATGCCTTGCTCGATGGTCTGACTGGTGCCGCCGCTGTCCTGGATGTTGAAGGTGCGCAGCAAAGGACCGGGACTCAGGTGTGAACGTTGCAGCCATACACTGACCTGATTGGCCTCACAGCCCAGTCCCACCACCAAAACACCGCCCAGATTGGCGTGTCGGGCATAACCCGCCAAAGTCCGTTCGAGCACCCGCAAGCCCTCGCCTTCGCCGTCCATGCCACAACCCGTGCCGTGGGTCAGGGCGATCACACCGTCGATCATCGGGAACGCTTGCAGAGCTTGCGGATGATGGCGACGAGAAAAATGATCGGCGATCGCCCTGGCCACCGTGGCCGAGCAATTCACGGTGGACAAAATCGCGATGTAGTTGCGCGTTGCAATCCGCCCGTCAGGCCGCACAATGCCTTGGAAAAAGGCATCCAGGGGCGCTGGATCCGGCTTCAGGTCTGCTGAAAAAGCGTAATCCCGTTGGGCGTTCAGGCTGTCATCCAGCAGGCCCAGATTGTGGACATGCACATGCTCGCCGGCGCCAATGGCTTGGGTGGCATACCCGATCACCTGGTTGTAACGGCGCACGGCATGCCCCAACGGCATATCGTGCAAAGCCACTTTGTGACCCGGCGGGATCAAGCCACGCGAGGTGGCCCCGCCAGGCAAGACAGTCCCGCCCACCAGTTGCTGGCGCGCAATGGCCACATCGTCCGATGAATGCAAAAGCAACACCGCTTCCATGCCCTGCCCTTTCTGTGGGTTCAGTTGGACCATCCGCCGTCAATGATTTGGGCCGTGCCGGTGGTGAAGGCGGCATCGTCGCTGGCCAGATAAACGGCCAGAGCAGCGATTTCTTCGGTGCGACCCAATCGGCCCATCGGTTGGCGGCCGATGAAAAAGGCTTCAGTTTGCGCCAGCGTTTGTCCACTGGCCTGGGCCTGCGCGGCGATCCGGTCGCGCAGCGACGGGGACTCGACGGTGCCGGGACAAATGGCGTTACAACGGATGCCCTGGGACACATGGTCCGCCGCCACCGCCTTGGTCAAACCGATGATCGCAGCCTTCGAGGCACCGTAGACAAAGCGGTTCGGGGCCCCCTTGATGCTGCTGGCCACCGACGCCACGTTGATGATGGAGCCACCGCCTTTTTTCAGCATGCCGGGCAAGAAAGCTTTGATGGTCCTGAATTGCGAGCGCACATTCAGGTTGAAAGCAAAGTCCCATTCCTCTTCGGTGCAATCCAGCACCGTTCCGGCATGAACAAAGCCAGCCGCATTGAACAAAATGTCGATGGCGGGCAAGCGAGTAGCCAGTTCAGTGATGGCTTGAGCCTGAAGCACGTCGAGCACCTCGGTCTGGCAGCCCGTGGCTTGCTGCAGGGTGGCCAGCGTGGCGGGGTTGATGTCACAGGCAATCACCTGCGCGCCTTCACGCACAAAGGCTTCTGCGGTTGCGCGACCGATGCCCTGCCCTGCTGCTGTGACCACGGCCACCTTGCCCGCCAGTCTTGCCGATTTACTCATGATGTCTCCGTCAGTGGTTGATCCGTGTGGCGCTTCGTTCAGTGCTCAGTGGTTGTCTTTGGGTACCGCTGCCCCGCGCATGCCGCGCAAAAAGTCCAGGTCAGCTCCCTCGTCGGCTTGCAGCACATGGTCGATGTAGAGTTTCCAGTACCCGCTGCTCATGGCCGGGGCCGGGGCTTGCCACTTGGCCTGGCGGCGCGCCATTTCGGCCGCGTCGACATGCAAGTGCAAGCTGCGGGCCGCCACATCGAGGGTGATCAGATCCCCGTTTTGCACCAGAGCCAAAGGGCCTCCGGCGGCGGCTTCTGGGGCCGTGTGCAAGACCACCGTGCCATAGGCGGTGCCACTCATGCGGGCATCGCTGATCCGGACCATGTCGGTGATCCCTTTGCGCAAAATTTTGGGGGGCAAGGGCATGTTGCCCACTTCGGCCATGCCGGGATAGCCCTTGGGGCCACAGTTTTTAAGCACCAGAATGCAGGTCTCGTCGACATCCAGCGATTCATCGTCGATGCGGCGATGAAAATCATCGCTGTCTTCAAACACCACAGCGCGCCCGGTGTGTTTCATCAGTTCGGGGGTAGCGGCGCTGGGCTTGATCACAGCGCCCCGGGGAGCCAGGTTACCCCGCAACACGGCGATGCCGGCTTTGTCCTTGAAAGGGGCATCCAGCGTTTTGATGACCTCGGGGTTGTGATTCTGGGCCTGTGAGACGTTCTCGGCCACCGTGCGACCACTGACCGTCAGCGCATCACCGTGCAAATGCGACAAAATTTCTTTCATCACCACGGGCAAACCGCCGGCGTAGCAAAAATCTTCCATCAGGTACTGACCGCTGGGTTGCAGGTTGACCAGACAAGGCATGTCGGAGCCCAGGCGATCAAAGTCTTCCAGCTTCAGTTCGACCCCCAGTCGGCCGGCGATCGCAATCAGGTGAATCACGGCATTGGTCGACCCCCCGATCGCCGCCAAAGTTTTGATGGCATTTTCAAACGCTTGGCGGGTCAGGATTTGCGAAATCGTGATGTCGTCTTTCACCATTTGGACGATGCGGCGCCCGGCCTCACGGGCCAGCACATTGCGCCGGCCGTCGACAGCCGGATAAGCGGCATTGCCGGGCAAGCCGATGCCCAAGGCTTCGACCATGCTGGCCATGGTCGAAGCGGTGCCCATGGTCATGCAATGCCCGTGACTGCGGTGCATGCAACTTTCAGCCTCGAAAAAGTCTTGCAATTTCAGGGTGCCTGCGCGCACCTGCTCGCTCATGCTCCAAACGCCTGTCCCGGAGCCCAGCTCCTGGCCACGCCATTTGCCGTTCAACATGGGGCCGCCACTGACGCCGATGGTCGGCAAATTGGTGCTGGAAGCGCCCATCAACAACGAGGGGGTGGTCTTGTCACAGCCCATGAGCAGCACCACGCCATCGATGGGGTTGCCCCGGATGCTTTCTTCGACATCCATGCTGGCCAAGTTGCGATACAACATGGCTGTGGGTCGCAACATGGTTTCTCCCAGGGACATCACCGGAAACTCCAGCGGAAAACCACCGGCTTCATAGACGCCAATCTTGACCTGTTCGGCCAAGGTGCGGAAATGTGAATTGCACGGGGTCAGCTCGCTGAACGTGTTGCAAATGCCGATGACCGGGCGACCATCGAATTGATCGTGCGGGACGCCTTTGCCCTTGACCCAACTGCGGTAGGCAAAGCCATCGCGATCCTGACGGCCAAACCATTGTTGGCTGCGCATTTCGGAAGGTTTTTTCTTGGGGGATTGACTCATCTCGGTGTTCCTTTAACCGGACGCATATTAACCCGCAACGGCGACTTCCAATGACCTGCCCAAGACAAGACGGGGATAATTCTCAGCTCGTCAAGGGTTAATCCCGATGCATCAATTTGGGTTCATATACAAAACTGCCTCCACAAGTTTAAAACGGAGACAAGGCATGAAATTGAAAACTCTCGGGGTGGGCACCTTGGTGCTTGCCGGTTTGCTGGCCACGGCCCTGCCCTCACAAGCCCAACAACAGCGCAAACTCACCGTCTGGTGGGTCAAGGGCTTTTACAAGGCAGAGGACGATGCCCTTTTTGAGGCCATCAAAAAGTTTGAAGCCAAAAACAAAGACATCAAGATCGAGTTGTCGCAATATCCGATTCAGGACACCATTCCCAAGACCGTGGCGGCTTTGGATTCGGGGTCACCCCCTGACGTGGCTTACTCGGATGTGTACGATTTTCAGGTCACGGCCAAGTGGGCCTATGACGGCAAACTCGAAGACATCAGCAGCGTGATCGACAAGGTGCGCAACAATTTCGAGCCCAACGCGCTCTCTACCACCTTCTTGTACAACAACGCCGAGAAAAAGCGCGCCTATTACGCTTACCCCATCAAGCAGCAGACCATGCACATCCAGTATTGGAAGGACATGCTGGCTGAGGCTGGATTCAGCGACAAGGACATCCCCACCAAGTGGGACGAGTATTGGGATTTCTGGTGCACCAAAGTTCAGACGGCATACCGCCAAAAGTCGGGCAAGCGCGGTTTCGGGACTGGCTTTCCCATGGGTGTCGATTCCAGCGACTCCTTCTTTTCTTTCCTGACCTTTGTCGACGCCTACAACGTCCGGCTGGTCAACGACTCGGGCAAGTTGCTGGTCGATGACCCCACCGTGCGTCAAGGCCTGATCAATGCCATGCGCGATTACACGGCGGTCTACACCAAGGGCTGCACACCGCCCTCTTCCACCAGCTGGAAAGATCCGGACAACAACGTGGCCTTTCACAACAAGACCACCGTCATGACCCACAATGCCACGATCTCGATTGCGGCCAAGTGGCTGGACGACATGAACAACACCGCCCTGACTGCCGAACAGCGCGAGGTGGCCAAGAAAAACTACACCCAGAACATCGCCACCGCCGGCTTCCCCAACAAGCCCGACGGCAGCAAGATGACCTACCGCGCTGCGGTCAAGACGGGCGTGATCTTCAAGGATGCCAAAAACAAGGCCGATGCCAAGAAATTCGTCGCCTTCATTCTGGAAGATGCCAACCTGACCCCTTATGTTGAGGGCTCTTTGGGTCGGTGGTTCCCGGTCACCAAACAAGGCCAGCAAAGCGCCTTCTGGAAGGGTGATCCGCACCGTCTGGCCGTTTACAACCAGTTCATGAACGGCACCAGCCCGTTTGAATTCACCAAAAATTTCAAATTCACGGTGATCAACAACGAGAACGTGTGGGCCAAGGCCATGAACCGGCATCTGAACGAAAAAGTGCCCCTGGACAAGGCGGTTGACGAGATGATCGCCCGCATCAAGGAAGTGGCGGGTAACTGATCCACTTGGGGTGGCGGGCTGCAGACCCGCCACCGTTCCCACTCCTATTTGGCCACCCGATGGCAGAACCTTGCACATGAACAGCGCCGTGGCCCCCGTGGCTCCTGCTTCTCGGCACCTGTCCCCCTGGGTCTTTTGGGCCCGTTGGATGGTGGTGCCTTATCTGCTGATTTTTTTGGTTTTTGTCCTCTACCCGGTGTGCTACGGCTTGTGGCTGGCGCGCCACCCGGAGAGTTACGAGGCGCTGCTGGACGACCCGATTTTTTACCGCACGGTCATCAACACCGTCATTTTTTTGGTCGTGGCCATCAACCTCAAAATGTTGCTGGCACTGGCTCTTTCGGGTTTTTTCATCCACGAGCGCTGGTGGATCAAGATCCTGTCGGTTTTGTTCATCCTGCCGTGGGCGGTGCCGTCGATTCCCACCATCTTGTCGGTGCGCTTCATGCTCAACCCTGAATGGGGCGTGATCAACAGCACCATTTTTCGCTTCAGCGGGCTCGATGGGCCCAACTGGCTCAATGACCCCACGCTGGGACTGACGTTTTCGATGTTGATGCACATCTGGAAATCCTTGCCGTTTTGGACCCTGATCCTCCTGGCCGGGCGTTTGGCCATTCCCACCGAACAATACGAGGCGGCCTCGGTCGATGGCGCCAGCCGTTGGCAAAAGTTTCGTTACATCACGTGGCCGTCCATGCGCAGCCTCTACCTGACCTCGACCATTTTGTCGGCCATTTGGACCCTGGGAGATTTCAACAGCGTCTATCTGCTGACCGGTGGCGGGCCGGCTGACCTCACCCACGTGCTGGCGACCCTGGGTATCCGGTATCTGCGACTGGACCGGGTCGACCTGGCCATGGCCTCAATCGTGGTCGCATTGCCTCTGGTGTTGCCCTTGGTTTACTTCATGATGAAACGGCTCTCCAAATGAAATGGCATGCCGTCACCCGCGAGGCCCGATTGCTGCTGATCGGCATCCCTGTATTGATCTGGACCTTGCTGCCCCTCTACCACTTGGCTCTGTTTGCGTTCTCGCCCAAAGACGAAGGCACCACGGGCAAACTTTGGCCCGATCACCCCACTTGGCAGAATTTTGAGATCGCCTTTGCCAAAAAACATTTCTACCTCAATCACTTCTGGGATCAAATTCTCAATTCGGTGCTGATCGCTGTCGCCGTTGGCCTGCTCACCCTGTTCGTTTCGACTTGTGCAGCTTTCTCGATCAGCCGCCTGAAGCTCAAGGGGGGGCGCACGGTCATGAACATGGCCCTGTTCACGTATTTCATTCCGGCGGCCTTTTTGGCCGTGCCCATGTACAAGACCATGGGTCTGTACGGCCTGCTCAACAGTCAATGGGCGCTGATTTTGGCGATGGTCACCATCGCCTCACCCTATTGCATCTGGGTGCTCAAGCAAGCCAGCGATAAATTGCCCCTTGAACTCGACGAAGCCGCCCGCATCGACGGGGCCAGCCCCTTGCAGCTGTTTGTGCTGGTCTATTTGCCCCTCATGACCCCTTCGTTGGTGGCGGTGGGCACCTATGCCTTGTTATTGGCCTGGAACGAATACCTCTACGCCTTTTTATTGTTGTCGCGCGATGAAAACCTGACTTTGGCCGTGGCGCTGGGCAACTTCTTGCAGGCCGACGACTCGCCCTGGGAGTTGCTCATGGCCACCGGCCTGATCTATGCCCTGCCCCCGGCGGCCATCTACTACGCCTTCAAACGATACATGGTGTCCGGGTTGACCGCCGGTGCCGTCAAAAGCTGAGGATCCCTTGCATGTCATCTGTCTCGTTTCATCACATCGAAAAAGTGTATGGCCAGAAGGTCAAGGTCATTCACGGCATCAGCTTCGAGATCCAATCAGGCGAATTCGTCGTGTTGGTGGGGCCTTCGGGTTGCGGCAAGTCCACCCTGTTGCGCATGCTCGCCGGTCTGGAAGACATCACGGGCGGTGAAATCCGCATCGACGACCAGGTGATCAACCACCTGGAGTCCAAAGATCGCGATATCGCCATGGTGTTTCAAAGCTATGCGCTGTATCCCCACATGACTGTGCGCGACAACATGGGCTTTTCTTTGAAGTTGCGCAAAGAACGTCCCGCCGTCATTGCCGAACGGGTCGAACATGCGGCGCAAATCCTCAACCTGGGCACCCTGCTCGATCGTTATCCCAGAGAGCTTTCGGGGGGGCAGCGCCAACGCGTCGCCATGGGCCGCGCCATCGTGCGCGACCCCAAGGTGTTTTTGTTCGACGAACCCCTGTCCAACCTGGACGCCAAGCTCAGGGTCGCCATGCGGGCCGAAATCAAGGCCTTGCACCAACGCCTGAAAACCACCACCGTGTATGTCACACACGACCAGATCGAGGCCATGACCATGGCCGATCGCATCGTGGTCATGCACGACGGCATCATTGAACAAATGGGCACCCCGCTGGAATTGTTTGATCGCCCGCGCAACCTGTTTGTGGCCCAATTCATCGGCTCACCCGCCATGAACCTGATTCAGGGTGTGGTCGAAGGCCAACATCTGATGGCCCACGGGCAACGCTGGCCGCTGCCCGGCATGCAGGGACTTCACTCGGGTCTGCAGGTTCACTATGGCATCCGGCCCACCGATCTGGTGTTGGCATCTGAGGGGGTGCAAGCCAAAGTCATTGTGGTCGAACCGACCGGCGCCGAAACCGAATTGCTGCTGCAAGTCGGTGAGCAGCGCATCACGGTGGTGACCCATGGCCGTGCCTCAGTGAGTCCCGATGAGTGGGTCTGTCTGGGCTTGGACACCTCCAAAGTGCATTTGTTTGACAGCCCAAGCGGCCAACGCCTTCAGCCATGACGACGCACCGCCTGACACCCGGGCAGGTGCGGACCTATCAGCAAGCGGGTTGGCTGGTGCCCGACTATCGCCTGGAAGCCGATTTTTTGCTGTCTTTGCAAGACGCGCTCAACCAACTCATCCGCGACAACCCCGGTGTGCGCCCCGAAAAACTGGTCAGTGCTCACGTGCAAGGCGACAACGGTGAAGGGGTCAAAGGCAGCCAGCGGTTTCTTGAATTGGCCATGCACCCGCCCATTGTCGATTTGGTCGAAGACCTGATCGGCCCGGACATCGTGTTGTGGGGTTGCCATGTATTTTGCAAACCGCCCCAGGAAGGCTATGAAACCCCTTGGCACCAGGACGGGCATTACTGGCCGATCCGCCCGCTGGCCACTTGCACTGTGTGGGTTGCCCTCGAGCCCAGCACCCGGGAAAACGGCTGTTTGCGTGTCATTCCCGGCTCGCACCGGGGGCAGTTGTTGCGCCCTCACCTGCACGAAGACCGAACCGACCTGACTTTGCAACAACGCATGGCCGAGGGCAGCTTCGAAGAGGCCGATGCCGTGGACATCGAACTGCAACCCGGTCAAATGTCGATGCACGATGTCTACATGATTCACGGCGCCAAGGCCAACACTTCGGCTCAACGGCGCACCGGCGTGGCGCTGCGCTACATGCCGGCCACCTCACACTTTGACCGCCGCCTCAACCCGGCCAACGGCCAAAGCGGTGTGCCGGTCAGCTTCGCCACCCGGCCGCTGTGGTTGCTGCGCGGGCGCGATGTGTCTGGGCTCAATGACTTTGAAACGGGGCACCGACGCTGACGCCCCGTTCAGCCGGGTACCCGTCAGGCGGCTTTTTCCGCCGGCTTGAACTGCAAGGCTTTGTATTCCAGGAACTCGTCCAGGCCGTACTTGCCGTTTTCACGGCCATGCCCCGACTGCTTGAAGCCGCCAAACGGGGCGTTGGCGTTGAACGGTGCGCCATTGATGTCGACCTGTCCGGTGCGGATGCGGCGGGCCACGCGCACCGCGTGCGCCTCGTCCTGGCTCCAGACGCCGCCACCCAGCCCATAAATGGTGTCATTGGCGATCCGGATGGCTTCTTCTTCGTCGCGATAAGCCAAGATGACCAGCACCGGGCCAAAAATTTCTTCCCGGGCCAGGGTGTGATCGGGCTGGACCACCAACACTGTGGGTTGCACGAAATAGCCTTGGCTCATGCCCGGCCGGTCGGGGCCGCCGGCCACCAGCTCGGCGCCCTCTTTCAAGCCGAGCTCGATGAAGTTCAGCACCCGGTCGCGTTGGGCCGCACTGACCAGCGGACCCAGTCGGGTGTTCTCGTCCAGACTGGGACCCAGCGTGAGCTTGGCCACTGCCGCCGCCGCCAGGGTTTTGGCTTCCTCCAACCGATCGGCAGGCACCAGCATGCGGGTGTGAGCCGAGCAGGTCTGCCCGCTGTTGAGCATGCAAGCCGACACACTGCCTTTGACGGCGGCGGCCAGATCGGCGTCGGGCAGGATCACGCTGGCCGATTTGCCGCCCAGCTCCAACGCCACGCGCTTGATGGTTTGTGAGGCCAACTCGCCCACCCGCTTGCCGGCGCGGGTCGAACCGGTGAAGCTCACCATGTCCACTTCGGGATGACCCGACAAAACTTCGCCTACCACCGGGCCAGCGCCATTGACCAGGTTGAACACGCCAGGCGGGAAACCGGCGTCGTGGATGATTTCAGCCAGGATCATGGCGTTGATCGGGGCCACTTCACTGGGCTTGAGCACCACCGTGCAGCCGGCAGCCAGTGCCGGCGCGACTTTGAGCGTGATCTGGTTGAGGGGGAAATTCCAGGGCGTGATGCACCCCACCACCCCCACCGGCTCGCGCACCACCAGTGAGTTGCCGACTTGCTCTTCCCATTGAAAGCGTCGCGCCTGCTTGGCTGCATTGCCCCAATTGAAGATCGGGCCACCCACTTGCACCATGCGCGAAAGCTTGATCGGCATGCCGACCTCCTGAGCAATCGCCTGTGCCATTTCTTCGGCGCGCGCCTTCAACCCTTCGACCACTTTGTCGATCAGCGCACAACGCGCTTCCAAAGGGGTCTGTGACCATGCGTCAAACGCCGCCCGCGCGGCCTTCACGGCTTGCTCGGCCTCAGCAGCGCTCCCTTGCGGCACCGTGGCGATCACCGCTTCGGTGGTCGAATCGTGCACCGAGAAGGTTTGGCTGGATTGCGCCTTGACCCAAGCGCCGTTGATGTAGTGGGCGTCGTAAACTTTCATGTTGTCTCCTGAATTAAAGTTCGTGCAAAGTTTATTTATGCATTATATTGCATCATGCACTTCAAAAATCAGATGTGTCCCCATACCAGCATCGCATCGCGCCCTTCGACCAACAGGTCAACCCGCGCGCCCACCGGCAGGCAAACACGGGTGGCGACATGGCCAAAGGGAAGATCGGTCAGGACCGGGACTTTCAGTTGGGCGCGCAAGTGCGACAGCACGGCGGGCATGCCAAAGCCACGGTCATGGGGCGTCAAACGGTAATCGGTGAACTGTCCCAGCACAATGGCTTTTTGGCGGGCTAAAACACCTGCATGCAGCAACTGGGTCAGCATGCGCTCGATGCGGTACGGATGCTCCCCCACATCTTCCAGGAACAACACGCCCCCATCGATGGACGGCAAGAAAGGGGTACCCAGCAGGCTGCACAACACCGTCAAATTGCCGCCCCAGAGTTGCGCGTCGCGGGCCCAGACACCGGGCTTGCGACCGGGCAAGCCGCCCGATGCAGCCAAGCCCATGCGCCAACCGGCCCCTTCACCCTGCCCGGACAACAAATCGGCAAAGCAGGCGTCGGCAATTTCGTCGACGCCTTCAGGATCCATGGGATCGCCCCCGAAACTGTCACACAATGCGGGGCCGGCCCAGGTGATGCCGCCGGTGCGGGACAGCACGGCCAGTTGCAGGGCGGTGAAATCACTGAATCCAACCCAGGCCATGCCCCGGTCGATGGATTTTTGAATCGCGGCGTAGGGCAAATCGGGCAACAAGCGCGTCAGCCCATAGCCGCCCCGGCTGATCAGGCTGGCCTGCGCACCTGATCGTGCGACCCGACCGATGGCGGCCAAGCGCTCTTCGTCGCTGCCGGCAAAACGGCTCTCGCGGGACAAAGCTGCAGGGTCGACGGTGACCCGATGGCCGGCTTGCTGCAAGTGCTTCACGCCTCGCCGAAATGCGGCACGGTCGCGCACCGCTCCGCTGGGTGAATAGATGTAGATGTCAGGCATGCACCGATTCAACCACAAAGTTCCTGCAAAGCGCGCCGCGCGATGGGCTCGCCGTGCTCTTGCACGAAATGCCCGGCAGCCTCGATCCGCCAGGGCTCGGGGCAGCCACGGATCTGCGCCGCCAGCGCGGACATCACCGGCACACCCAGCACCGGATCCTGAACACCCACTGCACACAGGGTGCGGCCGCGCCACTGCTCGCGCCAAAAAGCCCGGGCCTGGCGCGACAAGGCAGCCCCGGGGCTGTCTGCAGACTCGGGCACCATGGGCGGAAAGGCGCGCAATGCGGCCCGGTGTCCAGCGTCCGGAAACGGCGCGTCATAAGCGGCACACTCGGCCGGGCTCATGTGCGGGTTGCCGCGTGCAAACAGGCGCGATACGGAAAAGCCGGGGTTCTTGGCACACATCTCGCGCCACGCCAAAAACCCCGGCGACAAGGGCTGTTCACCCGCAGCCAGCAGGGTGTTCATGACCAACAAGCCCTGGTAGCGTTGCGGGGCTGCCATCGGCAGGGTGAGGCCCAAAATGCCGCCCCAGTCTTGGACCACCAGGTTCACATGGTTCAAGTCCAGCCTTTCGACCAGTTGCAGCAAAACCTCGCGATGCCATTCAAACCGGTGGGCGCTGTCCTTTTTGGGCTGATCGCTTTTGCCAAACCCGGGCATGTCGGGCGCCACCACCCGATGACCGGCGGCCAACCAGACAGGCATCATGCGGCGATACAAGTAACTCCACGCCGGGTTGCCGTGCAGGCACAGCCAGGTCACGGGGGCATCACGCGGCCCTTCGTCCAGGTGATGCAGGCGCAAACCGTCCAGCGCAGGCAAGTCGTTGAGGTAGTGGGGCGACCAGGGGTAATCGGGCAGTCCGACAAAAGCCGATTCCGGTGGGCGGACTGCATCTTCTCGCAAGGGCCACGGGTTGATGCGTTTTTCTTTGAAAAAGTCCTTCAACAGGCTCCCGCAGTCTTCGGCCAGCACACCGCCTTGCACTTGAGTCTGGTGGTTCAGACGGGGCTCGGTGAACAAGTTGAGCACCGAGCCGGCGGCACCGGTTTTGGGGTCAGGCGCACCATAGACCACCCGCTTCAGGCGGGCGTGCAAGATCGCGCCCGCGCACATCGGACATGGCTCCAGCGTGACATACAGGTCACACCCATCCAAACGGTAGTTGCCCAACCGTTCAGCCGCCTGCCGCAATGCCAGGATTTCGGCGTGGGCACTGGGGTCGTGTTGGGCGATCGGAGCGTTGCACGCCTGCGCGATCACTTGACCGTCTTTGACCACCACGGCGCCCACCGGCACTTCGCCCTGCTGCCGGGCCCTCTGGGCCTGTGCCAGCGCCAGTTGCATGCCTTGCAAGTCGTTCATGCGCCCTGCCCTGACAAACCCAGGTCATGCATCCATTGCGCCAGCTCGCGCTCGCGCGGCGTGCCCTGGGCATAGGCGGTCCACATGGCGGCGTGGGACTCGGGGCGGTGCTGGTTCAGTTTGACCTTGGTCTGGATCTCGGTGACCTCGAATGCATAGGCAGCGATGGCGGCCAGCATGCCGTGGGTGTATGTCTCGGGCAAGCCCCGCCATTGGGTGGCGTATGGCGGATCGTGATCGGCGATCAATTGCTTGAGCATCGCATCCTTGGCTTCTTCGCCCTGCAACACACGCACCCTCGCTTTGACCAGCACACTGAGGTAATTCCAGGTCGGCACCCGTTGTGCATCAGGGTAGACGTGGGTCGACATGAAGGCGTGGGGCCCCATGAATGACAAGCTCACCTCGGGTCGCAGCGCCAGGTGCTGCACCTGGGGATTGGCGCGGGCCAAATGCCCCAGCAACACGGTCGGTCTGCCCTCGGCGTCGGTTTGATCGAGCTTGATGGGCAAATGCGACACAAAGGGGGCGCCCGCCTCATCCAGGCTGATCAGGGTGGCCAACGGGTGCTCGCGCAACAGGCGGCACGTCACGGCGGGGTCGCGGTGGTCGAACTGTTTGGGCAGGTACATGGCTCTCTCTCCTGCCGCCACTTTATCTCAAGTGCGCCAGCGCGCGGGCAAGATGCGCAAGGCATTGTCGCGATCGATGGCCCGCAAATCGGCGGCACCAAAGATTTTGCTCAGACCTTGCACATGCTCGATGCCGGTGCGATAGGGGTAGTCGGTGCCAAACACGATCTGGCTGACATCGACCATTCGGGTCAAAGAGGCCATGGCGATCGGGTTGGCAGCTTGCGCAGTGTCGTAATAAAAGCGCTTGAGCAGTCCCATGACCACGTCAAAATTGAACCCCCGTTGTCTCAATTCTGGAATTCGCACCGCTTGGGTGTTGAATCGTTCGGTCAATGCCGAAATCGTCCCTCCGGCATGCGAGAAAATGAAATTGATGTTTGGACAACGCTGAGCGGTGCCCGAATAGATCAGGCTGGAAATGGTTCGGGTGGTGTCGGTGCCGTACTCGATGATGACGGCTGGCACCCCCGTGTCCAGGTTGGTGCAACAAGCCGGGTTGTTGGGGTGGGTGTAGGCGGTGGCCTTGCGGCGGTTGAGCTCGTCCATCACCGGTGCAAACGAAGGGTGTCCCAACCATTTGTTGTCGTAACTGGTCATGAACGCCACCCCGTCGGCCTTGAGGACATCAAAGGCATACTCGATTTCGCGCAGTGTCGCCTCGACATGGGGCATGGGCAACAAGGCAAACACGCCAAAGCGGCCCGGGTACTGATCCGCCAATTGGCGAGCGTACTCGTTGGAAGCGCGCGCCACGGCAGCGGCCTCTGCCGCCGGCAAAAATCCCACTGCGGGCAGCGTCGGTGAAGTCATCGAGGTCGCGATGCCGGCCTGATCCATGTCGTCCAGCGATTTTTGCGGGGTCCAGTTGTTGACCGGGGGCGAGTCGAGTCGGGCTTTTTTCAGAGCCTGCACCCAGACCGGCGGTGACAAATGGTGGTGCACGTCGATGCGATGCGGCTGGGCTGGGGTGGCCACCGATGCGCAGCCCACACTGCCCAGAGCGCCCGCAGCCCCCAGACCCGCCAGCGATTGCAAAAAACCGCGGCGCGAAGTGCCCGGGTGGCAGGCACAAAATCCAGTGTACGCGTGGGGTCGGGTCATCGCCATCTCCTGTGTGGGTATGAAACCATTCCATCAGGATGGATGACCAAGGGCATCGAGACAAACCCGCATGGTTTCGCTTGGGTGACTAAAATCTGAAACAGTTGTATCCCTTCTTTACTTTTCTTAACAGGATGATCCATGCAACGACTGACCCTGCTTGAACGACTGGCCGCAGTGTGTGCCTTGACCTTGGCCCTGACGCCCGCCGCTTGGGCTGGCAAAACCCTGGACCAAATCAAACAAAAAGACCAACTGACCTGTGGCGTGAGCACCGGGGTGGCCGGCTTCAGCGCCGCCGACAGCCAGGGCAAATGGAACGGGATGGACGTCGACGTCTGCAAAGCCATCGCGGCGGCCGTTTTGGGCAGCCCGGACAAGGTGCGCTATGTCCCGCTGTCGGCCGCTCAGCGCTTCACCGCCTTGCAATCGGGCGAAATTGATGTGCTGTCGCGCAACACCACCGTGACCCTCAGTCGCGACACCGCGCTGGGTCTCAGTTTGACCGCGGTGTTGTTTTATGACGGACAGGGGTTCATGGTGCCCGCCAAATCGGGCATCAAATCGGCCAAACAACTGAAAAACGCCACCGTCTGCGTGCAATCGGGCACCACCACCGAGAAAAACCTCAGTGATTTTTCGCGCGCCCACAAACTGGGCATCAAACCGGTGGTGTTTGAAAAGCTCGACGCCTCCAACGCGGCTTACTTTTCCGGGCGTTGCCAGGCTTACAGCACCGACGCTTCCGGCCTGGCCTCGATCCGTTCACGCGAGGCCAAAAACCCCAAAGAACACGTCATCTTGCCGGACCTGATCTCCAAAGAACCCCTCGGCCCGATGGTGCGCAAAGGCGATGATGAATGGCTGGCCATCGTGCGCTGGACTGTGCACGGCCTGATCGAGGCCGAAGAACAAGGCATCGGCAGCGACAACTGGTCCAAATTGCTGGCCGAGAGCACCGACCCGGTGGTGATGCGTTTGCTGGGCAAAGGCGAAGACCTGGGCAAGATGCTCGGCCTGGACAAAGAGTGGCTGCAGCGCGCCATTGCCGCGGTGGGCAACTACGGCGAGATCTTTGAGCGCAACGTCGGTGAAAAAACCCCTGTGGGCCTCAAGCGCGGCAACAATGCCTTGTGGACCCAGGGCGGCCTACTCTACGCCATGCCGTTGCGCTGATTGCAGGCATGAAGCTGCTGCGCCCGCGAGTTGCCGTGCTGATTCAGCTCGCCCTGGTTGTGGGGCTGCTGGCATTGCTGACGCTGCTGGTCAGCAACACCATGGCCAACATGCGGATGCGGGGGATCCAGACCGGTTGGGAATTTTTGTTCGAGCCGGTGGGGTTTGACATCGCAGAAAGCTGGATCCATCACAGCGCCGAGGATCCGTTCTGGCATGCTTTTTTAGTTGGCTTGATCAACACGCTCAGGGTCGCCGTTCCGGGTATCTTGCTGGCCACCTCGCTGGGCCTGGTGGTGGCGGTGGCGCGGATCAGCTCGCACCCCTTGGCGCGCGGGCTGGCTCGGTGCTACATCGAGCTGTTGCGCAACATCCCTTTGCTGATTGTCTTGCTCATGGGTTACATCGCCCTCATCGAGTTCATGCCTGACCCGCAACAGGCTTGGCACATGGGAGGCTTGGCGTGGAGCAAAGCCGGCTTGCGCTGGAACGACGAAGGGGCTGGCCTGAGCCCCGAATACCTGGCCTTGTGGCTGGGCCTGAGCCTGTACACCTCGGCCTTCATCGCCGAGGTCTTTCGCGCCGGGATCGAGGCTGTTCCCAAAGGGCAAACCTGGGCCGCGCTCAGCCTCGGTCTGCAGCCCGCTCAGGTGTTGCGCAGTGTCGTGTTGCCGCAGGCCTTGCGGGTGTCGGTCCCGCCCCTGACCAGCCAGTACCTGAACCTGACCAAGAACTCTTCGTTGGCGGTGGCCATTGGCTACCCCGATCTGGTGAGCATCGCCAACACCTCCCTGAACCAGACCGGGCGGGCGGTTGAGTGCATCGCCCTGATCATGCTGATTTACCTCAGCCTGTCGCTGCTGACCGCCTGGCTCATGAACCGCTACAACCTAAGGGTGACTCGCCATGCGCACTGAAGCCCCCATCGGCTTTTGGCGCGCTTGCTGGTCAACGCCACTGAGCGCCACCATCACCGTGGGCCTGCTGATATTGCTTGCGCCGTTGTGCTGGATGGTGCTGGACTGGGGCGTCTGGCAAGCCGTGTGGCGACCTGACCTGGCCGCCTGCGAAGCCGCACGCGGCCAGGGGGCCTGCTGGGGCGTCATTGCCGAAAAGCACCGCTTGATCTTGTGGGGGCGCTACCCCCACGAGGCGCATTGGCGGCCCATGTCGGCCAGCCTGATCATGGTGGCCTTGTTGGCCCACACCGCACGACCGACCTCGTGGAGTCGTCGATTGCCGGGGTGGTGGGCTGCGGCCGCGCTGATCACCTGGGGGCTGATGGCCGGTCGCATCGGCCCCTGGAGCCTGGCTGGCATGGGGCTGGCCCCGGTCCCGACCGATCAATGGGGCGGACTGCCGCTGACGCTGATGCTGGCCATCGTCAGCATTGCGCTGGCCTTCCCACTGGCCATCGGTTTGGCCCTGGGTCGCCGCTCGAACTGGCCGGTGCTGAGTTCGATCTGCGCCGGCCTGATTGAATTGGTACGCGGCGTGCCCTTGGTCAGTGTGCTCTTCATGGCCAGTTTCATGTTGCCTTTGCTTTTGCCGGCCGGCCAGTCGCCTGATGTGCTGTGGCGTGTGCTAGGTGCCCTGACCCTCTTCCTGGCCGCTTATTTGGCCGAGGTGATCCGCGGTGGCCTGCAAGGCGTCCCCGATGGCCAACGACTGGCCGCCACCGCGCTCGGCCTGAGCCCGTGGCAGGCGCATCGCGAGGTGTTATTGCCTCAAGCGCTGGTCAATTGTTTGCCGGCGCTGGTCAACCACTTCATTGGCCTGTTCAAGGACACGTCGCTGGTCACCATCGTCAGCTTGTACGAACTCTCAGGGGCCCTGTCGCTGGCTCTGTCGGGCGACGCCGATTGGCGCCCCTTCAAGATCGAAGCCTATGTGTTCATTGGTTTGATCTACTTCGCCTTTTGTTTCAGCCTGTCCAGTTACAGTCAACGCTGGCAACAACGACTGTCTCAGAGATCGACATGACCCGAGTACTCCAACCATTGCGCGGCACGCGCGTGCTCTCCCTGGCCCTGAATCTGCCCGGACCCGCTGCGGTCATGCGGCTGCAGGCGATGGGCGCCCGTTGCACCAAGTTCGAGCCCCTGGCCCCGGACGGCGGCAGTGGCGACCCCATGGCACGTTATCGTTTGGCGGCTTATCAGCAGATGCATCAAGGCGTCAAAGTGGTGTCTGCCGACCTCAAGCAAGTCAGCGGACAAAAGAAACTGCATGCGCTGCTGCAAAAAACCGATGTGCTGATCACCTCGTTTCGGCCCTCGGCCCTGAAAAAATTGGGCCTCGATCCGAAGTCACTGCAACGAGCCTATCCCGCCCTGATCCAAATCTCGATCGTCGGCGCGCCGGGCGCCCAAGCCGAAGAGCCGGGCCATGACCTGACCTACATGGCCGAGTGTGGTCTGGTCAATGACCTGTCTTTGCCGGCGAGCTTGTTTGCCGACATGGGCGGCTCGTTGTGTGTGACCGAAGCCGTGTTGCAGGGCTTGCTCCAGCGCCAGCGGCGTGCCGGACGGGGCAGTCACCAGGAAGTGGCGCTGAATCAGGCCGCTGCCTATCTGGGCCTGCCCCGTGCCTGGGGCCTGACCGCTCCGGAAGGGGCTGTGGGGGGTGCCCATGCCGGATACCGGGTGTACGCCTGCCGGGGCGGGCGTGTGGCTGTGGCGGCTCTGGAGCCTCACTTCGCCCGCTCGTTGTGCGAGGTGGCCGGCCTGCCTGCCGAGGGCGGATTGAAGCACATGATGAAGCCCGCCACCCATCAGGCCCTGCAAGCCTGGTTCGCTTCCCAGTCGCCAGCGCAACTCAAGCGCCTGGCCCGCCAACACGACATCCCCATGCACACCCTCTGAGCCCTCTGCCATGATCGATCATCTGGACCATTTGGTGCTGACCACCACCGACGAAAGCGCTTGTGTCGACTTTTATACCCGCGTCATGGGCATGACGCTGGAGTCTTTCGTGGGTGGCACGCCACCGGTCGAGCGCAAAGCCTTCAAGTTCGGCCAACAAAAAATCAATTTGCACGTCAAGGGGCGCGAGCACGAACCCAAGGCCCACCTGCCGGTGCCGGGTGCACTCGATCTGTGCTTCATCGCCGACCGCCCGTTGTCTCAGGTGATCGAACACCTGAACCGGTGTGAGTGGCCGATCATCGAAGGCCCGGTGATGCGCACCGGTGCGACGCAAAAAATCAGATCGGTGTATGTCCGCGACCCGGACCTGAACCTGATTGAAATTTCAGAGCTGGTTTGAACTTCACTGCAAGCGGTTTCGGCTTAACCAAAGTTTCAGTCGCCGTGCGCCCTCTTCCAGCCGGGCCACATCCTGGGAAGCAAAACACCAGCGCAGCCATCCGGCTGATGTGTCGCCAAACGCCTCGCCGGGCGCCAGACCCAAGCCCGCTTCGCTGACCAACCGTTTTGCCAAAGTCACACCGTCGTCAAAACCCGGCAGTTTGAAAAACACATACAAGCCCGCAGGTGCCGGCTTCGCTTGCACGCCGGGAATATCGCACAGCAAGTCAACCAGCGTGTCGCGGCAACCGCGCAAATGGCTCACCAGGGGGGGCGTGATCTGTGCGGCCTGCGCCAGCGCCACCAGCGCAGCGCGCTGAACAAACACAGGTGCGCACGAGGTGTTGAACTCGATCAGCTTGCCGACGGTATCGAGCAACTCGGGCGGGACCACCAACCAGCCCAGGCGCCAACCCGTCATGAGGAAGCTTTTGGAAAAACTGTGTGCCACCATCAGGGCATCATCGGGTTCGGCGATGTCCAAAAAAGATGGGGCACAAGGCGCGTCTTCGTAGAACAAGCGCTCGTACACTTCGTCGGCCAGGATCCAGGTGCCGGTCTGGCGGCAGTGGCTCAAAATGGCCTCTTGCTCGGCGCGCGTCAGCGTCCAGCCGGTCGGGTTGTTGGGCGAGTTCAGCACCAGCATGCGGGTGGCGGGCGTGATTTGTTGCAGCAATGCGGGCAGATCGAGCTGCCAACGGCCATCCGCCGGGTGCAGGCTGAAGGTCTTGACGACCGCCCCCAGGATCCGGGGTTGGGCCAGCAAGTTGGGCCACACAGGGGTGACCACCAGGCACTCGTCGCCGGCCCCCAAAATGGCTTGCATGGCCAACATCAGGGCGTTCACGCCGCCTGAAGTGATGGCGATGCGATCGGGGCCGAAGAGGCGCTCGCCGCCACTGCCCTCACCCCCGGCCCCTCTCCCGCAGGGAGAGGGGGGTAGCGGGCGCAGTTGAGGGTGTAACTGAAGGGTGTAGCGGGCAATCGCCTGGCGCAACTCGGGCAGCCCCAGGTTGTGGGTGTACAAGGTTTCGCCACGTTGCAGCGATTCGATGGCGGCGTTTCGAATGGCCTCGGGAGTGATCTGGTCCGACTCGCCAAACCAGAATGCCAGCACGTCGGTGCGGCCCATGCCGGCGTTGGCCACATCGCGAATTTTGGAGGACTGGAGTTGGGTGATCTGGGGTCGCAGCGGCTTCATGGGAAAATCCTGATCAAAGCGAGTCCCCATGCTACCCCAGAGCCAACGCATCACCCTGAATGACTTCCGTTTCCACAACGGTCAGTCTTTGCCCGAACTCCATCTCCACTGCACCACCTGGGGCTCGCCCCAAGGTCACCCCGTGCTGCTTTTACACGGCACCAACGGTTCTGCCGCCAGCCTGGTGACGCCCGAATGGCAGCAAACTTTGTTCGGCCCCGGCCAAGCGCTGGATCTGATGAAACATTGGGTCATCGTGCCCGATGCGCTGGGCTGCGGGCGCAGCACCAAGCCTTCGCACGGCCTGAAAGCACGCTTTCCCAATTACAACTACGCCGACATGGTGCACGCCCAGCACCGTTTGCTGACCGAAGGGCTGGGGGTGAGGCACTTGCGCGCCATCATCGGCTATTCAATGGGCGGCATGCACACCTGGTTGTGGGCGCAACAACACCCGGGGTTCATGGACCTGGCCGTGCCCATGGCCTGCATGCCCACCCCGATCTCGGGGCGCAACTGGATGATGCGGCGCATGGTCATTGACACCATCCGCAACGATCCCGAGTGGCAAGGTGGCGAATACCAGCGGCCTTTGCGCTCGTCGCATCTTGCACTGACTTATTACGCCGTGGCCACCAGTGGCGGCACTTGGGGTTTGTACAAATCAGGGCCCGATCAAAGCGCCGCCAGTGCCTGGCTGGATGGGCGGTTGGCCCAGGCGCCGGTGGCTGATGCCAATGATGCGCTGTTCCAATACGAAGCCGCTCGCGATTACGATGCCAGCCTCAGCCTTGAGTCCATCCGCGCCAGGGTGCTGGCCATCAACAACGCCGACGACGAGCGCAACCCGCCCGAACTGGGCCTGATGGACGCCGCCATTGCCCGGGTGCCCAACGGTCGTGCGCTCTGGGTGCCCGCCAGCGACAAAACCGTGGGCCACGCCACCCTGGGTTCACCCCGTTGGTGGAAAGACGAACTCGCTGCCGAGTTGTCCCGGCTTTGACGTCAGCCCTTTTTGCGCGGCGGCAAGCCGGTGTGCTGGGTCTGAAAGTTGCCACGCCGAGGCTGCCCTGCCTTGGCCGGCGTGCTGTTTTTGCGCCTGGCGCTGGTGTAAGAGCCGTCGGTCTGCGGCTGCCAGGTGGGAATGAGGTGGTGCTTGCCGTTGCCAATCAGGTCGGCCCGGCCCATGGCCTTGAGTGCCTCACGCAACAAAGGCCAGTTGTTGGGGTCGTGGTAGCGCAAAAAAGCTTTGTGCAAACGCCGGCGACGCTCGCCGCGCACGATGTCCACCGGCTCGCTGGCAGGGGTGATCTTGCGCAACGGGTTGCGACCGCTGTGGTACATGGCGGTGGCGGTGGCCATGGGGCTGGGATAGAAAGTCTGCACCTGATCGGCGCGAAAACCGTTTTTCTTCAGCCACAAGGCCAGACTGACCATGTCTTCGTCGCGGGTGCCCGGGTGGGCGGCGATGAAGTACGGAATCAGGTATTGCTTTTTGCCCACCTCGGCGCTGAAGCGATCGAACATTTCTTTGAAACGATCATAAGTCCCGATGCCCGGCTTCATCATCTTGGACAAAGGGCCCTCTTCGGTGTGCTCAGGCGCAATCTTGAGGTAGCCCCCGACATGGTGCTGAACCAGTTCTTTGACGTATTCGGGTGACTCCACCGCCAAGTCGTAACGCAAACCCGAACCGATCAGGATTTTTTTGATGCCTCGCAGCGTGCGCGCCTTGCGATACAGGTTGATCAGCGGCCCGTGGTTGGTCGTCAGGTTCGAGCAAATGCCCGGATACACGCAACTGGGCTTGCGGCAAGCGGCTTCGATTTCGGGGCTGCGACACCCCAAACGGTACATGTTGGCGGTGGGACCGCCCAGGTCCGAGATGACGCCGGTAAAGCCTTTGACGCGGTCGCGGATGTCTTCGACTTCGCGCAGGATCGATGCCTCCGAGCGGCTCTGGATGATCCGACCTTCGTGCTCGGTGATCGAACAAAAGGTGCAGCCGCCAAAACAGCCGCGCATGATGTTGACCGAAAAACGGATCATCTCCCAGGCCGGGATCTTGGTTTCGCCGTCATGGCCGCCGTGTTCGTCGGCATAAGCCGGGTGCGGGCTGCGGGCGTAGGGCAAGTCGAAGACCAAATCCATCTCGGCCGTGGTCAGCGGGATCGGGGGCGGCGTGATCCACACATCGCGGGCAGTCCCGCCTTCGCCGTGGGCTTGGACCAGGGCGCGGGCGTTGCCGGGATTGGTTTCGAGGTGCAGCACCCGGTTGGCGTGCGCATACAGCACCGGGTCATCTTTGACCTGTTCGAAGCTGGGCAGGCGGATCACGCTTTTGTCACGCGGGGGGACCTTGTGTGAACCTTTGCCGCGCAGGCCCGTGATGTCGCTCACCTTGATGCGTTGCTCGGTGTTTTGCAGCGACGCCACAGCGTCGGCCTCTTGCTGGCGCGCACAGTCTTGCCCTTGGGCCTGGGCCTGCTCGCTGATCATCAGATAGGGGTTGAGGTGTGCCTCGACGTGGCCGGGGGTGTCGATGGTGGTCGAGTCGATTTCAATCCAGCCCGCGGGGGTGTCACGCCGCACAAACGCAGTACCGCGCACATCGGTGATGCTGGCCACGGGCTGGCGGGCGGCCAGGCGGTGGGCGATTTCGACGATGGCCCGCTCGGCGTTGCCATAGAGCAGCAGATCGCACTTGCTGTCGAGCACGATGGATCGCCGCACTTTGTCGCTCCAGTAGTCGTAGTGGGCGATGCGGCGCAAACTGCCTTCGATCCCGCCCAGGACGATGGGCACCTCAGGGTAGGCTTCGCGGCAACGCTGGCTGTAGACGATGGCGGCCCGGTCGGGTCGTTTGCCACCGACGTTGCCGGGGGTGTAGGCATCGTCGCTGCGGATCTTGCGATCTGCCGTGTAACGGTTGATCATCGAATCCATGTTGCCGCTGGTCACGCCCCAAAACAGGTTGGGCTTGCCCAGTGCCTTGAAAGCGTCGGCGCTGCTCCAGTCGGGCTGGGCCATGATGCCGACCCGGAAGCCCTGGTTTTCGAGCATGCGACCGATCACAGCCATGCCAAAACTGGGGTGGTCGACGTAGGCGTCACCGGTGACGATGATGATGTCGCAACTGTCCCACCCCAAGCGATCCATTTCTTCGCGGGACATGGGCAAAAACGGGGCCGTGCCAAAACGATGCGCCCAGAACTTGCGGTAACTGGACAGCGGCTTGGCATCGCGCGGAAAGAACGAAACATCGACCAGAGCGTTCATGCCCAGTAGTGTAGGGCTTGGTCACATTCAGTGCAGACGCACCACCCCATGCCCTGCCCCATGGCAAGGCTGAAGCAGTTTGCGCTATCCCAATTCGAGGCTGGTGATGCCAAAAACCTGGTCAAGGGGTATGCGGGGCGGAGTGCCTCGGTACATCCGGGCGGTCTCGAAGACTGGGCGCATGCCCAGGCCTTCGAACAAGGCACGGGCTTTGAGTTGATGGGCAGGAATATCGACCTGAAACACCGAAGAACGCGGCAGTTGCGACAGCAAGGACAGTACAACGGCTCGTGCCACCAGCGGCCCTGGCGCAAACAAAGGCCCGATTTTGTACCCCATGCCGCAAGGTCGAGCCACGCCAAAAGCATCGAGTTGCCCCGATGTGCCATGTCCCATGGCCACCACCCCGGGTTGAGACAACCAAGACTGCAAAAAATGGGAGCGCAAGTCACCAAAACAGCGGGCATCGAGCGCCAGCACCTGCTCCCAGTCCCATTCGTTCAAAGGGTGGATGTCCGGCTGAATGGTGAGCGCTACACCTGGCGTGTTCCCCTCAAAGCGCTGGTTGCGCCAAGCCAGTTTGAACCCGCTGCGGGCATAGTCGGCTTGACGATCGACCACGCCATCGAGCCCGATGACGCGCCCTTGCAAGTGCGACATGGCTGCTTGCCACAACTGGATGCCGTATCCCTGCCCTCGCCAAGGCGGGCGGACGATGTACAAGCCCGCGAAACCCAACTCTGTGCCGTAGCGCACGCCAGCCACCATGCCGATGGGTTCGCCATCGATCTCGCCCAGAAAGAAACCGCGCGGATCCTGAGCATGAAAGGGCGTCGCGTCGTGAAGACCGGGGTTCCACCCCTCTTGCGTGGCCCAGAGCAGGTGACTTTGAAGTTCGGTCCATCGCATGGGCCGGATGGCGAAAGATGACATGTGCGGTGCTCCGGAAAATGGGCCGGATACCGCTCAGCCCGAAGGTCATTTTAAATCATAAAGTATTCAAATCCGGCAGCCTCTGGACTTGAATGTGACGCCCCCAAAGCATCGACATGACCTCACGAGTCAAGGTGGGGTCACCCGTGGTGTAAAAAAATTCGGTGCCCTGAACGGCGGGGGCCTCTGAACGGCCACCGTCGGCCTCGCTCAGACGACGACGCAGCTCACGGGCCACCGCATCCGCCGGATCGATGAAGGTTACATCAGGGCCGGCAATCTGGCGCAAACCAGCCAGCAAAAAAGGAAAATGGGTGCAACCCAGCACCCAAACATCGGCGCCAGCTTCGATCAGGGCATGGGTGTGCCGGCGCAACAAGGCCAGGGTGGCAGGGCTGTCCAAATCACCCCGCTCGACCTGCTCGACCCAGCCCGGGCAAGCCTGCAAAACCACTCGGGCGCCCTGTGCATAACGCTCAATCAAACGCGCCACGCCTTCACTCTGGATGGTTTGCTGGGTGGCCAGTACACCCACCACTCCTCGGCTTGAAAGCCCAACGGCGGGCTTGATGGCCGGCTCGATCGCCACCACCGGCAGATGGGTGCTCTGGCGCAGTTCGCGCACCGCCACCATGGTGGCGGTGTTGCAAGCCACGGTGATGGCGCGCACACCGCCGCCCGCCAGCCACCGGCCCACCTTCAGGGTGCGATCCACAATGTGCGCGGTTGGCTTATCACCGTAGGGTGCATGACCCGTGTCAGCCACATACACCAGGGATTCATGGGGCAAGGCTTGCCGGATGGAACGCAACACCGACAGGCCCCCGACGCCGGAATCGAAGACGCCGATGGCTCCGCGCAAATCGGGCTCGTTCGGGGGGGCAAAGGCGGATGCCGGATCAGGGCCAACAGACATGAAATGACTATACTGGTTTTTTCGGCGACAGCCTCCGGTGCGCAGTCCCGATATGATCGCCCATTTTTGGGCCCTGGAGGCCAGAATCAGGAACGCAAGCGCATGAGCACCCCCAGACTGGCTGGCAAAGTCTCGATCATCACGGGAGCAGGACAAGGCATTGGCTTGGCCACCGCCCTCAAATTCGCCCGCGAAGGCGCCACGGTGGTGTGTTGCGACATTCGCCAGGCGCAAGTGGATGAGGCAGCGGCCCAATGTCGCGCCTTCAACGTCAATGCCTTGGGGCTGGTGGTCGATGTCACCCAACGCGACATGGTCGACGCCATGGTGCAGCGGGTGTTGCAAGAGTATGGGCGCATCGACGTGTTGGTCAACAATGCCGGCATCACTCAAGATGCCCGCTTGCAAAAAATGACCTTGGAGCAGTTCGATCGGGTGATCGATGTCAACTTGCGCGGCGTTTTTCATTGTGCCCAAGCCGTGGCCGATGCCATGGTGGCGCAAGGCAGCGGCGTCATCCTCAACGCTTCATCGGTGGTGGGGGTCTATGGCAATTTTGGCCAGACCAATTACGCCGCCACCAAGTTTGGGGTGATTGGATTCACCAAAACCTGGAGCCGCGAACTCGGTCCCAAGGGCATTCGAGTCAACGCGGTGGCTCCCGGCTTTGTGCAAACCCCCATCCTCGACACCATGCCTGACAAAGTCATCGAATCCATGGCCGAACGGGTGCCCCTCAGGCGTTTGGGCCAACCTGAAGACATCGCGAATGTGTATGCCTTTTTGGCCAGCGATGAAGCCAGCTATGTCAATGGTGCCGTGCTGGAAGTTTCAGGTGGCATGACCGTATGAGCGCATTGCAGCACAAACCCAAGTCGTGTACCGACTTGTTCGTGTCTTTTTTGTGGATGGCGCTCCAAGGGTTTGGCGGCGTGCTGGCCGTGGTCCAGCGCGAACTGGTTGAAAAAAAGCAATGGATGACGCGCGAGCAGTTTGTCGAAGACTGGTCCGTGGCGCAAGCCTTGCCAGGCCCCAACGTGATCAACCTCTCGATCATGATCGGCTCGCGCGAGTTCGGGTTGCGCGGGGCCCTGGCCGCTTTGGCGGGACTGCTCATTTTGCCGGGGGCCTTGGTGTTGACCTTGGCAGCGCTTTATGACAGCGTGGCACACACCGGGGCCGCCCAAGCGGCCATGCGGGGCATGGGCGCGGTGGTGGCCGGGCTGGTGATCGCCACCGGCTTGAAGCTGATCCCTGCGCTGAAAAAAACCCCCATGGGCTACCCTCTGGGTCTGGCCTGGACGGCGCTGGCCTTTGTGTGTGTGGCCGTGTTGCGCTGGCCGCTGGCCACCGTCCTGCTGGTGTTGGGCGGCGTGTCTTGCGCCTGGTCTTGGCGACAACTCAGGCGTCTGGCGAACGGAGACCTGCCATGAATGGCCCCGAGATCTGGCCCGTGCTGATTCACTTCGCCGGTTTGTCCCTGTTGGCGGTGGGCGGAGCCATTTCGGCGTTGCCCGAGATGCACCGCTTTTTGGTCGATGAACACCAATTTTTGACCGATGACCAATTTGTCAACTCGGTCGCCTTGGGTCAAATTGCCCCGGGTCCGAATGTGATGTTTGTGGCGTTGATGGGGTGGAGCATCGGTTTGCAAAGCGCCGGCGGGATCCATGCCGGCCCTCTGGCCTGGTTGACGGGCTTGGGAATGGCAATGGCTTGCCTGACGGGTGTGTTACTTCCCTCGTCGATTTTGACTTACAACATCACCCAGTGGCTGCACCGCGAACGCGAACGGATCGGCGTGCGGGCCTTCAAAGCCGGCATGGCTCCGATCGTGATCGGGCTCATGACATCAACCGGCTGGCTCATGCAGTCGCGCCATCAGGAGTGGCCCGCAGACATCGGGCTGTGGTTGCTGATGACCGTCACCGTCGGGATCGTCTTGACAACCCGTGTGCATCTGTTGTGGCTGCTGGCTGCAGGGGCCACCTTGGGTTTATTGGGTTGGGTCTGAGGGTTTTGAACAAGGAAGACATCGAATGAATGGAGCCGACGCACTGGTGCGCATGTTGCAACTGTATGGTGTGAAACACATTTTTGGCCTGTGTGGCGACACCAGCTTGCCCTATTACGATGCCCTGGCCCGATTGGATCATGGCATCGACCACATCCTCACACGCGACGAGCGCAGCGCCGCCTACATGGCCGACGGTTATGCCCGCGTCACCGGTCGCGTCGGGGTCTGCGAGGGTCCGAGTGGCGGTGGCGCCACCTACCTCTTGCCGGGTGTGATCGAAGCCAACGAGTCCTCGGTCCCGCTGCTGGCCATCACCAGCGACATTTCAGTCGGCTCGAGGGGCAAATTTCCACTCACCGAGCTGGATCAGCGCGCCTTGTACAAACCCCTGACCAGCTGGAACACCGTGATCGACCGCGTGGATCAGATCCCGCACGCGGTCAGAACGGCGTTTCGCCACATCACCACCGGCCGGCCCGGTGCCGCCCACATCGGCCTGCCCTACGACATTCAAAAGCACGCGGCCGATCCCGGCGACGTCTGGGCCCAAAGGGGCCACAGCCAAGTGCCCGCCTTGCGATCGATGGCCGATCCGACCGAGATCGAGCGTGCCGCCGAATTGCTGGCGCATGCGCGCAGTCCGGTCGTTTTTTGTGGGGGTGGCGTGGTGATTTCCGGGGCCAGTGCCGAACTCGATCGTTTGGTCACGATGCTCAATGCCCCGCTGGTCACCACCGTCAGCGGCCAGGGTAGTCTGGCTGACCATCACCCGCTGAATGCGGGCGTGGTCGGCTCCAACGGCGGCATCGATGCCACCCGGGATGTCGTGGCGCAGGCTGATCTGGTGATGTTCATCGGTTGCCGGGTGGGTTCGACCTCGACCGAGCACTGGAAAGTTCCCGCCCGGGATGTGAAACTGATCCACCTCGATGTGGACCCGGCCACCGTGGCCGCCAACTATCGCACTGAGGTGCCGCTGGTGGGGGATGCCCTGCTGAGTTTGCGCGCCCTCAATGCCGCATTGGCCGATCGATTAAAGCATCGACCGCGCAGCGGGGTGGCCGATGGTCGTGCCATCGCTGAACAAACCCGGGCGCGCAAATGGGCGGCTTTGGCCCCGCTGGCCGCCTCGCTCGATCGCCCCATCAAACCCGAGCGCGTCGTCGATGCCCTCAACCGGCTGCTGCCCCCCAACAGCATCTTGGTGGCCGATCCCGGCACGCCCTGCCCTTATTTTTCGGCTTACTTCCACAATTCGACCGTACCAGGACGGCACTTCATCACCAACCGGGCCCATGGCGCTTTGGGTTATGCCATGTCGGCCGGGGTCGGCGCCTGGTTTGGCCGCCCCGACAGCACCGTGGTTTCTGTCATGGGCGACGGCAGCTTCGGCTTCACTTGTGGAGAATTGGAAACCATCGTGCGCCGGCAGGTGCCGCTCAAGATGGTGGTGTTCTCCAACACGGTCTTTGGCTGGATCAAAGCCAGCCAGAAGGTCGGCTACGACCAGCGCTACTTCTCGGTCGACTTCGGTCGCACCGAACACGCCAAGGTGGCCGAGGCCTTTGGTGTCAAGTCATGGCGGGTCGAGGATCCGGCTCAACTGGACGCCGCCATCCAGGCTGCGCTGGCGCACCCCGGCCCGGCCTTGATCGACGTGGTGTCACAACAATTGCAAGATGCGGCCACCCCGGTGAGCCAATGGATGGGATGAAACAGGAGTAACCATGAACATCAAAACAATCAATCGCCGTCAACTCTTGGCCACTGCGGCCGCAGCCTCGACCCTGGGATTGCCATCCTGGGCCACGGCTCAAGCTGACAACACCCTGCGGCTGGTGGTCACATTCCCGCCCGGGGGCAGCACCGACATCACCGCCCGCATTTTGCAGCCGGTGCTGGCGCAACGCATGGGGCGCCCCGTGGTGGTCGAAAACAAGCCGGGGGCTGCCAGCCAAGTCGGCACCCAGTTTGTCGCCAAAGCCCCGGCCGACGGCAACACGGTGCTGGTCAGTTTTGACTCGCACGCGATCAACCCGATCGCCAAGCCCAACCTGCCCTACGACACCTTCAAGGACTTCGCCGGCATCACCCTGGCCGTGCGCTTCCCGTTGGTCATCGCCGCCAGCGCCAGCGTCAAGTCCAGCGATCTCAAAGGCTTTGTGGAAGAAGCTCGCCAACAACCCGCCAAATTCAGTTATGCCTCGACCGGATTGGGGTCCATGAACCACCTGGTGATGGAGGACATCAAACGCCGCGCCAAGATCGATGTGTTGCACGTGCCCTACGCCGGCGGCGGACCCGCTGTGCAGGCTGTGCTGGGCGACACCAGCCAGATCACTTTATTGAGTTACGCTGCTTTGCGCGCCCAGATCCAGGCTGGCAAGGTCAAGGCCCTGGCCGTGACCGGCAGCAAGCGATTGGCCGACCTACCCCAGGTGCCCACCGTGGCCGAATCCGGTTTTGCCGGCTTTGAAGCCTATTCGTGGATCGGGATCTTCGCCCCGGCAGCCACGCCGCAACCGGTGTTGGCCAAACTCACCGAAGACTTCCGGGCCACCTTGAACAACTCCGAAGTCCATGGCAAACTGACCGCGGGTGGATTTGAAGTCATGGCCACCGACGGTCCTGGCGTTGATCGCTATGCACGCGATCAATTCAACCGCTGGAGCGCCTTCATCAAGGAAACCGGAATCAAGCTGGAACAATGAGCACCATCACACTCACCCCTGCGATGTCGCTCGATCACTTGGTGATTGCGGTGCGCGATCTCGATCTCGCGATGCAAAAGCACCGCGAACAAGGCTACACCGTGGTGGTAGGGGGCAAACACCCTGGGCGGTTGTCGCACAACGCTTTGGTGGTGTTTGCAGATGGCTCTTACTTCGAACTCATCACCTGGAGCGCCGACGCACCGGCCGAGGCCTGGTGGCACATCTTGCAACAGCAGGGTGAGGGCTTGATCGACTTTGCGCTGCTGCCGCATGACACCGCTCAAGTCATTGAAGCCGCCAGAGAGCGTGGTTTGGATGGCATCGTCGGTCCGGTTGGTGGCGGACGTCTGCGACCGGACGGCGCAGAACTGAAATGGACCACCGCACGGCAGGCCACCCGTGACCTGCCCTTTTTGTGCGGTGATGTCACCCCCCGCCACCTGCGGGTACCCGAAGGCGACATCCGCCATCATCCCAACGGTGCGCAGGGGATCGGACGGGTGATCGTTTCTGTCCACGATTTGACCACCTCGGTGCAACGGTACCAGCAGTTGCTCGGCCCGCGGATGAAGCCTGTGGGGGGACCCGGTGTGGCCGAAATCGGCATTCAGGGTGCTGTGATCGAATTGCGCCATCATCCGGATGCCCCCGAGGGCCCGATCGGCTTTGAGATGAAAATGGCCTGAACCGGCCCAACGGGTCTTACGCCAGATGGAGGCGCGCGGAGGCTTGCAAATCCTCGATCAGCGCTGCCGCTGACTCCAGGCCCACAGAAAAGCGCACCAGCGTGCCGCGCCTGAGATGGGCAGGCCACGACGGACGCATGTCGCGCAAGGCGTAGGGCACCGCCAAACTGACCGGCCCCCCCCAGCTGTAACCCAATTTGAACCGCCTCAGGCCATTGAGAAACGCGTCGACCTGGGCCGCACCGAGCTCTTCGCGGATGAGGATGCTGAACAAACCGGCGGCCAAGCCGGCGCTGCCATGCCCGCCGCGCCGACACACGGCTTGCCAATGCTCATGACCCGGCGAGCCGGGCATGGCCGGATGCAAAACCTGGGCACAAAATTCCTGCTGACTGAACCACTCCACCAAAGCGCGGGCGCTCTGGTCCTGGGCCACATATCGAACGGCGATGCTGGGCAAAGCCCGCAACACCAATTCGACATCGTTGGCGCCCACCCCCAAACCCAATCGCATGTGGCACAGTTTGATTTGATGATGCAGCGCTTCGACCCGGGTGGTGATGGCCCCCATCAGCACATCCCCGCCGCCACTGGGGTATTTGGTCAGAGCGTGTACGCTGACATCGACACCCAGGCTGCCATCGCCCAACAAATCAAAGGCATTGAACGCCAAGCCAGCGCCCCAGGTGTTGTCCAAGGCAGACACGACGCCGCGCTGCCGGCACACCCGAACCTGTTCAATCAGATCGGGAAACTCCATGGTGACCGAGCCCGGGGCCTCCAGCCAAACCAACCGGGTTTGGGGCCCGATGCGGTTTGCCAGATCCGCGACATCCATCGGGTCATACCACTGGTGGGCAACCCCCAGGCGGCTGAGCTCACCTTCGGCAAATGCCTTGTTGGGACCATAGGCGTTTTCGGGGATCAGCACCTCATCGCCCGCTTGCAAAAAAGCGAACCCTGTGGTGCTGATGGCACTCAGCCCACTGGGCACGAGCACGGTTTGCAAGCCACCTTCGAGGTGTGCAATGCGCTCTTCGAGCACATAGGTGGTGGGTGTCCCGTGCAGGCCATAGGTATAGCCAGACTTCTCGCGCCAATCGCGGGCACGCAGGGCGGCGACATCCGGAAAATACACCGTGGAGGCTTTGTGAACCCCAGGTTGGGGTGCGTCAAAGCCCGCCGGCGGCCGGTAGGGGTGATGAATCAAACCCGTCAGATCGATGTCGTGCGAGTCGCTCATCGCCAGCCTCTCAGACCTTCCACTTCTCCATCAGGGCCGCGGGGCGCATCGAGTCGTACGGCTCGAAAGGCTGATGAATCCAGGGGTTGGTGGGCAAAAATTCCACCGAATAATCGGGTTGGAACGCCGACACGCCCTTGGTCCAGATGACCGCACTGCGCAATTCGGTGATCGGAGCGTAATTGGTTTTGAGCATATCGACCACCGCTTTCAGGGTGTGTCCGGTGTCGGCCAGATCATCGACCAACAACACCCGGCCGGCGATCTCGCCTTTGGGCGTGGTGATGTAACGGGCAATGTCCAGATGGCCTTGCACCGTGCCGGATTCAGCCCGGTACGAACTGGTCGACATGATCGCCAAAGGCACATCGAAGATGCGTGAAAGGATGTCACCGGGACGCATGCCCCCACGGGCCAGGCACAAGATGGTGTCGAATTGCCATCCGGACGAATGGATTTTAAGGGCCAGCTTTTCGATCAGGTTGTGATACTCGTCGTAAGAAACATAGAGGTGTTTGCCGTCTTCGGTGAGCATGGGGTGTCTCCTGGTGATGCGTTGAGATCAGGCCACGTAGGGGTGGCGCAACAAAATGGTGTGATCGCGGTCGGGGCTGGTTGAAACCATGTGGATGGGCACGCCAGAGGTTTCCTCGATGCGACGCAGGTAACGGCGCGCCTCTGCGGGCAGGTCATCAATGCGGGTCACGCCCACCGTGCTCTGGCTCCAGCCGGGCAAGGTTTCGTAGATGGGTTTGCAGCGCTCGATGTCGTCAGCACCCAAGGGCAATAGATCAATGCGCTCCCCGTCAAGTTCGTAGGCCACGCACAACTTGAGCTCTTTCAGGCCATCCAGGACATCCAGCTTGGTGATGCACAAACCGCTCAGGCCATTGACCTGGGCGCTGCGCTTGAGCAAAGCGGCGTCAAACCAGCCGCAACGCCGCGAGCGACCCGTGGTGGTGCCCTTTTCGGCCCCCACCGTGGCCATGTGCCAGCCTGGTGTGCCTTCTTTTTCCCATTCGAGCTCGGTCGGGAAGGGCCCCCCCCCCACGCGGGTGCAATAGGCTTTGGTGATGCCCAGCACATAGTGCAACAGACTCGGGCCCACGCCCGAGCCGGCAGCGGCATTACCCGCTACGCAGTTGCTGCTGGTGACAAAGGGATAAGTGCCGTGATCGACATCGAGCAACGTGCCTTGAGCACCTTCGAACAACAGGTTTTGGCCTTGCGCATGAGCTTCGTTGAGTTCGCGCGAGACATCAGCCACCATCGGCAAAATGTGCCGGGCTTGAGCCATGGTCTCGTCAAAGATGGCCTGAAAATCGAGCGCCTGAGCATGCAAAATATCGGTCAGGATGTGGTTGTGCAGGGCCAGGTTTTCGCGCAACTTGGCGGCAAAACGTTCGGGGTGCTTGAGATCCTGGACGCGCAGCGCACGGCGGGCGATTTTGTCCTCGTAGGCGGGGCCGATGCCACGACCGGTGGTGCCAATCTTGGCCTGTCCGGATTTTTCTTTGGCTGCTTCGCGGGCCACATCCAGCGCCGAATGGTAAGGCAGGATCAACGGGCAGGCCTCAGAGATGCGCAGGCGAGAGCGAACTTCAACACCGGCTTTTTCGAGGCCCGCGATTTCTTCCAGCAGTTTGGCGATGGACAACACCACGCCATTGCCAATGTAACAACGGACCCCGGCGCGCATGATCCCGCTGGGGATCAGGTGCAACGCTGTTTTGATGCCGTTGATGACCAGCGTGTGGCCTGCGTTGTGACCGCCCTGAAACCGAATCACGCCGGTGGCGGTTTCGGTCAACCAATCGACCAGTTTGCCTTTGCCTTCGTCGCCCCACTGGGTTCCGACCACGACCACATGTCGACCTCGGGTGATGTTCATGCCTGTTTCTCGTAAAAATCAAAGGGGACGCACGATCCACTGGCCGCCTTCAAGGACCAGTTCTCGATCGCACGCGAATTCATCGGTTTCATTCTCGTGACCGGGCAGCACACAAATGACGGTCTCACCACGCTGACGCAGTCGGGCAATGGCGGCGCGCCACAACGCGTGATCGGCCCAAGGAGCCCGGATGGCCGGGTGGTGGCTGGCTGGAGGCACACAAGCTGCCAGAGCCTTGAGATCGAGGCTGAAACCCACCGCAGCACGGCGGCGACCAAACACCGCCCCGACTTCATCGTAACGCCCACCCCTGACCAGCGCCTCATGGACTTGAGTGGTGTAGATGGCGAAACGAATGCCGCTGTAGTAGGCATACCCCCGGGCATCGGCCAGATCGAACTGCACGGGCCGCGCCAAGTGCTGCGCCAGCCATTGCAATTCGTCGATCGCACGCAAAGCACCAGGCCACTGAGCCAACGCCTGACGGGAATGCGCGAGGACTTCCGGGCCTCCATAGGCCGAAATCAAGTGCATCAAGGCTTGTCGCACGGCAGGATCGAGATGCGCCGAGAGGGATTGCAGAGCCGCCGTATCTTTGGCCGCCAAGGCCACCATGAGGGCGTCCTGGTGCGCCTCGGACAGATCCTGGCCGGCCAACAAAGACGGCACAATGCGAGCGTCTCCCAGGTCAATGACACAATCGCTCAGGCCAGATTGGGTCAGACCTTGCAGGGCCAGATCCAGAACTTCGAGATCGGCCTCGAGGCCACCATGGCCATACAACTCGGCACCCCACTGAAGCGGCTCGCGGCTGGCAAAAGGACCCTCGGGTCGGGTGTGCAACACCGGACCACAATAACACAGTCGGGCAATGCCCTGGCGGTTGAGCAGGTGCGCATCGATGCGAGCCACCTGGGGGGTGGTGTCGGCGCGCAAGCCCATGCTTCGCCCCGAAAGTTGATCGACCAGCTTGAAAGTTTGCAAATCGAGCGCGCTGCCGGTGCCGCTGAGCAAGGACTCGAGGTGCTCGAGCAGCGGCGGCATGACCAACTCGAAGCCGAACCCACGGGCGGTGTCCAACCACAAGCGGCGGAGTTCTTCTATGCGCCGCGCCTCGGCGGGCAAAACATCTGCAAGGTGATCCGGGAGTACCCAGGCGGACATGACGAATTCGGGAAAAGACAAAGGCGTGATTTTACCCGCCGCAAAGGCCGCTTGGGCGTTCAGCCACCGAAGAAGAACAAGAAAATCAGACCCAAAGTGATGGAAAACAGCCCGAAAAACCGGATCTGGCCATCGTGATGCTTCAAAAGGTCCTGAAACATGCGCCGCCAACGGGCTGGAGCCATGAAGGGCAACAGCCCTTCGATGACCAATACCAACCCCAATGTGGCCAGCAAAGCATCGAGGTCCATGGGAAACTGACCGTCGACTTACTTGCCACCTGAGCTGCGCATCCCCTTGAAGAATTCGCTGGAGGGGTCGACCACCATCACATCAGATTTCTTGTTGAAGGTGGACTTGTAAGCCTCGAGGCTGCGGTAGAACTGGGCAAACTGCGGATCCTTGCCGAATGAATCGGCATACACGCGAGCCGCCTCGGCATCGCCCTCGCCCTTGATTTTTTGGGCATCCCGATAAGCATTGGCCACGATCACTTCACGCTGGCGATCAGCATCGGCACGAATTTTTTCACCCTCAGCGGCACCCGTTGATCGCAATTCATTGGCGACCCGTTTGCGCTCGGCCTCCATGCGGCGATACACAGACTCGGTGATGGTGTCCACATAATCAGCCCGGGTGATCCGGACATCGACCACCTCGATGCCCCAAGGTTTGGCGCCTTTGACTTTGGCCTGAACTTCTTCCTTGACATCTTGCATCAAGGTTTCGCGCCTGACCGACAGGAGCTCTTTCACGGTTCGCTTGTTGATCTCTTCCTGGAACGCGTTGCGAACCACGCGGCTGAGCTGGATCGCGCCGGCGCGCTCATCAAGACCGACGTTGCGGATGTAGCTCGATGGATCGCTGATGCGCCAACGCACATACCAATCGATCACCATGCGTTGCTTCTCGGCCGTCAGCATCGGCTCGGTGTCGGCGTTATCCAGCGTCAGCAGTCGCTTGTCGATGTAGTTGACATTTTGGAAGGGCGGCGGCAATTTGAAATGCAGGCCAGGCTCGGTGATGACTCGGCTGATCTGCCCGAGAGCGTAGACCACGCCGAACTGACGCTGGTCGACCACAAAAACCGTGGAGGCCAGCAAAACCAAGGCGATCAGCGCCGATGCAATGTAAAAACCCAGTTTGTTCATGGTGCTTGCCTTTCAGCGTCCATCGCGATCGCGTTGGCGACCATCACCCCGGCCACGGCTGTCCTGCCCGGAGGAAGAAAAATTCGGCGTCGGCGGAGTGGCGCCCGCAGGTGAGCCGGGGGCCGGCTCCGCCGCACCGCCCGCAGCAGTCATTTGCATGATCTTGTCCAGCGGCAAATACAGCAAATTGGAGCCTTGACGGCTCTCCACCAGAACCTTGGTGACATTGGTGTAGACCTGCTGCATGGTGTCGATGTAGAGCCGGTCGCGGGTGACCTGCGGCGCCTTTTGGTATTCGGACAGAATGGCCTTGAAGCGTTGGGCATCGCCCTGTGCCTGAGCAACGATGCGCGACTTGTAACCCTGAGCCTCCTCGCGCAAGCGAGAGGCGGTACCTGCGGCACGGGGAATCACGTCGTTGGCGTAGGCTTCGGCCTCATTTTTGGCACGTTCGCGCTCTTGCCCCGCCTTGAGCACATCGTCAAATGAAGACTGCACCTGTTCAGGCGGACGCACCCCGCCTTGCTGCAAGTTGATGCCCACGACCTCAATGCCGACGTTGTAACGGTCGAGGATGGCTTGCATGATGGTGCGCACGCGGGGGCCAATTTGATCTCGATCCTCGGACAAAGCAGCGTCCATGCGCATGCTGCCAACCACTTCACGCACAGCCGTCTCGGCGGCCTGCACCACGGCATCGATGGGGTTTTTGGATTCGAACAAATAAGCCCTGGCGTCGGTCAGCCGGTACTGAACGGCAAATTTGATCTCCAGAATGTTTTCGTCCTCGGTCAGCATGGCCGACTCGCGCAGGCCGGTGGCGGCAATGACGGTATCGCGCCCGATGTCCAGAGAGCGGATTTGGGTCACAAAAACCAGTTCATGGCGCTGCACGGGCCAAGGCATGCGCCAGTTAAAACCTGCCCCCACCGTGGAGTGGTATTTGCCAAACTGGGTGATCACCGCCTGCTGACCTTCCTGAACGATGAAAAATCCCGAAGCCAACCAGAGCACCAGCAGCACGCCCCCCACCAAACCGGCACCGATCCCGGCCCCCTTGAAGTTGGGTGGAGGAGGTTCACCCTGCCCCCCTTGGCCCCCACCGTTGCCCCGCCCCCCGCGCTGGCCCAGCAAACGGCCCAGCTTCTGGTTGAAGTCACGCCACAGCTCATCCAGGTCCGGAGGACCCGATGAGGGGCGTTGGGGCCGGTTTTCCTGGGGAGGCTCGGGGGTTTGTTCGGGGCCATTGCCCTCGCCCCGCCCCCAACGTCCGTCATTGAGGTTGAAGACCCCTCGCAGGCGTGACCAACCGCTGGAGATGTGATGGGTAAAAGTGCTCATGTCAATGTGTCTGAGATCCATGTTTCGGATTGTGCCCAATTTTCAGCCTGAGTCGGTAAAGCCCGTTCGGCCAACGCCTGACGCAGTAGGGGCAATCCGGCGCCGGTCGTGGCACTGACGAAAACCCTTTCCACCGGCCGGCCATCGATCAGGTACTGGTCACGCCCATGAAAGGGGCGTTGTTCAGGGGCCAAAGCGTCGAACTTGTTGAACACCAAAAGTTGCGGCACCTGATCGGCGCCGATCTCGCGCAACACCGACAAAACCTGCTGAATTTGCTCTGGGTGGTCGGGATTGGCGGCATCGACCACGTGCAACAGCAACTGTGCTTGAGCGGCCTCTTGCAAAGTGGCCTGGAAGGCCTCGATCAACCCGTGCGGCAAATCCCGGATGAACCCCACCGTGTCCGACAACGAAACCGAGCGTCCCTGACCTTGGGCATCGCCCAAATAAAGTTGGCGTGTGGTGGTGTCCAGGGTCGCAAACAACTGGTCGGCGGCGTAGGCCCGTGCCTTGACCAAGGCGTTGAACAGGGTTGACTTGCCCGCGTTGGTGTAGCCCACCAGTGAAATGCCGAAATGGGCGCTGTGGTCACGCCTGCGGCGCTGGGTGTGGCGCTGCCGTTTGACTTGTTCCAGCCGGTCTTTGGTGCGTCGCATGGCCTCGCCAATCATGCGTCGATCCAGCTCGATCTGGGTTTCGCCCGGGCCGCCGCGTGCGCCGATACCGCCCCGTTGGCGTTCCAGGTGAGACCAACGCCGCACCAAGCGGGTGCTGAGGTATTGCAGCCGGGCCAATTCGACCTGTAACTTGCCCTCGTGGCTGCGTGCGCGTTGGGCAAAAATTTCCAGAATCACCAGCGTCCGGTCGTAAACGGGCAGGCCCAGGGTGCGTTCCAGATTGCGTTGCTGGGCCGGGCTCAGAGCTTGGTCGAACAGGACTTCCTGAGCCCCGTGTTGTTCGGCCAGCGCCTTGATTTCATCGGCTTTGCCGCTGCCCACGAACAAAGCGGCATCCGGAGCCTGGCGCTTGCAAGTCAGCCGGGCCACCGGATCCAAACCAGCGGTGCGCGCGAGTTCAGCCAGCTCGGCCAGATCTTGGTCAAAATGGGGCAAACCCAAATCCACCCCCACCAGCAAGGCTGGAGTGGCAGACCGGAGTCGGTTCTCGCTCAAGCCGGGGTGGACTCGCCGGCGTCGCTGACCGTGAAATTCACGGCTCGGCCGGGCACGATCGTGGAGATGGCGTGTTTGTAGACCATTTGGGTGACTGTGTTGCGCAGCAACACCACATACTGGTCGAAGGACTCTATCTGGCCCTGCAGCTTGATGCCGTTGACCAGATAGATGGAGACGGGGACATGCTCACGGCGCAACAGGTTCAGGAAAGGGTCCTGCAGCAATTGTCCTTTGTTGGTCACGATATGCTCCGTGTTCGGGGTGTTGATGATGGCATAACCATACCACAGTCTGGAAAGACTCTAGTCGGCATAGGGGTTGTGCGAGGTTTTCATTTCGATCCGCAAAGGCGTCCCTTCGAGGTCAAAGGCTTTGCGGAATCGCCCTTCCAGAAATCGTTTGTAGCTGTCGGTGACGTGTTCCAGTGAATTGCCATGTACCACGATCACGGGCGGGTTCATGCCGCCCTGGTGGGCATAACGCGGCTTGGGCCGAAACATGCCCGCGCGCTTGGGCGACTGAAACTGAACCGCTTCTTGCAGCAAGCGGGTCAGCACCGGCGTAGGCATTTTGCACATGGCCGCCTTGTAGGCCGATTGCAGTGACTGCCACAAGGGGCCCAATCCCTGACGCTTTTTGGCCGAAATCAGGTGAATGCGGGCAAACTTCAGGAACGACAAACGGGTTTCGATCGAGCGCTGCAGCAACTCCCGCTGGTAAGCGTCGACGGCATCCCACTTGTTGACCGCCAGCACCACGGCGCGACCACTTTCCAGGATGTAGCCTGCAATGTGCGCATCTTGATCGGTGATGCCCTGGGTGGCGTCGAGCAACAACAAAACCACATGTGCCGACTCAATGGCCTGCAAGGTTTTGACGACCGAAAATTTTTCGATCGCCTCAAACACCTTGCCTTTGCGCCGCAAGCCGGCGGTGTCGATCAGTTCGTACTTCTGACCGCCTTTTTCAAACGGCACCTGGATGGCGTCGCGGGTGGTCCCGGGCAGATCAAACGCCACCAGACGCTCCTCTCCCAACCACGTGTTGATCAAAGTGGATTTGCCCACATTGGGGCGACCGGCCACGGCCAGACGAATGACCCCTTCCTCGGCGGCAGCGTCATCCTCATCCTCCAAGCCAGCAAACAAGGGGTCAAGGGCCGCCTCCAACATGCTGCGGATGCCCTGCCCATGGGCGGCCGAAATCGGCAACACCTCGCCCAAGCCCAGTTCGTAGAACTCGGACAATTGGGGGCCCGACTGCATGCCCTCGGCCTTATTGGCCACCAGCAGGCATGACTTGCCCAGTCGGCGCAGGTATTTGGCGATGTCGTGATCCTGCGCTGACAAGCCTTCGCGGGCATCGACAACGAAAATCACGGCGTCGGACTCGGCCACGGCCTGCTGGGTCTGGCGCGCCATTTCCTTGAAAATCCCGCTGCTGGCGTCGGGCTCGAAGCCGCCGGTATCGATCACAATGAACTCACGGGCACCCAAACGGGCATTGCCATAGTGGCGATCGCGGGTCAAGCCGGCAAAGTCGGCCACGATGGCGTCGCGGGTTTTGGTGATCCGGTTGAACAGCGTCGATTTACCCACATTGGGGCGACCGACCAAAGCAAGGACAGGCTTCATGACAGTTCTTGCTCAGGGCGTGCGCAGGGCGCGCACCAAGCCATCGCGCGTCACCAGCAACACGGTGTCGTTGCGTTGCAGCGGAGGCGCCACCAAAGGGGATCCATCGAGACGGATCCGGTTGACCAATTGCCCCTTTTGGCGGTCGAGCAAATAAACCTGACCGTCCTCGTCGCCGACCCAGATCGCCTTGTCAGTCACCAAGGGGGCCGACAAACGGCGGTATTTGAGGCGATCCGACTCCCAGATGCGGTCGCCGTTTTCGATTTGCCAGGCCAGCAGCAGGCCATTGGATTCAACCCCCACCAGCACCCCCCCTTGCCCCGAGATGCCCTGGTCCCCTTGCGAACTGCGCGACCACAACACTTGACCTCGGCTGGCATCGATACACCCTACTTGAGACAAATAGGCGCGGGCACAAATCAGCCGACCCTGGCGGCTGGACAGACCCACCACATCGACCAAACGCTCGAGGTCGTTGAGCCCGCGCGAATTGGCAAACGGTGCATCCCAAACCAGTTGCCCACTGGTGGGGTCAAAACCGGTCAAACGACCCGATAAACCCGCGACCAGGGTGTTCTGAAAAGCCATCAGGGTTCCGGCCTGTCGCAAGACCAGGGGCTCGCCCGGACGGGCTTGGGACCACAGCGTGCGACCGCTGGCGCCATCAAAGGCTTGCACGGTGCGATCGGCCATGAGCACGAACACCCGGTCACCAGCCACCAGGGGCGGGGTAAAGACTTGCGCCGGCAAGGTCTGGCGCCAAGTTTCCTTGCCTTGTGCCATGACAATCAGGACATTGTTGCGAGTGACCACCGCGTGGCGTTGGCCGTCACTGCCCACGCCCGCCGACAAAGGCTGACCCAAGGCAACCCGCTCGGTGATCTTGCCATCGCTCAGTTGCAGGGCCAGCACCTCGCCAGCCTGATTGGCCATCACCACCTGACCAGCGGGTGTGAAAACAGGCATCAGCGGCACCGACATGCGTCCGACGGAGGCACTCCAGAGGGTCTGCACCGGCTGGGTTTCGGGCACCTGAGTCAATGGTGCGGGTTTCGGTCGTGACGTCCCGCAGGCGGCCAACACACACGCTGCACCCAGAATCAGCAGTCGACGAGCCAATACGGCACAGCGGGATGGGGTCATGATTTCTCCTGTGGCTGTATCCCCAGAGGGGCCAACTTGATTTCCAGCCAGCGACGGCCGTCACTGCCCGCAGGATGTCCCTGCCAGGCCTTGAGGTACGAGGCTTTGGCGGCATCGGGCTGTTGTTGCAAAGCCGCCCAATCGCCCAGCATTTCGTCGAGCAAGGGTTGCATGGCGGCAGGCACCTTGCGATCGAGCGTGCCTTTGGCGGCAGACCAATCCTGAGCCTGCATCTGCAAACTGGCCAGGCGCAATGCCGCCAATGCGGTCAGGCCTTCGTCATCGGATTGCTTCAGCACGACCTGCAAGGCAGCCATGGCCTTGTCCGGGGAACCTTTGGACTCGTGAACACGAGCGGCCAGCAAAGCGGCGTGCTGGGTGATGACGGCCGAGGCATAACGGCTTTGGATATCACCCAAAGCCCGTTCGAGCAAAGTCATGTCGCCTTGTCGAACCGCCTGCTCGACCGAATCGTAGAGCACAGCCGCCTGACTGGCGTTGCGTCGCTCGTACCAGCGCCAACCGTTCCAGCCGGCATACGCGCCCAAAATCACAATCAACACCCAGGAGATCAGGTTGCCCCAACGGTTCCAGAAATGCTTGATCTGGTCGATCTGTTCTTGTTCTTCGAGGTTAAGTTGAGTGGCCATGGTCAAGTGTGAATAAGCAAGCTGGGATTTTAGGCGGGTTCAACACCGGCACGGGTCGCCCGCAAAGATGGGGCCCATTCGGCCCACCGGCTGATGTCGGCCAGGCGCTGAGCACCCTGCCCGTCGCGAAGTGCTTTGATCGCCACCTGGCCGTTGCGGATTTCTTGCTCGCCAAACACCAAGGCATATCGGGCACCGCTGGCGTCGGCTTTTTTGAACTGGCTTTTCATGCTGCCCATGCCCTCGCCCTGGGCGGCGTGCATCTGCACCGCAACACCTGCCCCGCGCAGGTGTTGCAACAAAGACATCACCTGCGGCAAAGGGTTGGCGTCGGGAACGATGGCATACACATCGGGCGCCGGTGCCTCAGGCCAAAGCCCGGCCTCGCGCGCCAACTCGAGGACACGCTCAACACCCAGGGCCCAGCCAACCGCCGGTGCAGGCTTGCCTCCGACCTGTTCAATCAGGTAGTCGTACCGACCGCCACCACACACCGTACCTTGGGAGCCCAAACGATCGGTGATGAATTCAAACACGGTCAGGTTGTAATAATCCATGCCGCGCACCAGGCGCGGGTTGATGCGATAGGTCACGCCGTTGGCATCCAAAATGGCACGCACCGCTTCAAAATGCGATCGGGATGCCGCGCCCAAATGATCGATCAGTTTCGGAGCGGATTCAACCACCGACTGCATGGCCGGATTCTTGCTGTCCAGGATCCGCAGGGGGTTGCTGTGCAAACGGCGGCGGGCATCTTCGTCGAGGGCATCGGCATGCGCCTCGAAATGAGCGATCAGGGCCGCCCGGTGCTGTGCCCGCTCTGCAGGCTGGCCCAGGCTGTTGATCTCTAGGCGCACATCGGTCAGGCCCAGTTCTTGCCACAACCGGTGAGCCATCAGGATCAGCTCGGCATCGACCTCGGCCCCCGCAAAACCCAGGGCCTCCGCCCCGATTTGGTGAAATTGGCGATAGCGACCCTTTTGCGGGCGCTCATGACGAAACATGGGCCCCATGTAATACATCCGCTTGCCGCCTTCGTAGAGCAAATTGTGTTCGACCGTGGCACGCACCACCCCGGCAGTAGCCTCGGGACGCAAGGTCAGCGAGTCGCCATTGAGGCGATCCTCGAATGAGTACATCTCTTTCTCGACAATATCGGTGACTTCGCCCAGGCCACGCACGAACAAGGCCGTGGGCTCGACAATGGGCGTGCGGATGTTGCGATAGCCATGGCGCCGCATGAGGTCGCGCACCAACCCCTCCAGCCATTCCCAGGCATGGGAATCTGCGGGCAAGAGATCGTTCATGCCTTTGACGGCGGTCAGTTTGTCAGCCATGGAAATTCAAGCGTTCAGGATTGCACGGGTTGCGACCCGTAGCGTTTTTCAATGTATTGTTCAACCATGCGGTGAAACTCGGCGGCAATGCTCTCGCCGCGCAGGGTGGCCACTTTCTCGCCATCGACAAACACCGGTGCAGCCGGCGATTCACCGGTGCCCGGCAGACTGATCCCGATGTTGGCGTGCTTGCTCTCGCCGGGACCGTTGACGATGCAGCCCATGACGGCCACTTTGAGGTTTTCAACACCGGGGTAGCGGGCGCGCCACACAGGCATGTGGGCACGCAAGTGGTCATCGATTTGCTTGGCCAGTTCCTGAAAAGTCGTGCTGGTCGTGCGGCCGCAGCCCGGACAAGCGGTGACGCTGGGCACAAACACCCGCAAACCCAGCGCTTGCAAGATTTCGGTGGCAATCACCACCTCCTGGGTGCGGGACTCGCCGGGTTGCGGGGTGAGCGATACCCGAATGGTGTCGCCGATGCCCTCTTGCAACAAAATCGACAAGGCGGCCGTGGAAGCGACCGTGCCTTTGGTGGCCATGCCCGCCTCGGTCAAACCCAGGTGCAAGGGGTAACGACAACGCCTGGCCAGCTCGCGGTAAACCGCAATCAGGTCTTGCACGCCACTGACTTTGCAACTCAGCAAGACCTGTTCAGGGCGCATGCCCAAGGCCACAGCCCGCTCGGCCGACTGGATGGCCGAGGTGATCAAGGCCTCGTACATGACTTGGCGCGATTCGAAAGGTTGGGGTCGGGTGGCGTTGGCGTCCATCAGCCGGGCCAGCAAATCTTGATCCAGGCTGCCCCAGTTGACTCCGATGCGAACCGGCTTGTCCCACTTCAGAGCCGCCTCCACCATCTGGGCAAACTGCTTGTCCTGCTTGTCCCCCCGGCCCACATTGCCAGGATTGATGCGGTACTTGGACAAGGCCTCGGCACAGCCAGGATGGTCGGACAGCAATCGGTGTCCGTTGTAATGGAAATCACCCACCAGCGGGACATCGATGCCCATCCGGTCGAGCTGCTCGCGAATTTCGGGCACCGCCCTGGCGGCTTCGTCGTTATTGACCGTGATGCGCACCACTTCCGAACCGGCCAGCGCCAGTTCTTTGACCTGAATCGCGGTTCCAATCACATCCGCCGTGTCGGTGTTGGTCATCGACTGCACCCGCACCGGGGCATCTCCGCCGATGGTGACAATGCGACTTTGCCACTTGACCGTGGCCTGCAAAGAACGACGCGGGGCCGGCTGGGCCACAGCGATCGGGTTGGGGTCAGGATGGCTCATGGTTTCTGGGCGGCTGGGGCGGGCGTGCCAACGGCATTGGCGGGGGTGGGTGATGCGACAGGCGCAGCCATGGGAGCCGAAACAGCGGCTCCGGATGCGCCGGGATTGGCCTGCGCGTTGGCATCGGCCGGGGCTTCCGAGGCCGCGGGCGGCGCAACCTCGGGGGCCGGGTTGGGCGGCAATCCCGGGGCCTCCACCGAGGTACTGAGCCGGCTCTCGACGCTGGCTTGCATGCCCAAAGCGACCCACAACATCAGAAAAACAGCCAACAAGCCCAGAGCCAGCCAAATTTTGGAGGCCGTCTGCGATCGGTTGACCACGCCGCCCAATGGCTCGCTGATGGCCGCCGTGACACGCACCGAGCGCATGGGATCCGGGTCGGGGATGCCCGCCAGCACCGGACTGGCGTCGATTTTGAGTTGCCGGCACACGCTCATGGCCAACGCGCGGGCAAACACCAGATCGGGCAGGTCATTCCAGCGGTCATCCTCCAGGGCGCGAATGCGATCAAGGGGCACGCGCAAGGTAGTGGCCATCACCGAGATGTGGATGCCTTTGGCTTCGCGCGCCTTTTTGAGCAGGGCTCCCGCGCTGGCAGAGCCTGCGGGGGGCATGACGTTGGCAACTTCAGTGGTCATGGTGAGCCTGGGAGCTGGGTGAGATCATGATGGGGGTACGGGTCATGCGTTTGCCGACATCGGTGCGATCCTTGACATCGCCTGCCAACTGTCCGCAGGCCGCATCGATATCGTCCCCCCGGGTCTTACGGACTGTAGTCACAAAACCCTGGTCTTGCAAACGGTTCGCAAAATCCTGCACTTGTCGGGCGTCCGAACGACGCAAGCCTGAAGCCGGGAAAGGGTTGAAGGGAATCAGGTTGAATTTGGCCGAAACGCCGCGCCCGGCGCCATGACGCATGAGCTCTATCAGCTCCCGGGCGTGCTCGGGCTGGTCGTTGACCCCATCGAGCATGCAGTACTCGAACGTGATGAAGTCACGCGGGGCGGCATCGAGGTAGCGCAAGCAGGCCTGCATCAGCTCAACCAGGGGATATTTGCGGTTGATGGGCACCAGAGAATCCCGCAAGGCATCGGTGGGCGCGTGCAGAGAAACCGCCAGCGCCACTGGACAGTCTTGCGCAAGGCGATCGATCATGGGCACCACACCCGAGGTCGAGACGGTCAGGCGGCGGCGCGAAATGCCATATCCGTGGTCGTCGAGCATGGCCCGCAACGCGGGCACCAAGGCGTGATAGTTCTGCAATGGCTCGCCCATGCCCATCATCACCACGTTGCTGATGACGCGCTCATGGAAACCTTGGCGGCGACGCAGGAAATGCTCGGCATGCCAGAGCTGTGCCAGGATCTCGGCGGTGCTCAGGTTGCGACTGAAACCCTGATGGCCCGTGGAGCAAAATCGGCACCCCACAGCGCAACCCGCCTGCGAGGACACGCACAGCGTGCCTCGGTCGTCTTCCGGAATGAACACCGACTCGATGGCATTGCCGTCGCCCACATCAAACAACCACTTCAGGGTGCCGTCAGCCGATTCATGCTGGGAGATGACGGGTAAAGGCAGCACATGCGCTGATTCCGAGAGCTTGCTGCGCAAACTCTGAGCCAGGTCGGTCATGTGTGAAAAATCAGCCACCCCGCGCTGGTGCATCCAACGAAACAACTGGGTGGCACGAAACGGTTTTTCACCCAAGCCGATGCAATGGCCGATCAGGCCATCACGGTCGAAATCGAGGAGATTGACGCGCATGGTCCTGGATGGCGGGGCAAGGCGGTCAAGGCCGCCCAGCCTCAACGGCTGTGAATGTTCAGGCCTGCAAAAAAGAAGGCCACTTCGTTGCGCGCAGTCTCGGGACCGTCAGAGCCATGCACGGCGTTGGCATCGATGCTGTCGGCGAAATCGGCGCGGATGGTGCCGGGAGCGGCCTTCTTGGGGTCGGTCGCGCCCATCAGGTCGCGGTTTTTGAGGATGGCGTTGTCGCCCTCGAGCACCTGGATCATGACCGGGCCGGAAACCATGAAATCAACCAGATCCTTGAAGAAAGGACGTTCTTTGTGGACGGCATAAAAAGCCTCGGCCTCGGCGCGTGACAGATGAGCCATGCGGGCGGCAATGACTTTGAGGCCGGCGGCCTCAAAACGGGCGTAAATCTGGCCGATGACGTTTTTGGCGACGGCGTCGGGCTTGATGATCGAGAGGGTGCGTTCGATGCTCATGATGTGGTTTTTCCCTGATGTGATTAACCCCTCATTGTAGCAAGAAGAGGGCCCCTGCAGGCCCAAAGGGCATGAGCCTCAGGGCTTGCGGCGCTGTTTGCGACGCTGCCGCTGACGGGCGAGGCTGTCGGCCCCCACTGAACGCTGAGGTTTTGAAGCGGCCGAGCCGCGCGGGCCGGCTTTGGCCGATCGCATCAGCGCCTCGACATCGGCGTGATCAAGTTCCATCCAGACACCCCGTTTGAGGCCCCGGGGCAACACCATGGCCCCATAACGGATTCTGATCAGGCGGCTGACCGCATGCCCCAGCGCCTCAAAGAGGCGGCGAACCTCGCGGTTACGGCCTTCAGCGATGGTCACCCGGTACCAGCAATTGGCGCCTTCTCCACCGCCCTCCTCGATGGAAATCAGCTGAGCAGGGCCGTCTTCGAGTTCGATGCCCTGGGTCAGGCGCTGTTTTTCTTCGACCGACAGGGCTCCCAACACCCGCACGGCGTATTCACGCTCGGTGCCAAACCTTGGGTGCATCAGCTGATTGGCCAATTCGCCCGAGTCGGTGAACAGCAACAGGCCCTCGGTGTTGAGGTCCAACCGCCCCACCGACTGCCATTTGCCGTGCTGCAAACGTGGCAGGTTGCGAAACACGGTGGGTCGGTTTTGCGGGTCGTCCAAAGTGACCACTTCGCCCACTGGTTTGTGATAGGCCAACACACGGGGCAGCTGGGCTTGGGCGCGCCAACGCACCAAGCGACCATTGACCTTGATCTGGTCACCGGCCTTGACGCGTTGGCCCACATGGGCAGGCTGTTGATTGACGCTGACCACCCCTTGGGCAATCAGACGCTCCATTTCCAGGCGAGAGCCCAATCCCGACTGGGCCAGCACCTTGTGCAGTTTGGGGGCTTCGGGCTCGGGAGAAAGCACCCGCTTGCCAGGGTCAGGCGTCTCCTGATCGCGATCAAACGAACCCGACACCAATTCATCGAAGCGCACGCCTTTCATGAGGCGGCTTCGGCGGAGTCAACAGGCACCTCGGGCTCAGCTGGACCCAGTTCCTCAAATCCTGGCAAGGATTGCAAACCCATGCCGGGGCTGTGAGGGTCTTGCAAAGCTGGCAGTTGATCGAGGGAGGTCAAACCCAAGTCATCCAGAAACTGGCGGGTGGTGGCGTACAGCGCAGGTCGCCCCACGGTCTCGCGGTGGCCGATCACCTCCACCCAGCCGCGGTCTTCGAGTTGCTTGATCACCGTGCTGTTGATGGTCACCCCGCGAATGTCTTCCATGTCGCCCCGCGTGACGGGCTGGCGGTAAGCGATGATGGCCAGAGTTTCCAGGGCAGCTCGGGTGTATTTGGGGGGCTTTTCGGGGTGCAAGCGATCGAGGTATTCGCGCATCTCGGGCCGGCTCTGGAAACGCCAACCGCTGGCGACTTGCACCAGTTCGACACCTTTTTGAGCCCATTCCAGGGCCAGATCATCAAGCAACTCGCGCAGGGTGTCCGCACCCAGAGCCTCATTGAACAGCACCCGCAGATCGCGCATGGGCAGGGGGTGGGCAGAACAAATGAGAGCGGTCTCCAGGACGCGCCGGGCTTGCTGGGTATTCATTGCTTGAAATTGTAGCCCAGCCCCAATAGGGTCAGGCACTCGGCCATGTCGGCAGGAGGTTCAACCGTCCAGGACAACTCGGCCTGGGTGATCGGATGGCGCAAGGACAGGCGCCATGCGTGCAAGGCCTGGCGGTGCATCTCCCCCCACGCTTTGCCCCCATAGAGTTCGTCGCCCACCAGCGGAAAGCCGGCGTGCGCCAGATGAACCCGGATCTGGTGCGTGCGCCCGGTTTGCAGGCGGCAATGCAACAGCGCGTGGGCGGGGCCTTGGGCCAAGGGCTCGATCAGCGTCTGCGCCGGCTTGGCCCCGCTGGACAGGTCGGCCAAAACCGCCATGCGCAGACGGTTTTTGGGGTCACGACCGATGGCCCCCTCCAGGGACCAGAGGCTGGTGTGAGGCCAACGGCCCTGAACCAGCGCGAGGTACTCGCGTTTGACCCTGCGCTCGGCAATGGCCTGCACCAGCGCATCCATGGCCGGGCGGCTGCGGGCAACCATCATCAGGCCGCTGGTGTCCTTGTCCAGCCGATGCACGATGCCCGCACGTGGCAAGGCCCGTGCCTTGGGGTCCAGCGCCAACAAGCCGTTGAGCAAAGTGCCGCGCCAGTGTCCCGGTGCCGGATGCACCACCAAGCCGGCTGGCTTCAGGATGACCCGCAGGTGTTCATCACAATACACGCTGTTCAGGGGCATGTCCTCGGGGGTGTAGGCCAAGCTTTCTTCGGTCGGGCGCAAGGACACCTGCAGGGTGACTCCAGCGCTGACCCGGGTCGAGGGCTTGATCAGGGCCTGGCCCTGCGCATCGGAGACATCGCCTTGGACGATCAAGTGTTGCAAATGACTGCGCGAGAACTCGCCCAGCAAACTGGCCAGCGCTTTGTCCAGCCGTTCACCATGCAAAATGGCCGGCACCTGCAAAATGCGGCGTTCGATCTGCTGATCCTCTTCCAAATCGGGGTCGACCAGCGGTCCATCTATGACCGATAATGCAGGTGTTTTGTCAATCAAAGGGGGCTGCGTGCTCATGCTGCAACGATTATCCGCTGTTCTGATGGCGCTGGTTTTGGTCGCCTGCGCCACCGTGCAGGATCCCACTGCCGGCTGGAGCGTCGACAAAATCTACTCGGAAGCACGCGACGAGATGGGCAGCTTGCGCTATGAAAAAGCCATCCAGCTGTTTGAAAAACTCGAAGGCCGGGCGGCGGGCACCGTACTGGCTCAACAAGCCCAGTTGGAAAAAGCCTACGCCCACTACAAAAACAAAGAAACCGCGCTGGCCGCCTCAACCCTGGATCGATTCATCAAAATCCACCCGGCCAGTCCTGCGCTCGATTACGCCTTGTACCTCAAAGGGGTGATCCACTTCAATGACGAGACCGGCTTTCTGGACTTCCTGACCAAGCAGGACATGGCCGACCGTGACCAAAAGGCGGCCAAAGAGTCTTTCGATGCATTCAAAGAACTCATCACCCGGTTTCCGGACTCGCGCTACAGCGAAGACGCCCGTTTGCGCATGGCCTACATGGTCAACACCCTGGCTCGCTCCGAACTCAATGTGGCGCGCTACTACTACAAACGTGGCGCTTATGTGGCTGCCCTGAACCGGCTCCAAACCGCCATCCAGGACTACCCTGGAACGCCTGCCATCAAAGATGCACTGGAGTTGCTGGCTCAATGTTATGACCAACTGGGTCTGACCCAGCTGCGCGACGACACCCGTCGGGTGCTGGCTCTGAATTACCCCGAGTCTGCGACCCAAAAGCCGGCTCCCAAAGCGTGGTGGAAGCTCTGGTGATCCCTTGAGGCCGTGTGGGCTCAGGGCACAGGCATGGGGTTCAGGGCGGCGCCCTCAATCTGCGCAGTGCCTCCAGCAGCACATCCGTTGATGAGATGCGAGACATGTCGGGCAGGGCTCGCATCAGGCTTTTGCCATAACCCGTATTGGCCAGCCGGCTGTCACACACCACCAACACGCCCCGATCCGTTTCACGCCGGATCAGTCGGCCCGCGCCCTGTTTGAGGGCGACTGCCGCCTCAGGAATGAAATAATCATTGAAAGGCCGGCGCCCCTGGGCTTCGAGTTGGCGCGACCGCGCCTCGACCAGAGGATCATTGGGCGGGGGAAAAGGCAATTTGTCAATGATCACGGCTTGCAAAGCATCGCCGGGCACATCAAAGCCTTCCCAGAAACTGGCCGTGGCCACCAGCACGCAACCGCGCCCCTGCACGCCGTCACCCTGCCGAAAACGATCGGTCAACTCGCGCTTGGACCCCTCACCCTGTACCAGCACATCGAGCTCGTCACCCAGGGTCCGGGTCAGGTGCTCGCCGATGTGGCGCAGGGCGCGCATCGTGGTGGTCAGCACCAGCGTGCGCCCGCCCAGAATGCGCCCCACCTTCTCGGCCAATTGGGCCACCGCCTGGCTGTGCCCCGGATCCTGCGGCGTCACCATCTCACGCGGCACGAACAACACGCCCTGTCGCTTGTAATCGAAGGGGCTTTGTACGCGCAAGACCCGCGCCGATTGCAAGCCGCAAGGCTCGGTGAACCAACTCAGCCCCTCATCATGACCCAGCGTGGCGCTGGTGAAGACCCACGACTTCGCTGGCTCGGGGGGATGGGTCGGATCGTCATCCAGCTCAGACTCGAAACCGGGGGCGATCGCCAGTTGTTTGCGAAACAAGTCGCCAATGTCCAACGGGCTCTCGGTGATGCGCACCCCGGATCCCAGTTCGGCCCAGCGCACCCGTCCGGCCTCGGGCGGTGCCAGAAATCGGTCGACCACCCCGGCGTGCTCGATCAGGCGCTCTTGCAAACGCACGAAATCGGGGGCGGCCTCTGACACCGGTTCGAGGGCCTCGACAACCGAATTGGCCACAGCGGTCAATTGGCGACAGGCGTCCCCGAAGGCTTGCGGGTCAACCCCTTGAGGGGCGGCTTCGGCCCAGGCCAGGCGACCGCTGGCGTCGTGAGCAAAGAGCAGGCGCAAATCACGTGCAGCTTTTTCGAGGGCGGCACTGAGCTGAGCCCAGTCGTTGGCCCCACGGGCATGGGTCATCCCTGCGCCCAACAGGTCGCGAGCCAGATCGATCCATTGGTTGCTGGTGAGGTGATGGCCTAAAAAATTCACCCCGGTCTCATTGAGTTGATGCGCTTCGTCAAAAATGACCGCATCCACAGTCGGTAGAAGCTCAGCCATCCCGGACTCGCGCACCGACAAATCAGCAAAAAACAAATGGTGGTTGATCACCACCACCTCGGCCGCCAGAGCCTCTTTGCGGGCGGCCATGAGGTGACAGTCTTTGTATTGGGCACACTCGCTGCCCAAGCAGTTATCGCGATGGGATGTGATGTAGGGAATCAATGGCGAACGCTCATCGAGTCCAGGCATCTCAGCCAGGTCGCCGGTGCGCGTCCCGTGTGCCCACTTTTCGACCCGGGCCAGAGCCCGCACACTGGCTCGATCGGGCAGCAGCGCTTCTTGCCGCGCCAATTCGAGGCGATGTAAACACAGGTAGTTGGCGCGCCCCTTGAGCAAGGCGAGCTTGACTGGCAAACCCAAGGCTTGCGCCAGTTGCGGCAGATCGCGCCCAAACAACTGATCTTGCAAGTTCTTGGTCGCTGTGGACACCAGGACCCGCTGGCCACTGAGCAGTGCGGGCACCAGATAAGCAAACGTTTTGCCCACGCCGGTCCCGGCCTCGACCACCAGGGCTGAACGATCGGTGATGGCCTGGGCAACCGCCATGGCCATCTCGGTTTGGCCACTGCGGGGTTTGAAATGTGGATCGACCCGTGCCAGCAGGCCATCGGGCTCGAACACCGAGCGAACCATGGCCATCAAGTCGGCGTGAGCGCTCAAGGCTGCCTCGGGGGTTGAGCGGGTGCAGCGTCGGACGGCCGGGCGACCCCTCGCCCGCGCTGCTCATGGGCTTCACGTCGTTCTTGCGCCTTGACCCTTTGGGCTTCGGCCTTGTGTTGGCGCAACTCGGCTTCCAGGCTGCGTTGACGCACCGTGATGGGTCGCAAGGCCTCGGACCGGGCCCACTGAACATCGCGTTTGCAATCGTTGACCTGAAGTTTCTGGTAGCACTGGCGATTCCGGGTTTCAAACTGAGCCTCGATGTCACTGCGTTCGGCCTTGACTCGATCGAGTTCGGCCTGCAATTCGGGCGTGGCGCATGCGGCGGCACTGAACAGGCAAGCCAGCGCCAACACCCCGGGAAAGGCCAGGGTCTTCATGTGAGTGAGGTGTCCACAGTACGGCGCTGCAATGACAAAAACTCGGCCGACTGCATTTCTTGCAGGCGCGATACGGTCCGGGGAAATTCGTGCGCCAGTGGTCCCTCGGTGTAGAGTTGCTCGGGCTCGCACTCGGCCGACAAAATCAGTTTGACGCGCCGGTCGTAGAGAACATCGACCAGCCAGGTGAATCGACGTGCCTCAGAGGCCATGCGCACCGGCATGTGCGGCACATCGCTCAGAAAGACACTGTGGAACTGGCTGGCGATCTCCAGATAATCATTTTGCGAGCGCGGTCCGCCACACAGCGCTTTGAAATCGAACCACACCAATCCCCCCGCACGGCGGCGAGCCTGGATGACACGCGACTCGATGTGGAGGGTCGGGTCCTCGTCACCCGATTCGGCCAGGCGATTGAATGTATCGGTCATGGCAGCATCGGCCGCCTCGCCCCAGGGAGTGTGATACAGGTCGGCCGATTCGAGCGTGCGGCGGCGATAGTCAACGCCGGCATCGACGTTGATCACTTCGAGTTGCTGATTGAGCAACGCAATGGCCGGCAAAATGCGGTCGCGGTGCAAGCCGCCCGGGTACAGGTCATCGGGTTTGAAATTGGAGGTGGTGACGAAGCCAACGCCGTGCTTGAAGAGCGAATCGAGCAGGCGATGCAAGATCATGGCGTCGGTGATGTCGGCCACATGAAATTCGTCGAAACAAATCAGCTTGTATCGCTTGGCGATGTTGGCGCCCAGCACATCCAGCGGATTGACCGTGCCCTGCAAGGCGCGTAATTCGCGGTGCACTTCGCGCATGAACTCATGAAAGTGCAAGCGCGTCTTGCGCACGATGGGCACGGCTGAATAAAAGCAATCCATCAGAAAGCTTTTGCCGCGCCCTACCCCGCCGTACATGTAGACCCCGCGCGGTATGGCGGGGTGATTGATCATTTTTTTCAGTCGATTGGCCCGCTTTTCTTTGTAGGCCGCCCAGTCGGTGGCGCAACGCTCGAGGGCTGCCACTGCCGCCAATTGGGCCGGGTCGCTGGCATAACCCCGGCTCTTGAGTTCTTGTTGGTAGTTTTCGGTGACTGACATGGGCATGATTTTGCCTGAGCCCGAAAGACTTTTCAGGTGCAGGAGACTGTGAAGGCCTCACGCCTTTCACCCCTCACCCCCAACCCCTCTCCCCGAGAGCCAGAGGCCTGGGTAAGGGCACCTTCCCCTCTCCCTGAGGGAGAGGGGTCAGGGGTGAGGGCTCATTCCCCTCTCCCTGAGGGAGAGGGGGGAGGTGCCTCAGAAGTTGAGCGTGCGCTTGTCCACGGCCAACGCCGCCTCTTTGGTCGCTTCAGACAAAGAGGGGTGGGCGTGACAGATGCGGGCGATGTCTTCAGCACTGGCCTTGAACTCCATCGCCACCACCGCCTCGGCGATCAGCTCGCTGGCCATGGGGCCGACGATGTGCACCCCCAGGATCTCGTCGGTCTTGGCGTCGGCCAAAAACTTGACCATGCCCGTGGTGTCGCCCAACGCGCGGGCGCGGCCATTGGCCAAAAACGGGAAAGTCCCGGCCTTGTAAGCCACCCCGTCGGCTTTCAGTTGCTGTTCGGTGCGACCGACCCAGGCGATTTCGGGACTGGTGTAGATGACCCAGGGGATGGTGTTGAAGTTGACATGCCCGTGCTGACCTGCGATGCGCTCGGCCACGGCCACGCCCTCTTCTTCAGCCTTGTGCGCCAGCATAGGGCCGCGCACCACATCGCCCACGGCCCAGACGCCGGGCACCTGGGTGCGGCAATCGCCATCGACCACGATCGCGCCACGCTCGTCAAGCGTCAGGCCGATGGCCTCGGCATTCAGGCCCTGGGTATGGGGCACTCGACCGATGGACACAATGAGTTTGTCGGCGTCCAGCACCTGGGCTTCGCCCTTGGCGTTGGTGTAGGCGATGGATACGCCCTTTTTGCCGGTTTTGACTTCGCCGACTTTGACGCCCAGTTCGATCTTCAGGCCCTGCTTGTCAAACGCCTTTTTGGCCTCTTTGGCAATTTGCTCATCGGCAGCACCCAGGAAAGTCGGCAAGCCTTCCAAAATGGTGACTTGCGCGCCCAGGCGACGCCACACCGAACCCATTTCAAGGCCGATCACACCGGACCCGATGACGGCCAATGTTTTCGGTACAGCCCCCAGACGCAAGGCGCCGTCGTTGGACAACACCGTGGTCTCGTCAAAGGCAACGCCCGGCAAAGCACGCGCAGTCGAGCCGGTGGCGACGATGACCTGGGCGCTTGTCAGCACCTCGGTTGACGCGCCCGTGACCTGCACCTGGAACCCGGCTTCGGTCTTGCCCACAAAGGAACCCCGGCCGTGGAAAAAACTGACCTTGTTCTTTTTGAACAGGTACAAGATACCATCGTTGTTTTGCTTGACCACCTGATCTTTGCGGGCCACCATTTTGGCCACATCGATTTTGATGTCTTTGGCACTGATGCCGTGATCGGCAAAGTGGTGGTTGGCATGCTCGAAATGCTCGGACGACTGCAACAGTGCTTTGGAGGGGATGCACCCCACGTTGGTGCAGGTGCCGCCCGGGGCCGGGCCACCGGCGGCGTTTTTCCATTCGTCGATGCAGGCCACGTTTTGGCCCAGTTGGGCGGCACGGATGGCGGCGATGTAGCCACCGGGGCCGCCACCAATCACGATGACGTCAAATGTTTTGCTCATGATGTCGCGCCTCAGATGTCAAACAACAAGCGCGAGGGATCTTCCAGCGCTTCTTTCATGGCGACCAGGCCCAACACGGCTTCGCGGCCGTCGATGATGCGGTGGTCGTAGGACATGGCCAGGTAGTTGATGGGGCGCACCACCACTTGGCCGTTTTCGACCACGGCGCGGTCTTTGGTGGCGTGCACGCCCAAAATGGCCGACTGCGGCGGGTTGATGATGGGGGTGGACAACATCGAGCCGAACACCCCGCCGTTGGAGATCGAGAAAGTGCCGCCGGTCATCTCTTCGATGCCCAGCTTGCCGTCACGCGCCTTGGTGCCGAATTCGGCGATCTTCTTTTCGACGTCGGCAAAGCTCATCTGATCGGCGTTGCGCAAAATCGGCACCACCAGACCACGGGGCGAACCCACCGCAATGCCGATGTCAAAGTAGCCGTGATAGACGATGTCGTTGCCATCGACCGACGCATTGAGCACCGGGTACTTCTTGAGCGCATGCACAGCGGCCTTGACAAAGAAGCTCATGAAGCCCAACTTGACGCCGTGTTCTTTTTCAAACTTGTCCTGGAAGCGCTTGCGCATTTCCATGACGGGGGCCATGTTGACTTCGTTGAAGGTGGTCAGGATGGCATTGGTGGCTTGCGACTGCAGCAAACGCTCGGCCACGCGGGCGCGCAACCGGCTCATCGGCACGCGTTGCTCGGGGCGATCGCCCAGGTCCAGGCCGGGAGCGCTGACCTGAGGCAATGCCGTTTTGGGGGCGCCGGTCGGGATGACGGCAGCAGGCGCAGCAGGGGCCGCGGCACCACCGGCCACAGCAGCCAGCACATCGCCCTTGGTCACGCGACCGTCTTTACCGGTACCGGCCACCGAGCCGGCCGTCAATTGGTGGTCGGCCATCAGCTTGGCAGCGGCAGGCATGGCCACGCCCGCCTTGGCATTGGAAGCCGGTGCGGATGCGGCGGGTGCGGCCGGGGCGGGAGCAGCAGGCGCTGCGGCTGGCGCGGCCGCAGGCGCAGCGGCTGCCTTGCCATCGGTGTCAATGCGGGCGATCAATTGGTCGCTGACGACGGTGCCGCCGTCGGCAACCACGATTTCGGCCAGCACACCGGCGGCGGGTGCGGGGACTTCGAGCACGACTTTGTCGGTCTCGATCTCGATCAGGATTTCATCGGCTGCGACGGTATCGCCGGCCTTCTTTTTCCATTGCAACAAGGTGGCTTCGGCCACCGACTCGGACAACTGGGGAACCTTGACTTCTGCGATCGGCATGATGGACTCGTGGGTTGAGGTCTAAACAATGATGAGGAGGAATGAGGGGGAATCGATGGGTTGGGGTTGCGCACTGCCCGGGCCCGGGTCTTGCGACCCAGGTCCGGCCCACGCACGCTCACCGCGTGCCTTACTTGGTGAGGATGAACCCCTTGAGCTTGGCGAAGGCGGCCTCGACCAGGGCTTTTTGCTGCTCCTGGTGCAGGTGCGAATAGCCCACGGCGGGTGAGGCCGAAGCGGCGCGTCCGGCGTAACCCAGGCGCTGGCCATCGAGCATGTTCTCGTGGATGTTGTGCTGGATGAAGAACCAGGCCCCCTGGTTTTGCGGCTCGTCCTGGCACCACACCAACTCGGTGGCGTTGGGGTATTTTTTGAGCTCGGCAGCAAACGCCTTGTGCGGGAAAGGATAGAGCTGTTCGATGCGCAAGATGGCGACATCGTCGTGGCCCTTTTCTTCGCGCTTTTTGACCAGGTCGTAATAGACCTTGCCGGAGCACACCAGCACGCGCTTGACCTTGTCGGCTTTTTTGTCCACCGTCTCGTTGCTTTCGGGGAGCACGGTCTGGAAGCCACCGCGTGTGAACTCGGACAGCGGCGAGGTGGCGTCTTTGTTGCGCAGCAACGACTTGGGCGTGAAGATGATCAGCGGTTTGCGCAGGTTGCGCAGCATCTGGCGGCGCAAGACATGGAAGATCTGGCTGGCCGTGGTCGGCTGGACGATCTGCATGTTGGTGTCGGCGGCCAATTGCATGAAGCGCTCGACGCGGGCCGAGCTGTGCTCGGGGCCTTGCCCTTCATAGCCATGCGGGAGCATCAGGGTGATGCCGTTGACGCGGCCCCACTTGACCTCGCCCGAGGCGATGAACTGATCGATCACCACCTGAGCGCCGTTGGCAAAGTCGCCGAACTGCGCTTCCCAGATCACCAGGGTGTTGGGATCGTTGGAGGCGTAGCCGTACTCGTAAGCCAGCACCGCTTCTTCGGACAAGATGGAGTCGATGACCACGAACGGAGCCTGGTTCTCGGCCACGTTTTGCAGCGGAATGTAGGTGCCGGTATCCCACTTTTCACGGTTTTGGTCGTGGATGACCGCATGCCGGTGCGTGAAGGTACCCCGGCCGCTGTCTTCGCCCGACAGGCGGATGGGGTAACCACTGGCCACCAAAGACGCGAAGGCCATGTGCTCGCCCATGCCCCAGTCGACATTGATGTCACCACGGCCCATGGCCGCGCGATCGTCATACACCTTTTTGACCAGCTGGTGAGGGTGCACCGAAGCCGGGATGGTCGTGAGCTTTTCGGCCAGTCGCTTCCACTCGGACATCGGGATGGCGGTGTCGCAGGCGTCAGTCCACTTTTTGCCCAAAAACGGCGCCCAGTCGACCGCGTACTTGCTCTTGAAATTGGTCAGCACCGGATCCACGGTGTGCTTGCCGGCTTCCATGGCGGCGCGGTAGGCCTTGACCATGGCGTCAGGGCCATCGGCAGCGAGCACACCCTGCGTCGCCAGTTTGTCACCATACAGCTTGCGGGTGCCGGGGTGGGCGCTGATTTTTTTGTACATCAGCGGTTGTGTCAGGCTGGGGGTGTCTTGCTCATTGTGGCCCAGCTTGCGGAAGCATGTGATGTCGACCACCACGTCCTGACCAAAGGTCTGACGGAATTCAAGAGCCAACTGCGAGGCCAGCACCACGGCTTCCGGGTCGTCGCCGTTGACGTGCAACACCGGGGCTTCGACCATTTTGAAAATGTCGGTACAGAACGCGGTCGAACGCAAATCGCGCGGGTCCGACGTGGTAAAGCCGATTTGGTTGTTGATGATGATGTGCACCGTGCCGCCGGTGGAATAACCCCGGGTTTGGGCCAGGCACAGGGTTTCCTGATTGACGCCCTGCCCGCCCACAGCGGCGTCGCCGTGCACCAGCACCGGCAACACCTGCTTGCCCTTGGGGTCGCCACGGCGATCCATGCGGGCGCGCACCGAGCCCTCGACCACCGGGTTGACGATTTCGAGGTGCGAGGGGTTGAAGGCCAGCGACAAATGCACCGGACCGCCAGGGGTCGTCACGTCCGAGCTGAAGCCCTGGTGGTACTTGACGTCACCGGCGGGCAAGTCTTCGGGGGCAGTGTGATCGAACTCGGCAAACAAATCTTTGGGCATTTTGCCCAGGGTGTTGACCAGCACGTTCAGGCGGCCCCGGTGGGCCATGCCGATCACGATTTCCTGCACACCTTGCTCACCCGCGCGCTGGATCAGCTCATCCATGGCGGCAATGAAGCTTTCGCCACCCTCCAGCGAAAAGCGCTTTTGGCCCACGTACTTGGTGTGCAAAAAGCGCTCCAGGCCTTCGGCAGCGGTCAGGCGATCCAGGATGTGCTTTTTCTTGTCGGCGGTGAAGTTGGGTTTGGAGCGGATGCTCTCCAGCTTTTGTTGCCACCAGCGCTTTTGCGCCATGTCGGTGGTGTACATGTACTCGGTGCCCAGCGTGCCGCAATAGGTCTCGCGCAAAGCGTTGATGAGCTCGCGCAGGGGCATGCGGTCTTTGCCAAAAAACGTGTTGCTGGTGTCGAACACGGTTTCCTGGTCGGCGTCGGAGAAACCGTAAAACGAGGGCTCGAGTTCGGGGATGTTGGGGCGCTCGGTGCGTTGCAGGGGGTCGAGGTCGGCCCAGCGCTGACCCACGTTGCGATAGGCGGCGATCAACTGTTGCACGGCGGTGCGCTTGCGACCCATTTCGGCGTCGGCATTGGCCATGACCACCTTGGTACCGCCTTGCTTGGCGCGCTCGGCAAAGGCGTTGATGACCGGCATGTGCGGCACATCGCGGGCCTGGGTGCCATCCGCAGCAGGCACGTTTTGCAGGGCGTCGAAATACTGGCGCCAGGTGTCGGGCACGCTGCCCGGGTTGCCCAGGTAGTTTTCGTACATCTCTTCGACATAGGGCGCGTTGCCCCCGAAGAGATAGGTGTTGGCCGAATAAGCCTTGTAGATCGACTGATCACTCATCTTTCGCTCCTTCGTTCCCCTGCAGGGAATCTTGGGTGGGTTGAAAAACCTTCCGCGACACGGCTGGACCGGTTGGCGGATGCGACTGTGGCTGGGAAGGACCTTGAGTCAAGACAGATTGTGCCACCAAATGCCTGACCGGGGGCTGACCGGCCCGGGCCAAGGCGTGAGTACCAAGGCATTAACCGATCAGCGCTTTGATCTGTTGCAAAGCCGTGGGGTCTTCGATGGTGGTGAGGTCACCGGGATCGCGCTTTTCACACACCGCCTGGATCGCCCTGCGCAACAATTTGCCACTGCGGGTCTTGGGCAAGGCGGATACGAAAAGCACCCGGGCCGGCCGGGCGACGGCACCCAATTGGCCGTCAACCAACTTCATGACCTCACCTTCGAGCTTGAGTCGTGCCGCCGGATCGTCCAGCCCGCTGGCGTCCTTGGCAATGGCAAACGCCATGGCCACTTGGCCTTTGAGCTGATCGGCCACGCCGACCACGGCCACTTCGGCCACATTGGGGTGGCTGGAGATGCTTTCTTCGATTTCACGGGTGCCCAAACGATGGCCAGCCACGTTGATGACGTCATCGGTGCGCCCCAAAATGAAGAAGTAGCCGTCTTCGTCCCGGATCGCCCAGTCAAAGGTGCTGTAGACCATTTTGCCCGGCACGCTGGACCAATAAGTCTTGACGAATCGCTCGTCGTCTTCCCACACGGTTTGCAGACAACCGGGTGGCAAGGGCCCCTCGATCGCCACCACGCCTTTGGTGTTGGGGGTGGTGATTTCGGCGCCGGTCTGGTCGTCGAGCAATTTGATGTGGTATCCATACACCGCCTTGCCGGGCGAGCCGAATTTGGTCGGTGCCGGTTCGACGCCGTTGCAAATGGCCAAAATGGGCCAGCCGGTCTCGGTCTGCCAGTAGTTGTCCACGATGGGCTTGCCGGCCAGTGCTTGTGAAATCCACTGTGCGGTGGGCTCGTCGAGCGGCTCTCCAGCCAAAAACAAGGCACGCAGGCTGGACAAGTCGTACTTCGTCAAAAAAGCCGGATCCTGCTTTTTGAGCACACGCACGGCGGTAGGGGCACTGAACATGACCGTCACCTGGTATTTTTCCACCAGCTTCCACCAGATGCCGGCATCCGGCCGCAACGGGGTGCCCTCGTACATGATGGTGGCCATGCCGGTGATCAGCGGGGCGTAGATGATGTAGCTGTGGCCCACCACCCAGCCGATGTCGCTGGTCGAAAAATAAGTCTCGCCGGGGTTGCCGCAGTAAATGTGCCGCATGCTGGCAGCCAGCGCCACCGCATAACCGCCGGTGTCGCGTTGCACGCCCTTGGGCTTGCCGGTGGTGCCCGAGGTATACAGGGTGTAGCTGGGGTGGGTGGCGTCCACCCACTCGCAAGGCACGGTGGTGTTGAGGTGCTTTTGTCGCAAGGTGGCGTAGTCGTGGTCGCGACCGGCCACCGGGGTGTACGGGCTGAGCTGGCGGTCGACCATCAGCACCGCCGCAGGCTTGTGCTGGGCCAGCCGGATGGCTTCGTCCAGCAAGGGTTTGTAGGGCACGCCTTTGCCCCCCCGTGAACCGGCATCGGCACTGACCACGGCCTTGGGGCTGGCGTCGTCGATGCGGGTCGCCAGCGAGTGCGAGGCAAAACCACCAAAAACGACCGAGTGAATGGCGCCGATGCGGGCACAAGCCAGCATGGCAAAGCAGGCCTCGGCGATCATGGGCATGTAAATCAGCACCCGGTCGCCCTTGCCCACCCCCAGTTCTTGGAGGATGGCGGCCATGCGCTGCACCTCGGCGTGCAACTGGGCGTAGGTGTAACAAACTTCCTGGTCGGTTTCGGTCGACACCCAGATCAGGGCATTTTGGTCGGCGCGGTCCTTCAGGTGCCGGTCCACGGCGTTGTGGCACAGGTTGGTGGTACCGCACACAAACCATTGGGCAAACGGTGGCCGGCTGTAGTCGCAGATCCGGGTCGGCTGCTCTTTCCAGTCGATCAGTTGGGCCTGTTCGGCCCAGAAAGTGTCGCGATCCTCGATGGAACGGCGGTGAAAATCGTCAAATGCCCCCATGGCGTTGTCTCCGGTCGGTGGTTTCACCTGGCATCATCGACAGATGTGCTTGCGACAGGCTGACGCAACCTGCCCCGGTTCTTCATTTGATCAAGGTCAGGACGTTTTTAAAGGCCGGATGTTCGCAGTCACGCAGCCACTCGAACAAGACCATCTCGGTCGTGACCAACTCGGCACCGGCACCGGCCAGCCGGTCAAAGGCGGCGTCACGGTCACGCTCGGTGCGGCTGGCGCAGGCATCGGTGACCACCCAGACCTCGAACTCGAGTTCGATCAACTCCAGCGCCGTCTGCAACAAACAAACATGGGTTTCGCAACCGGCCAGCACGATGCTGCCGCGACCAGGCGGGGCTTCGGCCGGTTTTTGCAAATGCTTGGGCAGACTGCGCACGTTGCCGCCCTGACGGGCTTTGGCGGGTGGGCGCAAAAAATCAGCCAACCCGGCTCCGACGGCGCTGAAGGTGGTTTTGGACAACACCATGGGGCACAGGCTGCGCAAGGGGCCAACCATCGGACCCAGGCCCTGGGGGTTGTGTTCGGTGCCCCAGATCGGCACCCGCAACAAGCGCGCCGCCTGCCCCAGGCGCATCGCGTGTTGCAACATGGCCATGCCGTCGTGCAAGGCGGGCAGGAGGCGTTCCTGCGGGTCGATCAGCACCAGTTGCGAATCTTCGAGTTCGAGCAGCATGCAGGCTTTCTGAGTGAGAAACAAATCAGATCTTGACCACCACACGGCCACGCACCTGCCCGGCCATGAGGCGCTGCGCCTGCTCGATCGCCTGATCCAGCCCGACTTCGAGGGTCATGGCCTCGAGCAACTGCGGCGACAAATCGCGCGCCAGCCGGGCCCAGGCCTGCTCGCGCAGGGCCAGCGGTGCCATGACCGAATCGACCCCCAGCAAAGCCACATTTCGCAAAATGAAGGGCATCACGGTGGTGGGCAGGTCCATGCCCTGCGCCAGACCGCAAGCCGCCACCGCACCGCCATAGCGGGTTTGGGCCAAGGCATTGGCCAGGGTGTGCGACCCCACCGTGTCGACCACGCCCGCCCAGCGCTCTTTTTGAAAGGGTTTGCCAGGCTCGGACAAGCTGGCCCGATCGATGATGTCGGCCGCTCCCAGCTGTTTCAGATAGCCTTGCTCGGCTGACTTTCCAGTGCTGGCGACCACCTTGAATCCGAGCTTGGCAAGCAAGGCCACTGCCACGCTGCCGACCCCGCCGCTGGCCCCGGTGACCAAAATCTCGCCCTGCCCGGGCTGGACGCCATGGCGCTCGAGCGCCATCACGCACAGCATGGCGGTGTAACCTGCGGTCCCGATCGCCATGGCCTGTCGGGGCGTGAAGGCGGCGGGCAAACGCACCAGCCAGTCGCCCTTGAGGCGAGCCTTTTGCGCCAGGCAACCCCAGTGGGTTTCACCCACGCCCCAGCCGTTCAAAACGACCTGATCGCCCGCCTTCCAGGCCGGATGGCTGGACTCGATCACGGTGCCGGCGCCGTCGATGCCGGCCACCATGGGCCATTGGCGCACCACCGGACTTTTGTTGCAAATGGCCAACCCATCCTTGAAATTGAGGGTCGAATAAGCCACTTCGAGCGTCACATCCCCGGCGGGCAAAGCGTCTTCTGACACGGATTGCACGCTGGCTTTGAAAGCCTCGTTTTTTTCCAGCAACAACGCACGAAACATGGTTTTTTACTCCTGGGGACACCCCGGCCAACGGGGGCAACCCCATGATCTTAACGCCCACCTTGTTATATGATGCCTGCCATGCGAAAAATCGGGGTGATTTTGCTGTTGGTCGTGTGGTCTGCGCAGGCCGAGCCGCAACGCGCGGCCGATGACATCGAGCGGTTTTTGGCCGAGCGTGGCTTGCTGACCCAAGTGGATCAAATGCGCCAGCGTGTCAGCCAAAAAGCCTCAGACCTGGTGGTCAACGCCATGGGGTTCCTGGGTGTGCCCTACCGCCGCGGCGGCAACCATGCCGAAACGGGATTCGATTGTTCGGGCTTTGTCCGCGCCATGTTTGAACAAAGCGTGGGTTTGGTGTTGCCAAGGCGGGCCATCGAGCAAGCCGCAGCCACCGAGGTGATTGACCGGCAAGACCTGCAACCCGGCGACCTGGTGTTCTACAACACCATGCGGCAAAAATTCAGCCATGTGGGCATTTATGTGGGTGACGGCAAATTCATCCACAGCCCCAAACCTGGTCAACGGGTGCGGGTCGAGGACATGCGCCAAGCCTATTGGGAACGGCGCTTCAACGGGGCGCGCCGTGTCCCGGTCGACGCGGCTTCAACCGCCACCAGCACTGCGCCGATGCCCCGCCCCTGATCGCCACAGCCCGCAAGGCGTCGGCCTCTTCTTCCCCGGCCGTCTGCGCATGGCACTCAGGGCAGCCCGACTGAAGGAAGCGCTTCAACACCCACTGCGTGCACGTTTCGCCCAGTATCGGGATGCCATGCCAGGCGGATTTCGCCGCAGATATCCGCAGATATCCTCAGATCCCTGCAAGCAGTCCCACCCAGCAGGGCGCCCGAGTCCGGGATGAAACGATGCATGGGGTTTTGCAGAGCTTCACGGGCTTCTTCGCATATTTTTACTTATTACTGCATATATACACAAATATCATGAGTATTTAAACACTCATGGCATGATAAGATGAATACCAATGAATCAATTTGGCACTCTCAGTAGTACCAGCGTGTCTGCATCTTGATCCATCACGGTTCACCGATTGAAGCGTCCGTAAAGGTCAGACACATGCCGCTCCACTCAAAAAGAAACGCTCAGCCCAATCGCAGCGATCCAAACAAGGCACAACCTGCTCTCCTCCCCGACTGTGCACCCCAAACCGCCCTCGCGGCGTGGCGGTTACACCCGATCGCCTGGGCTTCGGTGTGTCTGACCCTGGCGATGGTGGGGGGCGCCCCCCCCGCTCTGTCACAGGTCCCTAACGATCAAATTTTCGTCTACTACACCGGCAATCCGCTGACCCCCGAACTCATCACCCTATCAGCAGGCACTGCCCTCCCCAATACCGAGACCCACAAGTTCACTGCATTTTTTGTCCACGGCACAGACACTTGGCGGGTTTATCAGTACACCAGCGGTGCCGTCCGCGTCACCAAAAATAACAACGGCGTTGCGCTTCTCTTGACCGATTCAGAATTTGTCACCGCACTCCAGGCCACCTTGGGTTCGGGAGCCACCTACAGCACGACCACCCGATCGTTTCAGGTGCCCTCCGAGTACGCTCGCCTGGCAGCCCTGGAAAGCACTCAATCCAGCATCCAGACCAACTACGCCACCAACGCCAGTTTGGCCCTGAAAGCCAACGCTGCAGACGTCTACACCAAGTCCGAGGTCTACACCAAAGGTCAAGTTGACAATTTATTCAGCATCAACGGGGTGCTGACGTCGGCCAACACCGGCATCGTCGGCAGCCCGGCCAACACGATCTACAACAGCACCAACCAGGCTGTGCTTCTGGGCACGGCCTACCCGGGCTCGCTGGAGGTGCGCCATGTGAGCACCGATCAGGTGCTCACACGCGCCTCGGGCACCCTGACCTACCGCTACACCAGCGGGCCCCAAATGGGCGAAACCGGGACCGTGACGGTTACGGAGGACATTGGAAGAAATCAACTCATCGGAAGCACCGCCACCTTGCCAGCCAACGCCCAATGGGTCACGGGCGGTGGCACCACCCTCGATTACAGGTTGGCCACAGTGAGCAACGCCAGCCGTTTCTTGTATGAAATCCGCAAAGATCCCGCCAACCCCAGCCAATACCAGGTGGGTTACCAAAGCAAGCGGGACGTCACGAAACCCGCTCCAACCCCAGCAGAGCTGGCCGACAACACTTGGGTCAATGTGCACAGCAATGTACCGGTCCAAAATGCGGTGTACGTCAACGGCAACTGGTACGCCAGCAACGATGTCAGCGTGTCCTACGCCATAGGGGCGGGGGCGAATTTGGCCAGAGACGGAGCCCCGGCAGTCCTTACCCGGGCCATGACGGGGGCCGACGGCGTCAGCCGCCTTTATTACACCGCTTCTTTGACGAGAACCTACAGCGTGCGATCCGGCGCGGTTTCTTTGGGCACCCAAACCCTTCCTGGCGTAGGCAGCGGGCGGGAAGGGAACCTATTCACCCTCAGCGGGGTGCAATACACCACGAGCGGAATCGCAGTCTACAACCGGCTGAACACAAGCCTGACTGAAGGAGAATATCTCCCTGACGTCCGGGATCTCGACATCTACCGCATCGTGACCGGCGGCATCAGCTTGCCCTCCGGCACCACGGTCAATGGCTCGCCGATCGCCGCCATCACAGACATTGACACCCGCATCAGCATCGAGCGCGATCGCGCCTTGGCTGCAGAGCTGGCCCTGGACGGGCGCATCACGCAGGAAATCCAGCGTGCAACCGCCGCCGAAGCCGCTTTGGGGGCCCGGGTGGATGCATTGGTCAACGCCGACGGCAAAATCAAGACCGAAGGTGTGGCCGACTCGGCCATCACCACCGCCAAACTCAACGATGGTGCCGTCACCACCGCCAAAATCAGCGATGGCGCAGTGACCGCCAGCAAAATCGCCTCTCAGGCCATCGGCAACGCTCACCTGGCCAGTGAAGTCACCGATCGACTCGCCAAGGCCGACAGCGCCTTGCAAAGCAGCAACATCACCGGTCAGTCGGGTGAGACCGTGACCACCAGCACCCAGGTCTACTCGGTCGCTGCGGTCGACGACAAACTGGCAGCCAAAGTCAGCACCGCCCACATCTCGACCAGCATCCCCGCCACCGCATCCAGCGCCAGCGACACCAAGGTGGCCTCTGAAAAAGCCGTCGCCAGCGCCTTGGCCCTGAAACAAGACGCCCTCAGCGCCGCCCAGTTGGCCATCTTCAGCGACGCCGTGACCCATCTCAGCTTGTCGGGCACCACCCTGAGCTTCAGGGTCAACGGTATCGCCCAAACGCTGGAATTGCCCACCTCGGCGGGCGCCACGGGTCCTGCTGGCGCAACCGGTCCTGCGGGGGCAGACGGCGCCGCAGGGCGTGGCATTTCCGCCACCAGCTACGACAGCGCCAGCGGCAAAGTGACCTTCACCTTCACCGACGGCACCACCTTCGAAACCCAGGACTTGCGCGGGGCCGCCGGGCTCAATGGCACCAACGGAACTAACGGTACGAACGGCACCAACGGCACCAACGGCACCAACGGCACCAACGGCACGAATGGCGTCGATGGCAAATCGGTCACAGGACTCAGCATCAGCGGCAGCACCGTCACCACCACCTTATCGGACAACAGCACCCTGACCGGTACCATCAGCAGCCTCGATGGTGCTGTGTTGTCCTCGGGCAGTGTCGCCAAGTCCAGCCTCTCCAGTGCGGTTCAATCCAGTTTGGATCGCGCCGACACCGCCTTGCAAAGCAGCAACATCAGCGGTCAGTCGGGTGAGACCGTGACCACCAGCACCCAGGTCTACTCGGTCGCTGCGGTCGACGACAAACTGGCGGCCAAAGTCAGCACCGCCCACATCTCGACCAGCATCCCCGCCACCGCATCCAGCGCCAGCGACACCAAGGTGGCCTCTGAAAAAGCCGTCGCCAGCGCCTTGGCCCT
>JACCEB010050257.1_pt1 | contig 118578 bp, 99 predicted proteins | sample 7454761 | NCBI WGS metagenome assembly JACCEB01 (sample SAMN15323454, study PRJNA562643) | freshwater metagenome | isolation source: river surface water | place: USA:Blue River Watershed | collected 2017-08-18 | reverse complement strand
TATTTGATTTTTTATTTGATTTTTTATTTGATTTTTTATTTGATTTTTTATTTGATTTTTTATTTGATTTTTTATTTGATTTTTTATTTGATTTTTTATTTGATTTTATGATTTTTTTCTTTGTTTTAAATCCACCTCCAGAAGAACTAGAAGTAGGATGAGAAACAGAGCTACTTGATGCTGAAGAAGAAGTATCTCTTCTTTTCAATTGGTGTAATGTAACTATATCACTTTTTATTAAAGACAATATACTAAAATGATTATTAGATAATACAGTTGGAGGAAATATTTTAAATTTATCTAATACTTCTTTAGTTAAAAAATTATCATCATATTCAAAATTACCCCTAAGATAAGGTCTGTCTGTTTTTTTTATTTTAATATTAGCTCCTCCAAACCATTTATAATTATCGAATGAAAGAATAAAACCCCCATATTTTAACCAAAAGAATGTTAACAAATAATCATCAGTTTCTACTATTTTATTGCCTGATGCTGTTTTAGGACAATCTGTTTCGTTATATGCTTTATCTGGCGTAATTTCTGGTAATAATATAAAATAAAATGGTTTTGATTCTGGGGTTGCTTTGTATTCATATAAAGTAATCATATGTCCTGTTTGTGTGTGAGGTAATGATTCAGAAAAAAAAGGATTTTCTTTCATTACATACTCTAGAAATACATGATATTGTAAAAACACTACATAATTATCAAATTTGATATATGGGTTACTTTCTAAATTATTTATAAAACTTATTAATAATGGTAAACCAGATAGATCTTCTTTTTTTTGTTCTCTAGTTAGAACAACATCTGAAAAATCTCTTCCAAGAGAATATAAAATATTCATCCCATCTATAAACAAATTTTTTTGATTCTTTAAATGACTAAAAACTCTCATTAAATTATGTGTATTTATGTCATTTATTTTAAAAATTTCTTGAGCTTCATGTTTAGTTCTTGATTTTGATTTATGTTTTAAAGTAGATGTAGATTTAGATTTAGATTTTGAATCACTAATTGAAAAATCATTTTTAATATCAAAATTATTTTCTATTTTTAAAAACTTACCAACTGCTTTTACTAATAAATCATTAGCTAATCTAAAAGAACATTTTTGTTTAGCTTCATTTGTAGGTTGATACCCCTTAATTGATCTAGTATGAGGTTCATCTGGATAATTTGAGAAATATAATTCAACCGATATATCATCATATTTATCATTTGGGTCACGTAAAATATACTCAGAATCCATAGTAGCTTTATTTGATATTTTACCTCTAAAAAGTAGACTTCTATCTATTTTATAATTACTTATTTTCAATAATTCAATTAATAGATTAAAAGGATCATTTGGTAAATCTTTATATTTCATTAACTTTTTTAATTCTTCCTGATGAGCAGGAACAGCAGGAGCAGGAACAGTAGCAGGAGCAGTAGCAGGAGCTAAAGACATTGTATTAATTCTTTGTTGTACATTATTAATAGCTTGATTATGTCTAGTTAAATTTTGTTGTTCAGCCAGTTCTGGTGGTTCTGCCACATTTATTGCTGAAGTCTGAACAACAACAGGTTGTTGCTGTTGTTGCTGTTGTTGTTGTTGCTGCTGTATATAAAAAGCCCAAGCAGAAAGTCTTTGTTGTTCTGCTTGTTGACGTTTTATATATTCAATCATATTTCTTTGTTGTTGTTGTTGTTGTAATTGGTGTTGTTGTTGTTGATACTGTTGTAATTGTTGTTGATATTGTTGATATTGTTGTTGTTGTAATTGTTGTTGATACTGTTGATATTGTTGTTGTAATTGTTGTTGATATTGTTGTTGTAATTGTTGTTGTGATTGTTGTTCATATTTTCTTCTAATTCTTCCAATTTCATCAAACAACATAACATTTGAATAACTCGGTGGACCTGTTGCGTTTGACATATTTTATTATCAATTTAATTCCCTTTTATTTTTCAAATATATAAAAAATAAATCTAACAATGAAAAAAATTAAAAAAATATAAAAATTACTTAACCTTCAAGTAAAGAATCAGTATTTCTTGGAAAATCTTCAATTTCAATATTATAATGCCGTTCAATTGCTTTTAATTTAGGAGCATCATATGGAGTATTAAAATTAATTGCTACACCTTTACGACCATAACGACCGCTACGACCAATACGATGTAAGTAATTGTCTACTGATTTTGGAATATCATAATTGATTACGATTGAAATTTGTTGAACATCAATACCACGAGATAAAAGATCTGTTGATACTAATACACGAGTTTTACCTGAAATAAATTCCTTCATCTTTTCTTCTCTTTCAAGAGGCGTCATACTACCATGAATTGATGTAACACTAAAATTAGCATTAACTAATTTTTGACTTAAATCTTCAACCATTTTACGAGAATTACAATAAATAATTGATTGTGACAATGAAAGGACATCATATAAATCACAAAGAATATCAAACTTATAATCATTGCTGTCAATATTAATGACATATTGTTTAATACCCTTTAAACTTAATTTTTCAGCTTCAACTAAAATTTGGATCGGATCTCTCATAATTTTAGAAGTTAGTTCAAAAAAATCAGGAGGCATTGTCGCACTAAATAAAGCTACTTGAACATCATTAGGGAGTAAATGGAAAATAGATTTAAGTTGGTCTAAGAATCCAAATTTAGGTGGAGCATCTTCATCGACATATTTATCATTAGTTTTTTTAATCATTTCATCTGCTTCATCAATCACAAGAATCTTCATAGCATTCGTGCGGATTGCTTTACGACGAAGAAGATCATAAATACGACCAGGTGTACCTACAATCACATGTGGTCTTTGTCTGACAGTTTCAATATTATTTTTAACAGGAATACCACTAACTGCCAAACAAACTTGAATATTCATATATTTACCCAAGTTAGATATAACAGATTCTGTTTGAGCAGCAAGTTCACGAGTATTGGCTAAAATAATAGCTTGGGTTTCACGTAATTTATGATTAATTACTTGAAGAGTACCAATTGAATATGTAGCAGTTTTACCCATACCAGACTGAGCTTGTCCAATTACATCTTTACCACTTACAATAGGTAAAATACCACGACATTGAATTTCACTTGGACGTTCGTAACCATAATTATAAATCCCTCTTGTTAGTTCATCTTTCAAATTCATTTCATCAAAATTTGTATAAACTTTATAATTAGGTGTTTCTTTTACAATCTCATTATCATTATCTAATTCACTCATTTTATTTTAAATTAATACGTTTATTATATTTAATTAATAAAATATAATTAAAAATATCTTATACTAATTCAAAAATTATAAAACTAAAAGTTATTTATTTTCCTTTTTCATTCCCTTTTTTCTCTTTTCTATTTTCTCTCTTTTCTCTTTTTTCTTTTATTATTTCTTAGCTTCTACTTTAATAGGATTTTCTACTTTTTTATTCCCTGGTCCTTCTACTTTTTTAGGTAATTCAACTTTTAAAACAGGTAATATTGGTACATCAGTTGGGACTTTAATTTCATTAATTTTTTTACCTTCATATTTTTTAATTGAACCTTTCTTAATTGACCCTTTCTTAATTGAACCTTTCTTAATTGACCCTTTCTTAATTGAAGGATTTTTTTTATGTGATGTCTTATGTATGATTTCTTGTTTTTTTATCACATCTAGTTGTAATGGATTAAATCTAGGTAATACAGGGACTTTATCTACTCCTAGAATTTGTCTTTCTGGATGGCTAGGAATTATCTCAAGTTTTTTTTTCATATAAGAAACAGATTTATCTAAAATTTCTTTAGTTTTATCAAAATCGATTTGGTATTTATTATGGGGTAATAATACAAATTCAGTAGCATAATTATCAGAACCAACTACACTAATTTTAGGTTTTTTAAGAACATCTTGAATTATAATTTGTTTTATTAATAATCTTTCATATTGATTGTAATATTTAAATAATAAATAAACAACTTGTTGAACCAAATGATGTTTAATTATATCTTCTGGTTGAGAAAAAGGCTCTAATTTATTATAATTAGATAATAATAAAGCTTGATTTTGAAACTCTTTTTTGTCTTTGAATTCTTCAAATACTATTTCGAATGATTTTTTAAAAGAATCAAAATTTTCAAACATACTATCAAGTCTGCTTAAATTATCTAAATGTTGATAATATTTTTCAAAATATTTTTGAGTTGTTGCTGTATATTTTTTAAGAACTTTTATTAATTCCTTTTCTGATGCCATCGTATGTTTTAAAATATAATAGTATTCAGGCCATTTTTTTTTTAACATATGATGTCTGGTTTTTTTAAATAAACCACCCCCTGAAATTTTTTTTGATTTTAATATATTACTCATTTTAATTATTCTATAAGAAAATATCTTTTTTAGATAAAAAAAATTAGATTAAAATTGAAAAAAAAATATAATTATACAATTAGTGACAGAATAAATTAAAATAAAATCTGTTATTTCATCCATTCTATTTTATAAAATGGATCTCATCACTTCTATCGAACGTGATTTCCCCCAAAATGAACGCCCCTACCTGCCACGTGATGATCGTACCATCCAAATGATTTGGTCAATCGCTGAGCAATTTACGAATTTTGATGATTTTACTAAGTTTGAACAAATCAAACATGTTGGTAAAACTATTCATCTAATTGATACTTGTAGTATTATCAAAAAGAACTTAGCTGATTTTATTAAAAATAAAGATAAACACCTATATGTTATTACATGCGGTGTGTTCTTAGAAATTCTTCAAGGTGCTACTCGCAAAACCTTAGATGATGGGTCTTTTAGTGAAGATATTAATAAAATTAATCAATTAAAATCCCTGCTCGGTAATTCTTGTATATTTCTTATGCTAGGTCGTCGTCGTCGTGCTTATTGGAACGGATTTGAACCTAGTAAGTCTTGTCGTAATTGTATCAATAAAGATAGTCCTCATTATAAGATACTTCGTGATATTGACACAGAGCTTTATCGTCTATCTGTATTCATGAATTGGGAACTTGATACGTGTGATCATCGTTTGATGTTCCGTAAAAATAAACACAAGCAAATGGTGGATCAAGGTTACTTTACTAATCCTACTAATCCTACTAATAAGAATAATAAAAAACATCATCATCAATCCGTTGATGTCGAATGGACAACCGTAAAAACTCGTTAAATTATTTATAAATAATTATTAATCCATATTTGATTAAAAATTGAAAATTTTTTTATTACATCAATTAAAAATAAAACTAAAACTAAATTAATAATATATATATCTAGAATGAATAAACTTGAACAAATTATAAAGACAGTTTCTAATTGGGATAAAGATGAAAGACTTTCATGGGATGAATATTTCATTGCCACCGCATTCTTAATTTCTTCTCGTTCACCTGATAAAAGATTAAAAGTTGGTTGTGTCCTAGTTAAAAACAATCATGTTATCAGCATGGGATATAATGGTTTTTTACCAAAAGTTGAACATATTAGTTTTATGGAAAATGGACACGAACAAGCAACTGTACATGCCGAACAAAATTCAATTGCTGATTGTGCTAAACGTGGTGTTGAAACTCATGGTTCAATAGCTTATATCACTCATTACCCATGTATTAATTGTTTCAAAATTTTAGCATCTTCTGGTATTTCAAAAATTTATTATCGTGAAGATTATCGAAATCATCCTTTAGTAGAAACATTAGCTAGTCAAGCTAATATTCCTATCATTAAAACTTAAAAAGTAATAATATACTATTTTAATTTTCATTAAATATTTTTTTTATCTAAACTAAAAGTATTTCTGATATTATTATAAACATCGTAAATACAAATATAATTCATAATGTCAAAAGTTAGATTTACATCATCCATAAAAAAAGGTGGATTAAGACATGATCTTTACCTAGAAAATGTAAACACAATAGTAATTATTTTTTTAGGATTAATCATAATTGGTTTAATTGTTTATTTTATAATGAACCAAGATATTGAAAAGGAAAAGGAAAAAGAAAAAGAAAAGGAAAAAAAGAAAGAAGATGATAAAATCATTGTAGTTAATAATCCTTATTATGACCCCAACTATGATTTATACTATTACGATCCTTATTATTTTGATCCATATTATCCAAGTTGGTTAAATTGGGGATGGTGGGGATCTGGTAGTGGTGGATATAGTGGGTCTTCATATAGACCTCCAAGAGATCCTCATCATCATCCACATCCACCACCTTCAGGAAGTGGATCACATCCTAGACCACATCCTCCTTCAGGTGGAGGAAGTCATTATTCTGGAGGAAGCCATTATTCAGGGATTAGTGGAGGAGGTGGAGGTCATTCTGGTGGTAGTAGTGGAGGAGGTGGAGGTAATCATTAATTGTCAAAAAGTCCGCGATTAGGGGGGAGAATTTCTATTAAAAGCTGTTTATTAGACACTGATTTTTTATGTAATGAATCTAATAATCTCTTAATTTTATCAATAAAACTATTAAGCTGTACAATATCTAAATTTACTATAAATTTAGGTTCACCTTTATACATAAATAATGGTTTAACGCCTTCTAAAAAGTCAGAGCCATTTTCTAATCTATATTGTAAATCACTAATAAATTTTATTTTAAAAGATTCAAAAATGCTACAATCATCACAACCATTCTCATGGAATATAAAAAATAGTAAACAAGCGAATAAATATTTTTCTTTATCTGAAAATTCTGCTGTATCATTAATAACAAAACCTTCATCTTTAAACGAAGGAGAATCATCTTTGTAATTATAATAATTAGATAGTAAAGAAAGTAATTTATACATATTATTATATTTAGCATTAAGATATGTATAATCAATAGCATTTTTTCCATGTTTTAATATTTTATCAATTATACTTTGTATATCATGCATCGTATCCGCATGACCAACCAAATCATGTGTTATTTCATATATTGGAAAATCTATATGATTATGTACTGATACTTTAGTGTTTGTAATTCTAAAATTAATAACAGGTGCGGATACAGAATTAAGCACTTTAATATAATTAATTTGATAAAATGTTGGTAATATTATAAATGGTGAATCTAATAATCCAGCTGTATAATATAATAATCCTGTTATGTCTCTATCAGATTTTTCTGTCTCATAACGACTAAATTCTTCCTTTAATGACTTCATAGATCTTATAGATTTATTACTAAATAATAATATATAAGGGATCATACATTCTTTAATAAAAAACACATATGAATATCCTTCACTAATTAATCGATCAATATTCATGATGATTTCTAAAATTTGAGATTTTTTTTTTTCATCTATCAAGATAGATTTTCTTAAATCATTATTATTTCCGACAGTTTTATTTAATCCTTCATAATCATATCCAATTAATGTCAATGTAAAATATAATATTAATAAATCTTTACACATCCCTACAACCAAAGGTTCATATTCTGGGACGGTTAGAGTATCTTGCACAGGACCAAATGTTGGATTTTTTTTTTTATACCAATCTAGATAATCTTTTGGGGTTTTTAAAATTTTATTAGCAAAAGGGAATGGAACATTATATTGATATGTAAAAGGATTTTTACTTTTTACGTTAGATGATAATATTTCCATTAATTTTAACACATTTGGTAATTGGTGGTCTCTACAAAACTCTATTATTTGTTCAATAGTAATACTTGGATTATGACCACCTTTTTGTTTTTGATATTTTCTACTTCTAATTATAGTATTAATATTTTTCCATTTCTTATTATTTAATTTTTTTGTTATTTTTTGTAATTTTTTTGTAATTTTTTGTAATTTTTTTTTATTATTACAATTCATATAGTTTTTTAATTTTGATTTCATGATTTAAATTAAATTAAGAAAATAGTTTAATATGTAAAAAAATAAATATATTATGACAATTTAGTTGGGGATGATACTATGGTATTGATGATGATTCTAATGATGATGATTCTAATGATGATGGAGGTGGTTGAGGTGGTTGAGGTAATGAAGAAAGTGGAAGGGAGACTGAGGGTTGTTGAGGTAATGATGAAGGTGATAGTTGAGGGGGAGGTACATGAGGTTGTTGAGGTAATGATGAAGATGATAGTTGAGGTGGTTGAGGTTGTTGTGGTAATGAAGAAGATGATACTGGTGCTGGTTGTTGAGGAGGTTCGGGATGTTGAGGAGGTGATTGTGAAGTATCTTTTGGTAGTTTTGGTGTTGTTGGTTTAGGTTTAGGTGGAGGTGGAGGAGCATTTGTTTTATAGTGATGATGATGAATTGTATTAGTATTATTGTAATATCTATCAGTTCTATCATAATAATTATTAGTTCTCCATGGATTAAACCACCAATCGCTATAAAATGGTCGATTTAATAATGGGTCTTGGACTATATAAATAGAATCATTTCTAGGATATGAATAGGAATATAAATAATCATTTTTTATTTTATTATCAATTTCGGTGTCTGTATTAGAATTATAATTAGAATTATAATTAGAATTAGAATTATCAATTTGTTTTTCTTTTTCTGTTCTCTTTTGTATTCTAGAAGTCTCTTGATATTTAAAATAAATCATAATACCAATGACTATTAAAACAAATAATAATATTATAATTATTAAAGAATTTTCTAAACAAAATACACCAGGAGGACATACCTGATTTCCACCACTAAAACTTTTCGATTTAGCACCACCTGTCTTTGAACTTTTAACTTTTGCCATTTACTTTAAGTAAATCCTATTGTTATTGTAATTGTTATTTTATTTTATATATAGAAATAGATTTTATAAAAGAATGAATTTAATTGGATAAAAGATATTGCAACCAACATTGACCTTTATCAACATTTAAAATATTGTAATTTACAGCATAAAGTAATAAATCCATTTCAGGTAGTCCTTCTATTGTGTTGATAACTAGATTGACATCTTTTAAGAAGGTGAAATTAGCACTTCCGGATGGTTGTAATTTATTTCCAGGATATAAATTGAAGAAATAACAATAAATAAAATCCTCAGAAGCATTACCAAAATTTTTATATGGTTCCAATAATCTAAGATTTTTCGCTGATAATTCATCAGTTCTTTCTTTTTCACCAAAATATATTTGAGCTGATTCTAAAGGATCTCTAGCTTGACCGTTTAAAACGTTTGTAAAATTAAACCAATCATTTTTAGTTTTAACATCATTTCTTCTTAAAACCCATACAAGATAACCAACCGAAAAATTTATCGAATCTAAATCCACTTTAAATTTTCTTTGACCAGCTGGAATTGAAAGAGTTAATTGTTGAACTTGTTGCATTTTATAAGATAGTTTAGGTGGATATAGTGCAACTTCACTATCATCTTGATTATAAATTGGTGCAAACATTTTTTTTTGATGATCATCTAGAACATAGTAATCAACTAACAATGTAGTTTTACCAAAAGTATAATTACCGATTGGTGGGTTATTATCATCTGAAATCCATAATCTAGATAAATTATGAAATTTAAAACGGATAATAATATCATGACGACAAATTGCGGCTAAAGGTAAAAATAACCCTGAACATTCAGTAAACCAAAAAGTTAATGGTATAATAACTTTTCCACCATTAAAAGTTCCTGGAGTCATTGTATCATAATATTGAGTTAATTCACGATGTGTAACTTTTTGATCATATTTATTACTAATTTCACGATTAATATGTAACCATTCTCCATATAATCTTACAATTTGATTACCACCAATTTCAATTTCTACATAATCAATTAAAGCGTGTCCCACATTATTACAATATCCAATATTTGATGACCCTGTTAATTGAGGTAAATCTATTTCTAGATTGATTGAACCAACTAAATCACCATATCTGCTTATTTTAACGGTTGATAATAAACCAAAATTAGGAACAGTTTCAAAATTTAATGAACGAGTATTTCTGGCAAATGGATAATATCTTCTAGCATCTTGTTTGAAAAATGATATTTCAGGATTAGCAGTAAGATAATGATCTATTCTTTCACCTCTAGAATTAATTTCTAATTGTCTATAAGTAGCTTCCATTTCTGTTTACTATTATTATATTCTATTTATTTTATTCTTTTTATTCTTTTTATTTTATTTATTCATTTTATTTTATTTTATTGATTTTATTGATTTCATTTTATTCTGTTCATTTTGTTCATTTTATTCATTTTATTAATATATTTTTTATTAGTTTAAGTAAATATTTTGGTTTACAAAATTAAATATACATATATTCAATATTATGTCAAACTTTGGTTTACAAAGAGGATCTGTAAGACAAAACCAACAATTTAATGAAATTTTAGTTAATAACAATATAAAAGTTAAAGAAATTCAGGGATTTTCAGACACAGATCTATTGATTAATGCCTTTTCAGATAATCTAGGAAATACTCAAAATATTATTTTAAATAATCATATTATAATAAATAAAAAAGGTGATATAACAATACCTAGAAATATACAACTTCTAGATATTAATTCATTTGAAAACCCAGTTAATTTATATAATGACGAAAATAATTTAATTTGGGGAACAGATGTTGTGATAACAGATGGAACCTTACAAAGAGAAATTGAAAATCTTAAATTAGAAGAATTACATAGTAATAGAATTGTATTATATTCTGATACAGATAAAAATACATGTTCAAATCTCAATACAATTAATCAAAATAAAGTATCATTAAAAGTCTCTTCTTCCTCGGATGAAAATGAAGAAAATAATTATTCTATTATTTTACCATCTAGAAAACCTAAAATAGGAGATATTTTAGTTGTTATTGATGATCAAGGAAATACGGATTGGATTTCATTTAATAAAAATAAATAAATAAATAAATAAATAAATAAAAATAAAAAAATTAAGTGTTTTAAGAATGGGTACATCATCACCTTCTTTGGGCTATTTCTGTTAATGTCTGATAACCAGCACTTGGTAAAAATTCTTCTAAAATTTTTTTTTCAATTGTTTCATTATTATTGTTATTATTGTTATTATTGTTATTATTGTTATTATGATTATTATGATTATTATGATTATTACTAGTTAAAGTATTCATAAAACGATGGGTATCAAATTCTAATGGAAAAATATCCCATAAATATTCTGTTTCAGCACCATCATTACAGTGTAAACCACTAACATAAGTTTCAGTTAAAGAATGTGTTATTTCAAATGATGATAAAGTAGGGAATACTATACTAAATTCTCTTTTATTATCTCCTTCAGTATTTGTATTTCTATCTGTATATTTTCTCACCCCAAAAAATCTTGAATTTATAGGGTTTCTATAATCATTATTTATTCTGGGTTCTAATCTTAATATTTCAACTAATTGAGATAAAATATGATACCATTTTTTATATGGAATTAGAATTCCTTGACGACCAAATAATTTACCGATATTGGCTAAAGGAAATTTAAATAAATTAGGCCTATCATTAGAACCAATAATATTTGTCCTATGTATACAGGGATACACAATTAATCCATTATAGTCATAAAATTTATCAAGATATTCACTATGAGAACTATTTATTATATAATCTAAATTTATTAAATAATCTATAAATCTTTTACCAATATCATCATCAAATACTCTAAATAAAAACCCTGTTTTTGGATTTTTTTTAAAAAATTTTTTAATAGTAATAGAATCTCCATTCATAATATCTAATCCTTCATCATTCGCGCTAATATCATATTCTAAACTTCTATTAAAATAATTAATTTGTGGATTATATTTTGAATCATTATGTTCGTTATTCATAGAGAAAGGGTTTCCAAAGCCTCTTAATTCACCAATTGGTACTAAAGATCTATTATTACCAATATATATTTTTTCTTGAGAATTATTATTGTTGCGATTATTGGGATTGCCTCTATTTGTAAGGTGACTTCTTTCACCAATTAAAATTTCTAAACTCTCTATTTTATTAAGTAGTTCTCCATTTTGTCTAAGTAAAGATTCATATTCATAAAACGGAGAAGACATACTAATTTTAATTAATTTTATACGATTTTCTAAATCTTGTACAAACGGGTTAATATTTTCTCTATCTTCAGTCACATTTATCCCATTTACCTTTAAAATCAAACTATTCGCTGCTTTAATATTAGTATCTATACTTATTCTTAATAAAGACATATTAATTGTAGCTTGTCTTTGTCTTTGACACATTGCTGTATTACATACTTGATGTTGAAGTGGTAGTGGTGTTAAAGGGAAACTATGATGATTGCTTGTTACAGGAACTCCAGCAGGTTCAACTTGTCGTCTTCTACGAGCTGGATAAACAGATTCGTTAGCAGGTCTCATTACATTAGATGTTTGTAACACTCCTCGCATACCACCATATATTTTTTTTATATATTTTTTTTTAGAATTATTATTTTTTTTTTTTTTTTTAGAATTATTATTTTTATTTTTTTTTTTAGAATTATTATTTTTTTTATATTTTAAGCTCGTTATCATTTTTTTATTTATATAAAGATATAAAAAAATTATTTAAAAAAATAAAAATATTAAATATATTATAGTGTAAGATGAATGATTGAATTAGAAACAGAAGCATCTCAACAAAAAATAAAATCTTTTTTAGAAAATAATGACTGTTTTAGTATAGCGAATTACCATGTTATCAAAAAAAAGATAGGTATGGGGTCTTTTGCTACTATTTATCATGGTATTGAAAAAGATATAGCAAAAGATGTGGCTATTAAAAGAATTCATGTAAAAGACATTAAAAAAATAGCACAAAATGTAAAAAAAGAAATCGAAATTATGAAGGATTTATCACATCCAAATATTATTAGAATGTATGATGTTATATATGAAAATGATTTTGATAATGTCAATATAGTTATGGAATATGCTCCTTTAGGAAATTTATATGATTATCTTAAAAAACAGGGAACAATTGATGAAATATATTCAAAATATTATTTGAGACAAGTTGCTAAAGGACTAAAATATTTATTGTCCAAAAATATAATTCATAGGGATTTAAAACCTCATAATATTCTATTATTTGAACATGATTTAGTTAAATTAGCTGATTTTGGGTTAGCCAGAAGTTTTCAGGAAGATCAATATTTTAATACTTTATGTGGTAGTCCTTTATACATGGCACCTGAAATTGTATTACCTTTAACTAACAAAGATAGTAAACTTAAAAAATCTGAGAAAATTTATACAATAAAAGCTGATTTATGGTCAATAGGTATTATTTTATATGAAATGGTAACTGGTAAGTATCCTATTACACCTAAAACATTAAATCATTTACCGAAACAATTAAATGAATTAGAAATAAAAATTCCAGATACAATTACAATTAGTAAAGAATGTAATGATTTGATATCTAAATTATTAGTCAAAGATCAGATGAAGAGGATAGAATGGAATGATTTTTTTATGCATCAATGGTTTTCAATAAATGAAATTAAAGAAGAAAAAAAAAAGATGATTGATAATGAAAATAAAATACTTGAATATGCTGAAAATTGTATTAATGATAATGATAATAATTTTTCTTTGTATAAATTTAGTCCATTAAGCCCATTAAATCAATTAAGTTTTAAAAACCACAACAATAATTTTAATTCAAATAATACTCATTCTAAAAATACTGCAAAATTAGATAAATTAAATTTTGATTTAGTTACACCTAAAAGTCAAATTTTACATAAAAGTGGCACAAATGATTTAGATGAATTACATAATTCTTTTCAAGAGATCAAGAAAAGTTGTTATAATAATTCTTTAAATATAAAAAATAATACATCTAATCATTTTAATACATCATATCAACCCAGTAGTTTACCGAATATAAGACTAAATAACCCTAATCAACATCAAAATAAAGTTAAAGTAGAACCAAATGATGATATAAATGAAGAATTATTTATGAGTTGTGAAGATAAAGATGATAATAAGATTGAAAATAATAAAATGAATAGTAAAAATGAATTGGAACAAAAATTAGATTTGATTTTATTAGAGATTAATGAACTTAAAAATAATCAATCTAAATTATTAAAAACTCAAAATAATGAAAATATAAATGAACTTAATAATAAATATAAAAATATTAAAAATGAAAAATGGAGAAATATTGAAGAATACGAAGATGGATATGAAAATGGTTACGATTTAGATTTAAGTTTTAATAAAATTATGGAGTCTGATATTGAAATTGATTATAATATTGATAATATTATTGATATTAATGATACAAATGATAATCTAATACCACATCAATTAAGTTTTGAAAAAATTAAAAATAGCAATGTTACTCAAGTATCTAAATATAATCATATGAATGAAAATGAAAAATATGTAATGATTCAAAGTAACCCTATTGATATTAAAAAAATAAATTCTACTGTTGAAAAACAATCCACCCCTATAAAGGATAGTTTAAAGTATTATATAAATAATTCAATTAATATTATCAAAGAATCCGCTAATTATTTAAGTGGTAATTATAAATCGATATAAATTTTTAATTTTATATTTTCAGAATAAATAGATAAAAAAAAAGTATCTATGAATAATAAATAGTAGATATACCAAAATAAAACTTTAAAATAATGAATCAAATATTAAATCAATTATATAAAAATTGGAAATCCTATCAAATCCCAATTATTTTATTAATTTTATTATTAATATTTTTAGTATTTTATAGAATATCAACCAATAAAGGTAGACCATTCTTTAATTTAAATTTAAGATCAAATGGAAATGGAAATCAAAATCAAAATCAAAATGAAAAGATAGAAGGGTTTTATGATCCAACAGAATCACCTACATCAACGCAAAATCCAACCGATGAAATTGAGCCCGCAATTTTAAATAGTATTTATTTTATTAAGAATTTTCCAGTTCAAGATATTGTTAATGTATGGTCATCTAAAACAGATAGTGGAAGATATATTTCTTTTTGGGAAAGAAAACCTACTCTTGGGTACAATCCTATTGGCCAGTCTGTTTTAGTAACGGATTATGAACCTAGTGTAACTGATTTAAAACAATCTGAATATAAGGGTTTACAATATTTATTTAAAGGTGGGATTGATCCACTTGATTATGAAAAAATATGGGATAATAAGCATTTACCTAAAGACCCTCCGGTAAGTATTTGGAAAGTTATAGCACCACCAGATTCTATCGCAATGAGTGATATCGCAGTTGTAGGATATGATAAACCTACATCAACTAATATCAAATGTATTCCAAATAAAATTTTAATACCAAATGGTAAAATTGATGATGAAGTTTTATTAAAAATGCCTAATGTAATATCAACTGATAATAGTTCACCTGAACATGCTTTATCTTTATGGAGTGTAGGTAATTATGGTTTCTTTTACGCAAGAGACTCATTTCAAAAACCTGAATTGAGAAAAGATAAAATAATGGATATAAAAGATAAAATTCTTACAAACTATGAATATGATCGGCTTGATCAAGATAAAATATTAAAAGTAACTCTTAAAATATAAATAAATCTTATTTTTAATTATTTTTAAATATATTTATAATGTAAAAGTAATATACTCCTACATATTAAAATTAAATAAATGAAATCATTAGTATTATTATTATTAGTATTTGGTGTTATGATGGTAACTATTGGATATCATCAAAAAATGCAAGAAACATTTAAAAAAGAAAAAGTAATTGAGTATCGTTACATTCCTCGTAGTTTATTTGAGGAACAAATTCAACCAGTTAATCTACAACAATCATTTTATGATATGTTTGAAAAGAATAATGTATTTATTGGTAGACGTTAATTTAAGTTATTCTTCATCAGCATTATCATCACCTCCATCATGGATATCAACTTCTCCTGTTTCTTCTCCTTCTTCAGTTGGGATTTCTGTAATACCTGGTTTTGATCCTAATTTACGAGCCATCCAAGGGTCTTCTTGTTTAAGTTGATTCGCAGTTTCTTCCATTGAAGCTACTGGATCACTTTCACTACCAATTGACATTTTTGATCCACCTTCTGAAGCAGTCATTTGTTTAACAGCAGCTTTCTTTTTTTCTTGTTTTTGTTGTTCATAGAACTCATCGCGTTTAGCTTCATTGGACTTATACTTCTTAACAATGTCATTGAGTTGACTATTAAGATATTCTTGATTTTCAACCTTATCCGCTGTTGGATCCCATGGTAACCAGTAACCTACTTGACCAACAAAAATATGAAATGAAGGATCCATACGTTGAAGAACTTTGGCGCGAATTTGGGCTTCCTTAATGGTATTATATGTGCCACGAACTTTAATACCACGAACAGTTGTTTGAAAATCATTTGCTTCATGAAACTTTTCTTCAACAGCTTCTTCATTCGCATATTTAAAGTCTTTAAGATCTTCAACAAAGGTTTCAAATGGTTGTTTTACATATTCGTCAGTTGATTTAACAAATATTTTTTGAAGTTCATTTAATTTTCCGGTATCAACTTTACCATCTAAACAATCATTCATAACTTTATCAAACTTTTCACTGAATTCTTTTTGAAAAACTTGGAATCTTTTCTTATTAAATTCGTGATAATAATAATCTTCTTTTTTTCCAAGAATTTTATCAGGTGAAACAAAAGATAAACAAACAAAGTTTTGACCCGGGATAGGTTTATCTACTTCAAGAAAATCTTCATTGGGGGTGTCATTTAATTCATCAAATTTACTTTTAGAGGACATTATAGGTAATAATAGTAATAGTTAATTATTAATATATAATAATAGTTATATTTATTATTTAAATTGATTTTCTTAAACAGTTTTAAACGCTAAAAAAATAAAAATTAATAAAAATTAATAAAAATGAATAAAAAATTAAAAAATGATCAAAAAAATGTTTTTTTTAAATCAAAAATAAAAAAATGCAGAGCACCCCTTTTGTTTCGGAGAAAAAGTATCTTTTTGAAATATTATTATTTTTAATATTTTAAAAAATAAAAATTTATAAAAAAATAAAAATAAAAAAAAAATGCAGAGGTGGTGTAAAATTTTGCAAAAAAGTTTTTTGGATTTTCGAATTTGCTCCGCAACTTTTATGAGAGCAAATTGCAAAATGCAAATTAAATGCAGAAAACAATCAACACTTTTCACATTTTTTTTCGTCGTATGGCCATTTTCAGCATCAAAAAATTTTTTTAGGTGTAAATTTTTATTTTTAGTTTTGTTTTTTCAAAAAAAAAATCAAAAAATTTTATTTTTTTTTCAAAAAAACATGCCTAAAAAATCGCAAGAAATCTAGGTGTGATTTTGGGAGGTAAAGAATAATACTCCCATAAAAGGTTTTTAAATGGAAAAAAATGAAGCATCATGATGTCCTAAAATCACACCTAGAAAAAAATTTACCATTTAATGGTAAAAAATGGTAAAAAATGGTAAAAAATGGTAAATTTATTTTTAAATAAAATTACACATATATTATCAGGACATATAAATGCTATATAAATTTGTGTATTTTATTTTTAAAAAAATAATGCTAAAATATGCCATATATTATCGTATTGATATTTTGTAAATGTTTGAAAATAATAAGCTATTATTTATGGAAATATATGCTTAAAAAAATTTAATGCTTCGATATCTCCTAAAATAACACCTAGAAAAAATAGGTTTTATCGCAAGAAATCTAGGTGTGATTTATGGCATATTTTACGAAGAAAAAAAATAATGCGCCTAAATCTCCTACAATATTCGCTAGTTTTTTTTAAAAAAATTTACCATTGCATAAAAAATAAAAAATGATTTTTTTTCAAAAAAAATGAAAAAAATGAAAAAAATGAAAAAAAATGAAAAAAAAAAGATGCAAATTTCGTCAAATAAAAAAAGTCAAAAAGTAAAATTCGTCGAATAAAAAAAGTCCAAAAGTAAAAATCGTCGAATAAAAAATAAAAATTTTAAAAAATGACCCTCAAAAAAAATTTTTATTTTTTATTCGACGAAAAATACTTATAAATTTCGTCATTTAAAAATGAAAAATAAAAAGAAACATAAAAAGAAAAATAAAAAAATAACAATAAATATTAAAAACATATTTTACCATATTAATTGGTCAATTTTAGCATATTAATAATATCACATAAATAAATATTATATAATTAATGGTAAATTAGACCTAAACTTATTTTTAAGTAAAAATTAAATAAATAAAATATGTAATAAAAAATAAAATAATAAAATTTATTATATAGAATAATAAAATAATAAAATAAAATAAATAAATATGCATTCTTGTGAGATATGTAATTATTTGACAACATCGAATTATAATTTAAAAGTACATTATAAAACAAAAAAACATATAGCATTGGTTAATATTTTGATTAAAAATAATATTAATCCAACATCAAAAGAGAAAAATAAGTCAGAAATAGAACTAGAAGTTAATAATAATTTATTTGATAGGTCATTTTATTGTGATAGTTGTAATAAATATTATAAACACCATAGTGGGTTTTCTAGACATAAAAAAATGGGGATTTGTAAATCTAAAAATGTTAATATTAATTATAACAATAATTATAACAATAATTATTATGAATTTGAATTAGAAAAAATAAAACAAATACATGAACAACAATTAACCATTGAAAAAATAAAAAATGAATCATTGCGTGCTATTGAAAAAATAAAATTTGATACTGAAATGTCAAAAAAAGATTTAGAAAAACAAATTGAATTAAAAGAATTAGAAAATAAACATTTACAATTACAAGTACAAGTAAATCATACTTCTGGTATTACAAATCAAACTAATAATACCATGAATAATTATATTAATACAAATGTTAAAATATCTAAGATCCAATATTTAAATCTTAATTTTGGAAATGTTATAGATATTAATACTTTTATAGATAATTATAAAAATAAATATGGATTAACAAATGAACAGGCTTTAACATTATTAGAAAATTATCAAAATGATGGTATTAATAGTTGTATATCATCATTAGTTCATTATCTTAAAAAAAGTGCTATACAGCAATACAAGGATTTACAGGGTAGGGAAATATCGATGAATGATATTATATTACCTTTTTTATTAAGTGATAAATCATTAAGAGAACATTTTGAAAAATCTATTAATGGTAAATGGGATAAAACAACAATGGTTGAAAATATCAAAAAAATAATAACTATTACAAATGATATGGTTTATAAACATCATAATAAATATATTGATCTAAATGGAAATCAAAAGAAAAGATTAATCAATGGTGTTTTAAAAGCATCTGGTTATTCTAGTTTATCCCAAATATCAAGTCCAAATTTATATAAATTGGAAGAATCAAATGAAAAAGAAAATGAAAATGAAATAAAACATATCAAAGATAATTCAATATCAATGAAAGAATATGAAGATGAAGAAGATGAAGAATATTTTAACTCAGATTCAGATTATGATGAAGAAGAAGATCAAGATGAAGAAGAAGATCAAGATGAAGAAGAAGAAGAAATCTAGATAATATTTTATATTTTAATTTTTTAATTCTAATTAAATAGCTTTTTCGTGAACTTTAACAGCACGACCACTTGGATCATCACTTGTAATACCTTGCCAATCAGTCCGAGGTTTCCAACGAGGAATAATACCCTGACGATTAGGGAATAAACGCTTGTAAATTTCCATATAATAGTAAGCTTCTTTATTCATACCAGAACCTTCAATTTCTTGGTCTGAAACCCGTTCGCTTGTAATTTTCTTAAGATGATCAATCCATCCATACCCAACACCATCTGAGAATTGTTCTTTTTGACGCCAGAGTAGGTCTTCTGGCAAATATTCATAACCACTAGCTTCTTTACTAAAAGCATTACGAAGAATATGTTTTTCAATTCTACGAGTATCATCTTGATTACGTTTTGCCATCTTAAGTGTTGGATCAACTGGGATAGATTTTTCTAAGAACTTAAGATCTAAAAATGGTACACGTACTTCAAGCCCCCAAGCCATAGTTGATTTATTGGCACGTAAACAATCTGAATAATGGAGCCGACTAATTAAAGCACGACTTTCATCTTGAAATTCTGTAGGGTTTGGTGCATGATGAAAATAAAGATATCCACCAAATACTTCGTCAGCACCTTCTCCAGATAAAACCATCTTAATTCCCATTGCTTTAATCCGACGTGCTAGAAGAAACATTGGTGTAGAAGCACGAATTGTTGTAATATCATATGTTTCTAAATGATAGATTACATCTTCCAGTGCATCTTCTGCTTCTTGAAGTGTAAAAACAAATCCATGGTGAATACTACCTATATGTTCAGCAACTTTTGCAGCTGCTTTCATATCCGGACTATCTTCAAGACCAATTGAAAATGTATGAATTTTATCACCCCACTCACGATTCATACCATCATTAAGAGCTTTTTGTGCGATTGATGAAATTAGACTTGAATCTAAACCACCCGAAAGAAGTACACCAAATGGTACTTCAGTCATCATTTGACTTTTAACTGAATGAATTAATTGATCACGAATTACATGATGATACTCAGGGTCAATTATTGTGCGATTCGGATATTTTTTCCAATCAGGTGTATAATATTCAATTATTTCATACCCTAGACTATCACTATCTTTTTCACCTTCTACATTAAACCACATAAAATGACCAGGTGGAAAAATTTTAACTAGAGCAACATCATCTAAAGCCTTCATTTCAGATGAAATATACATATCACCTTCACCATTTAACCCGTAATAAAGTGAATTAACCCCAATTGGATCACGAGCAACAATAACTTGACCACGTTTAGAATCATAAAGGATAAATGTAAAAATACCACTAATTTGGTTTAAAAAATTTTTAATATAATGATTGATATCAACAAAATTATCACTAGAAAGGTTTAATTCAGTTTCGTATTTTTTCATAGCTGAATCATATAAATACATAATACATTCACAATCTGATTTAGTGATATATTTATATCCAATATCTTTCAATTCAAGATCATTTTCAACATGATTGTAAATTTCACCATTAACTGAAAGAATAATACCTAGATCTTTGTTATGAATTGGTTGTGAACCAGATTCTACACCATTAATCGCTAAACGTTCATGAGCAATATAAATTTGTTTAGGTTCTTTTTCTTGATAAGAACCGCTCCAATCAGGCCCTCGATGACGAATAGTTTTTACTTTTGAACGAAACCCCATAACTTTTTTGGTCATTTCTGAAGAATCGATCTTTTGTTTATTAAAATAAGCCCAAATACCACACATTTAATAAAATAAAATTAGATTTATTATTCAAGTTATATTTAATAAAACAAAAACTATTTATATTTTATTTGATTATTATTTTTCTTTTTCATTTTCTTTTTAATTTTATCTTAAATTTTCTCTTAATTTTATTTTAATCTATTGTAGTAAATAAGATAAGATTCAACATAAAAATGGAAAAAAATGAAAAACCATTATTAACATTAACAGAATTTTATAAAGAAGTTACTGAAAAAAAAACTAAAAAGAAACAATTGATAGATTTTTTATCTAATTTAAATAAAAAATATACAATACCAATAAATGAACAAATAGATACAGAAAAATGCCCTCCAGAATATCCAGAATCATACATTGTGAATGAATCAAAGTTTAGATTCAAAAACGAAATAAAACAAAGTCATTTTTTGGCTCATTGGAGAGATTTATGTAAATATCCTGAAATAACAGGTAAATTAAGATTTATATATAATTTAATAAATTTAAAAAAAGAATTGTTGGTTTTACTCTTAAATAATACCACAAGTAAATTATTTTCATCAAATATCATCCTAGAAAATAGTTCTACATTAAATTCATCAGACAGATTATATTTTGATAAAATAATTAATTTTTTAGGATTAAGCCATAATGATATATCTAGAATAAAAATAGATAATCAGACATCAAAGACTTTAAAACTTAAAAATACTAAAACAAAAACTAAACCTACAACTCATATTCTTCCTAGTAATGATATATCAGTAAAATCTGACAATGAAACAAAACCAACCATAATAGATTTAAATTTTGATAATTCAAATAACAATAATAATGATTTTAAAATTGATCTAGTAAGTAATTCTAGATATAATACATTGATAAGTAATCCTCAAAAATATAATTATAAAATGGCTATTAGTTTTTCAATGATTATTAACCTAGAAGAGGAATATCCAAGAAACTTATTGTCGTGTCCAATAGATAAGGTTGTAATAGGGGAACGTCATAAAAATTTAAAAAAAAGAACATTGAACTTTTTATGTCATAAAGATAACATGATCGAAAGATTAAAAACTAATAAATTATGTTTATCAATTTGGTTAATAAAAAGTCAAAAAAAACAAAAGTGGACAACATCTCTTAAGATGGGAACAGCTTATTTATCAGATACATTTCCTGGTGAAAAAGGGACCATAAATGATTTTATTAAAGAGATTTTAAATATATCTTCAAGTCAAGAATCAGCAATATTTTTGAATAAAATAGAAGAAGGTATTAAAAATAATTACTTCTATGCAATCGAATCAAATGAACCTATAATTAAAAATCCTAAAAATCCTAAAAAAAATAAAAAAGAAAAAGAAATAAGAAAGAAAACTAAAAAGAAATTTCTTAAATAATCATTTAATTTACTTTTGATTAAATTTTGAAATTAAATCTGTAATCTTATTTATTTTTTTAAAGTTATTAATGATTTTATCATTTTTATCAATTATTTTTTCTTGATCATTCAATTTATCTGATTGTATGTTTAAATCATTTAGTTTTGTATTATCTTTAATTTTATCATCATTTCCATCTTCATTTTTTATTTGTTGATTCAAATAATATTCCAATTGAATCAAACTCATCAAAGCCTTTTCGACATCAAAATCTATTTGATTTTTCTTTTGTTCTCTTAATAATCTTATCCTTTCTAATTTTTCCTTTCTTTCTTCATCATTCATTTTTTATAATAAATTCATAAAAATATTTATACTAAATATTAGACTAACAAAAAAGCAAAATAATTTTTTTATCAGAACCATATATTGAAAAAAAAATTGAATTTAAAAATTATTTGTATATGATATTTCTTGTTATTAACAGAAATCATTAATCAATCATTAAATATGCGCACTATTGACACTACCACTGAAGACATTGCTCTCTTTGAAGCTCGTAAAAAATGCAAATCAATTAAAGACAGTATGGAAATTTATGAAAACCGTCAACTTCACGAAACAATCCCAGAAAATCGACCTTTCATTGTTCGTCTCAACGGAAATTCTTTCACACGGATGAATATCTATGTGAATTCTGATCGGAGCAAACAAGAAATTAATAAGTCATACAGCCTTGCTATTATTAATACAGCGCGGTGTCTTCTTAACGACATTATGTTTAAACCTCGGATGGTTTATGTAGTTGATGATGAAATCATTCTACTTTTCCATAAGGCTGACATTTTCAAACGAAGCACCCAAAAATATCTGACACTTCTTAGCAGCAAAGCGACAAGTTATTTCCGTAATTGTTTTGCTAATTATATGCCAACTGAAAATATTCAAAATTATGAACCTGAAATTATTTCAAAAATGAAAGCTTGTGTACCGGTATTTGAAGGTCGTATTGTATATTTTCCAGAAGATAAAAGTTATGAAATTGTTAACTATCTTATTTGGCGTTCGACGCAGCGCAATTCTCTACAAGAATATACTCGAACTATTATCGGTAAATCACAAATTTTGAAGAAAAATAACGATAAACTGACTGCTTTTGTAGAAGATTATGTTAATGAAAACGTTGATAAAATTCTTCCTGACTATACTAAGTTTGGAGTTTTTATGAAACGAACGCTGTATAGTGCTTGTTATGTGACATCAGAATCAATTGAAAAAGATAAAATTGAAGATGATAATGTCACTTATCCAATTGACTGTCTCTGGTCTATGAAATTTAAATATTCTAACGAAATTCTTGAAGAAATGCTAGCCAAATACTATGATCAAGATAAATGGAATAGTATTTCTAAAAACTCCACAACAACAATTTGGAAAAACTATTGTATTGATACATTTGATTGTGACACACATTCATCTGGAGAAACAACATATAGTGAAGATGAAGATTTTAAAAATCATCTGGTAACTAATGGTGATATTAGTAAATATGACAGTAATCAAAACAAAGAAAAAATTAATATTCTATACACATGTATCCCTGGTATGACAATTGCCATGTTGTTTATTCATTGTTTTCAACTTCTTAATAAGACTCCACTCGCACGACAAATTTATGATCTTACATTGTTGGGTTTTCTACATAGTACGATCGTTAAACAAATCACTAATAAAAGTGGTTATTTCACTATAGTTGTTCAATTGTTTTGGGCGTTTCTGCTCATCTGTGTTAACATTCCATCATTATTTAAATCTATGCTATCATCTGATAATGCAACACTAGTTTCTCTACTAACTGTAGTATATGGGTTTTATATCACAGTTTTTCTAGGTATCTATATGTTTGAACACGCTATCAATAAGAAAGCAAATGAAAATAAATGCGTTATCATTTACAAGAAACATCGTATCGAAACTGATTATGAATCAAGTGATGATGAGCAAACAGTTTCAGGTTCACTTTCTTCTTCACAAAATAAAGAACGTCTTGACAGCTCAGTTAGTTCAGTCAGTTCAAAAAGTGAAACAAGTGTACCCTCATCTAAGAAAGATGATTAATAATAAAAACCAAAATTAAATTAAAATAAAATAAATTAACTTATAATTTTAACACTAATAAATTTTTTTTTATATTTTTAATCTAAGATTTTTATAAATATGTTCAAATAATAAAAAATAAAATTATGACATCTAAAAATTTTAATAATTTAAAAAAAGACATATCTATAAATATACCTATAGCTATACCTATACCTATAGCTATACATATACCTATACCTATATCCAGAATAGATTTATTAAACCAATATTCATTAAATAAAAAACAAAATGATAATGTTATGAAAATTTCAGAACCTTTTAAGATTATGGTGATTAATAATTCATTACATAAAGATAATTATATCACACTGGGTCAAGAATATCCATCTTTAAAGGATATTATATTACATGAAAAAAAATTTACTCCAAACAATAATATTGTTTATAGCAATTCTAGATGTCAAGTTACAATAAATAAAAATATTGGGATAGATAAATATCAAGATATTTTTTCATCTCTGTGGAAACAGTTCCTAGAATACCATCATTCTGATATATTTATTTCCAATCTTATAAAAACATTAGAAATAAATCAAAATAAAATTAAAGATAAAAATTTAGAAATGGAAATAACAGTGGGCTATAATTTACCAGTTTGTTATGATTATATTCCTTTTGTTGAAGACATATCAGAAGATATTTTATGTTATGGATGGTTTTTTATGAGAAACGATAATGATATTTCAAAAGGAGGACATCTAGAATTAAATTACAATTCTTATGATAATTTAAATCAACTAGTAACAAAAAAAATTACAACGATCCCATATCAAAAGAATTGTTTTATTGTGATTGATAATACAGTTAAAGAAAAATATGATACGATTAGTTTTTCTTTTACAAAAAGACAAATAAGTATCAATACTCATAAATATTTAACATTCAAATTAAAAAAATAAAAATAAAAATTAATTTAGTATTTGGTATTTAGTATGGAAAAACACTGCTTAAGCTTTGTGTATAAGGGTTATCATGGAATGCTTTTAAGTTATCAGGATTAATACGTTCACGATTAACATCTTCCGATAATTTTTCTTTAACCGTAGTGAGTCCACATTGATTTTGTTGTGGTGGAATTGAATATAATTTATCTTCATATGGTTCACGAACATTAATAACATCAGCTTCAATCTTTTTGTTTTGATGATTAATCATATCTTTACCAGCAGCTATTTTAACGTTGGAATCTGTTGGTCTTCTACCCATCGCAACCTTATCTTTATTGGTATTAATAACAGCATTATACCCACTAGCATATGATTTAGGTGCTGATGTTGTGGCATGACTAGCATGACCTTGATAGTAATAATCTGAAATAAATTGTTTTTGAGTGTTTTTAGCTTCATATTTATTAACAAGGTAACCACGGCCTTTACCGACACCAGTTTGAGCATCAGCGTGACCTTGATAATAATGATCTGATAAGAATTGTTTTTGAGTATTTCTAGGTAACATATTAGCGATAACATAACCTTCATTACGTCTTTCAACACCAGCAATATTACCTAAATAATCATTATCAATCGTGGTTTCTTTAATTGTTGTTCTCATAACATCATCCGGATCATATACTGTTAATGATTTAGGACCTGTTGTGGTTAAATTGATATGAGGAGCCATATTTTCGATATTAGTTTCTTTAATTGTTGTTCTTAAAACATCATTGGGATCATGAACTGTTATTTTAGAACCAAAAATAGGTCCATGGAAACCAATATGGTCATTATCAATCATTGTTTCTTTAATAGTTGTTCTGGCTATATCATTAGGATCATACACAGTTTGTTTATTTGGCATAGCAGGACCAACTATACCAACATAATTATTATCAATTGTGGTTTCTTTAATAGTTGTTCTAGCTATATCATTAGGATCATATACTGTCATTTTTTTAGGCATTTGTGCTGACATATTACCATCAGGTCTATGATTACCAACTACATTTTCTTTTTTTGTTTCTTTTAACATATCTAAAATTGGCATAATTATAGATTGTACAACACTTTTAACATTACTGTAATGTTGTCTAGTTTGAGTTAAATCACGTTCTTGAGGTTTAACTTCAATAGCTTTTTTTCCATAATCACCTACTTTAGATTCATCTGAAATATTACTAATTGACCATTGTCTTTTACCATCAGCATTACGCCACCCAGAAGTTTTATAGTTATGTTTTGTTGAAAGTTTCATAGCAGGGACTTGGTATGGTTTTGTATATGTTGTAGGTCCCGCATTACCCATGTATGAGCGGGTATTTGTTCTATGGGTGGGTTTATTATATAATTCAGAACGAGCTTTTGGTTTAGTAAAAGCTCCAACTGTTTTAAAATATCTATCAGAATCATTTTTATAGAAAGTTTCTACACGATTTTTTTTTGGCGGGACAACTATACCTCTTTGTTTTTCACGAACACCCATAACAATACGACCTTTGTAAGATAATTTAGGATTATCTAATGTTCTAAGTTCATTAGTGTCTTTTGGTAAAACAAAGTCACGAGTATTTGGTTGGTTCAAACCACCTGCAGGCTTCCAACCATATCCTTGATTAAGACCAGGACCTACACGAATTTGAGGGGTAGGTAATTCATTTTGTCTCATTTGAGAAGGAATATATCTATTTCTAACATCTTCTGAAGCAAAATTAGATGTACCAAAAACATTACCCACATCTCGTTCCATATCAAACATTCCTTTTAATTCCATCTTTTCTTGATAAACCGTACTATTGCCAGTATGATTTTCAAGGATTTTTTCATTTGCTCCAACATTTGTATTTTGACGAACACTTCCACCAAAAAAAGGTTGCATATTATTATGGGTGAATTCTTCAATTCTCATAAGTTGACCAGTTAATGGTGATTTAAATGAATTGGCATCTGGTTCAAAATCTAAATGACTATTTCTATTATTTAAAACTCTTTGATTAAAACCTTCTTGGGCAATAACACCTGTATTAATTGTATCACGAGCATTTTTAAAACTGTTTTCAATAATTTTTCTTTCTTTTGATTGCATTTGATTAAATTGATTTGTATGATATGGATCAACTTGTTGATAGTTTGAACCCATACTATTTCCATTCATCATTCCAATTCCATCTAATTCTGATAATGAAGTCATTTTAATATGATTTATTATATTTAACTTTATTTAACAAATAAGAAAATATAAAAAAAAATTATACTATACCTGAATTACTTTTTTTATAAATATAAAAACTATAAAATTATAAGAAAAACAAACATATTACTTACGATATGTATTAGGTTGTTTATGATTTTTATTTTTATAATTTTTAGTCCATTCTCTATCCTTTTCATTATTTTCATTATTCTCATTATTTTTATGATTATATTTTCTTTCAATAAAGTCATTTTTATTATTACTGTTATTGTTATTGTTATTATTACTGTTATTGTTATTATTGTTATTGTTGTTATTGTTGTTATTGTTGTTATTGTTGTTATTATTATGATTGTATCCATTATTATAGTTTTTATTTCTATGTCTATCATTATTATTCCGTATACGATCAGGTTTTTTATTAAACTTATTATATAAATCAAATAAATCAGCCAATGTATATCTATTTTTATTAATAATAGTTTTATCATTGCTCATCTCTTCTATTGTTTTGAAAAGATTAGATATATTCTGTATTTTATCAGTCTGATGGCCTGGATTTTTTAATAAATTTTCAATAGTTATTTCAGTTAAAGGTGCTAAATAAAGTATATTTTCTTCAATTGATTGAAGATATAATTTATAAGAAGTATCAAATATATTATTGCTGTGAGCTTTCAAATGAAGTATAATATCTTTAATATTATTTACAATAGTTGATAAATATGTAAATAATTCATTTGCTCCAAATTGATGTGAATTATATAATTCTCCAATGAATTGTGAAAACCCTTTTTGAAAGTTTTTATTTTTTCTTGATTGACAAAATTCATCATATGATAAATCTTCATTAGTTTTTTCTCCTTTTTCTTCAACTTTATCAGTTTCACCTTCATTTTCTTCTTTTTTATCATCATTATCTTTTTTATTATCTTCATCCTCACTTTCATTTTCTTTTTCTTCTTCTTCATCTTCGCTAATTTCTATAACTGGTTTTAATTTAAGAATTGTTTGATAATAATTCTCTTTTAATTTATTAATAAATTTACGTACATTTACCTTATCTGTAAAACCTAAAATCATTTTAACATAAAAAACACAATATGTAGGTTCTGTTCTAGCCTTAACTAGAATGTCATTTAAAAAAGAAGTTAAATAGTATTCTTTATTTTCTTCAAAAGAATCCAATAATTTATTAATTTCCTCTAAGATTGATTGATAATTATTTTCTGAAATTTTATTTAAATAACCTTTCATTTCATGATAAATTTTTTCATTATCATCTTTTAATTCTTTTTTAATAAATTGGACCCCCTTCTTTTTGCGCCAATCATCATCTGGTTGAATTTTTTTTCTTTTATGTTGAATACCCGATTGATTCATTTTTTCAAATAATTCTATTGTTTCTTCTGAAAAATAATTAATATCACCTAATTGGTCTTTAATTTTATTTTTAATTTCATAAAAATCTTCAATCGAGTAAATTTTAGGGGTAGTATTCGACATTGTCGAGGGTGGATATAAAATATTAGTAGCCATCTAAACTTTAATTATTAAGAATATCCTTATAATTATTCTTTCAAAATAATATTTATATTTTATCACACTAAATAAAAAAAAAGTAAATTTAATGTATAAAATTATTATTACAAAATTATTATTATAAATTTATTTTTTTTTCAATATCATATGAATGAGTTTATAGAACCACCAATAGTTTAATAATGTTATTGGTGTACTAATAATTATATCTATAAACATATTTTCTAAATATAAACAATGTAAAATGTAAGATAAATTTATCACACATGTAACAAAATAAGTTACGATTAAAATTTTTGTATACATAATAAATTCTTGATCAAAATAATAATACTTATTTGTATTTTTAATATACCAACAAATATTCAATGGAATAAATGAATATTCAGCAATTAATCCCATAGCTAGATAAAAAGCTCTTTTTTCTTCATCATAACTATTTTCAATAAAAGAACCAACTAACATTAAAATTAAAATTATATTATGGAAAATAACCCACATATTTTTTTTAAGATCTTTCAATGATTCACTAATTAAAATAAAGTAAACAATATCTGCTGAAAAATAACCCAAACTAAAATGGTAACCAGAGTAAAGGTTATCTAATGAAATTAAATTTAAAAAATATGCCAAACCATATGTTCCAGTAATAATACTATGAATCGTACTCATACAATAACTAACTAATTCATGAGAATATAAATGACCTTTAATAAAATTTGATGGTGTTATATATACTGAAAAATCATAATTAATATATGATGTCATAAAAATAATTATATAAATTGAGAAAGTACTAACGAATAATTTTATATCATCTATTTCGAATGAAATATCTGTATGATCTAAATAACCATACTCAATATCCATTTTAATAATTTTAATAATTTTAATATTGCTATGATAATGATATCTATTGATTCATTATTTAAATATATTAATCAATTTTTTCCATTCAAAAAAAATAAAAAAAATAAAAAAAATAAAAAAAATAAAAAAAATAAAAAAAAGTGTGGCTATTGCTAACCGCTGGGGGGGATGGATCTCTCTTACTCAAAAAGACAACCGGCGTGTAGAACTGAAAACAGGCACGTTTGGCGGTTGACCGGAGCGGAGAGAGCCAGAGCCCTCACCAGTCGGTTTCACCTTACGCGGAGCTTTCGGGGGCACGGGAACAGTTGGGCGCTTTGGTGTTAGCGATGACATGTTAAGTCAGAGAGTAATATGATATTAAAATAATAAAAAAATCAATTTTTTAATAAAAGTAAACCGAAATCTGGCTATTTTTAATTTTTATTATAAATATTTAATCTAAATATTCAATGATCCCAGCTGGTTTAATTTCAGATATAAAACCTAAATAATCATATGAATTAGAATCCCCATCTCTTAGGACAATTTTATGGCCTTTTGAACAACTTGAGGGATTTTCAAAATAAATATAATAATGTTCGTATTCATTTTCTTTATAAAAATCTTTATTATGACAATTACATTCAAAACGATATTTTTTCAAAAGTTTTTTTTGATGATGACTATTACATATAGAGACTACTTGCTTAAAAGTCGATAATCCATTAAATAATATAACATCATTATAATCTAGAAGATTAGCTAGATAATTTTTATATTTTTCAATCCATTCTGAAACATATATACGATCTACAGATTTTTCTATTTTTTCCCAATTGTTTAATGCTTTTTTAATAAAATATTTAGGATTCTCAAAATAATCTATATTTTCAATTTCTTTTTCTTTTTCTTTTTTATATATAATTTCTTCACGGTTGTCTAAATAAATATAATCTTTATCAAAATCTTCATGTGTATTAAATTGATTAAAATATGATGAATCTGAGTAAATTCCTTCTGTCATTTATGATAATAGAAATATATTACTAACAATAATAATATATAGAATCAATTTTTATATACCAAATAAAAAAATAAAAATATAATAATTTATTTGCTTTCATTTTCAATAAATTTGAAAATTTTATTAACTTTATTATTATATTGATAATATTTACCTACATTTAATGGTATAATTTGATTATTATAAAAATTCATTTTATGATTAAATATATTCAAAATATTATATTTATCTAGAAACAAACTGTAATCAATATTTACAAAAAAATTATTTGATTGATTAAAATCCATTTTAATATTAATTTTTTCATAAATAATAGACTTATTTAATTCGGTTGAAATAGAATTACGAATTTCTATATTATCTTGTCCATTGTATGGTGTACGTAAATCAATTGAACGTTCAATATTGGCAAAATTATTAGTACTATTACATTTAAAGTAAACGGCTTCTTTTGATTCTGTATAATAAGAACTAACATCACAAAAAATAAATTTAGTTTTAGGAATAATTACTTCAGTAAAACTATTTTTTGGAATATAACGAAGTAACGAAACAGCGTTGATCATTGTTTATATGTATGTTTGTATATTTAATAATATATCCATATCATTATATTATTTTTTTTATTTATTTCTTTATAAATAAATAAATAAAATGCCTAAATCTATTAATAAAACAAAGAAAAATAAAAAAAATATATACCATAAAAAACATACAATTAAAATAAAAAAACATCGGGGGGGGGTCCCTTCGTGGTTGAAAAGACTATTAGGAAAAAAAAATTCAACTACAAAACCTGTTGAAAATAAGATATCAGGTCTATATCATGATGCACAAGGATTTGGACAAGGAGTTAGAACAGGAACAGAAGTTACAAGGGTAAATCCTTTATTTAGTTTAAATCATGAAAAAAAAGGGTGGGTTACTCAAAGAAATAATAGTATAGGCTATGGAAAAAGAGTAGTAAATCCATTATTTAAACAAGAACAAGAAAATGTAGAAGGTGAGATATCACCCGCAATGAAAAAATACTTTGAAAGGCATGGTATAAATGTACAGTATCATAATATTACAAATAATATGGGAATTGTACATCATGATGTTGCTTCACATAGTAATTATGCGAGAAATGTTTTATCTAAAGGATCTATTAAGTATGGTAATAATGTTGTAACTAAACCAGTTATTGTAAACACCGCAAAAGGTCCTACTCTATTAGTAGAAACTACATTTGCTGGTAAAAGAAAACCAAACGTAAATTCAACATAGATATATAATCATTATTTTTTCATTTTTTCTAAATAATTTTTACGTGATACCGCTAAAAATTTGTCTTGGGCACCTACTAAAACTTGATCAATTGTATTTTCACTAATTCGAAGAGAGAATATCCCTTCTGATTCATCTTTATCAATCATATCCATTGCTGTTAACTTGACAACACTATCACACAAAGGAATACAATTTAAAATTTGCCCAAATGGTTTACGATTAGAATCACCATCTAAACCAGACATAATTACGGTTTTATTATTTTCTTCACATTTTAAAACAAAATCATATAAATCATGGAAAAATTGTGCTTCATCAATACCAAAAACATCAGCTTCTTTGAATTTATCAGATGTAATATCAATATCAAATAATTTAGATAATTTAATAGCATCTTTACGATGTTGAGCATGAGTTTGAACAAAATCACCGGTTCGTGTATCAAATGTATGATTTATGTAACACACTTTTTTTCCAATAACTTCTTTACGACTACACCGACGCATTAATTCTGTTGATTTTCCTGAGAACATAGGACCCAGAATGATTTCAATACGACAAGATGTCATTTGATTTTTAATTCAAGATAAAATAGTTTAACTTTAATAATTATTTTTATTTTTTTAAAATCAATTTTTATTTTATTTTATTTTATTTTATTTTATTTTATTTTATTTTTATTTTTTATTTCTTTAAATTATCAAATAATTCTGCATTACGAACTATTCCAGTGTATATATAATGATATATTCTTTCATTTGTTAATTGATTTATTTTATCAAAACTTTGATTAATTTTATCGGTTTTCTTTTTTGTTGATCTACTACTTATTTTCACTGTTCTTTCTTTTTCTAGTTTTTTATAAATATTTGACAATTTACGTATAAATTTATTAAATTCATCAATATTTTTTTCCATATATAATTGATTAGTTTCTACTGGTAAATTATAGTTTTCTCTATAATATTTTAATACAATTTCATGATAATTATTTTTATTAATAATATAATCAATAAAAGTAATATATTTTTCATCAGTATATTCTTCACTAATTAATTTAACATTAATATTTATTACATGTGATTTCATTAAAAACAAATATTTTAATCTGTTTGACCATTGATAATGTCCTGGTAAATTTAATAAATACATATATTCACATAAACTATAAATTGGTGTGTACTTATTCCAAGCATCTAAAGTAACATTAAGTGGTAAGTCATGATATTTTTTCTGATAATTATTTGATAAAATATAATTATAAAATGATTTATCTTTAATTTTATTTAATTTATATTTAATATAATTATAAAAATTATCATTTATTTTACCATGTTTAGTAAGTTGATCATTTACTAAAGTAATAATTTCTAATTTTTCTCTAATTTGGGAATTATTTAGTGTTGTTGGTGTACCTTTAAAATATAATTCTTTTTTTTTGGTTTTATTTTTACACTTATTAATAATTAATTTCTTTAAATAATCCCAGTCATTACATTGTTCAGAATATTTTTTATCTAGTGATAAACATTCAAAAGTATTATCAGGAAATATAGGTAATTTTAAATCTATTGGTCTAGCAAAAACATAAACCGGAAAATTTTGAATATTATCAATATACGGAAATCTATCACTTATCCATATATACAAAGTAGTATTAGGGACTTTTAAATTATTTTTAATAGCATAATTAATACTTTTTTGTATTAAAGATAAAATTTGTTCTAATCTAGCATCTTTATATTTTTGATACTTTAAAATATGTGATTTATCTACAGTAACTTTATTATCAAATATATAATATTCAATAAGGCTTTCTTTATCCATACTATCAATTAAAAAAATTTCATTTTCTTTTTTTAATTTATCTAATAATGAAATATCAAGATTATTTTTTAAATTATTATATATTTTATTTAAATCTTTTTCTAAATTATTTTGATATGTATCATTTATCATTTTTTATATTATAGCTTTATTATTAATATATATATATATATATATAAAAATCAAAAAATCAAAAGAAACCTGTAAAAATAAAAATAAAATTGAATTTTTTAAAAAAGATATAAAAAATATATACTTAATAATTTAAGATAATACTAATTATATAGTAAATAATTAAATGGCTCCTAAAAAAATTGATATTAAATCAAAATCATCTCCTTCCCAATTAAACAAGGAAAAGGTTGAAGAAAAGATTAAAATTAAAGAAGACCCTACATTTGAGAATAAAAAAAAAGTTCAAGAAGATTTAGTTGATTCAGAAGATGATGAAGAAAAAATGAATGAAAGTTCGCAAAAAGAAAATAAAAACTTTGCTGATGATGCTTATGATTTCTATAAGACATATGATCCATCTAAAAATCAATATGATCCTGTTCTAACTCCATATGAACGTACATCAATTATTGGAGTACGTGCGACTCAGCTTGAAGATGGTGCTATTCCATTAGTTGATATTCCAGAAGGTATGGAAAGTGTTATTGAGATCGCTGAATTAGAACTTAAAATGAAAAAAATTCCTCTAATCATTTGCCGAGAAGGTCGTGAATATTGGCGTGTATCAGATCTCGTTAATCATCAAGTTGATTAATAATAATTGGATAAACCAGATTATTTTATTTAATACAAAAATTGAAAATTTTTTATTTTTAGAATTTTAATAGCTTTTATAATTAATATAAAAGCATTTTGGTATATCTTTAATATATCAAACTTATCTATATTAAATGACCTATTATAATTATAATTACAATTACAATATCAATCTTGAGACCTGTAAGGATCTTTATCATCCTGTTACAGGAATGCGTTATTTTGATGATAAAGTTAATGATATTGATATTTCTCCTCCAATTAAAGTAAACCAAAAGTTTGTAGAAGGTACATCATTAAGTTTTTCTTGTAATGGTCGTAAACGCACTAAGGGGTATCATGATGTTTATTTTTCTCATTGTATATGGAAGTACTTTTTCAAAGGAAAAGATGGTTATGATTATCTAATGACTAACATTGATGATTATACTTTCCATCGTTGGGGAGAGACACCATGTATTGTTCTAAAAGGATTTATTGGTATAGATACTATGGGGAACAAATATATTGACCTGAAAGAATGTTTTGTTATGGATATTTCATTTTATATCTGTAAGAATTATTATGACAATAAGATTTATGATCTTTCTAGCCTACAAATTCAATCCAAAGAATGTGCTAATGAAGTTTATTATGATTATACAAAAATATTCATCACTCAAATTCAAAGTAAGTTGTAATATCAATTAGGTTTCGATAATGTCTTTTTCTAGATGTGATATTAATTTAAAGGTATAATGTTCAACTTCTTTTTGATGTTGATGCTTATCTAAAATTTTTAAATAGCTTTTATATTTTTTATATGTTTCTGAATCACTATATGATTCATCTTTATCTTCTTCTTCATCTGTATTTCCATGTGAATGTGAATGTGAATGAGAATGCTCGGTATCATGACATGTAGTACCTTTACGATTTTTAGCATTTATAATTTCACTTAAATATTTATTTAAATCTTTAATATCAGTATATTTATTTATCATCCAATCACCTAGTATTTTTAAACGTTGATATTGAGGGTCAATTATTTGTCCCCATAATTCTAATTCATAATTTTTAGGAGATTTTTTCAAAATTGGTATGTAAACATGTCCCGTTTTTTTTATTTCTCTTAAATATTTTATGTATCTATGATACAATATTTTTTCATCACACCCTACACCCCAAATTTGATTAGCATAACCCCCCATTTTAAATAACATATCTAAATTCCATAAACAAATATCATTGAGAAATTTCTTTTGATAATAATCATTCCATTTAAAACCAATATTAATAGGACATTTATTTGCTTCTTCAAAAGAAAAATAGTACGGAATCATTTCTTCACTAATAATCAAATTAATATTATTTATTACAACATGAGTGCATCCGTGTGATTTAGCAATTAATAACCCCAAATTAACAAGTTGCCCTTTATTAAATTTTTGGTTACCTTTTTTCTGTTCACAAATAATAATTTTAAATCTTAATTGAGGATATTTTCTGAAATGATGTATTAGATTATTAACCATATCTTTCATTGAATTTTTATATGTTTCATCTAATTTGTAATATGGAATAATAATACCTAATTTATTATTTTTGAAATCTATAGAATCAATATCATTTGATGGTAAAGATATAGGATTTAATATTTTTAATCCACCTTCATATTCTTGATATTTATTCTCCAAAGAAGTTAAATCTAGTCGATGATGAGCGATAGAATTCAATAAATAATTCCAATATTCCAATACATTTTTACGATTGAAAAATTTACGATAGGCAATATATCCATTTTTAGCTATTTTTTTACATGTTTCATCATGTGTAGTAGCCCATTTTACTATAGCCAACAAATTAGATAAATCTTTTTTAACAGGAATGTAATGTTGATATGGTTTTAATAAATGATCATACCATGTATTATATTCATTTTCAACTTTAAGGACTAATCCACCTAAAGAAAGAAAATAAGGTAAATCTGGATCATTACCATAACTAGGTACAGATACTAAATATTTAAATCGACCATGTAATCCTTGTTGGTTTCCTACAGGACTAAATTTAAATTTAGATGGATCATGAAAGTTAAAATTATGATTATCCATGCTAATTTTATCTCTTTTAGAAAATCTTGTTAATTTAAAATCTAGAAGATTCGGGTTTTTTTCACCTAAATCAACTAGTTTTAATCTAATATTATCCTCTAAAGTTAGACCACATCCAGAAGAATCTCCAATAAAGTACGCCTTTGCCTCTTTTTTATCCCATTCTAGGTTATGATTATGTCTATCACATCCTGTAGTATCTGATTCTTCAAAATTTTGTTTATATGGTTTACATAATTCTTCTACAAATTTATTATCACATGTATTTCTAAAATATTCTTGTGTAATTAATCTCCAATCTTCAGCAGAAGGATAAGGTAAATCACCAAATGTATCATTTGTTGATACACTTAAAATAGGATGATAAGAACTATAATTGTGTGATTTTAATAATTCCCCTTCTCCATAGATATGTTCAAAAGGTTCGGTGAAATCATTTTTTAAAACGGGAAATGATTTAATATTCAGAAAAAAATCTACATCATCTATTTGATGTTCATTACATGTATCTTCTAACATTTGATATAATTCAGACCAATTTGAATCATTAATTGACATCATTTTTTCAGTTTGTAATAGACAATTACTAGCTGACCATAAACTCATATTTTCAATATATTTTATTTTTCCACCTAATATTTTCTGTTTATCTTGGTAATATTCACTCAAATTTTTATATTTATTTGGTAATTTAATTAATTCAAACCATTCATTAACAAAATTATTATTAATAAAAGGTATGAATGATTTAATTTTATTATTTTTAATTTGGACATATATACCTGTACCTATTTTTTGAAATAAATAATTAAATGTATTAATCACGGTGGTTGTATTAATTAATTCATATACTGCGGATTGTAATTTTAAATTGATAGATTCTTTAATAGGTAAAATAAGATCAACTTTATGATGATGATGGTGGTGATGATTACCATGACCATGACTATGATGATGATGGTGTTTATGGGTATGTTTATGACTATGTCCATGCCCATGATCATGTCCATGAATATGTTTGTGTTCATGAGCATGTCCATGATGAAAATCATGATGATGACATTTATCATCAGAAGAACTATGTGATTTTTTTATTTCCCCATGTGGTGTTTCTTTGGAACAATGTCCTGATAAAATATGAGTTTGTTCTAACCATTCATTAATATTTAATCCTGTATTCTCTGGTAATAAACTATTAAATATTTCTTTATTTGCTTCATTATAATTAATGATAAATGGAAAAATAGCATTATAGTTTTGGTTTTGTGGGTGATGATATTCAAATATTTTTTTAATACATTCTGATTTTTCAGGGAAATTTAAATTTTTAAAATATTTTTTATTGTAATAATATTTATTTTTAGTTTTAGAACTAATACTAGAACTATATTTTTTTAAAATCTTGTGACTATGACTGTATTTCAAACTATGTTTATGTATATGTTTGTGGCTATGTTTTTTTATTTTTGAAGACATATTTTGTTCAAAATTATATATTACTCTTATTATTGAATAATACTTTTTTATAAAATATAAAAAAATAATAAATAAAACAAATAAAACAAATAATAAAAATAAAAAAATTTAAATTTATATAAAAGTTAATATTTTATGATTTAATTCATATATTAGTTTTCATCAATTTCTTCATTATTCTCTTCTTGTGTTTGATCTTGACTATTGGTATTAATATAATGTTTATTCATAAAGGTTTGTAGATTCTGATATGTTAGTTTTTGACTTTTATCAATACCTAAAAGATTACACAAAGTATCATCCGGATTAATAATTAGTTTTGAGGCAGAATCTTGAAGCTTATTTTTTTTAATATATTCATAAATCAATTCAGTTACATCATGGCGAACCATTTCAGTACCTTTTGGTTTAGAAAGGAATTCACATAATTGATCCGAAATTGTAGTGGGTTTATTAATACCAGAAGGTGGTTCAATAACTTTCTTAATTTTTTCTTTTTTTTCCTTAGGTTCTTTTTGTTCCTTTTCCTTTTTAGGTTTTTTCTCTTTCTTTTCCTCTACTTCATCATCTTTAGAATTAGAATTATTTTCAGGTTTTGTCTTAGAAGTTTTGGACTTTTCTTTAGTTTTTTCTTTCAAAATTTTATCAATCTTCTTTTTATACTGTTTGAGTTTAGTAATAAGTGTACCCATTGTATTTTTCATTGTTGAGATTTCATTACAAATATCATCAAATTCTTTAATTAGCATTTCAGTTTCATCATTGATATTAAGATTGGTATTGATATCTTCTTCAAGAGACATGTTTAATTAATATTAACTGAATTATTAACTTACATTAAAAAAAATATTAAAAATTTAAATTCAATTTTTTTTACATAATTAAATTTTCAATCTTAATCTTCTTCAGAATCATCTTCTTGTTCAGGTTCTTCTGTTAATTCTTGATTGGTTTCTGTATCATTATTCATATTATTACGAAATGCTGTATCATCATCAAAAGGTGTTGAATGTAATGAAGCTACTACTGAAATATGGTTATCACCATTTTCATGACGTTTTCTGGCAACCTTAACTTTAATTTTCATTTCCGGTTCAAGCATAGTATATTTTTTATTATCAAAGTGCCATTGACTTGGGATTACAATATCAAGAGGATTATCATTATCATTTACTTGACAAACCAAACCCATTTTAGTTTCATCTTTAACAATACAATCAATAATTAACCCAATTGGAGGATTACAGATGTCTGCTTGATATGTAATATCATATACTGGTAATCCAGTGAAATATGCTTGATTAATTTTACCTAAACTACGTCCTAGAATTTTAACACTACCAATTTTAACATAACCTTCACGAATACATCTCCCTTCAATCTCTTTTTTTAATTTATTCAAGAAAATTTCATCAGGTTCTTGTCCAAACTCATCAGCTTGAAGATGGTATCGGCACTTTAAAATGTTAGTTGTATAAAGATTTTCCATTTAATTTATTAAAGATATATTTAAATATTAATTTAGTAAATGTTAAATTAATTCAATTTTATATTTATTTATGATTAAACTCAAAAAATATCTACATGCGAACTTCTACTTCTTTGATAAAGAATAAATAGGGGTCTTTATAATTTTCACTTTCTTTCATTCCTTCTTTATGGAAAAAAGAAAAAGATTTATTAGGTTTGACTTTGTAAAAAGAAGCTTTTTTCTCCATATCAAATTGATTTAAATATACATATAATTTGATATTATCTTCTTTATTATAAAAAATACACCATAGATTCTGATCTAAATGATTATATTTTTTTAAAGATAAAAATCCATAAAAGAAATCTCCTTCAATACCATCGAATTCTTGACGATCTGCTATAAAACTATATAGTCCTAACATACTAAGGTTACATGTTTTATCTGTTTTTTTTGTGGGAAAAATGCCTCTTTTAATGTATGGTTCCAAATAATTAAAAGAATTAATAGCTTGTTCTGAATAAATTTTCATTATTATTTGATATTTTTTTATAAAACCTTCTGTAGAGTCATATTGATATTTATCTTGAATCATAACAAAATTATGACCAAAAGTTTTTTCAAGACTTTCTATATTAAAATCATTTTGAGAAGACATTTTTAAATTGATAAATTATAATAAATAATTATTTATTATAAGTATTCAGTTATATTTTTTTCTAATAAATATATCAAATTAAATAAAATCAAATAAAATTAAATAAAATCAAATAAAATCAAATAAAATCAAATAAAATCAATTATGAGTCGCACAAAAAAAAAGAATATACAAAAAAAATCTAAAAGTAAACAAAAATTTGACACTATGATTAAATATAAAAATAGGAAAATATTACAATCTAATAATATTTTTAAAGATCATAAAAAATATAAAACCCAATATTCATGTTATTATAATGAATATAAAAAATTATTAAATAAAAAGTATAATTTTAAAGATTACTATAGAGATTATGAAAGTGATATTCAGTTTAAATCATTAGTTGAAATAGGTTTAAAATATGACGCAAGTATTTTTACAAGATTAATAGAATTAATATCAAATAGATTTAATCCAGGATCCATACCAGAAATTATCAATATATTATTAGAAAAAAAAAATGATACTTACACATATAATAAATTATATGATTTATTTAAAAAAAAAATTAATAGTACAGCATCAATATCTAGTCTTTCATGTAATAGAAATAATATTTTTAGTGAATTATTTACAAATAAAATAAATAATATATTAGAAGATAAAAAAGTAGAAAAGATTTTAGATATTGGGACAGGTGATGGTGAATTTATTATAAATTTTGGAAATAAATTAAATTTAAAAAAAGATAATATTGTTGGATGTGATTTGGATAATTTTTCTGAAAAAGGTAATCAGAGTAGAGAAAAAAATAAAGATAAATTCGTATTTGTACCTATTGAAGTAGATACAAAAATTCCATTGAATGATAATAGTTTTGATTTAATTACTATGAAATTTGTTATTCATCATATAAATAATATAGATTTTATCTTAAAAGAAGTTAAACGTTTATTAAAAAAAAATGGTTTATTCCTTCTAATTGATCATGATATAATATCATTTGCTGATTATATGTTAACTGATATTGAACATGGTTTATTCATTAATATTTATAATAAACAAACAAATAAAGAAAAAATAACAAATGAAGAAGAAACAAAAAATAAAAAATCAAATGATGATATTATGATTGTCAGATATTATGACTGGGTTGAAATGAACTATTTAATGGAAAAATATAAATTTACCTATCTAGAAGGTGATATTTTATCAAATAATATTAATAAAAGAGTTAGAGCAACAAGGGCATTTTATTCATTTTATCAAATAAATAAAAATTAATAAAAATAAAAAAAAATTAATAAAAAATTAATAAAAATAATATTTTCAAAATAAAAACATTATAATGAATCTATAATGAATCTATAATTTCTCTTTCTTTTGCTTCTTCTGCTGAAAAGAACCATCTTAAGTTCCCCTTTCTAGCATTATCATTTCTTCTTAATACAACTTCAATATCATCACACATCATTTTTTTATTACTTATTTCTTTAGCTTTTGGTTCAACAGATTTAAGATGTTCATATATTTCTTTTCTAGATTTATATGAACATGTAATACCTTTAATAGCTTTTTTATCACCTTTTGTTAAATCTCTAATTTTAAATGATGGAGCTTGATCAACTTTATCATATTTAAGATATCCATAGAAATCATTATGATTTATAAAATCCACACCGCTATATTTAATTTTTTGTACATCTAATATTTGTAATTGAATTCCTGCATCATAATCAAATATACCTTCATGTATTTGGTACTTATAAAACACTTGTTGATCGTTTTCTATTAATCTGAAACCATATATTGATTTATCTCTAGAGTGTTCAACATACCCTTTACGTATAATATTATTTTCTAAACATTTTAATATTAATTTTTCATGCGAAGTCATATCTTGATCTTTAATATCTTTTAATAACAAACTATTCAAAATAACCCTTTTGTATGATGAAATTAATCTATCTAGAACAATTTGATATATTTCTTCATTTGTTAATGTATAATTAGTATTAAATATTGCGTCTGGAGTATTATTTTTAATATTTTGGATTTGATTTTCAACATATTCCATAACTTCTGATACATTATATACATCTTTTTTACCAAGTTCCACTTTTTGTTGACCAATCTTATTAATATAATCTGATAAATCTATCATATTAGGTCTAATAGGTGGAGGAACACTTCTTTGGTAAAGAAATAAATTTTGATTATTGATTTGGCTTGGTTGAAATATATAGAAATTACCTCTATATATCAAATAACCAGGTCTACCATATTTATCATGTATCTCTTTTTTATTATCAATCATATCTTGTAATGCCTGATAAATAAGATTAATATCTCTTAAATATTTGGATGGCATTTTAGCCAATATTTTATCCAATGTTAAAATAAAATCTTGTCTAAATATTTTAGCTATAATACCTGTTAATTCATTTGTTTCATATTTTAATGAACTTAAATTATAAGTACTATAATCTAAATCTTTACTATCTAAATCATATTTTTCAGGGGAATTAAAGCATTTATATTCACAATTTTTTAAATAATGACATACATGAGAATAAGGTTTATCATATACAGATACTTTTTTAATCTCCCCTCTTGAAGTTTTAACAGTTACTTTTTCACTCCAATCTTTTTCTGAGTAATGATTACCATCTTTATTAAGATGACAATCAATAGCATTACGTCTCAAAATATCTTCAGCTATTCCAATATTAATAGCTTTATTTTCAGCTTCTCTATATATTTTTAAATCAACAGTTTCTTGATTACCAAAAGTAGCAGCATAAATATAAACCGTGATATTTCTTTCTTCTTCTGGTAAATCAATATGTGACCAACTACGAATACCACGACCAATCGCTTGCGATATACGATTTAAGTTATGCCATGGATTAAGAATATGTATCTCTCTTACACCAAATAAACTAATACCTTCACTAGCAGCTCTTGTTGCCAAAATAACCTTAACAGGTTCTTTGATCATATCATGTCTTTTAGCTAAATAATTTTCGTAATATTTTGATAATGTAGCATTACCAGAAATAATTAAATAATCACCTTTGTATTTACTTTCTTTGTGTTCTGATAATAAAACAGGGGAGTCACTTGATTTATATTTACGATAACCTGCTAATTCCAAAGCAAAAGCTAAAGGTAAAATACCACTGTTTTCATATTCAGTATATACAAAAACCAACCCTTGAGCTTTTTCAATATTTTCCATAATTTTATGGATTTTAGATGAATGTAATTTTAATGCTTCACCTTTATATTCTAGAGCGTCATCTGGATTATTAAAAGTATATTGTTGTTTATTTGAAACTTTAGTTAATACTGAATTTAGACCTTTTTCGCCATAACATTCTGCTAAATTATCAGTTTTATCTAGATCCTGATAAATAAAATTAAGAATTTGTAATTCAGATGAATAAGCAGCAGATGTTTTTTCTTCATCTGGAGCAATTCTCTTTTCTAGATATGATTTATATACTTTTTCCTGTTGTTTACTCATTGGACATCCAGTTATTTCTAGATGCTGGATCCCTTGTTCAAGTTTATTACCATAAATGTCTTTAGTAGGGTATCTAGATGGTGTAATTATTTCATTTCCACCATTAATACTTGCGGAAAATCTTAAAGGGTAATTAACAGGGTTTTCACTTCTTAAAAAGCTAATATAACCTCTTGAATAATTCATAAGTGTATCACGTCCTTTTGGTGTGAATGAACCATCACTTTTGAATACTTCACTTTCTTTAAGAATGGGTCTTTTATCATTAATCAAAAGATAATTAAGAATTGAAATTAAATCACTTGCTTCATTAAACATAGGTGTACCAGAAAGTAAAACTAACCTTAAGTTATCAGCATGTTCTAGGACCTTCATTAACACAGGAGGTACAATTCTAGATTTCTTTTCAGAAGCATCTTTAATATTATGAGCTTCGTCAATAATCATAACAGTATTACTATACATCTTTTTAATTCTAGCTATTTCAACTTCTTTATGTCTTGATTCAGGAACACCTCTTATAGCTTTTTGTAAATCTTTAACAACATGTTTAGCCCACTCTAAAGCACCATAAAAAGAATAAGAATTTTTTACTATTTTATCAATTTTATATTTGACAATTTTACATGCTTCCGCACCACCTTCACGACATTTTTGTAAAAGCTCAGGGTTTTTTAATTCATTTATTAAAGTATCACCAGCACATTGATTTTGACCTCTTTTAAAACGATCCATATTAAATATTTCTCCTTTATCAAAATGAGATTTAGCAATGATTATAATTTTTTGATTATTTGCCAAAACTGTAGGTCTAAGAGTTTCGGCAATAGCAATTGAAGCGCATGTTTTACCAACACCTAATCCATGAAAAATTAAAAGTCCATTGTATGGAGTGTTTCTAGACATGAAATTCTTCAAGAAACGTTGATGTTGAGCTAAAGATATAATACCACTTCGCCGTTCATTAATAATTCTATTAACATCGCTAGGTAAAACCTTATCTAATTTATTTTGATAAAATTCAGCTTTTTTATATATTTTTTGAGAAAAATCTGGATCATAATATGAAGGATATGTTAATTCATCTTTAATTGGATTAGTTTTATAATATTGAAATTTTAATTCTTCTGATATTTTTAAAATTTCATTATGAAGATAACGATCATTGGTTTTAGATAATTCTTTATTTAAGTCATTTATTGCTATCTGATATTTATCTGATTCAAATAATTTATATACTTTGTCTCTTAAATTTGTCAAATAAGATTTATATTGTTGAATTTTTTTATTATCAAATAAATCCTCTTCAATATCTAAAGATTTTAAGTCTTCATCATCAATATCTTCATCATCATCCATATTTACATATTCAATATCTTCAACTTCTGCTACATCATAATCATATTCATTATCTTCATCTAAATAATTATTATTGTTATTTTTACTATAATGAGGACTTAATTTTGATTTACGTATAGGTCTTTTTTTTGTAAGATGATTAAATGATTCTGAAAAACTTTTGATTTTGTCCGGTTTCTCTTTTTGTTTTTGTTTTGTTTTTAATTTCGGTTTTTCTATTGATGATTTTTTCTTATGAGTTTTTCTGTCAGTTTTGGAACTCATTTAACTTTACTTTGCTTTACTTTACAATACAAATAAGAAAAGTTTTTATAAATCTAATTAGTTATAAATAGTAAAATATAAATAAAAAATATAAATAAAAAATATAAATTATAAAAATTAATTAATTATAATTGTTGGATCATCTTCAATAAGATGTTCTTTAAAATATGTTTTTTCAGCTCTAATAATTGAATATGCTTTTTTAAGTACATTAATTTTTTCTCTTTGATATGGTCTAATTTTTCTAAGAGCATCTTGAAATGAAAACCAACCTATATTACCTATTTCAACAATCTGTGTTTTATTACTTTTTGATATTTCTGGTGTTTTTTGACTGCACGATTTAGCTAAAAAATAAGTATGTTTGTATCTAATTTTATTTGAACCAATAAAACTTTCTTCCAATGGTTTAACATTATATAATAAAAGATAATCATCTTGAGTGAAACCTGTTTCTTCTTCAAATTCTCTACAAGCACAATCATCATCACTTTCTTTTAATTGACGACGTCCTTTTGGAAAACCCCATTCAGGTTCATCCCAACTATATGGTGATTTATCAATTAATTCTTTTATTTTACCATTTTGTATTAACCTATTAAATTTATCTTTAGCATCATTATATTCACCTCGATAGTATCTAAGATTTTTATTGATAATAAATCTATCAAGCAAAGTATCAAAATCACATGTTAATACTTTTTCTTGTTCATCTTTTGTCATATTTTCAATTAATTTACCTAAATAATTTTCATCTTTTTCTTGGTATTTTCCTCTAAGTAATTCGATAAAACCAATACTATCTTTTCTTTGAATTAATAAAAATTTAATTTCGTAGTAATTGTTTATTTGAATATTATTATACAATATAATACCAATACTTATAATGGCATCTACACATTTTTTATATGAATGTCCAACTTTACCACAATTACCACAATATAATTTAAATTTATCGTGTTGTGTTATTTTTCGATTATTATGAATATTATTATGAATATTATTATTACTATTATTATGACTATTGTTACTCATTTTTATATATATTTATTAAATTTTTGATAAATATCAAAATCTCCTAATCAATAATATTATAAAAAAATCTTATACTAAATAACAAAATAAAAGGAAAACATATAAACTATAATTTTATTAAATTATTAAGTTTGGATAATTTATTTTTTGGTGGGAACAACTGATCAACAATTTCAGTCATAACATTTTGTAATACTTCAATTCTAGGTGAACCTGGCATAAAATTTGTCTCAATTATTTTAACAGTATAATCATCCATAATCATTACATCAAAACCAAATATATTAAAACAATTTTGACTTTCTGGATAACAAGAAGCATTAATGACTTTTAAAACATTTTTAAATATATGAACAATTTGATCCATAATATATTTACTTTGTTCTTGATTAGCTATTTCCATAATATTATTTTTAAATGATATCCCTTCTATTGTACTTTTATGATGAGTATCATGAATATCTTTATTAGTAAAATCATTTAAGTTATATTGGTTTTTTGCTGTAAAAAATGTCATATCATCTAGTATATACCCTTTTTTCTCATTATTTAAAGATTTATAATAAATAAAATACCCTCTTAAATGAAATTTAAGATTTCTAAATAATAATGGATTAATTATGTATTCTTGTAAAACCCATTCTATATTATATTGATTATATTTTGATACTATCCCTAATTCATTATATTTTCCGGTAATAAGACGTCTTAATTTATCATCATTTTTTTCTAAAAATTCATTTATAAATTTTGAAAATTTATCAAATTCATCAAAAACATGTATGTTTTCTCCCTTCAATCCATGTATTGGTTTAAAAATTAATACTTTATATTTATCAAAGAATGGCTTGTAATTTTCAAGCAATGAAGTATTTTTATAGATATCATACATATTAATATAATGTTGATCTAATAAATGTTTACGATCAATACTAGTTTTTTTTAAATTTTCAATTAAATTATATTTATCAGAAATACTATGATTATCATCTGCCATATTAACAAATGTAGTAAGTCTTTTTTTATATTTATATAATGATTTATCAACTAAATATTTACCATCAGTATATAGAAAATCAATTATTTTTTCTTTAGAATTTTTCTCATCAAATTTAACCCAATTACCTCTTTTAATAAATTCATTATCAAAAACATCTATTTTTTTTGTAGAAGTTAATGGTATTTTATCTTCTAAAAATTCTTGTTTTATTAGGTATTTATAAGTTGGAAAAGCTTTATTTATAGATAAAAAAATTTTTTTTTTTAAAGTTTTATTATTTTTTGATTTGAGTTTTTGATAATGTTTTTGTCTATGTTTATTTGATTTTTTACTTTTTTTATTATAAAATGATTTTGTATTGTACATTTTTTTATTTTAAATTAAGAAAATAAAAATTATTTTTTATAAAATATATATATAAATAGATAAAAAATAGTATAATATAGTATGGATCCAAAGATTTGGGGACCTTTTTTTTGGTATGTGTTACATATAATTTCATTTAATTATCCATTGAATCCATCATATGCTGATAAAAGAATATATCATGATTTTTATGTTAATTTAAAAGATTTAATACCTTGTTCTAATTGTCAAAAACATTATCGTCAACATCTTCACTCTAATCCAATAACTCCAGCATTAGATTCAAGAAGTGATTTAGTTAAATGGGTAATACAAATGCATAATTTGGTTAATATATCACTTGGAAAACCAGTAATGACTGTACAAGAAGTCATAGCAGCATATCAAATGAATAACTTTTTACCACCTAATTATAAAAAACCAGTTGATAATCAACAAAAATCCGTAAAAGGAAAAGGGACTAAAGGGATGTTATATTTCTGGATTATTCTATTTAGTTCAATTGTGATTTATAGATGGTATAATAATTATCAATACTACCAATCTAGCTATTATTAAATTGTAAAAAAAATTAATTTATTTTAAAATATTAAATATTTTTTTATTTTTGATATTACTTTTTTCTAAAAAGTATTTTTGATATTACTTTTTTCTAAAAAGTATTTTTATTCAGGAATAAGACGAAGAACAATCCCCATCGCAAAAAGTTCTTGAATCAATAGTTTACAAGAGAATGGGATACGAACTTCGCTAAAAGCAGAATGATTGTTACAATGGTTACATTCTTGTACATTGTATGAAATGTTTGTTCGACGGTCAGTATTAGTATTATAGTTAGCAATAACACCACACAAATCACATACATGAACTTTGTAGTTATCAGACATGTCCATTAAACGTTCTTTAAGGAATACTGAAATACCATGGCAAAGGATACCATCACGTTCCATTTCACCAATACGAAGACCACCATCACGAGCACGACCTTCACTACATTGACGGGTCAGCATAACAACTGGACCAGTAGAACGAGAATGAACTTTATCTTCAACCATATGTTTAAGACGTTGATAAAATGTAGGACCAATAAAGATCTTTGTCTTCATTTGTGATCCATCAATTGGGCTATAGAGAATTTCATCACCGTAATTTTCAAAGCCTTGTTGTTCTAAAGCTTTACCAATATCATTTACTTTCAATCCAGTAAAAGATGTTGAATCACCAATTGCTCCTACATTACAAGCGACCTTACCCGTAATACACTCAATCAAATGACCAACTGTCATACGGCTAGGGATAGCATGAGGGTTAACAATAATATTCGGGATCACTCCAGATTTGGTGAAAGGCATATTTTCTTCAGGATAAACCATCCCACAAGTGCCTTTTTGTCCATGGCGACTAGAATTACCTGTCCAAACCGGGATATCACTATTAAAATCTTTAACCATAAAAATACCAGTTGATACGGTCAAGCAGTATACATCTTTACTACCATTCATATCTTCCCATTCATTATTCAATGTGATATGTTCAGGTGAAATAAAGACTTCATCTTGGGTCTTATTACTATGAATTTTAAGTCGTTCTAAATCAAATTTAATATCACGACTAATAATCCCCTTAAAAGCATCTGACCCAATTGCTCCAGAAATAGTATGTCCTTCTAATTTATTTTCAAATACATCAATCATTAAAGATGCTTCTTCTTGGTCAAAGCTATACACCCATGAAGGTAGTTGATCAAAAGAAACATTACCAATAATTTCTACCAATTCATTTGACATAATTTCAATTTCATGATCTTCATAAAAGATATCGTCTTCAGTAAGTCCAACACCAAATGATAGACGTTGAAATCCACGAATTAATTTGGCATATTTATCAGCAAGAGTCCAATCGTTGTTATTTTTAAGTTTATTAAATAATTCAGATTGTTCTTTTTTACTAAGAGTTGTCAGACCATTTGATGCCAGTTCAATTTCTAATTTACGAATACAAACATCGTCCATAAATGCTTCATCATCCCGTGTGAATGTAAAATTAAGAGTTTTAACCCCATTTTTATTTCCAATTTTGGTTCCGTATTTCAACCAAAAAGCCAAAATAACCGAAAGAAATTTATTATTGTAAACAATTTTTTTATCATCATAGATTGGAAATACTGTGGAGACATTGCTAGACATATATTTTCCTTGATTTTTCATATAAACTCCACAACCTGATTCCAAAATCTCTTTCGCAGTAATAAGACTATATTTTTTTCCTTTACCTTGGATACGACAATATACACGATGTTCAGGAGTTACTACAAGACGAAAAACATTGTCTGGATCAGATCCTCGATTAAAGAAATGAATCATAGGTACTTTTTCTTCTGATTTTGCTGGAAAATGGATCTTTTTCTCAGGTTTTTCATAACGGATTGTTTTTGAATCACTATCATAAATCATTACCTTGTATTTAGGGTCATAATCACTAATAGGAACCCATCCATTTTCAGTCATAACTTCTGTTGAACCAGGAAGACAAAATTTATCACCAACCGTCGGAACACGAATTGATCGAATTTTAACTTTACAAAAGCGGAACCCTTCAGAGTTACGGCTTTCATAAACTTTATCTACAAAACCTTCTTCATTGGTACGAATAGGTGTGCTGATATCACGATACATAACTTTAGTAATCGATTTATCTTGTTGACGAATCGGAATAATTTTACCGATAATGATATCACCCGGATATACATAAACATTTTCCTTAACAAACCCACGTTCATCAAGATTTTTGTATGTTGATTCGCGTTTCTTCCCAATTGTAATGTCAAAACGTTTCTCACCTGTTAGGTTATCAAGTTGACCAGGATTGGCGAATTTTTCTTCTTGACCAGATGATTGAATCTTCTTTTCATCATCCTTGTAAGAACGATAGAATACCGAAGAAAAGAAACCACGATCAATAGCCGATTGTGAAATAATAACAGAATCTTCTTGATTATAGCCAGTATAACAAAGAATACATACGATTGCGTTAATACCATTCGAAATTTTATCACCATGAAAGAATTGAGAAAATTGGGTATTAACTAGTGGACGTTGGGGATAACGCAAAACATGAGCCAACGTATCAAGACGAAGAGCATAATTAGTAGCGTAGATACCCATAGCTTGTTTACCCTGAGCACTTTGGTAAGTATTACGAGGAGATTGGTTATGATCAGCAAAAGGAATACATGAAGCAAGAACACCAAGCATCATACCAACCATAATTTCACAATGTGTGTATTGGTATTGGTATTTGTTTGTATCAACATTATATAATTCTTTTTGGTTGACAGCAATAAGAAGATTATTGGATTCAATACAATCAATGAATTCAATTACACCTTCCGTAGTTTCATTACTATCATTTAACATAGCACGCATCTTTTCTTCTGTTAGACCACGTTGGATATAATACATCATTCTTTCATTAGTTTGAGGAATGATCAAATTATTCCAACGAATAACCTTTTTCTTCAACTTTTGAATATGAGATGCTTTAATACGTAGTTTATTGGGTGAATCTACAATACAAAGAGGACGTGATAAACGGCCACCATCAGTGTTAATGTAGATTTCTTTATTATTATGATGCCAAAAGATTGATGTATAAATATTAATCAATCCTTGACGACGAAGGCTTCGTAGTTTAGGAACTAAAATATTAGCTTCGCGAGTGATACCATAAAAGTCACCATTAACAAAGATCTTAACATGATGATAAAGATCAGCAAGAGGAACTTCATCGACTTTAGGAACTTTAAGATTTTCAAGTTGATGAACAATAATGCTAGGCGGACTTGGTTTGGTTATAATAGAACCATTTGAAAGATTCTTAACTAGACCGACAGAGGCACCTTCTGGTGTTTCAGCAGGACAAACATAACCCCAAGAACTATTATGAATCTTACGAGGTGGAATAATCTTACCATTCTTTTCAGCTGGTGAATTAAGACGACGAATATGAGAAATCGCACTAGGGTATGTCAAACGACTAAGAACTTGAGCTGTACCAGATCGAGATTTAGATCGAGATGATTTAACTTTCCAATCACCTGTAGCAAGTGAATACTTAAGACCCCCTTCAATAATATTTGGCTTTACAAGCTTAGAAATATTATTAATGTTAATGATTTCGGTAATATCATTTTCAGATTTCCAATTTTTGTTGTTTTTAAGTTCTTTAACGATTGATTTTTTCATATCTTTACCCAAAGCTTTGAAACATTGTCCAAAAAGGCTACCCATTAAAATACCAGAGCTATCTACACGTTTATTCATGTAATCATCACGATCATCAAAAGTCATATCATTACCATTCAGTTCATCAATCATAAGACGATTAACAGCATATCCAAGATAAAATGCTTTCTTTTTAAAGTCAGGACCACAATGAGGTAAAAACTCTTCTTCAAGAATCTTATGAAGATATTTAATTTTATCTTCATTTGATAGACGAATATCTTTGGGGGCACCCAAATAGGTAATGTTACGGGCTAGATAGTCAAGAGCAACTGATTGTTTCATCTTATCTGATTTAAATTCAGTAATTGAATGACGAACATCTTCAATTGAAGGACGAAGGAAATTAATCATTTCTTGATTTTCTTCAGCGTCAACATCGTAAACAATCATTTTAACGATTTCTAAATCAGATTCAATACCAAGAGCGGCAAAGAATGCCCAAAGAGGTAAATCAATACGGAACCGATGGGCTAAAACACGAATGGCATTATCCTTGGCACGAAATTTAATGTTAAGATTGCGAATCGCACCAAAGAATTCATCTGATTCAGATTTTACCTCACATGAGTTGGTAAAGCTATTTTTAGGTTTATTATTTGTTTTGAAAATATTTACCATATTATTTGCCGAACGCTCTTGTGCGATGATAACTTTTTCATTACCATTAATAATGAAATAGCCACCAGGGTCATAACGGCATTCATCGAGTCCTTTACGAGATACATTTTTGTATTTGCTTAAAACACAATATTTGGATTGAACCATAATAGGAACTTTACCTAGAAGAACTTTAATCAGCTTACGAGTATAAGAATTTTCAATTTCAAGCATTTCACCAGTACGATGAATAATCTTGACTTCTAAATCAGCACGAAGATTTGAGGCATATGTAAGGCTACGAGAACGAGCTTTAGCCGGTGTCATTTCGTCAAAACTACCATCATTTTCAAAAATCATAGGAGGTTCAACGGCAATTTCACCAAAACTAAGTTGGAATTCGTATTGATAATTATTTGCTTCTTTTTGGTACTCATAGTACACGCAAATAGGGTTAAATTGTTTAATAATATTAGGAATTAAAGTTTCGATAAAATAGTCAAATGAATCAGTCTGATGACGAACTAGTTGATGTCCATTGCGACATTGACCGAAATAACTCTTCAAAATGTAAGGGTAATCACGGTCAAGGTTAGCTTCAGGATCATTTTCTACTTCTTCATTATGACTGGTACGATTAATAATTTCAAGGCTCATTTTATTTTTATTCAAAATAATAACTTATTTTTTATTCAAAATATCGTATGTTTAAATCCTGCTATTATAATTCAATTTTTTCTTAAATTCTTTTTTTGATTATAATTTTATTCAAAAAAATATCCATAAAAAATATCCATAAAGATATAAATAGAAAATTTACAACTCCTACACAAAGAATGGAACAAAAAAAAGAATTACCACCACCTAATATTAATTGGATTCTCATCAATATATTACATGTTGTTATCCTAGCACCATTAATAATTTATTTTGGTATATCAAAAAATAAAGCTATTAAAGAATTAATTATTTTAATGGCTATGTTATTATTATTTAGTATGTACTTTCATATACAAAAATTAATGAAAAAAAATAATTCCATATCAATTGGTCATATAATAACTGGAATTTTTGGTATACTTTACCTATATTTCATTAATATTAAATATCCAGTGTGGATTTACTATATATTAATAATAATAGGTTCATATATAGGGGCTAAACATTTATATCATTTAATCAATGATAATTATAAATATTTTATAAATTAAAAAATACAATCTAATTCATTTCATTCATTTTCATTCCATTTAATTTCATTCAAATTATTTACGTTTTTTAATTAAATAAATTGCTATTAAAATAGCTATAATAATTAATACTAATCCACTCCATTTTAAGTATTTATTATAATCAAATGTATTATCAGCGAACCCTTCAACAAAATTTTCATCAAATTTTTCTGTAGAAGGTACTTTAACGGTAACAGTTGTTGGAGGTGATGTAAAAGTAGTTCCTTTCATAATTGAATCGTGATCTAATGGAGGTAATTCTCTTTCTGGCATTGGTGTAACTTGAACAGTGTAATAATTAATATCTTCTGGTGAGAGTGTAGCATCCGGATCAAGAGTATCATTAACTTCATCTTTTTCATAAGTTACCTTAGCAAATGTTGACATTTCTTTATTATCATATAATGCCCATTGACCACCGTTTGCTTCACATTCATATTGAGTTTCGATACTAGCATGTGGGTAACAACCGTATTTATCGAAATTAACAGGACCTTTAAGGTTGTTTTCAGGAGTTATGAACCCTTTATATAAATTTTGATTTTCACTAACATGCGATTTATGTAAATATGTAATACCTGTATTAATATTATTTATAATTTCACTTTCTTTTTGATTATCTTCTTGAGCTTTACCAAGAGTAACAAATGGTTCTAAAAACATTTCGGTATTGTGTTCTAATTCTTTTTTATTTATTTCATCTATTCTTTTAGATCCAACTTCAGATGCTGTTAAACCGTTATTATTTTTAATCTCAGCACTTACACCATTATCAATAAAAAATTTAGCCATATTACCCGGATCTTTTGAATACATCATTGTAATATGTAAGGGTGTATTACCATATTTATCTTTAAAATTTAATACAGATGGGTCTTGATTAGTCAAATAGTTAATCATATTTAAATCGCCATACATAATAGCATAAAAAAGAGGAGGTCTTAATTTAAAATCAAGTTCAGTTGTTTGGGCTCCATAATTAACTAGATTAGCCAACATTGATTCATCTCCATATAAACAAGCATAATGTAATGGTGTCATACCAGTATCCATAGCTTTAGTATTTACATTCGCTCCATTCCCTAATAGAAGAGCCACACACTTTTTTGATTTCAATTTGATAGCTCTTAAAAGTAAAGTATCACCACTGTCATTATCTGTTAAAATATAATCAACTAACGGTTTTTTATCATTTATTAATGATTTTTCTAAAAATGCTTTTAAGGCAGCTACGTTATCTTCCTTAATATAATCATTTGTTTTAAGATCCGTAATATAAGATGATTCTCTGAATGTACCTTGACCACTTATAAGTTGACCAAATCCAATATCAGATCCTTGTTTGTTACAAGAATTTATTGGACAATCTTTTGATAAATTTTTGAATTGTAAAACATTATCTCTAACTTCAGGAGCATTGTCTCCTATTTTACATAATAAATAAGGATTCGGAGTTAACCAATCTTTTCCTGTACATTTATTACCTTCACACATATCAATTGATTTAATGACCCCATATTCACGATTGGTTTTAAATTTTTTTCCTTTATATTTATCAGCATCTTCTTTTGTTAATTTAAATTTAGTCTCTCTAGGATCGCAACATGTTCCAACAGATCCATTTTTATTGAGGCACATACTACTATGTCTTTTTATAACAGCATCTATATCATCTTTAACAAATCTTTGACCAGTAACAGGATTAACACCATTAAAATTTATATTTTCAGATATTGGATCTATTATATTACATTGTTTATCTTCATTAATACACGATATTTTATAAAATTTTGATGTCATATTTAAAAGTATTAATTATTTTTGTAATTTCCTTTACTTAATTATCAACAAAAAAAAGAAAAAATATTATATTGTCATAAAATTTAATTTATTGATATCAATTATTATAAGTATGAATGATTAAAAACTCTAGTATTGTTTGAATCTAGAATACCAACCAAACTATTATTATCAGTCTTTATTATTTCTTCAATCTCTTTTTTTTGAGAATCAGAAAAAGTAATATGACAGTCTTTTATTAAATCAAATGTTTTTTTACTATTTTCAATCAAATAACTGGAAACTACCTTACTAGTTTCTTTAGTATGATCTACATTGGGTTGACAAAAATAACCAAACATAACTTCTTGTCCTTCATTTACAGCAACTTTATTAAACAATGATAGATATTCTTTGTCACGAATGTATCGTAATTGAAGTTTATTTTGTTTCAAATTGTTAATACTTTGAATAAATTTATCAATATCTTTTTTAATAAGAACTTTTGATATTTTAGCATCAAACACACCATAAATCATAAATGTATCTTCAACTATTTTACCAATTATAAAATCATATTCTAGTTTACAACCAGATAGCTCAAATTTAAACATAAATTCGACATTTTGGATAATTTCATATCCATATTGATTCAAAATTGGTTTTAATTTTTCAAAAACATCATTTTCATACATTTTTCCTAAAGAAACCCCATTATTATTTTCATAATTATCTAGATTTTTAAAACTTTCGTACGAACTCATATTTTCAAGGTATCTAGAAACCTTATTCATGATATTTTCTTTAACAGAAATATGTAATTTATCCATACAATGTTTAATCATACTATATACATAATTATTAATATAAGGCATATCTAAAACTTTAATATTATTTTTCAGTTCAACAATTTTCAATTCATATTTCTTAATTTTACTAAGATGTTCAACATTATTTAACCCCTTAAATTCATTAAAATCTTTCAAATCATAAATATCATCAAAAATAGATTGTGAATCACCATTTCCAGATGTTTTCATTTTATCTAATTTTTCCTTAGCACTAGATATTTCTTTTTTCACATAATGATTAGTATTAATTTGACATTCATAAATAGTATTAATAATTTCATCATATGTAATATTCATATCAATTAAGAAATTTCCATATAATTTAAGTTGACTGAATAATTCATCTATTTCTTTTGTTTTTTCGCGATTAAATATAGCTTCTAAAAATAACCTAGTTATTTGGTATTTTGAAAGATTAAATTTTACTTTGATTTTAAAATGATTTCTAATGTTTTTGACTATTTTACCATAAACATAATTTTGAACAAATCCTTCAATATATCTAGAACACATTTTGATAAATGGAACAGGATGCAATAAATAATTATTTTCTTCAAATTTATAGTAAAAGTCATCATAGTTATTGTTTTCACTGTACAGTGAATTAATAATAGTATCTAATTTAATTTCTTGATGTTGTGACTCCATTTTAGTTTAATGGATAATGAAACAAATATTTAAAATCTATTTCAGCATTTTTACTTAGGTAATCTTAATTAATATCAATTTTTTATGATTAAACAATAGATAAAATAAAAAAAATAAATCCATTAAAGATCTAAACGATATGAAAAACCAAAGTTAAATTTCTAAATTTGTTTGATATTTTTATTTTTTATTTATTATTCCATTTATCATATAAGCTATTATTGAAAAAGCAGCAACTATCCAACACCAAAAGGAACCAGAAGATGTTTCTAATTTAAAATAATATCTAGCAAGTAGGGATGGTATTATAAAATAACAAATCATTAGGGTTAAAAATGATATTGGGCGAATAAATAATATTGCTATTAATAAACATAATGGTAAAATCATTTTTGTATAATACAATGGAAAATCCCATACTAAATGATGATTAGTTTTATGAGGGTAACTACAATAATTATATTTATTCCATGATTGATACATTAAATATATACCTACAATCATTAGAAGAATTGTTATATATATAATCATTAATTTTGTTTTTTGTGTAATATTTCTATATGATTTATCAAAATATATACCAATAGCAATTGCCAATGGATGAGCAAATAATAATAAATATGCTAGTATTGTTGCTATATGATTTGATAGCATACATGGTTGACCAATCCACATAAAAAATTCTAATAGTTGCATTGTACCATAAGATATTATGAAAGACGCTAATAAAATATCATTTGGTAAATTACGTTTTATTAACATTGTACAAATAATACAAATAAATCCAAATGTTAATAAAGAAACTTCACTATTCCAACACATTATATTTTATTATTTAATTATTTAATTATTTAATTATTTATATAGAAATTAAATTTTAAGAACCACATGCCTGACAATCAGGGTTATCACGACGACACATTGGAATATTTTCTTCTTGTGTTGGTGTTTGGGTTTGTTGTGGTGGAGGAGGTGATGTATCATCTTGTTGACGACGACGACCACGACCAGTACGAACACCATTTTGTTCACTAGCGACAGTTACTTTCTTAGCAGTAACCGCGCGACGTGAACGAAGATAGTACTGACCTGTTTTAAGACCTTTACGCCAAGCATAAAAGTACATCGTTGTCATTTTATCCGGATTAAGATCAGTAACCCAAAGATTCATACTTTGGCTTTGGCAAATGAAAGCTCCGCGGTCAGCAGCTTGATCAATAATTACTTTAGGACTCATATCCCATGCTGTTTTATAAATCTTACGAATATTTTCAGGGATTTCATCAATATCTTGAATCGAACCTTCATTACTAATAATCTTATTTTTAAGATCTTCGTTCCATAAACCAATTTCAAGAAGGTCTTGTACTAGATGTTTATTAATAATAACGAATTCACCAGCAAGAGTACGACGTTTGTAGATAAGAGAAGTAAATGGTTCACATGCTTCATTATTACCTAGAATTTGACTTGTACTAGCCGTAGGCATCGGTGCCAAAAGAAGACTGTTACGCATCCCAAACTTCTTAATCCGTTCTTTAAGTTCATCAAATTTAGGTTTCATTTCTTCTGATGGTTCTTTACCCCATAGATCATATTGAAGTAGACCTTTTGAGGCAGGAGATCCTTCAAATGTTGAATAACTACCTAAAAATTGTTCACGATTCAACTCTTCAGGAATAATTCGTAGATATGATTCTAATTCTTGACGCTCTTTCTTTTGGGCAGGTGTCATGTCTTTTTTCATCATGTTATTCAATTCTTTATATTTTTGAATTAGTCCTTCACGTTTTTCAGCAATATCAACCGATGTTTTAACAGCAGCATAATAGATATGTTCGAAAATCTTCTTATTCAATTCAGCTGCTTCGGGACTATCAAATGGCATTTTAAACATAGCATAAACGTCACTTAAACCTTGAGCACCAAGACCAATCGGACGATGCTTCTTGTTAGAAGTACGACACTTATCAACAGGATAATAGTTAAGATCAATAATCTTGTTAAGATTACGAACCATCACACGGGTGACTTCTTCTAACTGTTCAAAATCAAATGTCTTTGTTTCTTGGTTAACAAAGCGGGGAAGGCCAATTGAAGCCAAATTACATACGGCAATTTGATCTTTATCAGTATATTCGATAATTTCGGTACAAAGATTAGATGACCAAATTGTCCCAAGATTTTGTTGGTTAGATTTACGATTGGCATGATCTTTAAACAAAATGTAAGGCCCTCCTGTTTCTTCTTCTGATTCGAGGATCCGTTTCCATAGTTTTTGTGCTGGAATACTTTCACGACCACGTCCTTCTTTTTCATATCGAGAATACAATTCTTCAAACTTATCACCATAAACATCATGAAGACCAGGGGCTTCATCAGGGCTAAAGAGAGTCCAATTTTCATTTGCTTCAACCCGTTTCATGAAAAGATCAGGGATCCAGAGTCCATAAAAGAGATTGCGAGCACGCATATCTTCAGCACCTTGAGGTTTCTTAAGGTCAATGAATTCAAAGATATCACAATGCCATGGTTCTAGGTAGATAGCAAAGGAACCTTTACGTTTACCACCACCTTGATCAACATATTCAGCAGTTGTATCAAATGGGCGAAGCATAGGGACAATACCATTACTACGACCATTTGTACCATTAATAATGGCATTTTTACCACGAACATTGTGAATAGCTAACCCAATCCCACCGGCTGTTTTAGAAATCAAAGCACATTCCTTGAGAGTATTATAGATACCATCAATAGAGTCTGATTCCATAGCTAGAAGAAAGCATGAACTAGCTTGTTCATGACGTGTCCCCATGTTAAATAATGTTGGTGTAGCATGAGTAAAAAGACCTTGAGACATTAGTTCGTATGTATAAATTGCTTCTTTGAAATCATTACGATGAATACCAAGTGCAACACGAAGATACATATCTTGAGGACGTTCAACTGGTTTACCATTTACACGAATAAGATAAGAACGATAAAGGGTCATAAAACCAAAATAATCTGTGTTATAATCCCTTTCATATTTAATAATTGTGTTTAGTTTATTTTTATGTTGCTTAACAATTTTGTAGAATTCCTCATTAATAAGAGGTGCGTGATTACCGAGTGTATCTTTGTTTTGATACAGAATTTCCATGGTTTCTGAGAACGATGGTGATGTATTTTTGTGATGATTAGAAACAATAATTCTTGATGCTAGAATACCATAATCTGGATGCTTGGTTGTTAGATAAGCACAGATTTGGGCACCAAGTTCATCTAGATGAGATGTTGGGACATCTGGATAGATTTGATCTGTAATTTTTTGTGCCACAGCATCAGGATTAACTTTTAAACCTTTTGATAAAAGTCGAATACGTTTTGAGACTTTACCAAGGTCAATTCGTTCTCGTCGACCATCACGTTTAATTACATAAATACCTTCATTAAATTGTTCGTTGTCTTCAACACCATTTAGAATGATGGCCAAAGGTGTGCCAACTTCTTGACTGATTTTACTATTAGGCTTATGATCCATTATTTTAACTTTAACTTAATTAATTTGATAGATTGTAAATTTAATTAAATAAGTTTTATTTATAATCAATTTTTTATTTTATAATTTTTTATTTTATTTTTTCTTATTTTTTTCTCATTTTTGATTTTTGATTTTGATTTTGATTTTATTTTTTATAAATTTATATCAAAAAATTATATGTTATAATTAAGAAGGAAATAATTAAGAAGGAAATAATTAAGAAGAAAATAATAAAATAAAAAAATAATGGAAGAAAAAGATTATAAAGTATCAAAATTATCAAATGGTCTAAGAATAATAATGAGTCATCAACCACATTTATCAACAGCAGCAATAGCAATATTTATTAATTCAGGATCAAATTGGGAGACTAAAGAATTAAATGGTGTGGCTCATTTCCTTGAACATTTATTTTTTAAAGGGACAAAAAAAAGACCTTCTAATTTAATATTGTCCCAAGAATGGGTTCAATATGGTGCTGATCTAAATGCTTATACTAGTGAAGAGGAAACTTGTTATCATGCTAAAGTGAATTCTGATCATTTAGAAAAAATAATTGAGATGTTCGGTGATATAATATCAAACTCTTTATATCGTCAATCTGATATTGATAAAGAACGTTTAGTCGTTATTAATGAAATTAAGCAAAGAAGCTCAGTTCCTTACAATAAAATTCATAAATTATTTTATGAAAAATTTTTTAAATCATTACCTATATCTAAACCTGTACCTGGAAATGAAGAAAATATATTATCTATGAAGAGAGATGATATATTAGCTTATTTATATCAATATTATCGTCCAGAAAATATAGTTATTTCAGTTGCAGGTAATTTCAAATCTTATGATAATTTAAAAAACATTTTAGAAAATAATTTTTCAAAATCATTTCATAATCATTACAAGTCTTCTGGTTATCGTTTTTCTAAATCACTAGATGAATTAATTAATTATAAAAATGAATGGGTTAATGCTTTAAATTTAATTAATATCAATAAAACACATGATATAATAAATTATCATAAAGAATCAAATAAAGATGAATTTGAACATACTTTTGTACTTATTGGGTTTCCTGGTGTTAAATATAGAGATAATGATAAGTATAAAGCATCCTTTCTTTCGATGATTTTAGGAAATGATCAAAATTCTAGATTATTTCAAACAATTAGAGAAAAATATGGTCTTGTATATCATGTAGGTTCATCTAATTCATATCATGATTATAATGGAGTTTTTAAAATATATTATAGTTGTAAAAATGATAAAAAAGATCAATTGAAGATTCTTACTTTAATTAAAAATGAAATAAATAAATTAAAAAATAGTTCAATTACTCAAAAAGAATATCAAACTATATTAGATATGTTACAGAATGATATTAAAATGGGTCTAGATGACACATATTCAATTTGTTTTAATTATGGAGTACAATTATTAAAATATGAAAATAAAAAAGATATTAAAACATCACAAGACATTGTTGATGAATACAAAAAAATATCTATAAGTGATTTAAAAGAATTTGCTTTTAAATTGTTTGATTTCACTAAAATAATGATTTGTACATTATCTCCAACTAAAATAGATGAAAAAGTTTATCAAAAATTATTTCATGAATGATTATTTTTTTGTTCATTTTAGGTATAAGTTTATATAAAAATTGAATTTATTTATCTTATAAATATAATATTGGTAATCAGTAATGATTGTTATCTGTATGAGAGAAGGGTCTGACAAACCTGGAGTGGCAAATACACTATAAACTGTAGCAACGTCTCTGCTTGTTTAGGATTGGGCACCCTAGGCTAATGAGATTCATACGATAGTCACCTGACTTTTTTTTATTATATTTTTTTTATATTTTTTTTTTATTTTTTTTTTATTTTTTATTATATTTTTTTTATTTTTTATATTTTTTATATTTTTTATATTTTTTATATTTTTTATATTTTTTTATATATTATTACGTCGATATATTGTAATCATTATAAAAATAAATACCCCTATCATTAACAATAGTGTTCCTACTTCAATTAATGATCCTAAGCAAAAACGAGATTCTTTAAACATTTTATCCATATTATCTTGGGTGAGAAATCCACCTTCAAATCCTTCAACTATTTTTCCTGGCATTTCTAATTCTGAATTTAATTCTGATACTTCTTCAGTTATATCTTTATAATAATTTAACAAATTAATTATTGAAAAAATAGTTAAAATATTATTATTTATTTCATTTGCTGAATCATAAGAATCACTATAAATCCATTGACCCATACTATTTTGAGTTCTAAGTAAAGCTAAAATAAATTTTTTATGTTCCTCGGGATCAATTCTTTTTTTTTCCTCAAGAAAATATAATAATAATAAAGCATATGATTTAGTGTGATCTAAATGATGAGTGTCTGAATTATTACTAATACTATTAAATATATCAGCTAATTCTCTTGCTATTCTTTTTTTAAGATGTAAAAAATTTTTATTATTCATTGCTTTTTGATAATTTTTTTCCATTAAACCAAATAGTGCTAATCCTACATTAAGATATCTAATAGATCTTTGATTAAAAATGTCTAATATTGGAATTATTTGTGTCAAAAAACCATCTCCTGTGTTAATATATTTTTCCATTTTTTGTACATAAACGTCTAAAGTATATTGATTATATTTTTGTAAATATATATCCCTTAAAAAATTAGTATCAAATAAATCGTTATTTTTTTTATTTTTTCCGAAGATAGGTTTTTTATGATCAATCATATAATTTTGAGAACATTTAATCAAATTATTATATGATTTATCAAAATTAAAATTAATTCCATATTGACCCTGCATATAATTCATTAAAATAGTAACACCTCCATCATATGTTTTTTTTTCTTTCTCTTCTTCGATCATATTTAAACGATATTGTAATAAATATTTTACCCCTTTAGACATAGCTTTTCTTATGCCTTTTTTAAATTTTTCATCATTATTTCCTATTTTTTCCATATTCTATATTATTTGATTATATATTTAAATTACTACTTTACCCTATTTATAGAAATTTTTTTTTTATTAGTGACCAATTAGATTAAAAAATCTAGACCAGAAAAATATTATAATTCGTATACCTAGGTAAAAAAATAATGGGAGACCTATCCACATTAAACCCACCTTCCACCAAGATATTGTTTTAGTATCTTCAAAACTCTCTTTGCTTTTTTTATTAGATGCTGTAGATTTAGATTTAGATTTATTTTTAGATTTAGATTTGGGTTTAGATTTGGATTTTGGATTCGCAAAACCCTCTTCAATATAAATTGTTGATATATCCTTCAAAGAATGTTGACTAATGAAATAATTAAAATTCTGGGCAAAGTAATCCTTAATTAAACCATACATTAACCAATTATCCATATAAGTCGCGCGATTAATTGACCATAAATTTTTTAGGTTACGACTTTTTAAAAGATAATTAACTAAATTGCTACCTTCTGTTTGAATAACTGGTGATTTTGGTTCCATTATTTGATATAAACAAAAAACTTTAATATAATTAATTGTTTTTTTAGAAGAACTATTAATTAAATATTTTTCAGTTAATTCTTTAACATAATCATAATAAGAATTTATTATATCAACCGGATCTTTATTTTGACTTGAAGAATCCGAAGAAGGATCGTTATTAATATTATTAACATTATTAATATTATTAATATTATTAATTTTAATACCAATAGATGGTTTTTCTTTTACTGCCATAATAGATAATAAAAGTTTAGGTAAATCAGATATCCAAGTAAAATCACCAGAATTCATGGTTTTAGTATCATAATTATTTTTAAATGAATTCATAATTATTTTAATGTCATAATATAGATTATTAAAGTAATAATTTTTAAGATATTCTTCTCTAAATAGATCTTTTTCAGATTGTAAATTAAGTCTATCATAACTATATGGATAAAAATTAGTACATATTTCAAACAATGTTTTACCTTTAATGTTTTCTAAAAATGATGGAAATTTAATAGGTATATTATATTTTCTAACATAATACATAATAATAGGTGTTAATCCTCCATCATAAAAAGGATATCTTACACTTTTTAGTCTTTCAATTTCACGACCAATAAATATTAATTCTAAATCTTGTATAAAATTTGAAATATATTCCTTACTTAATTGAGTACTTTCATTACTAATTTTAGGTGTTGTCATTTTTACTAGTCTAATCACAAAAAAATTTAGTATTCTTTTATATTATAATAGTTTTTTATTACTATATTTTTTACTATATTTTTTAATTTCATTTCATTTAATTTATAAAAAAAAAATTGATTTAAGATGTTTTTGAGCTATAATTTATATATATTTAAGTATAATTTAAATTAATCAGGATGATTCGTTCTCTTTATAATTTGACCCAAAAAATCAATTCACATATTACAAATATGCCTTCTAAAAAAGATTTTGATTTGCGTAGTGTAAGTCCGATTCTTAATCAATATGGTGGAAATGATTGGTATGATTATAAAATTAAAAATTCACCTTTAAAAACCACTGAATGTATGAATAATTATATGAAGATCCCAATTGTATTTAATGATCTTTCTAATGATGAATTAGAAGATATTTATGGCATGTACTTAGTTGTATGGAATCCATTTTGTGAAACATCCATTCATAATCATCCAGAAGGTGGTTGTTTAATGAAAGTTCTAGATGGAAAAATCACACAATATAAATTTCGTAATTCAGAAACTATGACTGAACAAGAAAATTTAAAAATTGGCGATATTTCATTCATTAATGATAATATTGGTTTACATCGTATTTGTAATGATACAATGAAATATGCTTATTCACTTCATTTATATTCACCCGCATTAAATGAAGAACAAATTAAAATTTCACATATTCTAAATGATATTAAAAATAAAAATTACACCAACCAAAAAGAAAAATAAGACAAAAAAATAACTAACGTAAATATTATTTTATAAAATTAAATAAAACATAAATATAAGTATTATATAATATTACATAAAATGACACGTGATTTAGAATATGAAAATAATAATATCGGATATGATTATCAATATCCCGAAGATGAAGGTGGTGGAATAAAATGTAAAAATTATAATTTATGTGAATCAATTCTACCAAAATGGTGGTATGATTGTAAAGGTAAATATTTATGCACTAATTGTGATATATTTAAATTTAGAGAATTAGAATTTAAAAATTGTCCAGAAAATGAAGAATGTTCTGTTTGTAATGAATCTAAAAAACAAGTTAAATTCCCTGCTAATTGTGGTCATTGGTTTTGTTGCGATTGTTCAAATTATATTTTATTTTGGGATGAAACTAGATATCATTTATCACCAGAACCATATGGTTGTCCACCTTGTCCTAATGGTTGTGTAAATCCAATTAGAGGAAAACAATGTTATTGTTATGAATATTTTGGAGATGAAGAAAATCCAGGTGTTATTCAAATTTGGGAGAAAAAAAATAAAGAACAATATAAAAAATATAATAATGCTCAAAATGAATCAATTGAATTATCTGAAACAACACCTGGATCAGTTTTTGGTTCAAAAAAATGTCCTCTATGTAGAAAAGCATATGAAACATAAATAAAATTATAATAATTCAAATGTATATTTTTTTGTTATTAATATATTAGTTTTCAAATTTATAATTAAAATTTTGTCTTATTTTTCTTTTTGATTGATGTAATTATTAATTATTAGTTATGATTGATAAATTATTATATATTATTATAACTAATATTGATATTAATATTAATGGAAGACTTAAAAAAAGAATTTGATTTTTTTTTAGAATTATTTTTAGAAGATCATCCTCAATATAGAGATGTATTTAATGGTGGTAAAAGGTTAAGACCTATATTAGTTTTTGAAACAGCATCTTTATTAAATCCATTATGGAGAACAGATGATACTTCTGTATTTAAAATAAAACAATATTCTTTGGTTCTAGAATTAATACATTGTACATCATTAATAATAGACGATTTACCATCAATGGATAATGATACATATAGAAGAGGAGAATTAACATTTCACGCAAAATATGGCAGACATGCTGCTTATTTAATGGTATACAATTTATTATCAACTATTAAAAATATATTATGGGAGAATGATAATAAAACTGAAAATTATATTAATTTTGAATTTTTCATCAATGAAGAAATGTATAATTTAGTTATGGGGCAAAAATACGATTTAGATATTGAATGGAAACCTGAAGAAGACCAGTCAAGAACATTAAAAATAGCAGAGATGAAGACGAGTTCCCTTTTTAAACTAGCAACAGTAGGACCTTTTTATTTATTAATTGATGATCATTTTCAAAATGAGATTGGAGAGGTACAAGAAATAAATGAAAAAAAAGAAAAATTATTAGAATTAGGATTAAACATTGGAATGGCCTTTCAATTAAGTGATGATAATTTAGATTTAGAAACTGATTTGAAAACTAATAATTATGGTTTAGAAACATCACCTTCAAAATTATTTGATAAATACAAAGAATATCATGATAAAATCTTAAAAAATTTAAATGATTTAGGGTTTAAAAAAGAATCAATTATTTATGAGATTTTAAATTTAATGAATAAAAGATTTTCTAAAAAAATCCAATAAATAAATAAGAAGGAAAGTTAAAAATAATTTTAAATATAATATAAATAATGGATTCATCAATAGTAAAAGAATTAAAAGAAAAATATAATGCATGTGAAATTATAAATAATAGATATGATGGAAATGAAAAAATAGTTAACTTTTATAATCAATATTATGAAGAAATAGAAAAATTAGAAAAAATGGGGTTTGAAATATGGAAAATATTTGGTGAAATTTGGAAAGAAGAAAAACAAAGTCTTATTCTAGAAATACTTAAAATGTCATTATTTTTAGAAAAAGAAGGACTCAAAATAAAAAGAACTATATTGAGATTGATTTCACAAGAAGATATTAAAAATAATCATACCATGATGGAAGATAAAAAATATATTATTGATTTACTTGAAAAAACTATAAATACTAATTCATCATATGTTAATATAAACTCTTCTTATGAAGATTTATGTGATAAATATCATAAAAATAGAGAAAATTTTAAGAATGAAGTTGAAAAAGAATTTAATCGTTTGAAAGGTGAAGAAAATAAAGATCATAAAAATAATAAATAATATAAAAACTTTGTCATTTATTAAAACTATAAAGATAAAGATTAAAAATATAATATAAATGTTTTCATTTAATCAAAACCAAAGTAATGGTCCTTATAAACCAGGTAATCCTAAAGAGACAGAATTATATGATTTATTAGAAGTAAAACCAGATGTAAATGATGAAGATCTTAAAAAATCATATAAAATAGTTGCTAAAAAGGTTCATCCTGATAAAAATCCAAATAATCGTGAAGAAGCAACACTAAAATTTCAAAAAGTAAACCAAGCTTTTAAAATTTTATCAGATCCACAACAAAGACAAATATATGATATGCATGGTATGAAAGGAATAGAAAACACAAATGGTGGGGGTGGAAGTGAAGGAGGCGAAAATCCATTTGATATGTTTAACAATATTTTTGGAGGTGGTAATTTTCCTTTTGGCGGTTTCCATGAAAGAATGACCAGACAAAAACCAAAACCACCACCAAGCAAACATAAAATTAATGTTACTTTGGCTGATTTATATACTGGTAAAGAAATTGATATCAATTTAAATCAACAATTAATTTGTAAAAAATGTCAAGGGACTGGTGCAAATAATCCAAGTTCAATTAAAAGATGTTCAACATGTAATGGTAAGGGTCAAGTGAATCAATTAAGACAAGTAGGACCCGGAATGATTCAGCAATCAACACAAACATGTGGTAAATGTAAAGGTAAAGGTAAAGTAATTGAAGATCCTAAAGATATTTGTGGAACTTGTAAGGGTGAACGCATAGTTAAAAATCTTAATACTATTAAAATTAATATTAAACCTGGAATGAATTTTGGTATGGCTATCCAGATGAATAATAAAGGTGATGAAATTCCTGATTTGGATGAACCAGGTGATTTGATTATTATTCCCGTTGAAAGTGGAGGTTATAATCCAAGTAATCTTAAAAGAAAAGAAAATAATTTACATATGAATATTGAATTAAGTTTAGTTGAAGCTTTATGTGGATTTAAATTGGTTATTTGTCAATTAGATGGTCGAAAATTAATTATTAATCATAATGGCAAAATCATTCAACCAAATGAAGTTATGAAAATTAAGAATGAAGGTATGCCATATTTAGATAAACCATCTACAAAAGGTGATTTATATATCCATTTTAACGTTGTTTTACCAAAGAATCTGGATAATAGTCGTAAAGATATTATTAAACAAGTTTTACCATCGGTTAAAAGAAATAATCATACTGTTTTAGATTCTGATAAACAAGAAGTTAAAAATCTTGAAGAAGCGAGGGATTACACTGAAACAAATACATCTAATACATTTAATGAAAATATTAATGTAAATGATTTTACAGAAATGAATCAAGATTTTGGGTTTAATATGGGTAATATGGGGGCACCAGGTGTTCAATGCGCTCAACAATAATTTTTTTTTATTTTTTTATTTTTGTAATAAAAAATATAAGTTTTTCAAGATATTTTTTATAAAAGTAATATATAATGGGGAGTGTTACTATTCAAGTATCTGAATTTGAAAAAATAATTAATAACGAAATAACCAAAATTTTGTCTTTTATTTCAAAAGAATACAAAATAGATAATAATGAATTATTAGATAAAATAAAAAGAAATTGGAATATTAATTTATTAGATTATTCAGATGTATTAAAACAGAGAAAATCAAGACCTATTAATCCGAATAATTTATGTATGGCAAGAAAACCTGATTTAAAAAGATGTACTAGAATAAAAAAAATTAATTGTGATTATTGTGCGAGTCATCAGTTTAATATTTTATATGGAAGAATAGATGAAGAACTACCTAAAATTATTGATAAAGATGTTGATAAATCTCCTCAAATAAGCAAAAGCAAAAGTAAAAACAAAAGTAAATCTAAAAGTAAATCTAAAAGTAAGAGTATACAAAATAAGAAAAAATATAAAAAATCAACAATTAAATTAAAACAGATCTTTATTTGTGAAAAAGAATATTTTATAGATAATAATAATCATTTATATATCAGAGAAAAAGATGGTGAAGAATTAAAATATAGACATATTGGAAATTGGGATAAAAATACCAAAACAATAAATCTTAAGGATAATATCAATACGAATAATAATAATATAATATCAAAATAAAATTGATTTTTTTGTTTTAATGTAATAATTAAATAGATTGTGAATAAAATGAGCTCTAAGTCTACTAAAAAACCTACTATTAAATTAGTTATTAATGATAGTTTGTTAAAATCATTAAATAAGATCCATTATAAACAAAATCATGAATTAATGAAAATTGTTTCTCAAGAAAAAGCAATACCATTGGAAACTCTTCTAAAATTTTTAGATGATCAAAAAACATATACAATTAGACATATTTAAAAGTTTTCACTATATTTTTATAATATTTTCGATATCAATAAAAAATATTATTAATTATTATTAATTATTTTTTATGTATATTGTATAATTTTCTTTTGGAAAAATAAAGTAAGTGGTATACTTAATAATAATGAGTATTTTAAATGAAATAAAAAATGAATTGATTTTAATTGGTGTGTTAATATTAATTGTATTACCATTATTAAATTATAATTTCAGAATAATATTTGTAATATTAATTGGATATTTAATAATTTTTCCAGAAAGAAGAAATACTATTTATATGATAATAAACAAAATTAAAAGTAAAAATATAAATACTGATGAAACTGTTGGGCCTTTAAAATCATCATCAGACAAATATAATAAATTATGTAATGAAGGAGATCAATTATTAAAAGAATTAAAAAAATACAAAAGAGATGAATCAAATGTTTATTTATCCATTAAAATATCATGGAAAAAATTTAAAAAATTAAGTAATTTATTATTATCTGATACAAATATTACATATCCTCAGCATCTATTTAGTACATTAATTGATCAACGTAAATATATTTTAAATCAAATGTCTGCTATGATAATTGATTTGGAAGCATTGAATTTAAAAGAATCTACTTTGACTAAAGATAGAACATTACCATTAGATGCGGGTCTTAGAATAATAATACGTAAAACGGATGTTGTTTTAAATTATATTTTAAATATTATTAAAAATAAAATCAATACAGATTGGTCTGAAAAACCATATACTGAAATTAGTCCTGTTGAATGGGGTTTTCCTCAAGCATATAATCAAAATAAATTAGATATTATAATTTAGATTTAAAATATAATTTAGATTAAAAATATAAATAAAAATAAAGCTAAAAAGTATTTAAATTTTTCTTTTTTATAGTTAAAGATAAAGATAATCAAGTATTAATATATAAATATAATGAGTGATACTAATAGAATAAATACAAATACTAAGAATCAAACAGAGGAAAAAATATCACCTAATACTGGTAATACTGGAGAAACTTCTGTATTATCTGAACAACAACCTGAAATACAAACTCAAGAAGTAGAACAACAATTACAAATACCAGAAAAAGATTCTGAAACAACCACAGAAGTCGCACCAGAAACAGAAACTGAAGTAGAAGAGGTAGCACCAGACATGGAAATACCAGAAACCCAACAAGAAGAAATAGAACCACAAGTTACAAGTACAGAAGAACCAGATAATCAAAATATGAATATGAATAATTTAAATAAAGAATTTGATAGTTTAAATAATAATCTTGATGAAGAAAATGAAGAAAATGAAGATGAAAATCAAGAAAAATACGAAATTCAAGAAACAAATGAAACTCAAGGATCATTACATAGAATACCTGAACTTGAAATGGGAGAAAGAAGAAAGAAAACTGCTTTAATTATTGTAAACGTTCAAAATTGTTTTTTCAAAGGAGGAGCTATGGCAATGTATCCAGATGATGATCCAAAAGAAGATGTAGCCAAAGAAAAAGAATTTATTAGAAGAATAAATCAATTAATTGCTTTATTTGAAGAAGATAAAGATTATTTTAATGCTAGCTTATCTGGTTCTCCTATTTATGTTGATCATATGATTAAAACAATTGATCCTAATTCAGAATTAGAATTATATGATGGTACTTACCCAACAGGAACTCGTAAGAAATATTATTTTGATCATATTGTGTATACTCAAACAGCATACCCACCTGATCATAAATCATTTGCTAGCCATCATTATTTAAGAGAAAGAAAAAATAAAATTAATAATTTAATTAAGATTAAAGATTTAACCTTAGAAGAAGCTATTGAAAGAGTTCCAGAAGATTCTTTAGATTTACATTATTGGTCGTATGTTAATAATAATTTTGAAAATCAAGGTATGTTACAATTTGATAAAAAAACAGATGAAAAATTATGGGCTGACCATGCTTTAATAGATGGTTCAGATACAATTATTGAAAATGAAACATGTTATAGAGGTGTTGAATTTCATCCTAGATTAAATTTAGGACCTTTATATCGTCCAAATCCTTCAATAAATTCGCAAGTTTATATAAATCCTCCAAATGTTGATGGAAGAGGTAGAATTGTTTGGTTAGAAGGTGATAATAGATCAACACCACGTTCTGCTTTTATGAATAATATGAAGGAGGAGACCGGTTTAACTAAATATTTGATAAATAATAAAGTAGAAAAAGTTTACATCGTAGGAATGTTTAGAGATTTAATGGTTGAAGCTACCGCAATAGATGCTGTTTCATCTGGATTTGATGATGTTAATATAATTTATGATGCCACATTACCATTTGGTATTCCTTTTAATACAACCGATGTAAATAATAAATTTTTCTTTAAAGATAAGGCAGAGATAGTTTCATTCTTAGAAAGAATTGAAAGCTCTGATGATGAAAGAAATTTTTATAATTTCTTGAAAGAGAATAATAAATGGTGTCTTAATCTAGAAAATAAAAATATTAAAATAATAAATTCAACTAATATTTTTGATTCAATTACAGTTGGTAAAGAAGAATATGGTTGTGGTTTTAATCCAGAAGGATTGATTAAGAATTTTGATTTACTTCTTAAAACAAGTACATATACAAGTCGTAAAAAGAATGCAACAATAGTTTAATTTTATTTTATTTTATTTTAATCATTTTTATTTTAATCATTTTTATTTTAATTATTTTTATTTTTATCTCTTTTAATTTATTTTTCATATTTTCACCCTTTCAAATAGTTTTATTTTATTTTTGTTTTTTTCTTCTAATTATATAAAATAACAATTATATTATTGATAATTTAAGATGAGTTATATTGCTAATGGATGTAATGATTGTTCCACTCTTGATTTTGGAGGGAACGGTTTATTAAGCGGTGGAAATCAAACTAATTTTTTAACATCATCGCAAAATGGTATGTTTGATAATTCTTCAGCTAATCAATTTATGTACCAACAACCACAACAAGTACAACAAGTACAACAAGTACAACAACCACAACAACAAGTTCAAATGGTTCAACAAGCTCCAATGGTCCAAGTTCAACAACAAGCCCCAATGGTTCAAGTTCAACAAAATGTACCAAAAGTTCAAGTATCAGTTAAACCAACACAACCATACCAAGCTCAAGTCCAACCACAACAAGATAAATCACAAGGTATTCAAGGGGTTATTAGTCATTATTTTATGGATAATGCGTTTGTTCTTACAATTGCTTTCTTAGTTGCTAACGCTTGGCATACAACAATTAAATATTATATTGATCAAGCCATTAAATTTAATGGAGGTACACCTACATATTACGTTGTTTATGCTGTTCTAGCTACAATTGTATCAATCTTTTTATCTAGCTTAAAACCATAGATTATATTGTTTTTCTTTTTGTTTTTACTCAAGTTTTAGTTTTGATTTTAATTTTAATTTTAATTTTAATTTAATTAATAAATTTTTAATAAAATCTAAAAAAGTTTTCTAAAGAAAAATATAAATGGATATTGAAAAATATGCCAAAGATTTATTAAATATTGTAACCGATTGTTTAAATGAAATAGTTATTAATGATGATTTAAAAAAATTAATGAATTATATCATGGAAAAATTGGTTAAAATAACAAATAATAAATATGGCTTTTTAGGTGAGATATTAAAAGATAGAACTGGAAATTCTTTTATAAAATATCAATCTATAATTAATTTATTAAACAAATCTAATGAGAATTTTTTATCTACTTCAATAACTAGTTCAATATCAAACATTTCCGGGATAGGAACAGGAACATATTTATCAGAAGAATATGATTACCCTGAAATTTTTAATTTAATTTATACAGAAAAAAAAATAATAATATCTAATGACATTGAAACTGATCCTAGAAACATAAATCACACACGTAATAATGTTATAACCCACTCACAAGATATTATTTTACAAAAGATAATTGGAATACCTTTGATTTATAAAAATGAAATAATAAGTATATTAGTTTTAGCTAATTATCAAGATGAATACGATAATGAATATATTGAATACATTAAACCATTTATTCCTTTGATAAGTAATATTATTATTAATTATAAAAATAAAATTAGTCTAAATTATCAAAAGGATTTATTTTTATCTCATATGAGCCATGAAATAAGAACTCCATTAAATGGCATTATTGGAATGGGTCAATTTTTAATGGATACAAAATTAAATGATGAACAAAAAAAAATGATTCATATAATTAATAAATGCAGTCTACAATTACTATCATTTGTTAATGATTTGTTAGATTTCTCTCATATAACAGATGGTAAAATAAATTTTGAAATTAAAGAATTTGATCTAGAAGAATGCTTAAAATCAGCATTAGAATTATTTCAACTAGAAATAGATGATAAGAAACTATCTATTTTTATTGATTATGATCGAAAAATACCTATTAAAATTATGCATGATAGACAAAGAATACAACAAATAATTGTAAATATAGTTTCAAATGCTATTAAATTTAGTAACGATAAGGGGGTTATTAAAATATCAATCAAATTAGATAAATATATTTCAGATGAACAAATGTTATTAAAATTCGTAATAGAAGATACTGGGTGTGGTATTTCTAGATTAGAATTAGATAAAATTAAAGATAAATTAAAAGAGAATGATGAACAGCAAACATTAAATAATTATAATATGAATTATAGTATTGGTTTAGGATTACCAATTTGTAAATTTTTAATAAATAAAATGAATGGACTATTTGATATTGAAAGTATGGAAAATGTAGGTACAACTATTACAATTAAAATACCTTTCAAATATAATGTTATTAGAAAAAATATTTGCGATGATATTAAAGATAATAATCAGGTATTAATTATTTCAAATAATCTAGAAAAAAGACTTTCTATAGTTGGTTCTGTTATAAATATTGGATTATTACCTATACCTGTTAATACGATTGACGAAAGTAACATATATATAACAAATATTAATACTAAATTTAATTTAATCATACTTTTAATAAATTCTTTAGATGATATCAAAAATACATTAAATTCTTCTAATCATGGTGAACAAAGATATCATATATATAAATTAATTAAAAATAGTCAAAGTAAAAATCATAATACTAATTTAGTTTTATTTTATAACAAAAATAATATTCCTGATAAAGATATTAGTGTATTTGATTTTATTGAATATAAATTTGATATTAATTTAATAGATAAAAATAATATAATTGATATTTTGGGTAAACAATTATTTAATCCAAAAAATGATAAAAATGATAAAAATGATAAAAATAATAATCTAAATGGGTTATTTAATTTAGATGATGTTAAAATATTGAGTGTTGAAGATAATTATTCTAATCAAAAAGTTATACACAAAATGCTGACGGAATTAGGTATATTGAGTAATAATATTACATGTTTATGTGATGGAATTAATTTTATTGAAAATATTGAAAATGGATGCATATATGATATTGTATTTATTGATTTAAAAATGCCTCGTTTAAATGGGATCGAAGCTACAAAAGAATTACAAAAGAAAAGATTAAAAAAAAATATGTTCTTTGTTGCGATAACAGCAACTGTTACTGATAATACAATCAAAGAATGTTTTTCAATCGGTATGGATGCTTTTATACCAAAACCAATTGATATTAAAAATCTAGTAAATATTATTAAGACTTTTATGAATAAAAAAATTAAAAATTCATTAGGTCTATAAATTTCTCTGAAGTTGATACATTAATTTTTTTTTTAAATCATTTGTATTAATATTATCGAAATTAAATACATATTCATAAGTATTTTTTCTATGTTCTATATTATTAGAATTGGTACTATTATTATTATTATCAATTGTATTTATATTTTCATTATCATTTACAATATTATTTTCATTATCATTTACATTATTATTTTCATTATCATTTACATTATTACTATCATTATTATGTTCATTATTAATTTGTATTATTGATTCATTAATATTTTTATGATGATTCGTTATGTTAGAGGATAAACTCAAAGACATTTTTTTACTTTTACTTAATTCTTTTGATATTTGTTCATCTAGAAATGATTGATTCATCATTATTAATTCACCACGACTAATTAATTTAAAATACTTATCCCAAAATTGTTGTTCAATATCCAGGGATATTTGTTTTTGATCATTAATCATTTTACGAATTTTTGACATATATATATGATAATCTTCTTTTTCATCGTTTTCAGACCCAATTTGTTCTTCAATATTATCAATTATTAATGAATAACTTTTAGAAGCATTTAGATGATCATTATATTTTTGTTCAGCATTAAAAAATTTAACCCATATTGATAATACTGATCCAATTAATGTAAAAAAACTAACAAACAGATTTATCCAATAACGATTAACATCACTAACTTTATCTGATAAAGAAACAAATAAAGTACCTGTTGATATTGTCATTATTGATGTTTGAGGTAAAAATAATTTTTGATGAAGTTTTTTATAATATGAACTAGCATCTTTATGTAAATATTGATATATCTTTAATTCTTGACACTTTCTTTTTAATTGTTTAATTTTATAATCATTCCATCCATTGTCTATTATGACCTGAACACCCATATCTTTTTTTACTTTTACTTTCCCTTTTGATTCCAATTCTGATTCCAATTCCATATTCGATTTTAATTAAATTATATATTTAACTAAAATCTTATTTTATTTAGTATTTTTCTTAATATTTTTCTTAATATTTTTCTTAGTAAATTATAAAATTAAATAAAATAAAAATGGATATGAGAAATTCATTATTACAATTAGTACCTTTAGCTGTATTAATTGGTAGCTCAGCTACAGTTCAAAGTACATCATATGTTAATGGTGTACCAACATGTGAAAACTATATTCTCAATACATACCTTTTTCTAACAATTGCGTTATCACTCGTTGTAACATTAACATTATTTATGAACATTATAATGCCAAATTACACTGAAACTGTATATTCTAGTTTAATATCATTAATCATAGTATTAATAGTTCACATAGTTTTATTATTTTACTTAAGATATCTTATTGATACTATTTCACCATTAGAAGTTAAGAAAAAATTAGCAACATGGTTATTATACATTATTAACTTAACATTATTTATACTACCAACCTTACAAAGAATGATTAAAAATAAAGAAGGCGGGTTTATTGTATCAACAATGTTATTAACTCTTGGTATGACAGTAGCTCTTTCATTACTTGTCTTTATTAAACCTGATTTAGTTAAAACACAAACATGGGCGCCTTATATATTTATTGCTTTATTATGTTTAGTATTAGGATTGTTAATTCCTATTTTTACTTGTTTAGCAGGTGTATGTAATAATTCATTTATTAATTCATGGTATTATTATCTTGCCATTCTAGGTGTAATAATATTCTGTTTTGTATTATTATATTATACAAAACAGGTTATTGAAAATGCTGATAAATGTAAAAAACCTGAAGATGCTGATTATATGAAAGAATCAACTAATTTATTTATGGCTATAATTAATTTATTCTTAAATTTATTAGGTAGAAAAAGAAGATCATAAAAAAGTTAAAAGTTAAAAGTTTTTAAGTTTTTTTATTTTTATTTTGTTTAATGAAATGATATGATGTGATATTAATTTTTTAATTTATAAAAAATATAAATATAAAAAAACATAACATGATGTATTGGAAGAGTCCAACGTGAGTATATATCAGTATACCGGCAATCATACAAGAAACAGCAAAAACAGTCCAATTACTAGTATTTTGTGCTGAGAATTTTTGAGGATTACTATTTTTATATAAATTATTAAATATTCCTATTACGATTAAAAAAAATAGGAATAATACAGTTATGCTTAAAATATGCCAAGTTTCCATTATTCTTTTCTACTTTTAGAGTAAGATATAATAAAATTATAAAATTATAAAATTATTAAATAAAGAAATAAAGAAATAAAGAAATAAAGAAATAAATAAATAAAAATGTTAGGTTATATTATTTTATATGCTATTCAGCAAATAATAGATTCTTTATATATATTTTATCAATCAACTGGTCTAAAATGGGTTATTGCATTATCTTTCTTCATTCTTAATTTTGTTTCATATTATCAAAATCCATTATTGTTTTCTGATTCAAGAAACTGTAATGGTATGCCATGTCGTTGGTTTACATTTATAGCAGGTATCGCAAATCTGTCATTAAACCTACTTGGTATTATTGGTTTATGGTATTGTGCTCCGTTTACAGATTATTTACCTGATTATTGGTACATTCCATTAGCTATATTATCATATGCTATTTTAGTTCAGATAACATTATCTGTAAAAACAACTTATGATGATGGGACATTTAATCCACCACCCAAAGACTTATGGAGTAAAAAAGAAAGAGTGTGGTTAAATGTTATTATTACAATTCTCGATTTAATCTTCTTCCATCAAATGTACTTAGATGGTGGTAAAAAACTTGTAGATAACCCCCGGGTTCTGGATGATTTTATTTTAGGTAGATTTGGTGGATGGAATGAATCTAAATTTGAGTTCCTTTTAGGTTGGTGGGGTATAGGTGGTTTAATTATAGATTTATTAGCAGTTTATTATGCTGCTATATACCAATCATGTGATTATAATTTACCACCAAGTTGGGATTATTAATATAATTTCATTATATTTTATTTACTTTCAAAAATTTTTCTCTATATAAAATAAAAAATAATATGGAAAAAGAATATGAATACTCAGTAACCTTTTATGGTCTTCAAAAATGGTATAAAGACATGTTTGAAAAATTAGGCTGGATGCTTTTAGCCGAAAGAGATGGTCGTGACTACAAAATAGTTTCTTACAAGGAAGGGCTTAAAAATCTTGTTCAAGCTATTGAAGAAAAAATGACATATACCCATGATGTTGATAAATTACAAGATCTTAAATTTTTACATAAGAATGTTATGACATTATGTGAACATGTCAATAAAGATTTCAAAAGTGGAAAAACATCATTGTCAAATAAACGTAGAACATTAAGAGCTAAACTTTCACATCCTGGTACTCGCTCACGCACTCGCTCATCATCACGCAAATAATTAATTTTTTTTATTTTTAGTATATTCATCATATATAGTTTGATATCCGTCAAAAACTTTTAATAATGTTTTGTGTTTTTTAATATATGCTTTTTTTAATTTTTCAAATTTTTCTTTATATAATTTATCTGATTTATCTATTGAATTAATAACATCTTCTGGTTTATCTTTTTTTATTTTAACTGATAAATCCCCGCTAGATGAACTTTTTTTTATTGTTTTAGATTTTATTTTAGTTTTTTTTTTAGATTTTTGTTTCTCTATAATTTCAGGATTTTCTACTGGAATAACATAAGGTTTCATCATTAAAATTTTTTTTTCAATATACTGTTTTAAATCATTTTCTTCTAATTTTGTAATAGGAAGATTAGGTTGTTTTGGTAATTTTTTGTGAGATACATCAATATCATATCTATATTTATTTAAAGTGTGTCTTTCTAAATCTTTATTAAAAACATCTCCTTTTTGTTTTTCTTTAAGATAATCATAACTTCTAACTCTTGGTCTTCTTTGACTATAATCTCTACTTCTATTTCTGCCTCTACTTCTACTTTGATTATCATTATAATATTTTTTTTTTCTAGATTCACTTGTATATCTTTCTCTAGGTATTACTTCAGGTGGTAAATATTTAATGGGAGGTTTTTCCACTAATAAATCTTTATATTTTTCTGGATTAAAAATATGTTTTATTTCTTCAGGGGGTTTTTGTTCTAGATTAGGTTTTGGAAATCCTAAAGGTGTTAAAATTGGAAGACCTGATGTTAGTGGAACTTGTTGAGGAGATTGTTGTATTTGTTCTAAATTAGGATTTGGTAAGGAAGGTTTAATATTCTCTGGTATTGTATTAGTACCTTTTTTAACATATATGTATCCATGATAAGGTTCTACCATTTATATTTATATTTATAATATTATAATAAAAAATATATTGTTAAAAAAATAAAATTAAAATAAAACTATATCACATCAATAAAATTTACTTGATATGAATTTTCAGTAATACTAGAATACAAGAAATTCATCAAACCATTTGGGATATTTTTATTTTCATTTGTAATTTTTTCCTTAACTAAAAAATCTTTAACTTTCTTTTGAGTTAATTTAACTGGTTTTACATGAGTTATAATATTATCATCCTCATTACAATTAAATGAATTCCATTTTGTTGGATATTTTTCTTTATCTTCAGAATAAAAACAATTATTTAAATTAACGCTGGCATGTGGTTTATTTTTAAATTTATTCGGATTTATAATAGTTTTATTTTTTCTAACTTTTGGAATTATAACAGCCTGATTATTTATATCTTTATTAATAATAGTTGTTCTAGATATATCTTCATGTAGTATTTTTTCTTCTTTTTCTTTTTCATTTACTATTAATAATTCTGATTTAATACAATCAGAATTTAGATCTGTGCTTTTATCTTTAGAATCCAATATATTAATTTCACAAGTTTTATTGTTAATCTCTTTTACTATTACTTTTTTCTGAGGAAGAGGGAAATCTTCTTCATCCGTATCATAATAAACTGATTTAACTTCTGAACCAATTGTATCTCTCTTAATCGGTAACGGTTTATATAATTCTTTTGATTGATTATTACTAGGTATTCTTGGAATATTAATATTAAACCCACCAGATTTATTTACTTTTTTTGACATATTTTCATTAATTGATTTATTTAAATTTTGATTTTGTTGTTTAATTTGATTTTGTGGTTGAACTTGAGGTTGAACTTGAGGTTGAACTTGAGGTTGAACTTGATGTTGAGATAGATATTGTTGCTTTTTTTGATTTTGGTTATGTAAAGGTTTTTGAACATATTTTCTAGAAACCTTTGCTGATTTTGGAGGTAAATAATTATTATTTTTCAACCATTGTTGATAATCTCTTTCGGCAACTTTTTGATCATATCTAAAAACCAAATGATCTTCTTGTTTTTTCTTTTTTTTATCATCTTTGTCTCTATCATTAATTCTATTACTTATACCACCACCTTCAATCATCATGTCTGTTGAAATTTCATCTAATTTTAATTCTTTAAAAATATTTTCATTTTCTGATTGAACATTTTGAATAACGTCTTTTCTAGGTATAATAAGATTAGAAGTAGTAGTGTGATTAATTTTTTTTTCTTGTTTTTCTTGTTTTTCTTGTTTTTTTTGCTCAGGTAATAAATCTTGTAGTTTTCTTTTTTCTTTAATAATATCAATTCTTAATTGTAGTAATATTGGATGATTTTCTGGTAATCTTTCAACATAATTATCATATTCTTTAATTTTATCTTCAATTAAAGAAATTTGTTTAGCTAATGTTTCTTGATATAATTCTTCTTTTGTTAAAATTTTCTTCTTAACTTTAGATTTCTTTTGATCACCATCATTATTATCATTATTATTACCATTATTATTACCATTATTATTACCATTATTATTATCATTATTTATAATTGCGTCAATTACATTGATAACATTGTCATTGTTTTGATCATTCAAATTTTTTTTATTATTTGATTTTTTAGTATTTGTGTTTTCATTATCATTATCATTATCATTATCATTATCATTATCATTATCATTATTTGAATCAATAATATTTAAAAATTTATTATCACTATTCAATCTAACTACTTTGATCCTTTCTTCTGGTTTTTGGATAATTAATTTTGAATCATTTTGATTTGGATGTTGATTTGGGTGTTGATTATAATTAATATGATTAATATGATTAATATGATTAATATGATTATTATGATGATGTAAACTATGACTAACATATTCTCTAATATTAATTGATGGATCAGGATTATATATAACAGCAGGTTTAGGTGTCTCTTTTTCCTTTTCTCTTGTTCTAGATATATTTGAAACTGATGCATTATTAATTAAAGAATCTAAAGTAGCTCTAATTGGTTTAGGTTTTAAAATAGGATGGTGATCCTTTTTAGTAGTTGAATCTAAATCAAGTTTTAAAGTAACTGGTTTGGTAATTATTAAAGAATCTGTCGCATCTTCTGAAAATTTTACTCTTTTATGAGTTTTAGGTTGATCTATTTTTTCTTTAATATTTTTAGATGTTTCAATATTTGACATAACTGAATCAAAAAAATTATCTAATGTTTGTTTATCAACAGGATTCGATGATGATTCTTTTCTTTTAGGTTTTTTTTTATGACTTTTTGATTTCAATGATTTAATAACTTCTGTAACATCCGATATTTCATTATTTTCACTAAAACCTGGAATTGAATATTGATTCAATATTTTTTTAAAATCTTCAATTTCGAAATTAAAATTATCTATATTTTCTGATAATTTATCTAAATTTATCCTAGATTTCAAAGGTTTTTTCTTTTTATGTGTTTTAGATATTTCCATATAATCAAATTAAAGTTAAAACTAAAACATAATACTTATTAATTAAAAAAAGAAATTATAATCTAAAATTTAACATATCATAAAAATAGTATATTTAGTATTTTATATTTAATTAAAATTGATTTTTCTTAAAAAATTATTTAAATAATGTAAATATTTTCTAAAGTATTTACGCTTATTACTTGTTTCTCCAGGTAATTTTTCATCATCCTCAAAAATGATGTCCTCTATGGAAAACCACATCGTCATCACTATCCATCCGGAAGATGTGTATGAAGATAGTATGATGGGTGAAAGTGGTCAATATACAGACAAACCTTCATTGTGGAATATTTCAGACCCTTCTGAATTGTCTTTTGTAGACTTCACAAATTATCCATCAGATGAAACCCAGATTGATTATGATTTCAAGTATCCATATGATAGCAACAGTGAGACAAATGCCAGAGACCACTTGGTTTCTGACTCCAACATCAACGATGAGAACATTTTTCGAACCAAACCCAAGCAATGGTGGGTTGTTTCAAAAAAAGTCAGGGATTACATTAATTCCTTTCGTTCAATATCGCCTGTAAATTCTCAAATTGACTATTCAGACATTGATCTTGAAATGCAAGAAGTTTCTGAAGATGAAGAAGTTACTTCACAACCTGTCAACACTCTTCTTTACCGCCCTTCTTATTGGTAGAATATTATTATTTCACTTTTAGATAGATAGGTTATTAGGTAAACATTTATTTTTTTTATAAATTTAAAAATTAAAATTTAATGTATATTTCAAAAGTTTTTTTTCAATTGAAATAAAAAGGGATTATTCGGATTATTAGGATTGTATGTTTTATTAAAAATTGAAAGAAATCATAATATTATTTAAATAATGTAAATAGTCATTGAATTATTTACAAATCTTACTTGCTTACCAAACAAGTAAATCTCCAACCTCTACCTTCATATAAAATGATGAACTCTCCTGAAAAAGACAATGTTTTCACTTTTAGCAATTGTTCGATTGATGAGTTACCTTACATCCCAGGTGAGATCCCATCAAATATCGAAGAAATGTATGAAAAAGGAGATCTCACCGTTTCTCACCCTCGTATGATAGCTTTTCTTCATAGCAAACATGACTCATGGTGGGGTGTTTCGAAGAAAGAGCGTGACTATATGGACTCTTTTCGGTCTATGTCTTGTGATGGATCTCATCAGAAACGTATTGAAGAGGAATACTCTCTTCAGTTTCATGATGTTTCATACACTCATGGCGAGATCGCATCAGATATAGAGGCACAGTACGAACAAGGAAATTTTACATTTTCACATACTTCTTCTGAATCTTTTCAATCGAGGTCTTGTTACGAATGTGAATCTGAGTTGCCATACTTAAATATTAAGGATGGTTTCAAAGATGAAGAGGATATACCTATAACACCGGTTAACCCTCATCTTTACCGCCTTTCAAATTGGTAGTAAAATTCCTAATTTAGAGTTATTTGTAGAATTTAACATAAATCATACAATAACTCTAAACATTTTTTTATTTTTTATTTTTTCAATAAAATCAATAAAAATCAATAAAAATCAAAAAAAAACAATAAAAAAATATCAAAAAGTAAATGAACTATCTTCTAATAGTTACTTTGATTGTATTTGTTTTATTACTGCCATCATTTGTTCTAACTATTACATTAGCGGTTCCATAATTAACAGGAGTTATTACACCAGACGCAGACACTCTCAAAATCCGTGTATTACTAGAAGTCCATGTAAGACTTTTATTAGTTGTATTGTTAGGTAAAACCACAGCACTTAATTGATAAATTTTTGGAAATTTCAATGTTAATGAACTTGGAATAATTCTAACAGATGCTGCTTTAACAACTGGTGTTGGAGTTGGAGGTGGTGGAGTTGGTGTAGTATTATAATTAGTTATAGCGGTATTTAATAATCCACCTATAATAGAACCTAATCCAGTACAATTATCATATCCTGAACTAGCATTAAAAGCACCATTGCTTCCACTAACTACATCATGAAAACAATTTAAATTATTGTAAAAAATTGGATTTCCTATTTTGTTTGTATTGACACACATAAGATATGATGCCATAGTTGGCGCGGCTACACTAGTTCCGCCAAAAATATAACTATCTCCATTAATTATATATAAAACACCTGTTGCTGGATCAGCATTTAAAGCAATATCTGGGACAGAACGTCTAATAGCTGTTAAAGAATTTTGATAAGTTGGTTTTGTAAAAAAAGCACTAACAGCACCACCCCCTGAAGACCAAGCTGTTTCAACGGTGTTACCATCATAAACTAAATTAGGACATACTAATTTAGTGCCACCACAAGCAATTACATTTGGACTTGATGATGGGAAATCTGTATATGATCCAGTACCACCTACTCCATTATTAGAACCATTATCTCCTGTTGCTGTACATATATTAATACCTCGTGAAACAGCTGTAGCAAATAATGTATTAATACTTGTTAACAAAGAACTTGTATAATATATTTCTGGAGCACCCCATGAAATTGAAATCACATTATGTGTATATGGCGAAATATTTAGAATATAATTAATTACATTAACAAATTGTGATAAACTATTAGGTGAAATATATAAAATTATTGTTAATTTGGATGTTGGACAACAAGCACCAATTTGTTGAACATCTAATGTATTTTCAGATGTAGAAATAAAATCAGATGGATTATTAGTGGCACCATTAATTGGTTTAACAATAATAGTAGGCATATTTTCTGGTGCTATCCCAATAGATTGCCAATATTGATGACAATCGCTATTAGTTAAAATACCAGTTACTGGATCATATGTACCATAAAGACCACCACCAAAAGAAACTACAGCAACATTTAAGTTTGTTGTAAAAGTAGGTGACGGAAAATTATAGATTGAAGCTAATTCATGGGCATAAAACCAAGCCCGATTAGGCTTTGGAATGAGTCTAGGTGTAATAGAATCAGATGTATGAGCATTTAAAGTATCATCGCACAAAGGATTTTCACATTTTGAAACAAAAATACATCTTGGTTTTAATACATTATCTGTTTTTTTGGATAGATTAACCATTTTTCTTTTATTTTATATACATTTTTTATTTTTTATTGACTAAAAATATAAAATTGAAAATATTATCAAATATTACAATATAATTGTTTTACTCACACATATATTCAGACTCTATATGACAACGAATTTTAAAATAGAAAACGCAAAAGCTTTTTATGCTGTTTATAAAGGCTATCAAAAAGGGATTTATTTAACTTGGGATGAATGTAAAAAAAATGTTGATGGATACCCCAAACCAATTTATAAAAAATTTACTAATATGAATGATGCTGAATCTTTTATGGAACATGGGGATTTATCAGTTACTTCTATTTCTAATTCTTCTAGTATCAAAGCTAAAGTAAAATCAAAACCAAGCATTTTAGATTTTATTGAAACAGAACATACTAGTATGTCTGATACTAAATCAAATATAGAAAAAGAAAAAGAAAAAGAAAAAGAAAAGGAACCTTATGAGAATTATGATCAAAATCATAATCATAACAATAAAAGTATCAAAATAAAAAAAGATGAATCCCAAGAACAATTAATTAATCCTAATTATTTCCAAAAGGAATATGTATATATATTTTGTGATGGTTCTAGTATACAAGACAATAATTATAAATCCATCCGATGCGGATATGGTGTATATATTGTAAAGCAAAATGGTGAATCTATTTCAATTCCCACTCTAATTGATCGTTCAGTTGAGGGTACAAATAATATAGCGGAACTTAGTGCTATTTTATGTGGTCTTAAAATTGTAAAAAAATATAAACTTAGAAAGGTTATATTTATATCAGATTCTGTTTATGCGATTAATTGTATTACTGTTTGGTCTAAAAATTGGAAAAAAAATAATTGGCAAACATCTAAGAAAACCCCTATTGAAAATGTAGAGATTATTCAAGAAGCTGTTGAATTATATGATTTTCTCAAATCTCAAGAATATGATTTAATTTTTAAACATATTAATTCCCATATGAAACAACCTGATGAAATAGATTCATATGAATACTTTTTATGGTATGGAAATGATATGACAGATCAATTGGCTAGATATGGTGAAATAACAAAAAAATATAAAAAACCTGAAGTTAAACTAGAATGGTAGAATATTATATCATAATATATTTATAATTATCATTACCAAAGAATAATTTTTTTTATTTTTTTATTTTCAGTTTCAAATACAATACTTTCTGGTATTATAGTATCTTTCCATACATTTGATGAATAAAATATATCTTTTAAATTAATATAAATATCGTAAATATTAATATTTTTTTTTATATATGTTTCATGAATAATTGGTAATTCAATATCAATATTTTCGGTAATTAGGTTATCTGATTGATCAGTATTTTTAAATTTTTTTAATATCAAACCATATTCTGAATTAAATAAATATCCAAAAGAATCTATTAAATCCATTTTCATTTCATTAATAAGAGATGATTGAAAAAGAACATATATAGTTTTTTTTCCTTTATTATTAATTCTAATATATATATCCTTAATATACAATTCTGGTTTTAGATTACAATATTTTTCAACAAATCCATTAAGTAAATTGTTGACGTCAATTTGATTTTTAATTTTTTCAGCATTTCCTCTACTCTGTCCTTCAAATAAAATAAGAGATTTACTGTAATTCTCAGACCATGCAGGTGATACTGTTACACCCATACTATCTATTTTATTTTGAAAAGCTTTAATTAATTCAACAAATTCTGTTGGCATTCTTAATTTTAAGAAATGAATAAACATTCTAATATTTTCTTAAGATATCATCACAATCAAAAAATAAAATAAAATAAAAAAATCAATTTTATGTTATTGTTCCTAAATAAACCAATTATCTATAATCATTACAGGTCCATATATATTTTCATTTTCTGTAAAGTAACCACAGTTTTTCATAAATTTAGTAGCTAATTTATTAACATTTTCTTCTTTAATTTTTTCAGGTTCAATGTTATTTGTATCAGTATAGTCAATATATGCTAGAATTGGCTTTTTAAATCCCCATTTACGACTCATTTCTAAACCTTTCTTAACAATAGTTTTAATAACTAGTTTTCTTTCAGGACTTTTTACTTCTTCTAATTCTTCTTTTTTTTCTTCATTATTTTTTTGTTCTTCTGGTGTTTTTTGACACTCTTCTTTTTTTATATCATTTTCTTTTGAATCATTTTCAACATTTTCAACATTATCAACAGATTTTTCTGTTTTTTCACCTTCTTTTTCTTCACTATTTTCAACATTGTCTTCTCCTACCTTACCATCATTTTCGCGGGTGATTTCAACTTCGATTTTTCTATCTAATTCAACTCCATGTGAATTTTTCTTTTGTTTTCCTGCTTTATTATTTTCACTTAATTCATATAATTCAGAATCATTGATTTCTCTTTCAATATAACTTCTAAGAATATCCATTGTAAAATAATCCTTACTACATTTAAATTTTAATTTACGATATTCTTTAGTTTCTGGTGTAAAAGCAACACAATCAAAAGATCCCATCACACGATTATCAAAATTTGAAGTTTCATCAAACTTCTGTTGAAATACTTTATCTTTATGATATAAGATATCACGATAAGTATCCATTTTGTCTAATGTTGAAATATTATCATTTAGTAAATCTTCTTCTGAAACAATATTAGGTTTATCTAATTTCACTAATTCATTATTAGATTCAAGAAAATCAAAAATAGTATTTTCCAAATCTCCTTTATTTTTATTGAAAAATTCTTTTGCTTGCTCTTCTGAACATGAAGTTTGTTCAATAATGATCTTTAATTCTTCTTCAGAAGGTTGATAAACTTTTTTTACTTTTGATAGATCAGCAAACATCGCATATTCCATCATTTCTTTTTCTGATTTAAATGTAGCCATTATTTCTTCGCTCGTATTAAATAATTTATTTTATAATTTTAATATTGTTTTTATTTACGCAAAATAAACTTAAATTAATGTTAAAATATTTATATATTAGATTAATTAATTATTTAATAAAAAATGGATAAAATTTCGGAATCCAGTAAAAAATTAGCTGAATTTAACAAATACCTTGATAATGTTGTTTCAAAATTTGAAGATATCTTTAAAGAATTCAAACAAAAAATCAAAGATGAACAAAAAACTATTAAAGAATATGAAAATACTTTAGATTATTGTGAGAATAAATTTTCTGAATTTACAGATAAGTTGTCTGAATTTTCAGATAAATCTACTGAAAATACAAAAAAAATAGAAGAACAGGAAAATCAAATTAAGGAATTAGAAGAAACTATCAATAATCAATCAAAACAAATTTTTACATTAGATAAAGTTCTTAATGAAAAGGTAAATATTATCACTTCTTTGGAATCTAGTAATCAAGAAAAAGAAAAAAAAATAAAAGAACTTAATTTGGCCATTTCTGATAATGATAAAACACAAGAGAAGAACTTTAGAAATTTTTCAATGGTTAGTAATTTAAGTAAGCAAATTAGTGAAAAAGAATTAGAGATTAAGAAATATCAATCTCAACTTCGATTTGCTAAAAAAGAGATTGATAGTTTAAAAGAAAAAGTTGATACTCTTAGTGAAAAAGATATAATGGATAGATATACTTCTTCAACCGTAGATGATGGTAATGATAAAGAAATAAATGAATTTGTAACTAAGGTAGATGAAGAGATTGTTAAAGTAGATGAAAATGTACAAGAAGATGTAGCTAAAGTACAAGAAGTAGAAGAAGTAAATGAAAAGTTTGAGGCAGAAGAAGAGAAAGAAGAAGAGGAAGAAGAAATTAGTTATGTTCGTAAAAAGATTAAAGAAAAATATTATTATGTATCTGATGAGAATCCCCCATTAATTTATGAATGTTTAGAAAATAATGAAGTCGGTGAAGTTGCCATAGGTAAAATGGATGGTAAAAAAGCTGAATTTTACAATAAAGAAAAATCTAAGAAATCTAAAAAATAAAAAATAAATTTATGATGATTGAAATAATAAAAATAATATTAAAGCTATAATAATTATAAAAATATAGTTATATGAGTAAATAATATCTAAAACATTATTTTCATTTTCAGATATATCTGTATTTTTATATTCATCAGGAGTTAAAGTTTTTTGATATATTTCATATAACTTTGGATCAATGCTATTATTATTTTTATTGTCTTTTTCTGGTTTTATTGGATTTTCAAATCCTTCTTTTGATGGTGGATTATATTTTAAATCAAAGGCTTTTTGAAATAATTCTTCCTGACTTTTTGTTGGTTCCGGAGTAGGTTGTTCATATGTCGCATCAGCAGGAATAAGTTTATTGTATTTAACATCATATACATAATCTCTGAAAGGTGATCTATATACAAAAGCTTGATCTGTTACATTAGCTTTGGGAAATTCATATTCAATATAATCAGCTCCGACAACACTATATTTATCACCTAATTTGATAGGTAAATAACTTTCTGGTTTAGATTTTTCTAAATAATTGTCAAGTGGACTAAAAGCAGTTTTAGTTACATCATTAAAATAAGATCCCCAATACCAATGGTCTTTTAAAGAACTCCAAGCAGCATTATCTTGTAACTCTCTTTCCTTTATTTCTCTTTCAGATTGTTTTTTTTTTATATTTTGTCTTTCAATATTAATTTGTTCAATATTTTTATTAATCATTTCTCTTGTTTGATTTGCTTTATCAATTTGTTCTTTTAATATTTGTTGGTTATAAGTATCCATATCAATAGCTTGTCTATCTTTTTGATCTTGAATATCATTCTTTTCACTGTTATATAGGTCATCCGTTAATGATCTGGTTGATTGTGAAATTGTAGCCGAACCTAACGAATTGGAATTTAATGAATTCATCTTTCTATTTATATTCTGTAAAGAAAAAAAGAATCAAACATGTAAAATTTACTTTTTATTTTTATTTTTTAATTCTTCTAAATCACATAAACAATTTGGACAAGTTTTATTCATTTCTTTTAACCATGGTTCAATACAATTTGAACAAAATAAATGATTACATAATGTTTTTCTAACAGGTGCTTTAACAACTTCTTGACATATTGTGCATATGGAATCCTCAGAATCATTTACAATTGGAGCTACTTCATCTATATTTTTTACTGGAACTTTTACATCTTCCAAATTTGAATACATATTATAATTATTGTCATCATAAATATTTCTAAGATTAAGGTTTTGTAAATTAATAATAGTCGCAACGATATTATTTCCATTATTTAAAAATCTAAATAAAGGAAAATTGTCAGTGTTTGCTTCTATACCCACTTCATTATTTTCTTCACCATCAACATCTTCTTCACCATCAACATCTTCTTCACCATCAACATCTTCTTCACCAGTTATTGTATCATTTAAAGAATTAGCTAAACTACTATTATAACTTGAAATACTATTAATAAATGAAGATATTGATGATGTTAATAAAGAATTATTTTCAGAACATTCTCTAACATGATTCAAATATTCATCAAAATCAACAAAAATATCACATAATTCACACTGTATTAATGTACTCATGATTCTAATTACTATTTTATGTCGTATATATTTATTATTATTTACTATAAATTTATACTTTTTATATTTAAAAAAATACAAAAACAAAAAAATAAAAAGGGTTAATAATTTATTAAAGCTCCTATAGTGTTTTCAGGGGTTTCATTAATAGTATTCATATTAGAATTTAAGGGCGACTTATTATTATTAAAAATATTTGAATCAACATTGGTATTAAAATTGTTAGAAGGATTATATGTATCTCTTTCGTATAAAAAAGCTATTAATTGATGATCTGGATAATTATCTTGAAAGTTTTTAAAAGATTGTCTAGTCTTAATATGATTTTGAATTTGTGTATAATTAATAAATAAACTATTTTTATGTATAAATCCATTTATGGAATGATGATTTTCTAAACTATTTATCAAATAATCACAGATTAAAGTTGCTTCTTTCTTAAGAACAAACCACAATATATAAGGGGTTAATAACAAACAATAACATTCCTCTAAAAGTAAAACAACTCTTTGAGGAAATTGCTTCAACAATTTTTTTCGAATATTATTATTTTTAGCATCCTTAATCCATTCAGGATCAATATCAATATATTCATTTACTTTTTTAAGATATTTTTCAGGATCATAAATAATATTTTTATTAATGAAAGATTTAGTTAGTGTGAGTATACCACCTAGAATACCCATATACCAAAGTATTGTTTTACCATTTGATATATTTAAATTAATTAATAAATTTTCATTTAGTAAACTTAATATCAATAATATTATAAATAATGAACCAATGATAAATGTAAAAAAATGCGCTATAGTTTCATAAATTCTAGAAGGGAATTGCTTATCATAATCTTTAATATTTTGACCTGCTTTTTCAATTCGATTATAAAATAAATGAGGTAATTCATTATAATATCTAATTTTCCATGATGCTTTAACAGACCATTGACGATTAACAATTAATTTCGGATTATTATAAAATTGTTCACCATATTGAAGGATCATATAAAGTACCATAAAAATAAATAAGAATGGTAAAAATAAAAGATTTATAATTGTAACTCTTTTTAGATTATTTATAACTTTTTTTACATATTGATCTCTATTTATCTTTGTTTCATTATTTATTTCCCTATTTTCATTTATTAATGGATTAATAAAACAAAAAATGAAATTCCATTCTAGCAATTTAGTTAAAGGAAACTTATGAAATTGTAAATCTTGAAGTTCATCATAAATAGATATTATTAAATTTTCTTTTGTCATGATTTTTAATAACATTGTATACGAATTAAGATTAGGATCACAATAATATTTAATAATTTTATTGGAAATTTCATTCCAACTCATATTTTCTAAATCCGAATTACTAATTTCTAAATCTTCATTGTATATTTTTTTTATTTTCCAAAATTTTTTTATACTAGCATACATACTAATTAAACGGACTATTACATATCCAGTAAATAATATGATACATATAATTATAAATGGATTAAAATTCCAAAAATGATTAATATTTATAAAATTCCTTAGGTCTATCATCTCTTTGGTATTATAATTAATCAATCCTTTAAAATCTACACATTGAACAAAAAAAATAATTATAAAAACTGTATAAACTAATATTAATAAATTACTTAATTCGGTTAATAATAAATTTGAATAACCTTTGTTATGATAATAATAATACAAGTTAAATAAAAATAAACTATTGACATCTTTATTATTTCCTGTATTATCTACTAATAAGCTATATTCTGTCATAGTATCTGATACAAATAAATATATACAGTTTTATTTAAGTATTTTCAAATAAAAAAATAAAGAATTAAAGAATTATACAATAATTTGATTTATTTTTTCTTTATCTTTATCTTCTTTATCTTTCTCTTCTTTATCTTTCTCTTCTTTTTTTTGTTTTTCCTCTTCCTCTAAAAATATTTTTATAAGATGATCTACTCTTTCACATAAAGATCTTCTAACGATCATAGTTGGTTGATAATAGGAATCGATTATTCTATTTTTATTAAAATAGATATATTTAACGGAAAATAATAGTTTCTTTTTATTTTCTAATAAAGTTTCTGTTGAAATAATATTATGTAACAAGCATATTTTTTTCTTTCTTTCATTTATTAATTTCCAATCCAAATAAATATTATTATTCATTGAATATTTATATCTTACTATTTTATATATTTTTTATTTTATATATATTTTTTTTCTAATAAACTCAATAAGAATACATATTTAGAAATGAAATATTCAAAATTAAAAATAAAAAGGGTTATAATTAATCCAAAAAGTAAAAAAAAAAGATTTATTTATTTAGATGAAAAAAATAAGCAAATAAATGATGAAGAAACTCTTTCAAGAATTAAAAAATTAGTTATTCCTCCTGCGTATTCTGATATAAAAATTTCAAATGATTCAAATCATTATCTTCAAGCTGTTGGAATTGATGAAAAAGGTAGAAAACAATATATTTATAAGAAAAGTTTTATTGAGAAACAATCAAAAAATAAATATTGTCAATTAAAACACATTGGTGAAAAAATATCTGAAATAAGAAAAGATATTAGAGCTATTATGTTAAATGATAAACCAATCACAAATAAAGAAAAAATCATAGCTCTTGTAATTTATATTTTAGACCATTGTTATTTTAGAATAGGTAATATACATTATTTTAATGAACATAAATCTCATGGAGTATCAACACTACAAACAAATCATCTTAAATTTAAAGAATCTGAAGTTGAAATAGAATTTATCGGAAAAAAAGGTGTTCTTAATAACTGTATTCTTAAAGACCAATTATCTATTAAAATGCTTAAAGATCTATCAAAATTAACTAAAAATGAAAAAAGGGATCATAATTTTCTATTTTATTATAAAGATGAATCAGGAAAATTACAATTAATTAAACCCATTGATATCAATCTTTTTTTGAATAAATATCATTCTGATATCACATTAAAAATGTTTAGAACATGGGGTGCTAATTATATATTTTTAGAAGAGGTTATTAAAAAGAAAAAAGAATTCAATAATATTATTGGTTTAAATAATATTGAAACAGAAAATATAACTAATTCTGATAAAGTTGAAGAAGAAGTTAAAAAAATCAAAAATCGAAAAAATAAAAAAGAAATATTGAAAGAAAATGAAAAATTAATTAAGGAAATTCTTCAAACAATTGCTATGAGATTACATAATACACCTACGGTTTCTAAAAAAAGTTATTTGGATAATAATTTGATCCAAATATATCTTTCTAATCCTAAATTGTTTTGGAAAAAAATTAATAAATCTCATAATAAAGAAGATTTAAACATGCTTCTAAGAGAATTTTTAAATCATAATTGTGAAAGTAAAAACAATAAAACAAAAAAAAATGATAAACAAAAAGGGGGTTTTAGCTTCTATAATTTTTTGAAATCATAATTTTATGTTTAATTTTATTTTTATTTTATTTTATTTTTATTTTATTTTATTTTTATTTTTATTTTATTTTATTTTAAATTAATTACATGATTTAATGATTTCATCTACTATGCTATCAGCAATGCTATGAACATCTTCAATTACTAAATTAATATTTTCATTATTGTTATTATCTGTATTAGGACATTCATTATTATCAATACTTTCAATATTTTTATCTTTACATTCATTTTCATTTTCATTTTTTAAACTAATATTATTACAATTACAGTTACTATCAATACAATCTTTAAAATGTTTTATTTTTGATGTTAAATCAGATCCAATAATTTCATTTAATACCCAATTAATATCATCTATTTGATTTTGCATATATTCTTTATCATTTTTATAATTTAAAATCTCTTTTATTTGACTAATTATAGTATCAATATTCTCTTCCATCAAAGAAATACGTTCATCAACTTTTGTAATAAAACTATCTATTTTTTTTTCTATATTAGTATAATTATCATCTTTAATATTTTTTGATGTAGAAGTTTGTGTAGAAGTTGATGGTGGTATATTTATTTTTTGGTAAGATAATGGATATGTATATAAAAGATTATTATTATTATTGGAAGTTTGTTGAGGAGGTTGACATGAATAATTATGTAATTGGTTTTGTTGTTGTTTTGATTTATTTAAAGGATATGATGTTGAATTAGAATGATTATTTAATGAAAGTAACCAGTCATATATCTCTAATGATAATTTTTTAACTAATTTAGATTCAATATCATGTAATAAATATACATTGTAAACATATTCATATTCTTTTTTACCAGAAGTTTGATGTTTGATTTTAATAATATCTAAAATTGTATTAATTAAATGTTGTTCATCAATATTTTTAATTGAAAAATAGTGTCTAATCAATACCTTTAATTCATTAAGAGTTCCATATTCAATATCGTTAAATTCATGAATAAAGTAATAACATACCAGTTGAACTAAATGATTTACATTGTTTAAATCTTTTTCTTTGATAATATTTTTGATTTTGTAAATAATAGATTGTAATTTATTACCTTCTTGTGCTCTTGAATTAAAAATATTATTGATTTCTTCATCATTAAAATTTACATTTTTTGTATCTATATTTATTTTTTTATTATTTTGAGGAATCTTTTCATAGTTTGTTGAATTTTGAGGAATCAACTCAGACAATAATAGATTTAAAGGGTTAAAATTTAGATTAATACCCCTATTAATCGATGAATTACAATTATTTAATGACTTTGATCTAAATAATGATTGAGGGTGAGATTGATGTAATGATTGAGTTGAAGTTGAATTAGGATTATGATTAGGATAAAGATATAATTCAGGGATAATATTTTTTAAATTATAGTTCGTAAACATTCTACTTTATTAATTATTAATTATTAATTATTAATTATTAATTATTAATTCGAAATAATTATTATATTCTTTTGAAATGGAAAAAATCAATTTAGAAAGAAAAATAAAATAAAAAATTAAATCCACTGTACTAGTTTATAGAATTTTAACCTTAACAATATGACCACCTTCGACCTTTAAGTCTACTTTACGATTTGTTTCTAAAGCATAAAGAACATCTTCAATATCATCACGCCATAAGTACTCTTCAAATTTACCAAAGAAATCCTTCTTAAATTGGCTAAATGTAACATATCTATTACGTGAATAGGTTGATTCAAGAAAATCTGTTACAGATTTACCAAATTCCTTATTGAAACTTAATTCCCAGCAATAACGGTTAACCGCAGGAACTTTAGGTTCAACATTAGGATTATCCATCATCATTTGACAGATTTGATGTTTGTGATTTAATTCAAAAACTTCTTTAACTAAAGCTTTGTAAACTTCATCTAAACGATTTGATTTAACATTTAATTTAAGACCAAGATTCTTTCTTAATTCTCTAAGATATTCATTTGAAAGAACACCGTTCCAACCTTGTTTCATTGAAACACCAACCGCATCAATCCAAGCTTTGTTATCATAAACATAATCAGATGGGTTATGTCTTTGAGCATTAGCAGCGATTAAAACAACAACTCTCATTAAATCTAATAGATATTTAACATCAAAGTGATCAAAAATACGTAATTCCATGCCAAATGGTGGTTCCATTGGAGCCGCATCTACTCTAGGACAATCGTTTGGATTACTTCCTTTACGAATACATTTTTCAACTGAATCATACATAGCAAATGTTCTAATGTCACTTGTATGAATACTTAAAGCTTTAGCAGGATATCTGCTGTAGTTTTTGTTTGGTGGAGCTGTTCTGGCACATAAGTTTAATTTATCAGCATCAGGTAAATCAAGTTGTTCTCTCCAGTAACTCTTAACATTAGCAGCACGACCAATACCATACTTTTCGAATGGAACCTTCTTACCTTCAACAGTTTGACCTAATTTTCTTAAATCAGAACCACCGAAGTTACCCCAACCAACAATCATAACACGTGCCGAACCTTGAACTCTATTAGGACCATGACCAACTGAATCTGGGTCAGGGCTAAAGTAAACACCATTAAGTAATGGTTCAATCCATTGAAATTGCATGCCAAAAACACGATGCATATTAACGAATTGAGGAACAGTTATACCATCAAAATGGGGTAATGTAATAGTAATGTGATAGCTACCTAAGTAATCTTTGTATTTTTCTAATTGATCAAATTTATATTCTTTTGATTTAATTGTTGGACTAAGAGGAACCTTGATATCACTTAAGAAATTACAAGGGTGGGTTCTAAGTTCACCATATAATTTAACCTTTTGTTTTGTATGAGGATTTTTCATTTGAAGAGCAATGAATTTATCTTCAAGATAAGCAATTTCTTTGTGAATTGATTCAATACTACGATTCTTGAAGTTACCAGTAATTAATTCAGGCATTAAAATAGGTGTTCTAGGTAAGATAACACGACCATCTTCACAGCCTTCAGCTTGACGGCCTGATAATTCCCAATCAACATTCGATAACCATTTATGTTCATCTGGTTTTAATTTAAAATTACCATGTCCTTTCTTATAACATTCAGAACCTTTAGTTTTACAGCAGGCACCTTCTTCAGACATATCACCTGTTAAATAACATGTTGATTCTTGGGAATCAAACATAATATTACCATTAATTGGACCAGATTTAGGGATATGAAAAACTTGCATTTCATGTTCAATCCCTAAACCCCAAGTATATTCGCGACCATTACTGATTTTTTTTAAACCTGGTAAAAATGTTCCTTCTAATTTAACATTCTTCTTTTTTTTATCTTCAGTGTAAATATCTTCAAGAAAATTTAAAGACAAGCTATTCTTTTTTGTTCTCTTAGGACCCGTTTTAATTTTTTTTAATGTTCTAGGCATTTATTTAAATAATATTTTGTACTAGTTTTTTAATTTTAAAAAAGAAAAAAGTAATACTTTAAATGAAAATAAAATGAAAATAAAATGAAAATAAAATGAAAATGAAACATTTATTTTCGCTATGTACAAGAATAACAAAATTTTGTACGATCAAATAATTGTAATAAACAATCTATCTCTTACAATAGTTTTATGAATTGTGTCCTAAAATATTTGAATAAATAAATTCATATTTATCTATATCTTTTTGATTCTTTAAAATTTTCATAGCATTAAATAGAGTTTTGCTATCCATTATTATCGGATTGGATGTGACCATGAAAGCGACCTTGGCCATTCAAATTTGTTTGGATCAAATAATTCAATCTTATCAGGTGGAATACTTGGAGATCTATAACGATATCTACCAACAGAAACAATATCATTCATTTCATCTCTAATTTTACCAATATCAGAACGTTTCTCAAGGTATTCAGTTGTTAATGTAAATTTTGTTAAAAATTTTCTAAATTTTTCTTCTGTAAAATCACCAATAGTTGTATAATCTTTCACACTTAGAAAAAAGCTTTCTCTTTTTCCATATCTATCATCTGATATAATAAATTCACCCGGTAGACTAAAAAATATAATCACATTGTCAAATATTATTTCTTTTTTACCTAATAATTCTAATAATATTCTACACATATAAATTGGTACAGACATAATATTTGCTATATATCTAAGTTCAGTACCATCCCTATCGCTTTCAATATAAATAGATAATAATTCTCCAAATAATCGCACCATTAATTCAATATTTTCTTCACTATTTAAATCAGGATTAGCTAAACAATTGAAAGCAGCTCGAAATAATAAAAGGTTAGAAGAATCAATGCTATTTTCTGGAGGTACTTTTTCAAGAAATTTAGCTAAAAGTTTAGAACGAATGCTATGATATTTAGATATATCGTCTTCTGTATTTATAAATTTGAGAAGATTCATCATATCATCCTGAATAATATCATAATCAAAATCACCATATAAACTAGTATAACCAACAGTATCTATAAATCTATTTACACTACTTAGTTTTATTAAAGTAGATTCATCTATTAATTTTTTAATGAATCTACCTTGCGATCCTTCTACAAAATGGGATTGTAATATTTCTAATTTGTCTTCTTCAGTAAGTCCTACATATTGAGTAGGTATAGTTAATGATAAAATATGAAATAAAGGGTCAAATATCGATGCTTTTTTTATATGATCTAAAATGTTAGGATCACTCACAAATGCTTGATCACTTATCATTCTATCACACAAATCTCTCATATGTCTACCAATATTAAATTTTTTTGACATCTTCCAAAAGCGTGCCATCTGTTTTAAAAGTGTAGGATTTCTAGCTATTGTATTATAGTATCCCTTTGGTTTGGACTTACTATTTGTTTGGGCCATATTAATATAATCTACAGGAGACAAAAAACTAAATATAACTAAATCTATATCAGTAGGCAAATTATTTAATGATGTTGTTATTACATTATTTACAACAGCTGGATTAGGTTCAGCACTGGAGGCATGTCTAGCAGCTGAATTATTTTCATTATTCATTAAGGTATCTTCGTGTGATTGTTGGTCAACTCTTGGTCTTTTAGGAGCCCCACCTCTCTTTGTAACTTTATTATTGATTTTTTTACTAACTTTTTTAGAAAATCTTTTTCTTAATGAGTGTTTTGTATTTTTTCTTGTTCTAGGCATTTTTTTGTTTAATTTATAATAAAGAAAAAAATTATTTTATATTTTATTATTTATTAAAAGTTGGAAAAAATCATAGAAATTAAATCTTTAATGTAGAGTAAAAGAATATCATAATATAGATTAAATATGGATATAGGTAAAGATATTCAAAATGTATATGAAGGGGTAATTAATCTAAATCCTTTTATAGTATTTGTTGTATCATTTATTGGTTTATCATTAACACTTTTTTTTGTGTACGTATTTAGGCATATATTGATTGAAAGTTATGGAAACAAAATATATTTATGGTTTTTTGTTCTAATCGTATTAAACTTAATTAACATTCTTTTCATAACTGGATATTTTCAAACTAAATATCAATCAACTATTGGTGATCAAGGTCCAATTGGTGGAATAGGGCAATTCGGTAAAAAAGGTGATGATTCAACATGTGGTTATTGTACAAATTCAAGTGAAATTGGTATACAATATAGTGATAAATATTATTTAGTAAATAAAATAGGTAAAACAACAAATATATTGGGTGAATTAGGCATATGGAGATCAATTGGTATGATTGGTTTATCATCATTAGGTGATACTATTTTTTCTCAAAGTTCAAATTCAAAATTAAGAACTTATATGGCTGGTTTTGGTTGTACTCATCCAAAAAGTTTTAAAAAAATAATGGTTATATCAGATGGGGTAAATGTAACAACTATATGGGAACCAGAACCAATGAGAGGGTATTCATTTGTAGGACATTTTGCTACACTAGGTTCACAACCACCTGATTCTGATCAAGTAGGATGTTTACCAACGGAATGTTTAGTTAAATCAAGCGCTTTAGCATATATTGCTTCTTTTCCTGCAATTGATGTAATACCTAGTTTTTCTAATAAAAATCTAAAATTTTGTTCATTTTGGATGACACCATTAAATCATTTCTATTGTAAGGCATCAACTGATGTTTATTACACAAATAGTTTATACTTTAATATTGTAGAAGGACATCCTGAATATTATGATAATAAAAAAGGAGAACCAATTGTTGATAAAATGGAAGAATTACAAAAATTATTACAAGATAAACCTTCAATAATTTATCATATTCCAACTAATGCTTCAACTGGAACCGGTGTGAAATTTAATCCTGTTTTTATTGAAAATATTAGAGATGGGTCCGGTAATGTAACTGGTGTAAATATTCATGCCTCATCTTTTAATAAAATTATGAATAGTTTGAAAACATTTGAAAATTATATAGAAATGTATAATAATTCAATTTCATATATTTATAAATTAAAAGTTGATAATGATTTCAGTATAAATTACATCAATGAAACAAATGAAGTCTTAAATAATGGTTTATCAGCATTTTTGATAATGAAAGATTTTATAGCTAAAATTACAGTTGATATGAGTGACGATTCTCTTTATAAAATAGCAAATACTTTTCTTAATGTTTTTATGAACAACCCTTCATTAGTTGTAAAAGCCTTTCAAGATCCACAAGGTACATTTGGTGTTCCTTATGTATTATATATTGACATGTCTTTTGATGAAAGAAAACAATCATTATTAAGTATTATAAAATCATTAGAAATGGATGAAATGGCAGTCGCATTAGAAAAATTAAAAAGTTATGGTGTTGAGTCTACTAGTCAATTAGGTCTTTTAGATTTAAATGCTAAAAGTCAAGCTTCTAAACAACAATCGGTTTTTGATGCGACTGAAATGCCAGATCCTTCTTTAACATTATGGGATGATTTATATTATTTATTTCCGGCTGGTTTTGATGAACAAATAGCCGCCAATGAAGAAGAATCTATTAATGGTGGATTTAATTTACTAAGTATTGAAAATAGACAAAAAAAGAATTTTGTAGATTATATTAAAACATTTGTAAAACCTACTATACCTACATATTCATTTCGTCGAAAATGTGTTATGATGATAGATACTGACCCAGAAAGAGATAAAGCAACAGTTGAATTAGTTAAAATCTACAATGCTGTAAAAGAAAGATTATATCAGATCGCAGAAACTAATTCATGTGATAATATAAAACAGATTAATGCTTTGTATGATCAATTAATGTTAAAAGTTAGTAAACAATTTGGTATGATTGAAGGTTATATGGATAAGATTGCTAATCAAGAATTTAGCTATTTTCCAACAAGCCGATTAAAATGGTTAACAAATGAAATGAACAATTATTATGGTCAGATTCAAACATTATGTAAGAGTGATGAAAGAATTAGAATCCTTAATGAAATTAGAAATATTAAAAATCAGCTTAAAAATGATTATAAAACATATGTTGATATGGATAAACCTGAAAATGAAATTCTTGATATACAAAATCAACCAGTACCAGATATGAAAACTAAAGTAGAAAAAATGGATTTAAATGATTTAAGTATTGAACAATTAAAAAAAATACGTGAAATATTTAGAAAAAATCTATCAGATAAAATAAAAGAAACTAATCAATAAACTTCATAATTAAATGGATCACACGGATTTAAATCTAAATCAGCCAAAATTCTATGGATTTTTTGAAACTATTGTAGATAATTATTTGTATAGCATTTTTTTTATTTTTTTAGTTGTAATGTTAATAATTACTATGAAATATGCTGAAAATTATTTAGATTTTCCTGAAAGTAAAATGATATTGAGATGGTTTGGTATTATTGTTATGGGAAATTTATTAATAACATATTTGGTATTAATGATGTATAAACAAGTTAAAAATCAAAAAGGTTTATTAGGAGCTCCTGGTTTTCAAGGTCCAATCGGTAATCAAGGAAAGACTGATTATTGTGCCACATGTGAAAAGAAATTAGATATTATGGAACAAGAACTTGAAGAATTAGCTCCTCCTCAACCTATCTTACCTGAAAAAATAGTTGTGGAAGCAACAGATAAATCTACACAAATATCACAATGGGGATGGATTAGTAAGATGTGGGAAAAATATCAAAAGGGATATCAACCACCAGCTTAGTTAAAATATGGATTATTAGTTACACTGATACCACAATAGGTTACCGGATTTTTTTCAAAATTATCAGGATAATATACACCACATTGAACAGCTTCTTTTAATAAAAATTTAAAATTATTATAAAATTCAGTATTATGACCTATACTTTCACTCATTATATGAGCTAATTCATGAATAATTACAAACATAAGTAAATTTTTATCATGTAATGATTTTTGAATGTTTTTATTTCTTAAACAAAGATGCATCATCTCACCTTTGTTTATTGTATAAGAAGTAGAATTATTTTCATGTTCTGCTTCTCTAATTTTTTCAGGATTAAATTTTTCTTTTAGTCTAATGACTCCATCATTAATTGGGTATTTTCTACTTAAATTATCTATTAACGATAAAGATTGTGAAACTAAAAAAGACAAAGTATTTGCGGCTTCTTCAGGATTATTATAATTTTGTACATGGTATAATTTATTATCATTAGCAACTTTTTGTATGGTTTCGAATTTTTCAGTTAATATCTGTGAATATATAATAATTATTGTAAAAATAATAAAAATAATAACTATTCTTTCCATTTATATTTTATGTTTTTTCTAATTATTTTACTTTTATTATTTTAATAGAAATTTTTCATTTTTGACGTTATAATAACTATAATAAAATATATAATTAAATAAAATAAAATAGAGTATTATCATGGCTTTTTATCAAAATAATCAATTACAACAAGAAATAGAAGAATTTAAAAAAAATATAGGTTTAAATAATTCTAATACACCATCATTCAATAATTATAATCAATACCAAAAACAAAAACAAAACCAACATCATACCCAACTGCAAGATAATAGACAACAATTACCTCAACAATCTTATTTTTTACCTCAACAACAATATAATCAAAAACCTGATAAATATGGGTCAAATGATCAAAATAATAATGAAAAAGAATTTAGAGATGATATAAATGAAAAAGTAAATAATTTAAAATTTGCTTTACCTACACAAACAAAAGCACAGCATTTTTTTGATTCTTCTATTATTGAAAATAATCCTCAATATAGAAAGGTCAATGATGATATATCTAGAAGAGATTGTCGTGATGGTATGAATAATAGAATGGATTTTTTAATGTTTCAACAATTTCAATCTCAATCTCAGCCTCAACAACAACAATTTCAATATCAACCACAATCACACCAGCAATCAGAACAAACATTACTAATAAATAATAATAATCAATCTGGATTTATGAATCAATTACCAAATAATTTTAATAATTTTTTTCAACAAACAAGTAGAGTTACTAATAGAGATTCAAATAATGAAAGAATTCAAGAATTTACTTCATTACCTAGAGCTTTAAATCAACCAACCCAAATGATTGATACAAGACCGATGATATCACCATATAAAAGTAGTTATCAAGATAATCATAAACAATTTAATCAATATCAAGATCCTACTCAAAACCAGAGTCAACAACAATACCAATATCAAAACCAAAATATGGATCAGGGAAAGTATGAACAATATTATAATCAAACAGTATTAAATAATGAATCTTTTTTAAGAAAAAATGAATCAGGGAGAAATAATTACAAAGATGCTCATAATACAAGATTACAAGAATTATCACCATTATCTAGAACATGTGCCTTACCAGCAACTACAATTGATTATACTAAATCAGTTCAACAAAGTAATTCTTTATTTGATGAAGTTAAAACATTTAAAAAAAATGATATGGAAAATAGACAAGAGTTGGCAGAACAAAGAAAACAAGAATGGCAAAGAATGTCTAATAATCTTATCCATGTAGGTAAACCTCCTACTATTGTAGTTAATAATAATAGACCTATGGATACAAGACAGCTATAAATAATCAATAATAACCAGATCTTAAAAAATTGAAAAAAAATAATAATTATATAAAATAAAACTAATTATAAATTAACTATTCATTTAATTCTATGCCTGAAGGACCTGAAGTTAATGTTATTAAAGATGGATTAAATAATGTTATTAAAAATAAATTAATTGTTTCTGTAAATTTGCCAGAAGGTAGTAAATTTTTGAAAAAAACCCCAGATGGTTATAATAATTTTAAAGCTGATTTACCTATTAAATGTTTAGATGTTAAATCAAAAGGTAAAATGATTTATTTTGAATTTGAAAAAGGATGGTATCTAATCTGTCGACTTTTAATGAGTGGTGGGTGGTTTCTAGAAAAAGCTCCTAAGCATAATCATTTTGAAATGATATATCAAAAAATAAAAGGAAAAAGTGATGGAAATGGAAATAATAATGAAAAAGAAACAAATTCAATTTGGTTTGTTGACCCTAGACATTTTGGTACTTTAAAATGGACACAAGATAAATCTATTTTAGAAGATGTCCTAAATGATATTGGTCCAGACTTTCTTAATGATAATATCTCTCCAAATGATTATTTGAAAACTATGAAAAATACTAAAAATGGTAAACGGAAGATAGCTGTTGTTTTGATGGATCAATCTATATTTTCTGGTGTAGGTAATTATTTAAAGTCTGAAATTTTATATCAAGCTAGAGTGTCTCCTCATGCTACAATTAATAATATTCCTGATGAAAAAGTATTAGAAATATTTGACATTACATTGAAAAAAATTAATGAAAGTTATAAATCAGGTGGAGCAAGTGTAAGGGATTATTCTGATATTAAAGGTAAAGAAGGGACATTTTCATTTACATTTGCTGTATATAAAAAGAAAAAAGATCCATTAGGAAATAAGATAGTCATGGAAAAGACTAAGGATGGTAGAACTACTCATTGGGTTCCTGAATTACAAGAATCATTTGATAAATAATTATTGCTTAAATAAATCAATAATTATTTTGTAAAAACAAAATATAAAATTATTTATAATTATGATTTGAATACACCGGTTTTAATTAAATATTTAAATTATAATTATCCATAATTCAGTGATTAAAAAGGCTAATCACTACCTTTAATATTTATATTAAAAAATCATCAATTACACGCCCCCAACAATTCATCAATAATTTGTCCATATTAAATCAAAATTGACCCCCCTAAAATCAAAATTAATTTCTTTTCCCGTTATTATAGTTATTTATTAATAGTTAATAGTTAATAGTTAATTTATACGAAATAAATTATATTATTTTTTAATAAAAAAATCAATATTTATCTTTACTATTCATGATTCAAATATTATATTTAAAAAAAGAATTCATAAATATTAAAATTTTTACAAGTTATAAATATTAAACACCTAACACCTAAAACACAAACCCCTTAACACATTGTAATTTAATGATTCATTAATTAAATATTGCTGTTTGCTTTAATATTCTATTTTGATTTTTATTGCTGTTTGCAAACATTAAATAATAATGATAAAAAATAGTTATATTCTTTTTTATAAAATTTTATTTTATTTTATTTTAATTTAATTTAATTTAATTTAATTTAATTTAATTTTGTGTTTGATATAAATATTTCTTTAAATCAACAGCATGGTAATTAATAGATTTTAATGCTTTCCCTGTACTAGCATTATAAATAACCCAACGTTCTTGATTGTTAACTTTAACAGTAGATAAACGATAAGCTGGTGAGTCATAACGTGTTTCGTTCTTCTTATACCATTCAACTGTTTGTTTAGCAATTTCTTCTGTTTCTGCCAATTTACTCATATTAGAATCATGAACCAAATCAAAAGTTACATCTAGATCAATACCAAACAAATGAGAAAATACGTATAGGTAATCATGAACAGATGCCAAATGAAACATAATTTCATGAATATTTTTACCATTGAAAGCCTTTTTAAGTAAAGTAATCGCTGAAGCATATTCATTAATTAAATTATTTAATTTTTCATTTTCATCCACAAAAATGATAGCCATTCTATCTTCAGATATTTTCAATGACTTAATCTTATCAGATAATTCACCAATTTCATCTTTTTTAAATTGAATTGTTTTTTGAATTTCATGATATTTATCAAGATATTCATCAAAATCTCTTTCAAATGAATCAGCAGCACCATGTACTACATATAAAATATCACTTAGAGCATCAATAATTTCGACATAATCTTTTTTGGCAATAGCTTCAAATAATTCATCAGATTCCTCTTGAATTAAATCCCATCGAAGTTTTAGTAATTTATCATCTGGATCACACGAACGTCCTATTCCAAAAGAAATATTGAAATTACTGACTTTTTGAAAATTAGTAAGATTAGATGACATTTTTATAGACTTAGTAAATTAGATTTGTATAATTAATACTAATTAATTTTAGTTATTTCAATTTTTATTATTTTTTTATTTTTTTATTTTATTAAATTAAAAAATCTAATAATATTATATAAATATTATAAAAAATTAAACTATAAAATGGTTTGCTATACTTCTTGTGCCCTATCCGGAGTTTTTCTATTTTCAATGGCTTACTTAGCTATTAAAGTAGATAAAAACTATCTTACTAATGATTTTATGAAAATGTTAACACCAGAATTACAAGACAAATATAAAGTTATAATGAAAGAACGTAGAGATCTTTATATGAAAGGTTTCATTGGAGGGTTTGTTATTTCATTAATAGCTTGGTTATGTATTAGAAATACCTACAAAATTAGTGGTATTCAAACAGCGTGCTTTTTAATAGCAATGACATACATTATCACATACATTTATTACACAATGGCTCCTAAATCACCTTTATTTGTTGTTTATTTAGATGATCCAGTTATGAGAGCCAAATGGTCTGAAATCTACAGCTACATGAAATACAACTACCATATGTCTATGTTATTAGGTATTGTATTTGTTGGTTTATTTGGATATGGATTATGTTAAACTTTTTTAGGAAAAAAGTTTTATCAAAAAAAATACTTTTGTAGGAAAAAGGTAAAAATTATATTTTTTTATGTATTTTAATATTAAAGATAAAAGAGTTAAATGGCTAAATCAAGACCTTTATTTACAGATGGATGGAACTCTTTTTGGCATTTCTTTTTTGGATTTATTTCTATTAAATATATCCTAATTATGCCATTTTTTGTTCTTTATCAATTATATAGTTTCAATGATGTTAATCTTCATATTGATTTAGTTGAATATTTCATTGGATATTTATTATCATATTTTCTAGTTACATACAATTTAATAAATCTAGATTTTCTTCCAAAGATTTTATAAAAAATAAAAAATATAAGATTATCTAATGTTTCCTTAATTCATAATAAATATGGGATCACTTTTTAGAACTTGGAATATTGCCAAAGGTGGTAAACAAATTATCAATCTTACTAAAATTTCAAGTTTTACACTACAAGATAAAACTATTACATTTACAATGGATCATGAAAAAAATGGTATTTATGGATCCTTCTTTATTTTTGGAGGTCTTACAAATAAGGAAATATCATTTGTGTGGGATACTCCAGAAGATGCTAAAAAGACATCAGATGATATAATTGCTACACTTGATAATTATTATAAAACCAAAAATTCATAAAATTTAATTTTATTTTAATTTAATTTTAATTTTTTTATAAAAATAATAAAATTGAATAAATATAATGTTTGTTTAATTATTTCTATTTATAGAATTGAATTCAATGGCTCCTAAAAAGATTATTAAAAAATCTGAAGAACCTATTAATGAAATTGATAAAATTAAAACTGAATCTGAATCTAATACTGATGTTAAACCTAAGAAAACTAAACCTAAAGTGAAAAAAGAAAAAGAAAAGGGACAAGAGGTTGAAGAAAAACCAGAAGAAGTTATTGAAGAACCTATTGAAGCATTAGAAAAGAAAGAATCTAAACCAAAAAAGAAAACAACTAAAAAATCAGAAACAGAATCATTAGCAGCTACAAATGTAGTAGCTATTCCAGAATCGGATGCTGTATATACAGGTAAACAGGTTTTAATTGTAGAATCTCCTAATAAAATCAAGAAAATTACAGATTTGCTTGATAAGTTAAAGAAAATCCCTAATTTTGCCAAATGTAATTTCTTTGTTACTGCCTCAATGGGTCATATTCGTGAAATTGATAAAACACGCGTAGGTATTGACATCAATAATAATTTTGAACCATGTTATTTAGTATCTGAATCAAAAGTTCATGTTGTACATGATCTTAAAGATGCCATTAGTGATGCTAAAATGGTTTGGCTTGCGGCGGATGCTGATCGTGAAGGAGAAGCTATCGCATGGCATCTTAAAGAAGTTCTTAAACTAAAAGATAAAGATTACAATCGAATTACTTTTAATGAAATTACAGAAAAAGCTCTCAAAGACTCTCTCATTCATCCTAGAAAGATTGATTTAGAGATGTATAACTCTCAAAAAGCTCGTTCCGTAATTGATAAACTAATTGGATATTTAATTAGTCCAGTTCTAGATTCGCAATTTCAAACATTTGGTTTATCTGCTGGTCGTGTACAATCAGTTGCTGTTAAACTAGTTGTAGAACGTGAAAAGGAAATTAATAAATTCGAAAGTCATGGCTATTTTCAAGTACGTGGCGTATTTAATCCTAAAGACAGTGATACAAAGAGCTTACAAATTCCAGCTGATTTGGATTGTTCTTTTCCTGATCAAGACCAAGCACAAACATTCTTGGATTTAGGTAATAAAGCGACATATACAATTATTGATATTATTGTTAATAAAACTAAACGTCGTCCACCACCACCTCTAATCACTTCTAGCTTGCAACAAGAAGCATCAACGAAATTAGGTATTTCACCTGATGAAACAATGAGAATAGCTCAAAAGCTTTATGAAAATGGTTTTATTACCTATATGCGTACAGATTCAGTTATGCTTTCAGAGGATGCCAAAAAAGAAATAGCTGAAGCTGTTAAAGGTTCTTTTGGAGATAATTACCATCAAAATAATGTTTATTCAAATAAAGAAGGTAGTCAAGAAGCTCACGAAGCTTGTCGTCCTTGTGATTTTAGTAAAAAGAATTTATTAGATCAAGGAGGCTTTACAGCACGTGAAAATAAAGTATATGAATTAATTTGGAAACGTGCGATGGCTTCACAGATGTCACCAGCAGAAGTAGAAATTAAAACAATCAAAATCAAAATGGATAATTCTAAATCTTTATTTATTTCTAAAGCTGAAAAGATCACTTTCAAAGGCTTTCTAGCTTTATATGAAAAAGAAGGAAAAGTTAAAAGTGTACCTGTCGGGAAAAACAATGATGATTCAAAGGAGGGTGAGGATGATGAAGAAGATGATATGAATGAAAATACTAATGATGATTCTGATTTGTATGAAGCTCTCTCTCAACTAGAAATTGGAGATGAATTAAAATATAAACTTTTGGAAGCTTCAGAGAAATTTTCTAAACCTCCTCATGGTCGTTACACAGAAGCTAGTTTGATTAAGGAACTAGAACGGCTTAAAATTGGACGTCCTTCTACCTATTCTAGTATTATTACTAAAATTCAAGATACCAAGCGTAATTATGTTAAACTAATGGATCGAAAAGGTGAAAAGAAAGACGTTCATATTCTTCAATATAATAAGGGAAAATTTACGGTTAAAACGACTAGTATGACAACTGGTGGCTTTACTAAAAAGTTGGTTGCTCTAGAAACAGGTAAATCAATTGTTGAATTTCTTGATAAAAATTTTGTTAAAATCATGAATTACGGTTTTACAGCCAATGTTGAAGAACAATTAGATGATATTGCGATTGGTAAATTTATTTGGCATGAAGTTGTAAAAAATACGTATGATAACTTTTATCCTCAAATTGAAGCTATTCGTGGAAATCAAGAAAATGGAGAAAAAGGAAAAATCAAGAAATATCTAGGTTTAGATCCAACATCAAATTCTGATATATCTATTATCTTTACAAAGAAAGGACCATGTATTTTTATGGAAGTTAATGGTGAAAAGAAATATTGTAATATCACAGATGATGAAGTAATGGATATGTCAATCGATCGTGCTTTAGAACTTTTGAAATATCCGATTATTCTTAAATCTCCTTCTGGTGATGAAAAAGAAAATATCATGGTTTGTAAAGGTAAAAATAACTATTATCTTAAAATGGAAAAAGGAACAGTTTCATTGACAACTGATTCAGAAGAACCAAAACCTATGTCATACCAAGTAGCTAAGGAGATTTTTGATTCTACCTTTCTAACCAAAGAAAGTAAGACTTTACGAGATATTGATAAGGATATTTTAATTCTGAAAGGACCTTATGGAGCATACATTTCATATAAAGGAAAATTAAATGTAGCAATTCCTAAAAAATTTGACTATACAACAATCACACGAGATGAGTGTGCCACACTAATCAATAAAAAGAAAGAAGATAAGAAAAATGGTGTTAAACCAAAAGTTTTTCGTAAATTCAATAATAAATAAAATAAAAATAAAAATAAAAATAAAATTATAACTGTTTTTGATATTTAATATTTTAATTATTTTTTTTTATTTTTTTTTACCATTTGAGAGGAATTTCACTTTCAAAAACAGTAAAAATGCTATTGATGAAGTGTTTTAACATTTCTTTTGATTCAGATGGTGTCCATCCCATAAAATTTATGAAATCATCTAAACATGTTTCATTTTCAAATGATGTTATATCTTTATCATCAACATCCATTTCTTCTGCTTCATCTTTTTCCTCACCATCATCATCTTCATCCATTTCATCTGATTCAGGTTGAATTTGAATACTTGTTTCTGTTTTAACGGAATCATTTTGATTATCAAAAATTGTAATATGGAATAATGTTATGTTTTTCTTATCGTAATTAAATTCAACAACATGTTCAATTGTCGGGTTTTTTTCAGTTATTTCATTTTCATCATTCACATATGCCTTAATTTTATATAATCCTTTTATAAAATTATTAAAAGAAACATTATTACATGTGATTGTTTTTAAATCTTCAATAATACTATTTATTTTATTAACTCTATTTGATAATTCTATTTCTTCCATTTGAGATTGACATATATCAATTAATGTTTCATATTGATCATATGATAAATTAATTTCTTGTAACTGGTTGACTAACATTTGAAAAATAGTATCATCATCCATTTTAGTATTTGCTAATAAATTCGCTAATAATTCTTCCATTTTATTTTTTCTGTAAAAGTTATACCTAGAAAGGTTATGTTTTAACTGTTTTATTTTTAAGAGGTAAAATTAATTTTAATTTTAAACTCATTAATATTTAATTAAATAAAATTAAATAAAATGAAATAAAATGAAATAAAATGAAATAAAATTAAATGGAAAAAGAAGTTACTTTTATCTGTATCTATCCAAAAACAGCTTCTTTTTCATAAAATAAATTAAGAATAAGTTTATCATCTTTGTATTTATCGTATAATGAACCGATTGTTTCAGAAACAGGTGCTATAACATCTTGTTTGGATGTTTTTTTATAATCTTTTACAAAAATAAAAATTGCCTCAGTAGAATTTATTTTTGTCTTATTTCTTAAAATTATCATAAATTGATTTATAGTCATATTAACAGGGACTATAAAACGATTGATATTGTGCTCTTTAAAAGACTTACTAGATATAACAATTGGGACACGATCAGGAAATTTACTCATTAATTCCTCTATTTTCTTTTTTGAAAAATGGGTTTGGCTTAAAGGAGATTCCATTTTAGGAAGTAAATCAGTATTAATAGGTAATACTATTGATGACATTAATGTTCTAAAATTAGACAAGATTTTTATTTTTTTATGATTTTTTTTATTAATTTTTAATTTTCAAAATTAAAATTGAATAATTTAAAATAAAAATAAAATATAAAATTTAAATTAGGCTTTTTTCCAATATATTAAATCAATTTGATATGGATTCTAATATTCATTATAAAAGTACTATAAAAATTAAAAACCCTGGTCAAACTATGTCACAATTTATTAATAATATTAAAAAAGATTATGAAGGAAAAATGTGCTATAGTGGAAGACTTGATCCAATGGCTAGAGGTAAAGTTATAGTATTATTTGATGATGAGTGTAAACAAGTAGAATCTTATAATAAAAAATCAAAAACATATCAATTTGAAATCATTATTGGATTACAAACAAAAAGTGATGATCCATTGGGTGAATTAGAAAAGTTTAATCTAGAATGTATTTCAATCGATAAAGTTAATAATATCAAAACATGTATTGAATCCTATCTTGAAAAGTTGTTTAATCAAGATAGTTTTTATCAAAAGTTTCATAATTATAGTTCTAAAAAGGTCAAAGGGGTCCCTCTTTGGTTACATTCACAAAATCAAGAAAATCAATATCTAGAAAAAGAAAAACATTTAGTATCAATCTATGATTATGAATTAAAAGAAATTAAATCGTATGATTATCAAGAATGGAAAGATAAAATTATAAAATTAATTGATACAATTGATAAAAATTGTAATTTTAATCAAGAAAATATTATAAAACAATGGAATAAAAGTATATCTAAAAATATATATTCTATACCAGTTAACTTAACAGTTTCAAGTGGATTTTATGTTAGACAATTGGTACGAGATCTAAGTAATGTTTTAAATTTTCCATTGATGGTATATGATATTAATCGAACAGAAATATATATTTGATATATTTTATATTATTATATTTTATATTATTATATTTTAATTTTTTTGAATGCTTTTTTAACATCATTACCTACCTTTTTTATTTCATTCGTAGCTTTTTTTGTAGTATTTGTTACTGTATGAGAAGAATCTTTAGCAATATTTTCTACTTGATGTTCTATTTTAAGAGCTTCATTTGCTACAGCAATAGCATCATGTTGTATTTGTTTAGTATCAATTGTCACATTTAGATCAACTTCAGCACCAATTAAAGCAGCAACATCCCCATTTACACCAACGGTTACTTTTCCTTTTTCATATGTAGCTTGCCCTCCACCACCAACTTCAAAATGGTCCCCTATGCTAACTCCAGCACCAGCTGTTCCTGAAACACCTCTCATATTAACTGTTCCTTGACCATCTACACCTACACATGAACCAGTTGATGCCCCAGCCCCAATATTTACACCTTTATCACCAACAGATAAATTAGCAGAAACTTCATTACCTACTTTGGCATAAGCATCTCCTGAAATAGAACCACCTACTCCATGATAATTAGTATTAGAATCAACAGTAATATGAGCTTCAGTAGTATCAGAATAAGAAACATCTACATAGATGTTTTTTCCATCTAAACCAGCTGAAGCTGAAGCAACAGTACCAGTTTTAATACTAGCACCAGCTTCAATAGAGGCATTATTATTACCTACAATAACAGATGCTTCAGCTGATATTGAATTATCAATATAAACACTTACTGAATCTTTTGTAACTTCAACAGATGATTCAGGTTTTGTCTTAATTTGAGTTATTGTAGACATAATTTATTATTGTTGTTTATTATATATAATCTAAAATAAAATATTAAATAGAAAATTAAATAAAAAATTAATGATTACATCCTTCTATTAAATTAATTCCATTATCATCATCTTCTAACTTATAAATTTTTCTATTTAATGTTTTATTTAATAAAAATAATGTAACTCCACAACCTAATGATGTAAAAGCAATATTCATAGGGTCAGTGTTTTGAAATATAAAATAAACTGATATACCAATTACTATTAAATAAAGAATCCATGATGAAATATTAGATGATTTTTCGATTTCATTATTATTTTCATGATCTGGATAATTTTTATCATTGGTAGCTTCTAAGATTGGATTTTGATTTGTATTTGGGTTTAATTTTTTAATAAATGTTTCACTTTTAGGAATATCATTAATGTTGCTATTTGAATTGGAGTCATTGCTAGAACTTATATTATTGTTATTTTCTATTTCTTTTTGGTTTTCCATTTAATTCTTTATTAAGAAAATGTATATTTGAACAAAACGTATAAAATATATTCAGAAAGTTAAAATATGAAATTAAAATCCATTAAGAAAATGGCACGTGATGTCTATTCTAGCTTCATTTGATTTAAAATAAATTAATCCATTTTCGGGGTTGAATCTTGTCATTAATATTAAAAATATTTTGAATGCTATAGATGCTTGTATAGGTAATTCTTTTGGATTAATATATTTAAATATAGTCATTAACCCCTCAAATGAAACTGCTAAATAATTTGTTTCAATATTGTTTAATTGATCTAAAGATGTTTTATTAAATATCTCTTTAAAATTATCTAAATTTTTTTTCAATAGCATACCAATATCTGATTTTAATACCATTCTAGGTTCATCGTTTATAGAAAAATAATTTTGATTAACTTTTCTATTATTAAATGGTAATGTTACTTCATCTACTAAATCATCAAGTAATTCATGTATTTTACATAGAACTTGTGAATCCCAATTTAATTTAAATACAGATTCAACAGTCGGTCTTTTAATTGATAAAAATTCTGATTCTGATTTATACATATTAACAATTTCTTTAGAAAATTCTAATACCTCCTTACTTAATTTTTCTTTTGAATAATAAAGATAGCTTAAAACAGCTAAAATAATTTGATTTCTTTCAAAAACTTTTTCAGATGTTTTTATTCTAGATACTAGTTTTTTAATATATTTTTCATCAATTGGAAATAAAAAATCATGAGTATTACTATTATTTTTAGTATTATCATGAACTTTACGATTTAGTTTGAATATTGCTAAAATTAAATTAGCTAATTCAAATTCATTTATTTTATCTATTTTTTCATAAACCACTTTTAAATATTCTAGGAATAATTCTTCAACTTTTTTGATATTGATACCTTTATCATTTAAACTTACTTCATTTACAGTTAATAGTGTTTGTAGTACACTTAAATTTCTAATAATTTCTTCATTTTTAAATGTTATTTCACCTAAACTTGATACATTGTAAGGAATTATATTATTATCAGCAGTTAACATTAAAAATTTAATAAAACAATTTGCGATCTTTCTAGGGTAAGAGTTATTATAATTAAGTTTATTATAGATTAATTCAAATATACTTTCTTTTTCTACTTGTGATAAATAAGCATAAAAAGATGCATGAACTTCTTGTTCAGAATTTAAACCAGCTTTCTGAAGTAAACTTTTCTTAATTTCTAACCAATCAATATTTTCAAAAACATCTGGTAAATAAGTAGCTCTATGTGGTCCATCTACAATTAATCCAAATTTTTTATTGTTAAATTCTTCTTTTAATTTATCTATCCATCCAATTATTTTATTATTTGACCTTTTGGTTAATATTTTATATAAAGGGGTTAATAAATAACTTATCTCAACTCTAGAAAATACATCATCCTCTAATGGAGGAAAATATTGTCTTCTATCATCTTCAAATGTAGCTTTAATTGAAACATCCATTATATCACTATAAATCTTTTCAGGTGATACATTTCTGTATGTGTTATCCCAATTACCAATACATCCATGAACATCTGTTGGATATGATGGAAGTTTGTCATTTTCACGATGAATAGTTACAAATACACCAAAAGAATTAGAAGGAATTTTATTTAAATAAGATCTTAACAGAATTACTTTTTTTTTAGAGCTTTGAACTTTAGAAATTTTTTTCTTCATAGTTTTCTTTCTAAATAATTTCAGTTTAAATCTAAATCTTTTCTCTGGTTTTTTTTTATTTTTTTTAGAAATAACTCCTTTTAAACTTTTATTTTTACTTCTACTTTTGTTTTCATATTCTAATGTATCCATAATTTTACCATATTCTTCTAATTTAGGTAATTTAAAAATATTAATGATTGTTTCTTCAACAATATTCATATTCAATGTTATATGTTATTATTCTTATTCTTATATATCAAAAAAGATAAAATATAAAAATATAAAAATATATCAAAAAAAAATAAAAATATATCAAAAAAAAATATATCAAAAAAAAATAAATAAATAAATAAATTTAGTCTATAGATGATATGACTAAAAATAAAACAAAAAAAAATAATAATATTGATATTGATCTAGAAAAATATTATAATAAGTCATTGTATAATTTATATATAAATAAAAGTGGAATTCATAATGCTGGTCTAGGAGTTTTTACAAAAGATTTTATACCAAAAGATTCATTGATTGATCAATATTATGGTGAATATAATGAGTCTCTTCCAGGTGGAGAATATTTTTTTCGTATTGATGATAATGGTGGAATAAATGCTATAGATATGCCTAGGTGTTATATGGCTATGCTTAATGATTCAGATTATAGACCTAAATCAAAAAGGAGTTTGAGAAACTTCATAGAACATAATTATATGAATAATTGTTATTTCAAAGTTGAAATAGAAAATAAAAAGGTTTGTGTTTACAGTTTAGTTGATATTTTTCCAGATAGTGAATTATTTATTTCTTATGGACCTGATTATTGGAATACATAAATATAAATTTATGAAAAACTAACAACATATGTTTTATTTTTAACAACTTTGTTATCTTCTTTAATTTGATAGTATGTAACTTTGATACCATCAATATAACTTTCCCAGTAATTTAAATAATATCCTTCTGATTTTAAAAATTGTCTTAAAATTGTCATTATAGAACGGTTTGTCATCTTCTTTTTTAAATATACTTTAGCTTTACATGGTATATAGTATTCTTCTAATTTGGGTCTAAGCCTTTGCATTTTTTCTAAAGTTTTCCGTTTATCTAAATCTTTTTTATTAAATGGTTGATCTATATTATTGAAACTTTGATATCCAAAAGCATTTAAAATATCTAAGATTATTTCCCTATCTGGATTTTTTGTAAATAATTGATTAATCATATAATATTTTATTTTGTTTC